>OFPG01000023.1_pt1 | contig 19326 bp, 22 predicted proteins | sample 1542501 | NCBI WGS metagenome assembly OFPG01 (sample SAMN05503963, study PRJEB24370) | sediment metagenome | isolation source: lake sediment | place: USA: Lake Hill lake, St. Paul Island, Alaska | collected 2013
TTATTCTATTTCTAAATTCTACTCAGCCCACCCCGCCGCCCACTCAATTTTGAGCATTATCGTTGAATACGAAAACCCTGTCAAGGTACAGTTGAGACCAATTTTTTATCAAAACTGTACTCCTTTTTATATCTGTACTCTATTTTATACTACCAAAAAGGAGTACAGTTTATACTAATTTTATGTAAGAACTGTACTCCTTTTTGAAATGAAACTACTCCACTTATTGAAAAGTGGAGTAGTTTTAAGGGTAATTGATTGTAATTATTCTACGTACTGAAGCCCTAGATTGTAGCCCCAAGTACCCGATCCACCGGCGACATTGGCTCTCAATCTCCACTCTTTAGGAATGGGTAATTGAGTAATGTGAGTGAGTAGACTGTCTGTATCTGTTGCTGTTGGATAAATCAAATATCGTCTGGATGTATTGGCTGTTCCAGAAGCATAGATATAAGGCATTTGAGCAAATGCAGATGAATTACTATCACAGGGATTTTTGATGTCCAGGGTAATTAGGAATGTTCCTGATGCTGGATGAGAGAACAAATCCCAAACTAGATATATTCCACGATAACCGGATGGTTTTGTTAGCCATTCTGTAGTAACAGAGTAATTATAAGAACCAGAGGCAACCAAACATTGAGTAGAAAGTTCAGTTTCTTCCTGAACATCAGCATTAAAAACAGCAGCAGCATAGACAGGCTCACCATTATAAGTTTCGCCTTCAATCTGTCTGTATAATTGATCGAATTTACCTAGCTTCTCTTTGTTATCCATAATAACCTCACAAAACTATTTACGTATGAGTATTATACCAGCAATCTTTTATGCAGGAAAGTAATAGTAACAATTTTTATATCTTATCACTTTTAGCTTTCCATCTTTGACTGCCTGTTTCAAGAACATCTCTGCTTGATAATCAGACAATCCAGTTTCATTTTTGAGCATGGTCTTACTTTTTGATCCATCTGGAATAATAACAACTTGTTTCTTTGCACTATTTATTAATTCCTGCCATAGCTTTTCATAATTAATATCAACCATTATATATTTCCTTTGTTCTCAAATCTACTGTACGAATAAACTTGTGTGTGTTGACCAGTACCCCATCCATAATCTCACAGGCGATTATTCCTATACTTTGTTTTGATTCACTTCTAGTTGCTCTACGAGTATAGTCATCCTTGAATGTGAAACCAGGAAGTAGAATGATCCAGCTTGCATTACCATTTACTTCAAGGAACTCTCTGCGATATGTATGGTAATGACCACGAATGACTAGATCAGGAGGTTTGTCGCCATTCAATATCTCTCCTATCATAATGGATCGAAGATAATATCGTAACTCATTACCTTCCAGCCATTTCCTGCCCCCCATTGACGGCCCGTGGTGAGCGTAGTCTATCACGAAACCATTCACATCTAGCAAACCATGATAGACCACACTGATATCTAGTTTTGGGTACTTATTTGACAGGGCATTAGCAATAAGTATTCCTGCTGTTCCTTCACCTAACTCATGTATTCCCGTACCCACTGCAAATCGAACCATTTTTACATTCTTATACTGCAACCATCTATTTATATTTGCTTCTCCTATGAGAAGTTGATCTGACAATCGAGATGACATTGTTTCGAGGAAACCCGCTTTACCATGAGTGGGATCACCATTATGAATGATGATGATGTCATCCTTGCCCGCTAATTTGATTGTTTCTTCTACCCCCCATTCATATGTATCCCACATAAACTTTTGTGTTTCAGAAAGATCAGGATTATATTTTGTTATTGCTCCATTCGTATTATCTTCTAGTATTGTTTCGGGGCTACATAGACCTAACTTATGGCCCGCGTGAGTATCGCTGGCGATTACAATAATCGTTCGCTTTTTCTGCAATGTATAATTCTCCTATTATATTTTCTTGATGTAGTCTTTATGGACAAATCCATCAATGCGTCTCCAATCACCACTTTCACTGACGACTGGTATTCGAGTATTCAATGGTAAGTTACCGATGTCAGAGAACTCATCCCCTGCACCTGCCCTGACATTCAATGTAGTTGCTGTAACGTCTGCAAGATACATAGGTTTGATTATATCAGATGGTACAGGGGGAGGAACATCTCCAAGTGGAGGTAGAGCCATTTTATATGTAGAATTGAATACTGCAAGAGAGTAATGATACCTATTATGATCCAATCGTTGTGAACTTACTCCATACTCAACACCATTGGGGAGGACTGCATGTTGCCAATAATCCCATGTTTTAGGTTGACTGATTGCTCCCCAATCATTAGGAATGAGAGGATTATCAAGAGAAGTCCAATGAGCAACCCATAATTTTAGTGTCTTTGCCCAATCATTTCGATATGTATTCCCATTCCAAAAACCCGCACTTGTATAGATCATTGGGCTGACATTGGTAGCATCTTCAAATCGTGCAACAGCTTTTTGTATCCATGCAGTTAGATCAGTTTTATTCATACCCCCATTCTCTTCTATGTCGAATACAGGAGGCAACTGTGATCCACTATCTCTCCATCGAGGTACAAAACTATCTACGTGTTGCCTGAAATTAGTTCCGGTTCGTGGCATCATGTACCAATATAATCCTATTGCTCTGCCATATCTATGTAATCCACCTAGATTAGTAGAATATAAACTGTCCACATCAGAGTTACCTCTACCAGCACGAACAAAAGCAAAGTAAATTTTAGATGCTAATCTACCGAAATCAATTGATCCTTGCCAATAAGAAATATCTACACCCACAACAGGATAATTTACTGTTTGTATCTTACCTGTTCTGGATGCAATAAACTCTGTGATTGTGTCACCCAAAGTTCTCGCTTTGAGTTGAGAACTAAAGGGACGTGAGATTAATCCTAATTGCTTCAAGTTTTGAGTTTCAATATCCAACATTTTGTTATCCTATTCTTTGAATGGAAAATTCTGGTGATCTATTACTAACTGCACTACCTGATACACCTGCCGCAGATGAATTTGCAAATAATTCTACATAATCTCCCTGAGCGAGAGAATATATTGTGGAAATATTCATACGGGTTGGATTACCTGCTGCACTTACTGCATCCATACCACTTCTCCCAATATCCGTTATTCCGTTATATTTGACAAATATATTTCTAGTTCCTGTAACAACATTAGCAGAGAATTCAAAATTACCAACAATTATATATTTTCCTGCTGTATTACAAAATAATTGAGTGGACGAACCACTGTGCATATTATCTGTATCATATCTTTCATCTGTAAACGGTATTACGGTATCTCCACTTAAGCCTATTCCAGCGGTTCTATATACTCTTGCTCCCTCTGTATATCCTGCTCCACCTGCTGAAGATACAAAGGCAACTGTACCAGTCGATGTTACAGTTAGATTACTATCAAAACTGATGGCTGTTCCAGTTGTTTTGAATACATTGTCATCATATATATGAACATACCCAGGAACACCAGAGTCTCCAGCATCTATAAAATCACGAAGTTCCTGAGTAATTGCATTTGAACCGATCTTAGTTATCATGGTAATCCATATTTTACTCTGAAATAATGCTCAATCTTAAATGTTTCTAGCATACCATCAATAGAATTATTATCAGGGGCAGGATCATAAACTAATATTTCTGCTATGTCTCCAATCCAGGGAACACTTGTAGACGTAGCTAAACCAATTTTTGCTTTTCCAGATGTAGTTTCCCTAATATGTGGACTTGCAAATGGATCAAAATTAACTGATGAACCATTTCCCCTCAATTCTCTATAATATCTTGATCCAGGTGGAGAATAAGATAGATTAACTGAGTATATTACAGATAAATAATACCATTTATTATTTTGAATGGCAGGTAATGTTGACACCATTGCATCATAACTCCACCAAATCCATGTAAAATCTCCGGCTGATAGGGGAAGATTTATTCCCATAAATTGATATTGAATTTGTGATCCCCAACCAAGTAATGATCTGTTTGTTCTATCAGTTGGATAAAATGCAATATAAATAGAAATTGTCCCTGATCCTCCAGGCATATTATTAGTAGTTTCTAAGTAGTCATTTGTACCATCAAATCTCACCACAGGGATATGATTATTCATGGCAAATGTGGGTTGCATAGAACCTGTGGTCATCACAGCATCATTCTGTTGTGGACTATTGTCTTTCCATATACTTATAGCCTCACCATCGGATACGCCTGTTATTTTACTGGCATCTAACCAAAGAATAAGATTAGGAAGGAAGTCAGGTCGCCATTGAACAATTTCTTCTGGTATCCTATCTCTCCTAGCATGTCTAAGTCGAATGTAATCTGCGTGTGTCATTTTTATGCGGATATTCTATTAACCCATCCATGAACTGTAATAATATTGGCTGTTTTTGCATAAGCCCTGACATCTAATCCATTCTGAAGTAACCAACCAGGGATGAGAAAAACTGCTCCTCCCTCACCGATAACATCTTGTTTTACTAAATCGGCGGCTGCTGTACCTCCCCATTCAAAGGTAAGTTGTTTAGATGTGCCTGTATTACAAGCAGCATACAACCAAATTTCATCGAAATCTGCTGTACCTGCTACTGCTGTATGTATAAGTGTACCCGCAGAAGCTGTTGTAGTAATGAGAATGCCTTTCCCATTTGTAGAACCGCTTAGAACTCTCTTTGTATATGTTGCCATAATTCACTCACCTAACTAAATATTTGAACGCCCAATATCTCAGATGCCGTTACTGTATTGATAGTGGTGGTAGATACACCACCCACAACTTTATCTACACCCCACATTGCAAAGTGAACAGAACCAGTTGGAGGCGCACCTAATAGTTGATATGTACCTGATGAAGAATATTGTACTTGATAATCTGTTCCTAATAATTTAGACACACCATTGATAAATATGGATAGTGTGCCTGTTGCCATCACATCACCAGGAACTTTCCAATATAATCCTGTTGGTGATCCATTCAGAGATGTTGGGATACCAGCAAGCATATACATTGCTGTTCCTGAGCCTCCACCACCTGACCCTGATGCCGTACCAGAAACTATGGTAGTATCATTTCCACCGTCATCATAGAGAACAAATCCAGCACCAACAAAGTTTATCTTGCCTCGTTGAGTTTGAAGTACGCCATCATCATAGATAGCATGTCCACCACCTGCCATGCTTCCGGTTAGATTTCTAGCATAGACTAAATCAGCAGTAAGTGTTCCTGAAACAGTAACATCACCAGAGAATAAAACTCTTTTAGCATCAATTCTCTGCGCCACTGACGTAGTATTTGTACCTGTTTCAGTGGCTAGAAATTCCCAATACGTTCCTCTCGCTGATCCTGACCAATCCCCTGCTGCTTTGACTTTGATGATTGCTTTAGCACCTGCCCATGCAGAACCATCATAACCGCCAAATGACCACCAGAACATATTGTCATCAGCAAGTAATCCTAATGGAGATGCTTTCGTGCCTCTCGATACAAAAGCAGAGTTGACAGCAATTCCACCATAGGAATGAATGCCCAATCCTACTGATCCACCATCCCTAACTAAAGCTAAATTTGAAGATGATATATATGGAAGTGATATATCTCCAATAAGTAATCTACTATTACCTGTTACTGTTCCGGTTTCATAGTAGAGATAATTTATATCAGAAATCAATCCACCATCAGGACTGCCAAACACAGGATGGTTGCTAGGAAATCCACCAAAAATTGTGCCTGTTGCACCTGCACCAGTATTATTTATGTATGCTGTTGTTCCTGTTACAGATACGGATAAACCATTATCGAAACTAATAGATGTTCCCGATACTATGAATGCACTATCATCAAAGATACGGACAGCATTTAGACCTGCTCCACCCCCACCTCCAGCAGCAGTGAAGAATGGTCGAACGTCATAAAGATTTTCCCATACTAGGGATGATGTACCAGATAATAATCTAACACCTGCTATGGGAATTTGACTAGATGATGGACTGGGAAGATAAGGAATTACATCGGATGTTCCTGTTAGAGTGGCAGAGAAGAATGCACCAGCGGAATAACCAAGTGCATTTGTATCCTGATTTAGATATACAAGAACCATTCTTGCTGATGTTCCTGTAGGCTTATAAGTAAATAAATTAGTGGATGTACTAACAGCAAATTGTTTCCATTGACTTAGATAATTATATGAATACGGATAAATCAGAATGGTATTTGATCCATTAGTCCCTGATGGAATTGCTAACAATGGCATAAATTGTTGGGAATATACCCATATAACATCTCCACCCCCACCTGCTATAAAGGAATGAGAATTTCCATGTCTAGGAACATAAGTAGTGCTACCCCAATCTTGATATCTACCTAAATCTCTACCATAAACTTTATATCTACCTCTATCTTTCTTATCTCTAAACAAGAGTACAGCAAGACCATAGACAGGAGCAACCTGATCGTTGTATGCCTGAATAGTTTCAGATAAATTATCACTGATACGGGCATAAACATACCCATCACGATTGGGAACTTCTACCCTATTTTGTCCTTGTAAACGAAAGCCCAAGATTGCCGGAATTAAATTCGGCTCATCTGATTTCTTCTTATCAAAACCTTTTACAGCTTTTTTTACTTTATGTTTACCGATCATGAACTAATCCTGATTATATTTAAAGAAGCTCCTGCTCCAATACCACCATAATTAATGGTTAGAGTTTGATAAAGTATTACTGGAATTTCTATTGTAAATGGGCCAGGATGAAAAGCTCCCCAAGAAACTTCAGTTGATACTAATGCTACACCATTTGAATATAATCCAGCTGGAATAAAATTAGAATTTATTCCATAGCCATAGCGTACCCCTAAATACCCACTGTTTAAACTTGCGACTGCACCTAAATCAAACACACCTATTGCAAAGGCACGACAAGATACAGTAACTAAATATCTACCAGATGCCATAACTGGAAAAGTGTATGGTGTAATGGTATTAAATCCTAATATCCAATTTCCTATATTTGATCCAGTAATAGCTGAATCCGCAAAGGTTGAATAGCTAGGAGTGGATGCTGGAGCTAGATTATATCCAAAATAACTTGCTGCTGATATTGTGCCAATCGTAGAAGGAATAATTATTCCTCCAATTGGAGGAATGGAAATAGGAGGAATATTAAATCCTCCACCATCTCCTGTAGTAGGAGGTTCAATAGGAATAGATAATGTCTCTGATACTGTACCTGATACCACTTCTGATAAGGACAAACTAGGAGACATGAATTCTGTTCGAGGATCATACATCATGGATAAACCATTGATATAAAATGGCTTATTTACAAATGTAATTCCTCTGGCAGTATCAGCAGGGGCAAGAGAAATTAATAGTTTCTCTTGTGGAGCGATATCAAAGTTACGATAATTACCGGCGATTTCTAATTCAAGATTAGGATACCGCGAGTTTCTAAAGGCATATAGATTAGCAATGATCTCATTGAGTTGAGCCTGACTATCTAATGCCAATCCTTGAAAACGATCTACTGTACCTCTATTCCCAGGAGTAGAACCAGGAGCAATTGATAATAATGCTAATGAATCAGTTCCATCGTAAGCAATTCCACCTGCCTCAATGAAAGATATATCATCAGACATTCTCTCATCTAAAATTGGTTCTTGCATCCAATCTCTTTTATCTAATGACATTCCGATGTTATAGTTTTGTGGTTCAGTGTAGATATCTGTCTCTGACCAAATCTTACCCTGTCGATCACAGACAACCTTACCTAATACTGCACCACTCATCAGAGTATGAATACCATCATATAGAGATGATCTATCTACATCAAAATATTGTATCCGTGGATTTCTACCCTTATATTCAAAGTCACAGCAATTGAGAACTGTTGAGTGCCATCTTAGATAATGATAAATGGCACGTTTCATATCCATGTCCAAAAGTGCCATCCAATTACTAGGCCAGTCAGGATCATCATCTGCATTGTCGGGATCACTATTATCTTGAACTGACACAGAAAAACCTTCCGAACGTTTCATTATCTCAGATGGAGAACCTACATCAAACTCTACATAACTGTCTCTCCAATTGTATCGGATAGTTCCTGACAACACATAACCGACAAATACAATTTTTGATCTATTTATTCCATTCCCACCCAATGAACCATCAGTAGTTCCATACCGATCATCAGAGAATAAAACTACTAGACTTCCATCTTTTAGTTGAGTGTCCGTAATGGATTGATCTATCCGAATAGACGTTGTGTATCCACCTTGATCTCTACTACCGGAAAACTTAGTTATTTGCCAATTCAAAATAGGAACATTTGTACCATTCTCAGGTCTATCATAGATAGAGATATGTCTATATGATTTATCCTCTCCACTTTCCGTATATACTCTCAATGAAACTGTGTAATGACCTGGTGTGTTCCAATAAATGTAACCAGGAGTATGGACATTGCTAGTCCCTGACAATGCCCCTTCAAATATCCATTCATAAGATAATGCTGAACCCAATAAATTGGATGTACCTGATGCAGAGAAGAATATCGCACTTTGCCCATTTTCAAGAAAAGTGGCAACATGCGAACCCATATTGATGAATGTACCCAATACAGAATTTTGATTGGTGTAGGCAATATCGAAATCTTTATACCAAATAGTTTTGAGTGGGTCAGCAGGGTCTTGAATAATTCTAGGAAATACGGGGAATATTTCAAAGAAATTCATCACAGTAAGATAATCACCATTCAACCAATCTATATGAGAATTTTCTGCCGCTGTTATTGTAGATGATGTCGCTGACTTTACTCTAATTTTACCTTTATCTGTATTAGCATAAGATGAGCCAACAAACATCACCATTCCACTCTGAACATTTGCATAAGAACCAGAAGCATTAGAATAAATAAAAGTTCTATCTCCCTTATCATATGATCCTGTAATTTGACAGGAGAATATTATAGTTGGTTGATAGATAGACATCCACAACTTTGTATTATGTGGCTGTGATCTTAGGAGAGTTAGTTCAGATGTAGATGGAGTAGTCATTCTAAGTTCTTATATTTGAAATTAATAGGGTAACATTTTGTTGGTACTCGGAATAGTATTCATTGGCAACAGGCTCATTGATAATACATCCTGAGTAAGAATAAAATCCATATCCACCTGTTGAACTTCCATATTTGGGAAGATCAACTACAACTGTGCCTGTATTACTAACAGCATTGAACCAAAGTTGTAATTGTTGATAGTCAGTTGTAGATGCTAACTGAAATCCAAGTTCAAACTCACGTACACCGGAATAAATTGGATGTCCACTGCCTGACCTACCAATCAAATTACGATCTACCCATCTCCCTGATGTTGGTTGAAGTAGAAATTCTACGCCATTTACTTTATATGTCATGTAGACCTCGATCCCTGAATATTGACAAATACATCTGACATCTGATCCATTGTATTATCAACAATTCTGGCTTCCAAATCAGGGGATAGAAGTAATTGAATTGTCATCTTTCCATTGCCATTCTTACCCATTCCCTTACCACCAGTAGGAATATTTAGCATTCTCTGTAACTTGCTGAGAGGAGCAACAGATAATACTTCTGCTTCTCTTTCACCAACAGAAATAAGAGTTGGTTGTCGTGCGATTGCCATACCGCCCGTAGCAAATCCTGTTCCTGTATTTTTTTCTTTGGGATTGGGCATTTGATTGGGGAGACGATTGGAATTTGCATATTCCATCGTCAATCGGAGTTGATTAAACGTGGCTGCTGCTCGGTCATACAAGGCTTTTAGAATACCAGTTATGTCACTATTTACACCTAACTCATCTTCAATTAATTGTTTTAATTGGTCAAGTCCACCTTTAGTAAGTTTATATTCTTCGTCTATAGCAAGAATTAGTTTATCTATCAATGCTTTTGTCTGAGCATCTACATCATCTAATTGCAGACCATATTGAAGTAATCTTTCATCTCTTTGTGCTTTTAGATCACGTTCCAATTGATCTTGTTCAATCGCTGCTTGTGCTTCCTTAGCAGCAATTTCTCTAAACATCTCACGCTGAATTTCAGCAATACGAAAATCAAACTCTTTTTTAAGTTCTAATTCTCTTTGTTTACGTTGATCCTGAATATCTTTTAGTTCATTTTGATATTGTTCTTTTCTAGTTTGAGCTTCACTATCTTTCTCTCGTTCTAATCGTGCTTGCTCTAAATTGAAACGCCTAGTAAGACGGATAACTTGTAAGGCATCTCGTTCACGTAAAGCATCTTCAAGATCAAATAGAAAATCTTCTCGAAGTCTACGAAGTTTTTCTTGGTAATCTCTTTCCGCTTCAAGTTCTTTTTGTCGATATTTACGTTGAGCATCAGCAATTTTATCTTGTGTTTCTGATGCTAATTTAGCAAGATCGAATTGATATTTTAGATATAGATCATAAGCATCGTGACCTGCTTTTACTCTAACTTCAAGTAAATCATTCTGAAGATCATATTCAATTTCTAATCTATTTCTTGCTGCGTCACGATCCATCCGCTCTATGTCACGGTCATAATCTAATTTTGCTTTTGCTCTGCTATCTTCAGCATTATCGTGAATATCTTTCCACTCATCCACAAACTTCTGTGCTGCTTCAACTACTTTCTCGTTTCCCTCATCAGGAACAAGACCAATTTCTTTTTTCTTGTTTAGTTCTGCTAGTTTCTTTTCATATTCATCTAACAATTTGAATGATTGCTGTAAAAAAGGAATATCTTTAATCCCTTCTTTTATTCCTTTTATAAATACATACCAATCACTTTTCATTTTATTTACAACATTAAAGAATACTTGACCTATTTTCTTGAATGCTTGTTCAATTTCTGAAAATATAGAATAGTTATCTCTCAAAACTGAATAGAAAGCAATAAATCTATTCTTTAGTTCCTGTATGTTTCTAATTAAGACTAAAATTGGATTAGTAAAATTAACATACGCTAAATATGCTTGCTGAATTAATTTCCAAAGTAAAGTCATAGGCATAAGATTTTCACCTATGGCTCTCTTTTGATCTTCAATGGAGGCAGTAGCGGCATCAATCTTTCCTGGCAATATATCAATAACTTTAGTTAAATCGTCTCCAAATTTTGATGTTTTTTCTAGTAATAAATTTAGTGTTGCTTGACCTCGTTGAAATTCAGTTAGAGAAAGATAGCCTCCATGAAATCCTTTTTTCATGGCCTCTTGTGTAATATTTACACGGTTAATGGACACACCCAATCGTTGTAAACCTTCTGTATAACCAGAAGATAAAGCAAGAGCAACAGTTCTCTGAACCTCATCCATTGCTCTACCATTAACAATTGCCAATGTAGCAACAGCATCTTGTATTTGAAATAATTGTTCTTTAGTAAATCCCATATCACGATTTAAGTTAAAAAATGCAGACGCACCTTCTACTAAATCCGTAGTAGAAAACACTTTAAATTTTTGTCGTAATCTTTCTAGATTATCTGTGATCTCAGAGAAGGTAATATTAATTCCCGATCTACGTAAAGCATTGACACCAATTCCTAATTGGAATAATGCTTTAGTAAATTCATAGCCTGATTGTGCTGCCTGACCTAACCATTGAACAACTTGACGTAGAATTTGAATAGCACCCAGTCCTAATATAGTACCAAATACATACTTCGCAACATCACCAAATGATGTAGTAGATCGAGTATTACTTTTATTTGCTTCATCAAGATTTTTTTGTGCTGAAACTTGTTCCTTAATATTTAATAGTTTATTCTGTGTTGTTTGACGTGCCTTGTCTTGTTCCTCTTTCTTTTTGGCTGCTAAGAATGATTGCCAATCTTGTTCATCTTTCTTTTTATTAGCAATCATTTGTTTATATGCAACAGCATCTTGCTGATTTATGGCAGTAGAAGTAACAACTTGTTGTTGAATATTTTTTAGTCTATTCTGAACACCTTCAGCAACAGCCTGAGTTTTCTGTTTTTCAGTCTGCTGTTTTTGGGATACTTCTTGCTTACCTAATGATGCTTGATAATTGAAATATGCTTCTTCCTCTTTCTTAGCCTCAGCAAATGCTTTTGACATTAAATCTCTTTGTGCAGCATATTGAGATTTAATTACATTGGCTTGTCCTGATCCTTGTCCGGTTGTACCAAGACCAGAACTCATTGCCTTTGCAACGTCTATTTTTTCTAGTTTTTTACTTAGTTCATCCCAAGCCTTTTCCAAATCCTTCAAAGCGACTTTTTGTGCTGAAGCAGATTGGAGCACAGAGACTTTCATCTCATCAATTACAGATCGTAATTTAGTGGCGTCAGTAATAGCTTCCTGTGCTTTGACAAGATATTGAATAATGATGGTTTTATCTGCTTCACCTGGCATCGAAACCTACCTTACTGCAAAAATCTTTCAATGCTAAAATATTATTTATGATTAAACCATCCATAAATAACTGTAATGTTTTTACTGCACCAATCCTCAAGAAATACATCTCATCTTTGCCTGTCATTAATTTTATCGCAGTAAAATAATTTTGCTGATTATCAGATTTCTGCAAGTTATCTACAATTTTACCAGTAAATTCAAGAACATCCGATACATCCTCAGGAATGTATGGAGCAAGTAATACATATAATTCAACAGCATCATGTAATGGTAACTGTTTCATGTGTTCCATCCATTTTGATTATTGCTCCAACTGGCATCATATTTTTAGGGATCATAACCTTTGTAATGGGCTTTACTAATGTAACTTCCATCCAATCAGGGCGTGGAAGTTTTCTTAGTTTACTTTCCTTGCTGTTAGAATTATATGAATAAGCAATCTCTGATAATCCCCATTGCCATTCTCGATCTAATTGGTCATTTATCATTATTTCTTGCATTAAGGAAATAGCATCTTCAAAATCCATTGCAGAAATAGTATCTAATGTCCATCCATAATTACTTGATAGCATATGCGACCAGATGTACCAAGTTCTACCTTCGTAATCCCATCCTTCCTTTGTGTCCTTCATCCTGGATTTGAGAAGTGCTACATCATATCTAGGAATACATGCAGATACAGCAACCATGTATAATTCCATGCACTTCTCCCAATTATATTTTTTTATTTTATTAGTAGGAATATTAAAGGCAGTAGAGATATATAGATACATTTGAGTAGAGAACCCAATTGTATCCTTATTCTCTGCTGCCTTTATGATACCAGAGCGAATATCTTCAAGCCTAATCCATTGACGTAGATTAGGCTTGTGAAACTTAGCCCTGAAAAGTACCCACACTTATACCGCGCTCAAATCACTTCTTCCAAATGATCCGAATTGTTGTGCAGCAGGTTTGGTAGTATCAACGAATGCACGAAGTTTGATGCCAGTTGCAACCCACGGCGTACCAAATGCCATATTGATTGTCCAGGGGTCGACAAATTGGCATCTATGCAAGTAAATCCAGACATAATCGCCTACATCTTCATCGTACACCTTAGGAGCATACACATGATAATATAGGTTATTGTTGACTTTACCAATGCCCATCTGTTGTTTTGGTGCTGTCTCAGTAACAGATCCGAACTTCAGCAAATGTCGCAATGTCTGGTATGGGAAAAAACTTTGAATATCGAATGTAAATTCGATATAATTTCTCTGTTGGATCGTGGCAATCGTACCAAGATTATCGCAAAGAACATCATTGACAGTCAAGTTTTCAGTCAACGAGAGATTGGTTGGACAACCAACTTCATGGACATTATACGTTGCTGTACCGGATAAATTCCAATAAAATCCCTGAGCATCGGGATTATAGAGAGGAGTTGCCGTAGCATCTTGGAAAAAGATGGTAGGCGCACCCTCTATAAAAATACTTTCAGCAGCTTCAATCGTACCAATAGCTGACCCTGTAACCAAAGCCATTTTATGCCTCCACTAACGAAAAATAATGTGTCCTACCTGTGCTAGAGCATCCATCACATGCTCCGCTCATCTTTGATAACATACGATCTAAATCACGAACATCAACATCTACCACAGAACCACCACCATTAAAAACGTACAAATTACCTGTGAAATTACCAGTTAAATTCACAGTTAAATTCTTCATAAGCATAACCTTAACCATTTCAGGTTCATCTTCTGTATATAATTCATCATACAGATCATAATCAGTACCTAAATCAATTTGCTTGCTATGCCTGACATCAGACACTCTGCTCTCCAAGTTTTTGCATCGATGCGAATAGCAGGAATAAGATTAGTCATTCTCAAACTAAATGCAATGTTACTTGCTATAAACTGTTTTCCATTCAATTCATTGTTTATTATACCAGCAATTTTATTAGATTGCAGAGAATTATCACTTTCTGAAAAAGCCATAAAGGATACAGATATTCGTACATTCTGACATTCATCATCTCCCAATGGTTGTAATGAAATCATTCTTACTCGAATATTAGGATAAGCAAATTCAACGCCTTGCCATTGATTTTCTCTAATTTCTTCATCTACAACATCACCATAGGCATCAACTAATTCAGCAGTAATAACTGTATTAGATAGCAACTTTGTAATTATGGCTGCCTGTATCTCATCAATTCTTATCATTATTTGATTACCTCGATCCTGCTTTCTCCCAACAGAATACTTGCCTTGAATTCAGTAGCAAGAATTTGGGTTATCTCATCTGCTGTACTTTCAATGGATGGTTGAATATAAGGTCTAGGAGCTACACCAGGATGACCATAGGGCAATTGCACTCCTTTGAACCACTTACCTCTATTCCCCCAAAAGAAATGTAATGGTTGGGAAATATTCTTAGCCTTAATTGGATATAATTCCTTTTCGCCTCGTTCTGAATGAATACCAGAACCCCATTCAAATGCCGCTGCCATTGGTGCGCCTTCTTCTGATGTATCTATGGTTATATCAATATACATTCCTTCAGTGGCTTCCTGTGGAGTATCAACACTTATTGCATTATTAATAGCATCAGGTAAATTGTTTTGTCTGACTTTATCCTTCATAGCATTAACAAATAAACTTGCAGATTTCACAAGTCCAGCATAAATACCTGATTTTATATCATTGACAGACATCACTGCCTTCCGTGAGCAATTACACTTCGAGATACAGACAAAAGCATGTAAGCCCGTGGGTCTCTAGGATTGAAATCACTAAATGTTACTCCTCTCACTCTAAACCTAGCACCATAATAAACATGATCTGTTGGAGCAATTACTTCGATCTCATCTCGTTCTCGAATATCCCCAACAGGAGTAACATTCACATTGAATGTACGTTCTACTTCTAGTCCCTGTTGTAAGAGAAGTTGTTGTGGAGGAACAGCAGTTAGTCTAGCATCATAATAACCTGTGACTGTTCCAGTGGTAACAGAACCACCAACAGAATTATCAGACTGGTTTGTGATGCGCCAGTTGCAGATTTTTATGTTCATTCCAGCAGACATGGCTAAATTCCCACGTATCTATGAACACGTAAATCTTGAAAAAGTTTACTCACAAAATTTGCACGAGGCGAACCACCAAATGTAGTGTTTTTTAATCTACGAACCTCAGAGTAGGATTGGTTACTGAACTGATCTATCCTTGCATCTCCTGGTGCTTCATTACCATGACCAACAATTTCATTCAGGATGATATCAGCATAAGTAGCAAGAGCAAGTAGATGATCTGGTTGCATGGATGTTCCAGTTTGTAATCCTGCATTATAGGCGATCTCGATTTGATATGGAGATGGAGAGTGAGTATGACAACCACCACAATTAGCAACAACCCAATCAAGATCGACTATCCCGTATGTATCATCTCGTATCTGGACATATACATTATCTGTTCCTGTGATCGTCCAATATATATTTTCTTCTGTATCTATAAATCGTACCCAATGAACTTGATTTACATAGGCATAATCTAGAAGAACAGAATGTTGGCCTATATAATGGAATGTTCCTGTAACATTTGTGGGCTTCAGGAAAGTATCAATATCAGACCATACAAACTTCTCAGCAATAATGAACGCTGCTTTTCGTTGTCCTGATGTTCCTTTGAGTGGGTCTTGACCATAATTACTGAATACAGTATCACTCAGAATAACTGGAGAAGAGTATGGATAGATTTTATTCATATATCACACAACCCATTCCTTGCCGACTATATTGTAATCGTACTCATCATTACATCCATCAGAAGCACCAAATAATGCTTTTACTGTTACCCTACGAGTTTCCTCAGAATGGGAACTATCCACCAATGTACTGATTACTGGTGTTAGAGTAAGTTCAACAGTATTGGCAATGGGAAGTATCGCAGTTGGAGCAAGTAAAACAGTACCACTCTCTAAATCATGTACTTCCCATGTAGCACTAGCAGGAACAGCAAGACTATTTACCTTATCATAAAACTTTACGGTAAGATATGCCGTACTCTCTTCGTTGACATTAGACATATCAACTCCTAAATTGGACTATTACGACCAAGTTATGGCGAGATCAAGTGTCCACGTACTGCCGCTGCTCTTAATTCCTTGGTCACTGACCCTGCGGTTTAGATTCTCTGCACTATTACCAGAACCATTAGCAACAGTGAATTCCTGCCAAGAACCATTACCATTTGCACCATCAAATACAGAACGCCAAGTGGTTGTTTGACTGGCAATTAATGGATAGGTTGCTTCCATTGGTCGGTAAGATGCTGTGCCACTTAGTCCTGTCTGAACAGCAGAAACAGAACCGGAACTTGTACCTACACCCAACCATGAACCTGCATTGTTGAAAGCAGTTCCTCCACCACCAATCAAAAGGTTTTGAAGTCTGGTAATTCCTTCATTGAGTAACAGATTATCCTCAAACTGAGAAATATCATAAGGTCGATTACCACGAAGATAATCCTCATAGGTATTGTACTTTTGAATAGTCCATACCGTCTTATGTTTAGCTAAATCAATCATGTTGTATCTCCTAACAAAATAAATTGAATCGGATAAGATAATTATAAATCATATTGCCTAATTTTGGGGATTTATTGTAAATGTCATAGACCTATTAGACAATGAAAACTTTATGCTTCTTTGTTTCAATGAGAATGAAATCTTTATTATTTGTGTAGACGAATCATAAGCCACTACTACATCCACACCAGTTCCGAAATCAGTCACTAATAAAGACGCAAGTAATTGACTAAGTTGATCTGTTCCAAGACCTGCTTCAGATACAGGGATGGATGCCGTTATTTGACTGATTGCATCCGATCCACTTCCACTATCCGCTATTTGTTTCAGAATGGATTGTAAAATACTGAGTAAATCAGTTGCCGATCCTACATCTGTAAGAGTTAGATTAGCAGAAATAACGGGGCTTTCTAATCCTCCTCCAAGATCACCTAATCCTAATGATGCTAATATTGCAGGATCATCTATTCCTATTACTGTTTCGCCAACATTCAATGATGCCGATATTGATATATTATCTGAACCAGATGCCAAATCAGAAAGAGATTTTAGAATTATTGCTATTTTGGCTACTGTTTCAGCATCTACACCAGTTCCAGTGTCTAATACTGTTATAGAAACTTGAATAGATAAACCTTCTACACCTGTACCTGTATCTTGTACGGATAGACTAACAGAAATAGAAACCTGATCTGAACCCAATCCACTATCAGCAATAGATTTGATTATCTCTGAGATAACAGAAGCAACATCTAATCCACTTCCCAAATCATTTATAGATAAACTTGCTAGAAGTTGAAGTAAATCACTCGTAGAGCCGAATTCAGACAAAGATAATGTTGCTAATAGTTGAGTTAATGTATCCGCTCCTCTACCAATTTCAGGTAGGGATAAACCAGCAGATAAGTTTAAATAATCTCCTCCTAGTGCTCCATCTATCAAACCCAATGATGCCGCTAAAATTGGATTATCAATCCCTGTTCCAGCATCAGGCCTGGATAAGGATGCTAATAAAGATAATATATCTGATCCTAATCCTGTATCGGTAAGGGATTTAGTTACTCCAGATGCCTGATTAAAGAGCAATAACAATGACATGGTTTATCTCATGGCAAATGCACGTTAATTAGTGGTCACAGACCAACCACCAGTGCCATTCAGGGTATTCTTGTCCGTAATGCCCTGTCCAGTCGGAGCGCCGTTCGTCCCGGCGTTGAGAGTCACCGTACAGGCAACACGCCCGCCACCAAGCGACGTTACCAGGTCAGCCAGCACCGCATTCACCGCAGCCGAAGGCAACGCATTGCCATGCAACTCGAGCGTTGCCAAATTCTTTTGTGACGCAAAACATCCCGCGGTGTAACCGGTAAAACCAGCACCCCCCGTGCCGCCATAATTAAGCTCTACAAACGTCAACGCAGTGCAGGCCGCCATCGTTGGGATCGTTCCGTCAAAGAGGTTCACCCCAACCGAGAAGGTTTGCAGAAGTGTGCAGGCATTGAAGCTGGGCAGCGTACCCGTGAATAAATTAGTTCCGCATTCGAATACTGTCATCGCCGTGCAGGCCGCAAACGATGGCAGCGGCCCGCTCAATCTGTTGGATGAGCAATCAAACGCCACCAGCGAGGTCAGAGAAGCCAAACTGGGTAGAAGTCCATAGAACCCGCCGCCGAGTCCGTAAGCCCCATGCACTAAAAACGTCGTCAATCCGGCACACCGCTCCAAGGTGGGAAACGAACCAATGCAGGGTACGTAGTTGCCGTGAATTTGTGTTAACTCCACGCAGTCATTGAAGTGCGGAAATTTCCCGATGAAAGAATTACTGGAAAACGCAATGTATGTCAATTTGCTCAATTGCTTTGGCGACGGCATACTCAAAACCCCAACGTCGCTAGCTAGATTTAGGCTGGTTACTCTATTCCAATCCGGGCAGGTCAATCGCACCCGATGCCGCCCTTTGCCCGATGCGTAGGTTTTGCTAACACCGGCTGCCCCGGTGTCATACGTACCATCGCCATAATCCACACCCATCGTAATTCCGGCTAATGCTGGGCCGGATGATGACCAGGTTGTTCCATCTGCTGTACCTGTACCACCAGGAACCGCAACTAGGCTGGATGTGTCTCCTGCGAAGTAGAACTGTAAGCCGCTTTGGATAGCATCTGGTTTTGTTCCTGCCGCAAGCATGGATATTTCGTTGGCAGTCGCTACTCTGTTCCAGACGCCTACCTGGGCGATATTGCCTGGGAAGTTTCTTGCATCATCGTACTTACGCCCACCAACCGACCAACTCCCCGTAGGTGCTGTTTCGGTAGCACCGTTTAAACAGATCGGAAAAGCGTC
>OFPG01000024.1_pt1 | contig 19156 bp, 38 predicted proteins | sample 1542501 | NCBI WGS metagenome assembly OFPG01 (sample SAMN05503963, study PRJEB24370) | sediment metagenome | isolation source: lake sediment | place: USA: Lake Hill lake, St. Paul Island, Alaska | collected 2013
ACACTCTTTCCCTACACGACGCTCTTCCGATCTCACGCATGCTCGTCCCATTCACTTGTTGCTCCGAATTCGGTAGCCCAGGCCATTACCTCTTCCTTGGAGGCTCCTCCCCGAAGGCCGACGAGCGTCTTCCACTCGTTCGCCTGGAAGTCCTGGATCAAAACACTTTGAGGAACAAGGGCTAGAACGGCCCCGATAACAAGTCCCTGGGCCCAGATGGTGCTCGTTCTGGCCCCAACTGGGCGCTCGATTGCGAGAAGGGCCACGTCATCCCAGTAGGAGGCATGGGGGAGGACTTCCCTCATGCTGCGCGCGGTTTCCCATCCCTTCTTCCCTCCGGGGAACCGATGCGACTTGACGGCCCCTGTATCCAGATCGACCGAGACGATATCCAGGTGTGTGGCCGCAACATCTAACCCCGTGAAAAACATCAGAGCTTGTGTTTCACTTGAGGCTTGGCCTTGTCGATGTCCTGGTTAACTGCCTCCCGGATCAACTGGGAGAGATGAACGCCACGCTCTTGAGCGGCTTGGCGCCAGAGCTCGAGCATCCCCTCGGGGACTTTTACTAAAAACCCCTTCATGATTCCGGCTCCATCGCATCTGCTAGACGGTCAAGACATTCGGGGTGATCTCCGACCGCCCAGAAAGAGACGATGGCGGTGAGCGCCTGGTGCAAGAGCCTGATCAGAAACATCATCACAACATAGAAGCCGATGATGGCGAGGGTCGAGTACACCACAAGGTAGATCACGAGTTGGGGATCCAGTCTTCTTGAGGGCCTTGCTTAAACGCCCCCCAGCCCTCCTCGGGTTCCCAGTCAAGCCGGTAGCCAGCGAAGTACAGACCGGGTAGGTCGCCGTCCCAACCCTGCTCGCCGGGCTGCAGGTAGTGAACTCTCACGTTGTTGCCCCGACTATCTAGCAATGCGACCCGGACACTGCGGCAGTTTGGGTGGCGGGCGGGCCAGTTTTTGCTCCCGCCACCCGATTCAACAGAGCGTGGTGAGTCAACGACAGGTGCACCCATCTCGTCAACGACACGCACTGGCCCTGAATTCATCGCCGTAGTCTACGGGTTGCTGATCGTTGCGCCGATAGTGACAACCTTGAACGCAAGCCCCGCACCGTTATTGCAGTCCGGGTTGGCCCCCGTCCCGCCGTCGTGCAGGCTTCCGTTCCCCTGCCCCTGCTTGCAGATCCAGCGATAGCCGTCACCTAGTCCCGTTCCGGCGTCGCCCTTGTCTCCCTTGGGACCCGCTGCTCCAGTTGCTCCAGTTACTCCGGTTGCTCCGGTTGAGCCCTGGGCACCTGTTTCTCCCTTGGGGCCTGCTGAGCCGGTGTCACCCTTGGCACCCGCTTCGCCCTTCGCTCCAGCCGCGCCTGTTGCTCCCGCCGGTCCAGCTGGGCCTTGCAACCCCGCTGGGCCGCTTGGGCCAGCCACACCAGCAGATCCGGGTGCGCCATTACCTCCCGCCTTTCCAGTTGCCCCCTTTGGGCCGGCCTTGCCCTTGATGATGATCGTCTTGCTCTGCACCTTGAGTCCGTACCGCCGGATCTCACCCGTCCTACATGCCTGGAACGGGATCTCTGCGACCGCGCGAACGACGCCCGTGTCGAGGTTGACGCAGATCGGCCCCGCGATGCGCCGACCCTTATCGGCTGATGCCGTTGAACCAATGACGCCGATGCTGACAACAACAGCGACGACGATGGTTGCGAACTTCTTCATCTTCTCTCCTTTGCTAGTTGAATACTCGTTTGACAGATTCTATGAGGATCCTTAGATTCCTGCCGCCTTCTCCCTTTCCTTGTAGAGCAGCGCGTCCGCCCTCCCATCTGCCATTGCAATTTTGTAGGTGTCATCCATCGGGGTCTTGTTTCTCCCTCGATGGGGATAGATGGGATGCATATGGCGTACGATCGACGTCATCGCAAACGCCCACTCCTTGCGTTGCATGGCGGCGTTGACCAACTCCGTTTCGACGAATTGGTGTGAATAGCCAAGATGGAAAACAGTGCCGGGTCCATCGTGCCAAGTTCCCCCGACGGTGTCGATGTAGGTGCGACGCACAACGGGGTGTGTGGAGTGCTTGCCGCGGATCACAAGGGGGTTCGCCTGGTCATTTGTCCCGATCACGCCGGCACCAGATCGATCTGCCTGCTTGAGGACGGCCACATCCCAACCGGGCTCGAATTCGAGGTCGTCAGCAGCGATGAGGACGAAGGGGTGGTGGCCCATCGTGTATCCCAGATTCCATTTCCTACTGGCATCCCCGGGGCCCGGCTCCCAGTCAACGGTGCGGACGTTCGCCGTGGTGTGGATGCACGCCGCCTGTTCTTCTAGATCCCCAGGGGAGCACATGAAGGTGATCGTGAATGGGACGGTGGTCGCCTTCTGAATGCTGTCAACCAAGGGCTGGGCATTCTGGGGGCGGTTCAAAACTGGAACAATTACATCTATCACCCGTTCACCCGCTTCAACAATGCTTCCTTGTCCAGTCCCTTGGGCCACTTGCGAAGCGTCAGCTCAACCTTGGAGTCGTCGAACATGATCGACTCCAGATGAGAGCCGGCATGATGCGCGCCACCATCGTGGACGACATAGCGCTGATAGCGAGCGTCTCGATCCGCCTCACATGTCCAGCCGAAGTGGAGCAGATTGCCGACTGGTGGTTTGTTCAACCGGCCCCAGACGCCAACCATGTGCGGCACTCGGCCACAGGCCAGCGCCCGGTCTGGGATCACCCAGTTTCTCCTCATCTGCCGGTTGGTGGCGTGATCGGGGGGAACCCAGTAAACCACGCCAACCGGGTGCTCTTTCCACCCTCCATCCTGGCGTATTGAGAGCCTCTGTTCATCCGCTTTCCAGATCTCCTGCATCTGCAACGACCAGACGCCGGAGGCATTCGGCTTCTCGAGGATCTTCCGCAGCTCGGGCCCGTCGTCCACAAACTCATCCGCGTCAATGCTGAGAACCACATTCGGCTCCCCCTTCATTGTCCACTCGAGCAGCGTTTGGCGAGCCCTACCCTCATGCTCGTAAAAGACGCTCCGTTCGTTCTTGAGGATCTGGACGCCGAGCTCGTCCATGATCGCGTACGAGTCATCAGTCGAGTTGTCATCGACAGCACGGATTTCGTCGCAGAATTCAAGGAGGGATTCGAGGCAAGGTCGCAGAAATCTGTCTGCCTCATTATGAACGATCAAGCTCGCTACCAATTTCATTCCGCTTCCACTCCATCCGGCGCCCACCAGCGCCAATAGTAATCGATCATGTCGCCGGGGTATTTGTCCCATTGACGCTGCACGCCGGCATCAACATACTCGTTCGACAGCGACTTCCAGGGATCGAACGGGAGCTTGTCCATCTCGCACATCTGGAGATCGGGTTTGATCCAGGCCCGCTCATACCCGAACGTATGTTGGTTTTCCGTCCAGCCAAATCTCCCATTGGGGATCGGGCGCGAATACCTGCGGATAGAACTCCCCTTGATAAGGCCTACGCCGCCGATGTGGGCACAGTCCTCGTTCAATCCATAGATTCCATTCCAATCATCCTCTGGCCTTCCGGACATACCGGCCTCCATGCCGAGGAGGTCGAGAGTCGGGCGAGACATCATCACCGATGTCATTGCCTCGAGCCACCCAAGGGGAAGGACAATGTCATTGTCGATTTTCGCGAACACATCTGACTCACGGCGATCGAGAAAGTCAAGCATCACCGCCACTGGGGACCCATAGTTCGTAACCCGGAACTCGTTATTTATCCTCAGGTTTGTGGTGGCTCGGCGTAGCCAGACGCGATCCGGATTCCCTGAGCCGTCATCGTAGACCACTAGCTTGTTGACCAAGTCCCAGTTTGTGTTCTTGACCAGCATCTTGAACGTGTGCTTGGTGAACTCGAGGCGCCCCTTGGCCAGGTAGAGGATGTCAACCTTCGGCACGAGCGTCCCTAGCCTCCCGGGCTAAATCCAACGCCGTATCGCGGAATCTGATGTGATCCGGCTGCTTCCAGAGACGATTTGGGGCTAATGCATACGGCATGTTCTTCTTCGGAATGTCGACAAGAATTATCGGAGTGAGGGTTGTGAAGATCCGACACGACTCACGTAGGAACATCCTCGTGTGCTCGATTGCGTCCATACTTCCTCGGCCCTCAACGCTGAGCTCCCCGCTCTCATCCATAACGCCATAGCGAATGAACGCCCTCTTGGGCGCTTCGCGATAGAAGGCGGCCCCGAAGCCCACCATCGCCGAATCGGTGTAGTAAGGGCGGAACTCCTTTGGCATATTCGCCACGAGGTGTTCCTGTTGTTCGTGGGGAAGCGGCTTTCGGAAAACAGAATCGGGGTCATCAAACTTCCTGCGTAGTTCCCATTCGTCAACGATCCCTTGTGGGTCGGAGACGAGCACGTCATCGTCCTGGACGTAGCAGATGTCGTTGGAAGCGTACTGCTGAATCCCCTCAAATCTGCCATACGGACCAAGGTCGTTGGGTATCGGTTGGACGCACTCCCCGTTCACGTAGACGCCCTTCCGATTGTCCCACACGATCTTTTCCCACTCGTCGGGCAACGACGCAAGAATAGGGCGCATATCAACATCGCCGCGTGTTGCTATGCAAGCGCTTACGGTCACTGGGGCTCCTTAATAGGTTGCGACCTAGTATCACGCACTTCCCTCGCGAGGCGAAGGGCCTCTCCGCGATACCAAACGTGTTTTGAGTCTTTCCACAAACGGTTCGGGTCAGACGCATAGGGCATGTCTGTTTTAGGGACATCAACAAGGATTCGAGGGGTCAGGGTCGTGAAGATGCGGCATGATTCGCGTTGGAACACGGTATCGGTGCGCCTCATGTTGCGATGATGGCCAAGGAACCGTGCAAACGCTCTCTCGGGCGCGTCTCGGTGGAACGCGGCACCGAACCCGACCATTGCACTGTCGGGATAGTGGGGTCGGAACTCCGAAGGTAAGTTGCAGACGACGCCGTCCCACTTCGTCTCGATGCCACCACACCACTCGGCATTCCACATGTCCACGATCGCCTGCGGGTCGCTCACGATCACGTCGTCGTCCTGCACGTAGATCAGGTCATGCCTCGCGTACTCGATCGCCGCGAAGCGCGCGTTGGGGCCTCGGTCTGGCAACTCGCTCCCTACAACTCCCCACTTTCGCCCCGAGTACGTGCGACAGACTCCCCGGCCGTTGTCGTACACCAGCACTTCCCACCCTGGGGGGAAGGACTCGGTGATCGGGGACATATCCACGTCTCCCCTGGTAGCGATGCAGACGCTGACGTTCATCGCTCCGCCAGCATCGCGCGGATAGCGACCTCGTCGCCATCACGATGGATGTATCGGTCGGCGAGGAGGTTCCCGCGTTTGGTCGCTTCACTCGTGCGTAGCGGGTCTTCGGGGTGGTCGAGGTGATAGGCGTACCCTGACATCCGTTGCTTGTCGCCGCCGAGCGTGGAGGCGCAGACGAGGAAGCCCTTGTCTTCCGATCCGTAACCCTGGAAGCGTTCGTCGAAGCCGCCGACCTCGTCGTAGAGCGTTCGCGGAATGGCGAACACGCCACCCCAGATCATTGATTGCCGCCAGAACTCGCTGCCCTCCGCGTCAAGGTAGATCAGCGTCGTGAAGGCGACGACATAGGCGTTGCCCCTAAGAGCTGCCTTGCAGGAGGCGACCATCTGGGTGATGGGCGCGCCGAGTAGGATGTCGGAGTCGGAGATCAGGAGCACGTCGGCGTCGGTCGCCTGGGCGCAGGCCGCGTTGACGGCGAAGGCGCGTTTCCAGTCGCCCTCGCAGTCCCCGGTGTAGACGGGGATTTTGGCGGCGTCCCAGGCTGCGCGGACGCGAGCGAAGTTCCTTACCCGATCCGGGTGAGAGGGACGATGGGGAACGCAGACGGCGATCTTCACGAACGTCCGTAAATGTAGAAGTCACAGCCACCCATGTGAGGGGCTGGGTTCATCAGTACGTCGCCCAACTCCCAGGCTGGGAAAGCGGACTGGACATACGATGACACGGGCCAGTGACGCACATGGTTGGCCGGCTTGAAGTCCGGATCAATCCGGTCCTCGTCGGTCGTGTAGAGGATCACCCAGTCAAGGGCTGATCCGAATACGTCTTTCATGTGCTCCTCGAACACGTCGTCCTCCGTCAGGTGGTAGATGACGTCAAGTGAGAGGACGAGGTCGGCGGAAATAGGCCACGGCAATGGAAGTGAGTGGAAGCCGTACTGAGGAAAGCGCTCCGCGCACATGCGGATCGCCGTAGCCGACACATCTAGTCCGGTGTACTCGGGGTACTCGGCGAGCTCGAGTTGGCGGCCATCCCCGCATCCGTACTCAAGCACGTCGCCCACATGGTGGGTGGCAACGAAGTCGTTGAGCACGGTCGCCTTCCAGATCGCGTTCGCACCTTCGGACCCGGCACCCGAGTTGCCCCCCGATGCATACCGATTTTCCCAGTAGGCTGCACTCATGGCTTCATGGGTGAACGGTGAACGACGCTATGGATCCGACGAGGGATTCTGGGGCCGTGTGTCGATTTCCAAGCACCTTGTTTGCGCCTTCTCTGACGGAATCGAAATCCCAATCGTGTAGGGCAATGATTCCGTCATCCTTGACAGCACTGAGTGCAAGGGTGATGTCGCCAGCCGTGGAGTCCGCATCGTGGTCTCCGTCAACATAGACAAGGTCGAACTCCTGGCGGAACAACGGCACGACTTGCTGGAAGCTGCCGATCACGATCGAGACGTTGTCCAGATTGCGGACGGCTTCCAGGTAATCGGGCAGACTATCCCCGCCACCAACTTCGGCTATCCCCTGGTGTCGATCAACAGACACCACGTATTTCGCAACCCCGGATAGCACGACGGTGGAACGGCCCTTCCAGGCCCCGAGCTCCAGCACCGTTTTCCCGGCGGCGAGGCGGCGAAGTTCATCTGCTTCGTCTCCCGAGAGCCACCCCTCTGGGAGCTGTCCCTCTCGGAGTGTCATTCCTGAACCTCCACCGAGACGGTGAACTGGTCAGCAATCTGGAACGTGACGCACCCAACGTCTTCGGCGGTGCGACCTGGCCATACGACCACGGTCGCCAGGTGCCCGAGAAGCTGCCCTACGTCGACGTGGATCGGGATCCCAAGCTCCGCTAGTCGGTCGCAGAACATGTAATCCTCCGAACGCTCTCGGCTCTTGTCGAACACCGGGCCGGGCCACCTAGCCTGAATCCGGTCGAACACTTTCTTGCGGACGAGCATCCCGGCGGTTCCGGTCTTCTCGACCTGGACGAGGCCGTGCGTCGCGACTGTCTTCAGATCAAGCGGTTGCGCTACCGGCTGGAACGGAGACTGCCGCATCAAGCACAGTGGCGCGACGACGTCGACGTTCCAGTCAAGGAGCTGCATCAGCATTTGCCCGTGAAATGCATGATCGTCGTCCATGAACCAGATCCAGTCGCCGGACATCCTTTCATCAACGAGAATGTTTCGGCCGTTCACGATGTCGGATCCGACGGCGAGCGCCAACTCCGTTCCGCTCGGTGACTGTACGCCCGCCAGCGACATCGTGAACGCGGTAAACCGACCGGTGTCGTTACCACAGACACCGATCGTGCCAGGAGGATGCCGTTGTTGTCCGACCTTCGGGACGATGCCTCCACGGCTCATTTGTGCGTCCACCTATACTCGTGATCCCCGATCTGGGTGCGGCTGTAGTAGGCATCAAGGGACGCGACAGCCTCGTTGATCTGCTTGTCAAGCCCGGGAGTTGGGATGGGCCACTGCCCCTCGTGGGTCTCCCCGACGACGACGCTGATCTTGTCGTGTAGCAACAAGATCTGGGGAATCACATCAACCTCATCCCCCTCGCAGTCCATCTTCAAATAGTCGCAGTGATCGATCTTGTTTGAGGAGAACACCGTCTTGAGTGAAACCCACCTAGCCTCAACCGGCACATAGCTCGCTTCGCTTTCCTCGTGGCCTTGTATGGCTCGATCTCCATTGGATGCGGTGTTGGCGGGATTGAGGTAGAGAGTGCGAATCCCGGGAGCACCAACAGCTAGTTGGAAGACGTGGGCGTCAAGATCATTCCCAAAGACGTTGTCCTGGCAGAGGTTGTAGTTCTCAGGCGCCGGCTCATGCGCATACACGGTCGCACCGCGCGACGCGCACAGCATTGTTGCGGATCCTATGTGGGCCCCGATATCGATCACAGTCATTCCGCTCATGTCGTCAGGAAACTGGTACCGGTTGTCCCCGAGCACTATGTCGAGTACCTGCCCATCGACTGTGCCTGGCCGATACGAGACCCCCAGACCCCCAATCCTCCTGGTAGCCAGTTTCACTGGTACCTCCGATGGAATGCCGCGACTCATTCCTTCCCCTCCTTGTAACTGGCTACCAACTGGTATCTCCGATGCATCCACACCGACGTGTTGGCTGTCCTAAAACCACATCCCTCAAAAGTGCGCAGCGCTCCGATATTGCGCCCTTGTGTCACGACCGTCATTTCCCTCGCGTCTCGTGTATGGGCCCAGTCGATGGCACCATTCACCAACTCGGCCCCGATTCCTTGGCCGCGGTAGTCGGCGGCCACGGCAATCAAGCCGATCTCCGATGTTGTTCCTTCAACGTTGACCGTGACGTAACCGACGGGACCCCCGTCGCGATCGGCCACCAACACGATGTCGGCAGCGCCAGCGCAAAGGCTCCTCGTCCACTCGGAGTACAGGTCGTCGCAGCGCTCGTTATCCAGGGTTGGGTCGGCATAGAAGCGGGTGAGGGGAAAGGCTGTGCGCGCGATGTCACGGAGTGTGGCTGTGTCTTCACCTCGAGCCATACGCGCAGATGAGGGTCGAGGGACCGTTGTTCTTCCTAGTGTGACCCGGACGTCCATGAACCGAAAGCCCCGCTCCTCAGCTTCCTGGATCTCCTCGGGCTTGTCGGCGTCGACCAGGAGACAGACGAGGCCGACGGTGTTGTCGGCCGCCCACTGGCTCAATCCGTCCAGATGGGTGGCTCGGCCGACCCGCTGCTTCCAGAAATCCGTATCCCAGGCCATCAGCTGTGGGTCCGAGTTGCGAGTCGTCACAGTGATCTTCACCGTATACACCTAGGCGGATATTGCTTGGTGCGCCGGAAGTGGAGCATCATGCACTCCTGGTCGCCCTCTGTTAGGCGGCCGTCCTCATGCAAGACGCACGTGGAGAAGTCGTCCTGCGAACGGGTCTGCCATTTTGTATAACGGCGCCGGATGAGCCCCTCGTCGTGGTACATATCGACGATCGACGTGAATCCTTTTTCAGCCCACCCGTGGGCGTAATCTTCGCCCTCCATCCGCTCCTTCCACTCACTGGTGGCCTGGAACATCGTGTTCACAACGGGCGTACTCCGATAGAGCGTCCAGGGCCCGCAGATGTAGTCATCGTGGTTTGAGTGCACATCGAGGTCGGCGAGAAAGTCGTCCGTCACCCACTGCTCGACTCTCCCGAAGACCTGGTCGAAGTCGCAATGACCCCACCAGTCGAAGTCGCTGATCTCGTCCTCGTACAGCACTCCGAACGCCGGCCGGAAATTCCAGATACGGCCCGTGCCCGTCATGGGTGGGCACTCGATCCCCAGCTTCCGCTTGACTCGCAGGCGGAAGTCCGCTTCGTCGGTGTCGAACAGGAAGTCATACCCGAGCTCGCGCATCCGCTCAGTGTTTGATTCCCAGTGCGGCATCCACTCTGGATAATCGCCAAAATATGGAACGATCATCACTTTGGTGATCATGCGAGGTATTCCTTATCCCAGTTGGATGCATCCGAGAACCAGAAGGCCGTGTTCTCGAGCTTGATCTGCGATTCGTAGCAATTCAGCGCCTCTCGCTTTAGGCTGCGCTCTCCCGGGGTTGGGATTACTGCCGTCCCACCCTTGCTGCGCCCGGAGCCGCGCACATACGTCATGTAGGGGCGCACGCGGACGCCGAAGATGTTGAAGGCGGACTGGCCGACCATGCTGTGGTGTTCGTGGCCGTTAGGCTCGACTGCCGGCGCCCATACTCGCTCCGGCTTCATTTCTTCCCCCAGTCTCCCGAACCACGCCTCAAGATCTTCGACAGAGGGATGGAGTTCACTGACGGGCAACTGCTGCCAGTCGCATCCAAGAATGTTCATTGCGCACCTGGTTTCGAGCCCTCGCATTTCGGCGGTGATCGCGTGTCCGCGATGGTATTGCGCGTCAGCCTTGAGGCAGGTGACAACGTGTGGTGCATGGCGTAAGCACGTGTAGGCGGCGAACAAGGCGGCATCATCGGGGTGGGGCTCGAGCAGGAGATCGGTGCTCACCCGGTCGCTCACGGTCGGCCTTTCCCAAAGTAGATGAGGGCACCGAGGATGCCGACTGCCACGACAAGACCGACGATCAGTTCGACGGTGTACCTTGTCATGCGGAACCCCCGGTGACAATGCCGACGAGCGCGATGATCCCGAGCGCGATGAGCCACAAGACGGCGAACCACTTCAACACCGTCCCCGCGCTCATGCGGTGCCTCCGAGAAGCGTGGTTCGCGTACTCACGATGGCATCCCGTCAACCGCGTCCCCGTGTTTGAGGGGCTTCACGGAGTAGGCGGTGATGCCGTTCAGCCGTAGCGTCTTGCACACGGCCTCCAACGCCTCCTCGGTATTGACTTGCCAGTGAAGGTTCTCGACCCCCACCTTCGGGCAGAACGTCACGACAAACGACGGCAATATGAACATCACGACCCCACCGGCTCAATCGTCAGTCCGGTGGCGCTGTAGCCCTCCAGGTCGTCCCACTGAAGGTCGCCGCAGTTCATGTCGTCCGTGTCCCGCTGCGCGATCTGGTCGGCGGTCAGCCCCTCGTCGGCGTGTTCGCGCCCCCGCGAATGAGGGTGACGTTCACGTTCGAGTACACCCCGTTCGTCCAGCTTTTCGCGGTCGGTCATGCGTCCCCCTTTCGAGCGAGGGCAGCGCGAGCGTCTGTGGTGTCAAGGTCATCCACGATGCAGCGCAGCGCCTCTGAGATGACAGGCTCGCCGTCGTATGTTTCCTCGTGGATCATCTGCATCCACTCCCCGTGAAGATGGATCAGCGCCTTGATCGACTGCTCGTTCATCTCGCACTGGTCTGTCAGCGCCGCCTCTAGTTCGGTGGTGCGAGCCTCCACAGCGTCATACGCCTGTTTCCAGTCCATCAACTCGGATAGGTTTTGTTGCCTCCTCCATTCCACCTCGTCCCGTTCGGCCTCCACTGCCGTCAGGGCGGCGTCAAGGGCTAGCACGGCGCGAGAGGCGTGCTTCTCACGGAACTCCCAGTCGTTTGCCTTTGCTCGCTCCCGGATTTCCTCGCGGAGATCCTTATCGGGGGGCCCGGGCGGATCCCCCTGGGTCACAACTCCGCCCAAATTCGCTGGTAGGCCGAGATCAGGAAATTGTTGACCGCGGTGTAGTCGGGCTTGTCTGGAAGCAACGTCCCGTCGATCGCATCCTTGAGATCCTGTTCGAGCTCGCCGGCAAATGTCAAAACGTCGTTCTCTGGGATCCTCCCTTGGCGCACATTGAGGATGTAGTCACGCTGCTCATCCGTCATTGGGATCGGGAAAGAACCCGTCTGCATGTAGTCGATCCCCTGGAAGCCGAGCCGGATGATATGGCCTGCGTACTTCGTGTCAAAGCCGTACTTCTCGATCAGCTCGGGGCGCTTCACGTTCATCTGACCACGCTCTCCCATCAGGCGCTGGCGCTGCTGTTGCATGTAGCCGAGGAACGCCGCCCCCGCCCGGCGGGAGGCGAACGCCCAGGAGAGATCGCGAAGCTCTCGTCCAATGTCCCCGAGAACCATGCACTTGTCGTCCGGCACGTTGAAGAGGAGAAGGATCGATGGATTCCCCTTGAGGGCTAGGGAGCAGAACTTGCGGAGCGAGTAGATGGTCAGGTCAAGATCCCCGTGCTCGGAACGCACTCCCTGCGGTTTGCTTCGGTGGACTTGCTGCTCGAAGTGCCTCAGCCCGATCACGTAGTCAGGTGGTTCGATGCAGACGCCGAGCTCGTCCCGATCATCCGTGCCGGCCACCCCGAGACCATGAACGGTGGAGCCGACTTCGCAGCGCAGGATGGTGCGCCGCTCAACATCCGCAAGGGTCAGCGGGGCCTCCTGCTTCTCAACTGCCATTACGACTTGGGCCGTCCGCGCCTGGCAACCGGAACACCAGGAACGTCATTGGCGCAGGAGTCGCAAAGGTCTGCCTGCCTCGAGCCCTTGCGGGCGTCCGAGTAGTTCAAACGAAGGACTCCGCCCTTTCCCTCCTGAACCTCGCTGCTGCACTGGTCGCAAATTCGCACTGTTCTCTTTGCCATTTCTATACCCCTCCCGGTTGATGATGTTCCCGCTGGCGGGAACATTCGCTATGGACTAGGTTTGGCCGCGGATGCCTCTAGTACGTTCCTGAAGGCCAGTAGGCCAATCTGATCGGCCGCCTCCGGGGAGAAGCCGATTTCGATGGCTCTTCCCCGGACCCCTCCGGCGGCATCCAACATCGCGTTCCACATCGCACTGAGCCCGTTCATCATGCTCTGCAAGTTGGCGAGATCTTCGATGGTCACCAATCCATCGTCACCTGTTGGATCGGGCGTCATCTAGTTCTTGCCCATCACGACAAAGGCCTTGTCGATGGGGAGCCGCAGGTAGTCCACGAGGATCTCTACCATCACGTCCTCGGTCTCCTGGGCGCGCAGCCGCCAGCGGTCCCTGTCGGCCCGAAGCGCTGGGTAAAGGCAGCAACCACAGCGCCCGTCCTCGACGGATGCATTCTCTGAACAAACGGAGCACATTTCCATATGACGAGTATATACCTACAGGGCGGACGTAATGCAAGTGTCAACTAGGCCACCGCGATTCAGTAAGGGCTTTTTGCTCTATATCCGAAGCCCGTCCTGCTGATATCGGTCTCATGAATGGGGTGATTATCCAGGAGATAAGATCAGATGCTGCGCTGAGGTCTAGCTTGTCCTCCACCAAATCCCATCTCTGCTTGTCGGCATACCGAATTTCTCCCGATATGAACTCCTTGTACGCCCCCAGGGTCAGCTCTGGGTCATCTGGGTCGACATCCGCCAAGGATCCCATGCGCTCAGGACACCTAGATCTGTCAGCCCTGAGGGAGAAGGATTGGTCGAAGATAGTAAAGGTGTTCCCTGGACTCACGCCTGCTCCTTGAACGCCTCGATGTAGCGCTGGACGTGCTTTTCTAGCATCGCTTCTGCTGTATTCCCATTCCTAGCCAGCGTCTCGTCGAGGTCCTTGTAGACGTCTAGGTCGAGAGCCACTCGGACAACAACCCGATCTTGATCCCCGGCTCCTATGTTCTCCTGGAGCGCCTCCCGGGCAACTGCACTGATCGAGGTGCTCCTCTTGTGTGCCTCTAGCCTGCACTCCTCGTAGAGCTCGACTGGAACCTGGATCATCACGCGCCTCATCTTCCCCTCACTCATCTTTTCCTACTCCCGGCTCGTTCACCGCAAGGGCGCGTTCGAGACACGTGGGGCAGAGGTGATAGGAGAATGTAGATTGAACGGATGCCCACCCTGCAGGCATTCCCGTCACGAACGGAGCATCACTGAGCGCGCCGCAGCGGTCGCACACGCAATGCTTGACAACCCGAGTGCTCATACGTCCTCCTTGGCGAGAGCGGCGCGAGCCATATCTCCTACGTTGGTTGTCTGCCCGTATGGAGACTCGGCGATCTGTTCCAGCGCCTCTCGTAACAGTTTTGCCGCGGCCTCCGCCTCCTTACACGAATCCTTCCAGGCACGAGCGTCGGTCTTGGCACCGAGAACGTCCTGACGCAGCGCGTCCAGTTCGGCCCCCGTCGTCTCTATGCGATTCTCTAGCTCGAGGTTCTCATCGCGGTAACGCGTGAGCGCCCTCTCCGCATATCGCGCCGACCTGTCTGCGAGTTCCGCTTTGAGACGGTCAAGAGCAGCGACGGCTTCGTCCTTCATGGGTTGTCCTAACGCACCTTCGACAATCGCCTCGCGGATCACGTCGAAGTCGGTCACGTTCCCTCCTTCGCAGTGGGGCATGCATCCGCAGGGTGCATCTGCCTCATCGTCTTGGCCGCGCCGAGTGTGTGTTGGTCGCAGTCGGGGGAGATCAGTTTGTCGTCAACGAGTCCGCATGGAGCTTTCCCACAGGGGCATTCGTCCTCAATCGGGTGCGTTGTCCATGAGCGCCCAATGTGGAAGTTCACGGTGTTCTCTCCTTCGCGGGCGCAAAGCAGTGGTCGCACTTCCAGACCCACGGCGCGTAGGTGCTGTGGCAGCGAGGGCACTCCCACCCCTTCTCCGTGAACGTGATTGCCGTGGTGGGCGGACGACCTGCATTGAAGGCCGGCACGACGGTTGTGGGGCAGTGGTGGGTGCAGCCGTCTGGTACGAACGCGCCGCACCCTTGACACGTCCAGCCGTTGTAGGCGGTCATGTTCCCTCCTTCTTCGGTTTGCGCTTCCACACCGACAGTCGTTGACACCTGGGACACTCGTGCTGCTCGTGCGTCTTCATCTTCCGCTCTGCCCACGCGAACCACGCGACGTAACCCGTAGGTTCATCGGAGGGATAGAAGCGCCCCGTTCGACCGCAATGACGACAGGCGCTCACGTCCCCCCCTCCAGAGCAGCGTCGATCATCGTCATCAGCGATGAATGGAAGCCACCCGTGTCCGCCTCGCCTGGATCATCGTCCGCAATCCAATTTCGCGCCTCCGTCAGCGCCTCTCGTAGCCGGGCTGCCTCGGCCTGGAAGTCCTCCGCACGATTGATCTCATCCATGCAGTTGCGTTCCCAACGAGAAGCGTCATACGCGGCGTTCTCATACTTGGCTCGCAGGTCGTCCCGTTCGGCCTCCGCAGCGACCCGAGCGCGGATCGCATGTTGCGCTGCATCTTCTCGGTCGGCTGCTACGGCCTCCGCAGCCTCGGCGCGTTCCTTCATGTCGGCCCAGTCGCAAGCGTTCTGCTTCGCCATCTCCTCCGCAGCCTCAGCGCGAACGCGCCACTCAAACGCCGTGCCATGCAAGGCAGCGTCGTATGCCTTCCGCGCCTCGTCGCGTTCGGCTACGAGAGCGTCGAGAGCAGCGAGGGCCGCGTTGCAGTAGCGGTCGTCGTCGGTGTTGTCCCACACTCGCTTGGAGTAGTCCAGCGCCTCCCGCACGATGTCGGCGTGGTCGCTCATGCGTCCTTCCCGAGAGCAGCGCAACTCCATCCCCAACATGAGCAGTCGTCGCACCCGTTGTCCCTGTCGTGAATATGGCCGCAGTCACACTTGCCCCGCAGCGCCTCCCGTAGCCGTGCGACCTCGGCTAGCGCGGCGTCCCGTTCTTCCGCCGCACTAGTGCCATAGTCAAGTGCGCGTTGAGCAGACTCGGACTCTGACGTTAGCCGTGCGACCTCGCACACGAGGCACTCTCCGTCAATCACGTCGTTCGTGTGGTTCTCGCACGTCCTGACCCGCTCGTTCCAGAAGCGGTACTCGTCACGTTCGGCCTCCGCAGCTTCCTTGTCGCGCACGTTCGCCGGGTAAGCGCAAGACTCATGGTGGTTAGGCCACGAAGTCATGCAGATATTGCATAGCGTCCGCGCAGCGTCCCGCTCGGCCTCCGCTTTCTGGGCTCGAGCAAGGAGCGCGTCGGCCTCGCAGAGATCAGGGGGACAGGCAGCCCACGATCCATCCGGACCGTCATCCTCGCCAAAGCACTTGCAGCGATGAGCCGACTCACCCGCGAACACGTCCCGCCACTTGTCCAAGCGGGCCTCGAGACGATCAATCTCGTCGACGAGAGCGTTGAGCGCTTCGTCCATCTGCTCTTCCCACGTCTTGATCGGCCCAGCCGGCCGTTCTGCGACAGCAAGCGCCGTCATCGCGTTGTTGTGAGCTACGAGAATCCGCTCCTTCAACGTCCGGGCCGAAAACGGCGAGCCCGTAGGGATGGTTCCGTTCATCCTTCTCTCCTTTCAATCCATCAAACTACAGCGAGCCCACTCCGTCCTTCCCGCCTCTCACGTAGGAAGAATGCCGCCAGCGCGCATACGTCTCCGAGCGCTGCAGTCTCCCCGTCCCATCCTCCATCTCCTCCGCCGCGATCCCCGAGGTGGCCTCGAGATGCGCACGCGTGATCGCAACCTCGAGCTTCACGTACTCCTCGAGCGCCGGCGCCGGACGACCAGCAGGGATAGCCGGCAGCTCAACCACCGGCAGCTCGTCATCCGACTCAATCTCCTTGATCATGTCCTGACCATACAGCAATGGCAGCATGCTTGCATGCAATCATGCATACATGCAAGCATGCTAACACTACCTGGCGAAGCCAAACGGGCCGTATATACCGATTCCCAGTCCCGCGATATGCATTTCCGGAGGGGATTTCCGAGCTCTCAAGAGATCAGCAATCCGGATTTACCGCGGCGGGAGAAAGGGAGCCCTGGCGCCCGACTGGACGGAAGTGACGCCAGGACTCGAGATCACTCTACACCGGCTTTTACACGCTGTATCCTCTCCGGCAGATTGGCAACGAGACCCCGACTCCTCGATCTCTTCAGCGGCGCCGGTGGCGCTGGGATGGGCTACCAGCGCGCCGGCTTCGACGTCGTCGGCGTCGACCTGAAGCCACAGCCGAACTACCCCTTCGAGTTCGTGCAGGCGAACGCGCTCGAGTTCCTGGAGACGCTCCTCTTCCAGCAAACCCGTCCATTCGACGCGATCCACGCCAGTCCTCCCTGTCAGAAGCACGTCAAGGGCCTTTCGGCGATGAACAGGAGCATCGGACGCGGCTACGACCACATCGACCTGATTCCCCAGACGCGCTCCCTCCTGATCAAACTCGGGATCCCCTACGTGATCGAAAACGTCGTCGGAAGCCAACTCCAGAACCCAATCCGGCTCTGCGGCTCGAGCTTCGGCCTCGATGTCCGCCGGCACCGCCTCTTTGAGTGCTCCTTCCCCGCGCTTGCTCCCCCCTGTAATCACGCAGCCCAGAGCGAGCCCAAGTTCTGGAACGGCGACCGCTCCTCCCGCAACGCGGACGGAACACGCTCCTACACCGGTCACGGCAAGCTCTCCTGCGTCGTCCAGGTCTACGGAGACAGCGGAGACCGGAAGACATGGGGCCCAGCAATGGGAATCGACTGGATGCATCCCAATGAGCTCCGGGAAGCCATCCCTCCCGCATACACCGAGCTGATCGGGCAGCAACTCCTGCAGCAACTCCCTGGCTAGGGGTACTCCGGTATATACCGGTTGCTGGGAATTGCGTATGTATGCCGTGGGGGTACGAGAAGCCGGCCGCCACCGGGCCCCTGCCAGTGGGCAGCGTCGAAGCCTGTTGCCTGTTGCCCGAAACAGGCAACGCGTTGCCTGTTGCCCGAAACAGGCAACGCGGACCCGTTCTAGGATCCTAGAATGATCGGTCCTAGTTGTATTAGCTTGCAGATAGGACTAGTATCTGTAGTGCGGGTTGGCGATGGCACTGCCAGAACCAGACGCAGACGATCTTTGACAACTCCATAGCAGCTACTCCCCCACTAGGACGGGTCCACCCTGGACCCGTCCATCAGAACGGGAGTAGACACAATGACTGCAACAAAGAAGCAGACAAAGAAGCAGATCGCAGACGCACTGCGCGCAACGCGCACGGGAATCGAAGCGGCGATCATCGCCGCATTGCAGGACCGTCACGGCGCAGTGGTCGCACTGGCAATGCGCGACGTCGAAGTTGGACGTCTGTTGAACCAGTACCGCGACACGTTCGACATCGCAGGCACGAAGGCCGCAGACGCATCGAAGGCGTTCAACGTGCAGGCAGAACGCATCACCGGATGGAAGTACGCGATGTACCGCCGCGTGATGCAGGCAGCGAAGGCCGCAGATGCGACCGCAGGCGCGCAGGATGCCTGCAACGGGTCCATCGAAGCACTGGCAGCGTTGTCCAGTGTCACACCGGAGAAGGCCGCGGAGATCGTCGCAGTGTCGCAGGACACTGGCGAGACGCTCACGCGGGCAGCGGTAGTGGCACTGGCAGACGAGACGCCAGCGGCCGATCGGAAGAAGGCAGAACGTGCCGCGGCCGATCGGAAGATGCAGACGATCGCATCTGCCATCGCAAAGGACCTCGATAAGACGATGCGTGCCATCGCAAAGTTGGACCCGCAGACGCGCACCATCGTCTGCGCCGCGATGGTTACCGCGTCGAAGTGGCAGCACGGTCCCGCTACTTCCGTCGTCGTCACGAAGTCCATCCGCGCATGGAACCAGAACGCGGCGAAGTAAGGCTAGACCGCTAGACCGCTAGACCGGGAGTAGCTGCTAGGAGTGTCAAAGAGAAGCCCCCGTCCACTGGACGGGGGCTTTTTTTGTGGTCCGGCGCAGGTCGAGCGGGGGGGGGCGGTCGGCCTGGCCGACGGGGATCGCCCCCGTTCTAGGATCCTAGAACGGTCGCCCGGTTCGCTCGACCCCGAGGGGTCCGGGGTTTCCCGGAGGTCCGGGGGTTCGGGGTTCCCGGCATCCCGGGGACCGCCGGCCTCCCCGGACCTCGAGGGATTCCTACGCGGCGGCCTGGCAGCCGCGGCACCACGGCTTCGGGGAATCCCGGTGGTCCCAGCATCCCTGCTTCTGCTTCCTCTCGTCCTCCGCCGCGGCCGGGGGCTTCCGGGGTTTCGGGGTTCCGGGGCTTCGGCCAGGTGGACCTGCGGCCAGCTTCGTGGGCGCGCCCGCGTCGCCCGAGCTCCGGGGCTCGGCTACCGCCCGGTCGAGCGCGCCGAGGATCCAGGCATTCAGGGAAAGCCCGTCGGCCAGGGCGGCCTCGCGCCAGGGCCCATCCCGGCCGGCTTCTGGACGGACCTTTATCTGTACTCGATCACTCGGCATCCGGTGGTCCCACCTTTCCGTAGAAGTGGTCCCACCTTAGAGCCGGAAGCGGACGAAGTGGTCCCACCTCCCAGCCAGGTGATGTCACCGGGGAGTCCAGGCTTTCGGGATATACCGGTTTGCCCGAACTGGCGCGCTCAGGGCGCTAGGGCGCGAAACCCCGTGACCGGAAAGGCTTGGAAACCCCTATTCCCCCCGGAAAGGAGCAACCTGGTATCCCTCCGGGGAAACC
>OFPG01000025.1_pt1 | contig 19110 bp, 19 predicted proteins | sample 1542501 | NCBI WGS metagenome assembly OFPG01 (sample SAMN05503963, study PRJEB24370) | sediment metagenome | isolation source: lake sediment | place: USA: Lake Hill lake, St. Paul Island, Alaska | collected 2013
GCAAGGGCTACACCGCTGGTGTCGGCATGTCGATTGGAACAGCTTTTGGCCGCATAGCCGGCACGCAGTCTGCGCAAGCAGCTATGAAATCAGGAGCAAATCGTGTCGCAGCTTGAGCAAAGAAGTAGCCTGACGCCGCTGGAGGCCTTGACCCGCGATGCCCGCGCCCTGGCCAATGGCGATATCGTGCTGAGTGCACCTGAGGCTGAGGTGGCGCGCCAACTGCAAATTTGCAATGCCTGCCGCTACTGCGAAGGCTTCTGTGCCGTGTTTCCGGCCATGACGCGCCGACTCGAGTTCGGCAAAGCCGATATTCATTACCTTGCCAATCTGTGCCACAACTGCGGTGCCTGTCTGCACGCTTGCCAGTACGCGCCGCCGCACGAGTTCGCGGTCAACGTGCCACAGGCCATGGCCCAGGTACGTGTGCAAACTTATTCGGACTACGCCTGGCCGCTGGCGCTCGGCAAGCTTTACCAGCGCAATGGTCTGACGCTGTCGCTGGCGCTGGCCGCCGGGCTGGCGATTTTTCTGTTGCTGGCGCTGGCCTTGAATAGCACGCTGTGGGGCGGTGACTTGCGCGGCAACTTCTACAAGCTGTTTCCGCACAATCTGCTGGTGGGCTTGTTCGCGCCGGTGTTTTTATTTGCCATTCTGGCGCTGGGCCTGGGCGTCCGGCGTTTCTGGCGCGAGGTGACGACGGGTGAGTCGGTCATTGGCCCGGCCGCTGCAGAGGCACATGTCTCAGGAGAGGCGGCCCTGGAGGCGACCGTGGACGTGCTGCGTCTGAAGTACCTGGACGGCGGCCATGGCGAAGGCTGTCATAACGCGGACGATGAATACACGCTGGCGCGCCGCCGAGCTCATCACCTGACTTTCTACGGCTTCCTGTTGTGTTTTGCTGCCACCAGTGTCGCCACGGTCTACCACTACGCTTTCGGCTGGGCGGCACCCTACGATTTGCCAAGCCTGCCCAAATTGCTGGGCGTCGCGGGTGGCCTGAGTTTGCTGGCGGGCACTGCAGGCTTGTTCAAGCTCAACTTGCAGCGCCACCCCCTGCAGGGCGATGCGGCGCAAAAGCCGATGGACCGGGGCTTCATCGCGCTGCTGTTCTTCAGCAGCCTGAGCGGCCTGGCCTTATGGCTGGCGCGCGGCTCGGCGGCGCTGCCCATCTTGCTGGCCGTGCATCTGGGCGTGGTGATGGCGCTGTTTGCCACACTGCCCTACGGCAAGTTTGCCCATGGTATCTTCCGCACCGCGGCACTGCTCAAGTGGGCGGTCGAGAAGCGGCAACCTGACCCGTTGCGGCTGGGCGCTGATTGAGCGTCAGCCGCAACGAACACCCTCTACTTCAATTTTCAGGAATCATGATGAAAAAACGCGATTTGCTCCAGATCTGTGCCGCCCTGGCGCTCCTGCTGCCCGCCTTGGCAGGGCCCGTGTACGCCCAGGACTTCCCGCCCAAAAAGCCGGTGACGATGGTGGTTGGCTTTGCCGCCGGTGGCGCTGCCGACACGGCGGCCCGCATCATTGCCAAGAAACTGGCCGAGAACGTAGGCCAGTCGGTGGTGGTGGATAACCGGCCCGGGGCGGGAGGCAACATTGCCCACCAGTACGTAGCCAATGCTGCGTCCGATGGCTCCGTGCTGCTGTTTGGCTCCGTTGGCCCGCTGACGATTGCGCCGCACATGATGAAGCTGCCCTACGACCCGGTGCGCGACCTCGCCCCCCTCACCATGGGGGTGAACTTTCCCAACGTGCTGGTGGTGCATCCGGGCGTCAACGTGAAAACGCTGGCGGAGTTCGTTGCACTGGCCAAGAAGAAGCCTGGTGCCCTCGACTTCGCCTCCACTGGCCCCGGTTCGGCATCGCATCTGGCCGGTGAGCTGTTCAATATTCAGGCTGGCATCGACACCGTCCACATTCCCTATAAAGGCGGCGCGCCAGCGCTGCAGGACTTGCTGGGCGGGCGGGTGGCCGCGTACTACTCCACGCCGTCCACAGCCGGGCCTTTCATCGAGTCGGGCAAGCTGATTCCTCTGGCCACCACCGGCCTAACGCGCCCGGCCTTCATGCCCAACGTGCCCACCATCGCGGAATCGGGGTTTCCGGGCTTCAACGCGACCAACTGGTACGCCTTCGTCGCGCCGGGCAAGACCCCCAAGCCTTTGCTGGACCGCTGGAACCAGGAACTGGTGAAAGTGCTGAACACACCCGATGTGCGAGAGCAGCTCCTCAAGCACGGCCTGACGCCCCAGCCCGGCACCCGTGACGAGTTGGCGCGCTACATGGCCAGCGAGTCTGCCACGTGGGGGCGCGTGATCAGGGAACGCAAGATCACCGCGGATTGAGTTCCGCCAGCTGGGCTTGCTGGTCAGCCAGCTCCGTCAACCTGGCATCAAAGGCCCATCCCCAGCACCGAGGGGTCGGTGTAGACCAGGTCCAGTGCAAAGCGTTGTCCACGCAGGTGATCTTCCATGCAGCGAAGCAGCAGCGGGCTGCGGTGCCGGGCAGTGCTTGCGCGGATCTCGTCGGGCGACAACCACACGGTGCGCACGATGCCCGTGTCCAGCGGGCGCCCAGCCACCACATCCCCCAGTTTTCCGCAAAAGGCAAAGCGCAGGTAGGTGATGTCTTCGCCGGTCGATGCACGCTGCATGCGCGACAGGTAGACGCCTACCAGTGCAGTCGGCGTGAAAATGCGGGTGGTTTCTTCCAGCGCCTCACGGGCACAGCCCAGTACCGGTGACTCCCCCGGGTCCAGATGACCGGCCGGGTTGTTCAGCCGCAAGCCTTCAGGTGTATGTTCTTCCACCAGGAGGAATTTCCCGTTTTGCTCAATGATCGCCGCCACCGTGACGCTTGGTTTCCATCGTGTGTCCATGCCGGATTATGCGCAGGCGACGCGACGGACAAGGCTTTGACAACAAGGCGACAGGCATGTTAGTCCTGTCCAAAAAGCGCAGGAAACTCATGTAAGCTTGGGGACAGGTTGAAATTTAACAAATAATCTACGAGGAGTCGCCCCATGCTGATTGGCGTACCTGCTGAAACCACAGTGGGAGAAACCCGTGTTGCCGTGACCCCCGAAACGGCCAAAAAACTCAAAGCGCAAGGCCATACGCTTCGCATCCAGTCGGGTGCGGGCGTGGCGGCCAGCGTGCCGGATGAGGCCTACACCGCAGCCGGTGCCGAAATTAGCGATGCGGCAGGGGCATTCGGCTGTGAGCTGGTCCTCAAGGTGCGCAGTCCGTCGGAGATGGAGGCGAAGATGATGAAGCCAGGCACCTGTCTGGTGGGCATGCTCAACCCCTTCGATGCGCCAGGTCTGCAGCGTCTGGCGGGCGCTGCCTTGACGGGCTTTGCACTGGAGGCGGCGCCGCGCACCTCGCGCGCCCAGAGCATGGATGTGCTGTCGAGTCAGGCCAATATTGCAGGCTACAAAGCCGTGATCATTGCGGCCGACAAATACCAGCGATTTTTCCCGATGCTGATGACGGCTGCAGGTACCGTGAAAGCGGCCCGGGTCGTCATTCTGGGCGTGGGTGTGGCAGGCTTGCAGGCCATTGCCACCGCCAAGCGGCTCGGTGCCGTGATCGAGGCGTCTGACGTGCGTCCCAGCGTGAAGGAACAGGTCGAATCGCTGGGGGCCAAGTTCATTGATGTGTCGTATGACACGCCGGAAGAGAAAGAAGCCGCGGTCGGCGTGGGCGGTTATGCCAAACCCATGCCGCAAAGCTGGCTGGACCGCCAGAAGATTGAAGTCGCCAAGCGTGTGGCGATGGCCGATATCGTGATCAGCACAGCGCTGATTCCTGGCCGCCCGGCGCCCACCTTGATCACCGAAGACATGGTCAAAAGCATGAAGCCGGGCTCGGTCATCGTGGACATTGCCGCCGGCAAGGGGCCCAATGGGGGCGGCAATTGCCCGCTGTCCGAGGCGGACAAGACGGTGGTCAAGTACGGCATCACCCTGGTCGGCGAAACCAATCTGCCGGCTCTTGTGGCGGCGGACGCCTCGTCGCTTTATGCCCGAAACGTGCTCGACTTTCTCAAGCTGATCATCACCAAAGAAGGCGCGCTTAACGTTGACATGAACGATGACATCGTAGCCGCCTGCCTGATGACCCAGGGTGGCGAAGTCAAGCGAATCTAATAATCTTGTGGGACAGACCGCAGCCGCGTAGCGGCAAGCTCTGTCTCCCAACTGGAGAAGACAAATATGGATGTTCTGTCCCCCACGATCACCAACCTGATCATCTTTGTGCTGGCCATCTACGTGGGTTACCACGTCGTCTGGACCGTGACGCCAGCGCTGCACACCCCCTTGATGGCCGTGACCAATGCCATTTCTGCCATTGTGATTGTGGGCGCGATGCTCGCCGCCGCATTGACTGAAACCACATTGGGCAAAAGCATGGGCGTGTTGGCGGTAGCACTGGCTGCCGTCAACGTGTTTGGTGGCTTCATGGTCACCCGACGCATGCTGGAAATGTTCAAGAAGAAGGACAAGAAAGTGGCTGTGAAGGAGGGTTCCAAATGAGCCTGAATCTTGTTACCCTGCTCTACCTCTTTGCCAGTGTCTGTTTCATTCAGGCGCTCAAGGGCTTGAGCCATCCCACCACCTCGATTCGAGGCAACCTGTTTGGCATGATCGGCATGGCGGTGGCCATGGTGACGACCGCCGCCCTGATCTTCAAGCTGGCCGGGCAAATGGGCCAGGACGGCGCGTCTGGCCTGGCCTGGGTACTGGGTGCCCTGCTGATTGGTGGCACGGCCGGCACCGTGATGGCCAAACGCGTCGAGATGACCAAGATGCCTGAACTGGTCGCGTTCATGCACAGCATGATTGGTCTGGCGGCCGTGTTCATTGCGGTGGCCGCGGTGGCAGAGCCCTGGGCTTTCAGCATCGCCGCCAAGGGGCAGGCCATTCCCGCGGGTAACCGGCTGGAACTGTTCCTGGGCGCCGCCATCGGGGCCATTACTTTCAGCGGCTCCGTGATTGCGTTCGGCAAACTTTCGGGCAAGTACAAATTCCGTCTTTTTCAGGGTGCGCCAGTCCAGTTTGCGGGCCAGCACAAGCTCAATCTCGTATTGGGTTTGGCGATGCTGGGCCTCGGGTTGGCTTTCACGGCGACGGGCGACTGGACAGCCTTTTTTGCCATGCTTGCCATTGCCTTTGTCATGGGTGTGCTGATCATCATCCCGATTGGCGGCGCGGACATGCCGGTGGTTGTCAGCATGCTCAACAGCTACTCAGGCTGGGCGGCAGCAGGCATTGGCTTCAGCCTGAACAACGCCATGCTGATCGTCGCGGGCTCGTTGGTGGGAAGCTCGGGGGCGATCCTGAGTTACATCATGTGCAAGGCGATGAATCGCTCGTTCTTCAATGTGATTCTGGGCGGCTTTGGAGGTGAAGCCACGACGGCAGCGGCCGGCGCAGCGGTTCAACGGCCGGTCAAAAGCGGCAGTGCCGACGATGCCGCTTTTGTGTTGAGCAATGCCGAGACGGTGGTGATCGTTCCTGGCTATGGTCTGGCAGTGGCCCGCGCCCAGCATGCGGTCAAGGAGTTGGCGCAGAAGCTTACCGACAAGGGCATCACCGTCAAATACGCCATTCATCCGGTGGCAGGTCGCATGCCCGGCCACATGAACGTGTTGCTGGCCGAGGCTGAAGTGCCGTACGACCAGGTGTTTGAGATGGAAGACATCAATGGCGAATTCGGCCAGGTGGACGTCGCCATCATTCTGGGGGCCAACGACGTGGTGAACCCTGCGGCGCATGTCAAGGGCAGTCCGATCTACGGCATGCCGATTCTGGAGGCCTACAAGGCCAAAACCATCATCGTGAACAAGCGCAGCATGGCGGCCGGCTATGCCGGTCTCGACAACGAACTGTTTTATATGGACAAGACCATGATGGTGTTTGGGGACGCCAAAAAAGTGGTGGAGGACATGGGCAAGGCGATCGAATGATTTAGAGGCGGCAGTCTCGAAAATACTAGGGAAAACACATTCGCCGCAGGCCGTGTCTGCGGCGAAAATACCGCCGCTTATTTAAGATTTTGGAGACTTGACAATGACTGATCGTATTTGGCTCAAGAGCTATCCGCAAGGCGTCCCCGCTGATTTGGATACATCGCAGTATCCGTCCCTGGTGGCCTTGATGGAGGAGAGCTTCAAGAAGTACGCCAGCCGGACGGCCTACAGCTTCATGGGCCGGGACGTGACGTACGGGCAAACCGACAGTCTCAGCCAGGCCTTTGCCGTGTACCTGCAAAGCCTTGGCCTGGTCAAGGGCGATCGCGTGGCCATCATGATGCCCAATGTGCCGCAGTACCCGGTTGCCGTCGCGGCCATTCTGCGCGCGGGCTATGTGGTGGTGAATGTCAATCCGTTGTACACGCCGCGCGAGCTGGAGCATCAACTCAAGGACTCGGGTTCCAAGGCCATTGTCATCATCGAGAATTTCGCCTCTACGCTTGAAAAATGCATTGCCGCCACCCCGGTCAAGCACGTGGTGCTGTGCGCCATGGGCGATCAGTTGGGCCTGCTCAAGGGTGCCTTGGTCAACTACGTGGTGCGCAACGTCAAAAAGATGGTTCCCGAGTACAGGCTGCCGGGGGCGGTGCGCTTCAACGAGGCGGTGGCACGGGGAACCCGGGGCTCGGTCAAAAACGTCAACATCAAGCCCGATGATGTGGCGGTGCTGCAATACACGGGCGGCACCACCGGCGTGTCCAAAGGTGCGGTGCTGTTGCATCGCAACGTGATCGCCAATGTGCTGCAGTCCGAAGCATGGAATCAGCCTGCCATGAAGCAGGTGCCGGCCAGTGAGCAACTGACCACGGTTTGCGCATTGCCGCTCTATCACATCTTTGCTTTTACCGTCGGCATGATGCTGTCCATGCGTACCGGCGGCAAGCTGATTCTGATTCCTAACCCGCGTGATTTTTCGGCTGTTCTGAAGGAACTGTCGAAGCACACCATCCACAGCTTTCCCGCTGTCAATACGCTGTTCAATGCCCTGGCCAATCACCCGGATGTCAATACCGTCGACTGGAGCCATCTCAAAGTCGCTGTCGGTGGCGGTAGTGCGGTCCAGAGCGGCGTGGCCAAACTGTGGTTTGAAAAAACCGGGTGTCCGATTTGCGAAGGATATGGTCTGTCGGAAACGTCCCCGTCCGCCAGCTGCAACCCGGTGACGGCCAAGGAATACACGGGCACCATCGGCGTGCCTCTGCCCAGCACTTACATGAAGCTGCTGGACGATGACGGCAATGAGGTTGCTATTGGTCAGTCGGGTGAGATTGCCATCAAAGGCCCGCAGGTGATGGCGGGTTACTGGCAGCGTCCTGATGAAACAGCCAAGGTCATGACACCTGACGGTTTTTTCAAGTCGGGCGACATCGGGGTGATGGATGAGCGTGGATTCTTCAAAATCGTGGACCGCAAAAAGGACATGATTCTGGTCAGTGGCTTCAATGTATTCCCGACCGAGCTGGAGGATGTCGTGGCTCAGCTGGATGGCGTGATGGAATGCGCCTGCGTGGGTGTTCCAGACGCCAAAACCGGTGAGGCGGTCAAGCTGGTGATCGTCAAGAAAAACCCGGACCTGACCGAGGCGCAGGTTCGCGCCTACTGCAAGGAAAATCTGACCGGCTACAAACAGCCCAAGGTCGTCGAATTCCGCGCTGAGTTGCCGAAAACCCCGGTAGGAAAAATCCTGCGACGGGAACTGCGCGTTAAATAGCATTGACTGCCACCGCCATTCTCAGCGCCCTTGCCGAAGAACAGCAGGGCTTGGTACAGCGACTGTCCAACCCTGTTCAGGTCACGCGTGCCGGCCGTGACTTCTGGTGCGGAGAATTGCAGGGGCACCGCGTGGTGCTGGCCTTGTCAAGAATTGGCAAGGTGGCGGCGGCCACGACGGCCACGACCCTGATCGAGGCGTTTGGCGCGAGCCGCATCGTCTTCACGGGCGTGGCGGGCGGTGTAGGGTCAGGCGTTCACGTGGGCGACGTTGTGGTGGCCACTGAATTCGTGCAGCATGACATGGATGCCTCCCCCATTTTTCCCTGCTACCAGATTCCGCTCTATGGGCGCTCGCGGTTTGCTTGTGATGCCTCGCTCACTGCTATGCTTTTGGAAGCTGTTCATGCAGGATTGGCGGGGGCTAGAGGCTATTCGGATCAAAACAATTCACGCGAGAGCGTTGCCATTCATGCGGGGCTGATTGCCAGTGGTGATCGATTTGTGTCCGGGGCCGCCGAATCGCGGGCTTTGCAGGACGCATTGCAGGCGGCGGGTTTTGCAGCGCTGGCCGTGGAGATGGAGGGCGCGGCCGTGGCCCAGGTATGTTTCGACTACGGCGTGCCATTCGCGGCGGTGCGCACCATCTCGGACCGCGCCGACGATCAGGCGCATGTGGACTTCCCCACATTTGTGGCTGCAGTGGCCAGCCGCTATGCGCTTTCGATCATAGAAAATCTCATGCCATTGCTGTCAAAAAAATAGCAATCTGCGCCTTGCATACGGGATCACTGCCGCGTATTACTTGAGCCAGCCGCGTTTTCTGAAATACCACATGGGCACCAGGGCGCTGGCCACCATCAGTGCCACCGTGTACGGGTAACTCCAGCCACCTAGAAACTCCAGCTCTGGAAATTTCAGATTCATGCCATACACGCTGGCAATCAATGTGGGTGGCAGCAACGCCACACTGGCGACCGAGAAAATCTTGATGATTTTGTTCTGGTTGATGTTGATGAAACCCACGGTCGCATCCATCAGGAAGTTGATCTTGTCAAACAGGAAAGCCGTGTGTGAATCCAGCGAATCGATGTCGCGCAGAATCTGGCGGGCCTCCTCAAACTGCTCACCATTCAGCATTTTGCTGCGCGACATGAAACTCACGGCACGGCGTGTGTCCATCATGTTGCGGCGAATACGCCCGTTCATGTCTTCGTGGCGCGCGATGGCGCCCAGCACCTCGCCCGCCAAGGCATCGGTCATGTTGCCTGAGAGCACCTTGTTGCTGACTTTCTCAACCTCATCGTAGATGCCTTCCAGCGTGTCGGCCGAGTATTCTGCGTCAGCGTCAAAGAGCTTGAGCAGCACTTCCTTGGCATCTTCAATCAATCCGGGGGCGCGGCGTGCCCGCATGCGCAGCAAGCGGAATACCGGCACGTCTTCATCGTGGATGGAAAACAGCACGCCCTTGCTCTTGAGTTCATCATTCACCAGGTTCAGGATGAAGGCGACCCGCACCGTGTGCGGCTCGGCGTCGTCGGCGACCAGGAAGTCGCTGCGGATGTGCAACTCGCCGTTGTCTTCCTTGTAAAAGCGTGCGGATTCTTCAATGTCCTCGTCCATCGCATCTTCCGGGATGGACAGGCCGTAATATTGTTTGACCCAGCGCTTTTCCTCGAGGGTGGGGGACTCCAGATCGACCCAGATCGGCTGGAATTTGGACAGTTCTGCCAGTGACTCGATCTCTTCCTGGAAGAGCCGGCCATTGGCAAGCGTGAAGATGTTGAGCATGACTCACTCCCTTGTAATTGATTGCATCTGGCAGAGGTTGCGGGTCTTTGCTTTCAACCCCGATGCAGTCAAGGGAGTTGAAAGCTACCAACTAGGGCAGGTTTCCAAGGAGTTCTCTCCGGGAGTCAATGTGGCGAAATTATCGCATTGCAGGGCAGTCATTTGCCAACGAAAAATGCCAAAATCTCTGCTTTTCTCGCATAAGCGTCGTTTTCGCCCATGGCGATGAGCGCCTGAACGAAGCCGGGTTCGAAAAGCAGGTAGCTTGCCAGCGTCCCGCCACCGCCCTTGAGAATGCCCAGACCGCCCAAGGCATTGCGGGTAGGCGCTGGAAGCTCCCCCAGATGGTCCTGGGCGAGGGCATCCAGTGACTGGGTGGGCTGGATCGCCAGCACGTCAACGCTCCGGTAAGGCAATGCCGATGCTGCGTCGCGTGGCAGTTGCTTGAGCGTTTGCGTAACGCGATGGGTCTGCTCCACATCGGCCTGCAGGGTGTCATGGAATACGCTGGCCATGGTGTGACCAGCGATGCTGCCCAACGTGGGCCCGCGCACGGGCGCGTCTGCCCCCTGACGGGTCAACCTGGGGCGCTCTGGCTGGCCCACGCCGACTACAAACACCTTTTGGGCCCCCAGGTGCAGCGCCGGTGACAGTGGCGAGACTTGACGCATGGAGCCGTCGCCAAAATATTCCTGGTGGCCATCTACAAGCAGACGGGTCGATGGAAACAGAAAAGGAATCGCGCTGGAGGCCATCAGGTGCTCAATTCCGATGCGCTGAAATCCGGCGCGCCGCCCTGGGCGGGTCCAGGCGCGAAAGGGAATTTCCGGTGCGGTGTGACAAAACGTCCAATGCACGCCACTCGTGTAACTCGACGCCGTCACCGCCAGGGCCTCGATGGTGTGGGTGCGCAGCGCTTCTTCCACGCCCGACAGCGAAACAGCGCCGTGAAGGGTGTTGAGCAGAGGCAGATTATCAAGAATCGCGCCGTTCGCCCGTGCGTGGCGTGACAGGCTCCATGCGGCGATGAACTTGTTGAAACGGGCCCATGGCGACACGTTGAGCCGGTAAACACCTGAGGACCGGAGTTCACCCCAGAACTGCGCCAGCCGTTCAAACGCCTGCAAACCGTTTGTCGCGTACCCCGCCAGGCATGTCGCATTGATGGCCCCGGCCGATGTACCCACCAGTACCTGAAACGGGAAGAATCTCGAAGTTTGGGGTTTCGACTTCAGGATGGACGCGAGCGCCCGCAGAACACCAACCTGGTAGGCGGTTCTTGCGCCTCCACCCATCAGGACCAGCGCCGTGACAGGCCGGGCTGGACGGCTGAGACTGGCATGAATGATCGTGTCTAGGCTCATGCGTCCATTGTGCCGGGATGCAAGAGTCGGGCGCAAGCCTGAAAAGACAGGAATCTCCACTCGAGAAGGCGACGCAAATTCTTCTTTTGTTGCCTTGTGTCAAAAAAAGGGATTGCATTTCCAGCCTATCGGGGGCATAGTGAATTTGTCGACAGTGTTTTTGAGTTTTGGTTTGTGTGTTGCCTGCATTCCGCAAGCAGCTTTTTCAACCCCGAGAGCAACAGGAGGCCATTTATGAACTTGACGATCAGCGGTCATCACCTCGAAGTCACCCCAGCCCTGCGCAGTTACGTTACGACCAAGCTTGATCGGATCATCCGGCATTTTGACCAGGTAGTGGATGTCAAAGTGCTACTCACTGTGGAAAAACAAAAGGAAAAAGAACGACGGCAACGAGCGGAATGCAATATTCATGTCAAGGGTAACGACATGTTTGCCGAGAGCTCACATGCCGATTTGTACGCTGCTGTGGACGAACTGGTGGACAAGCTCGACCGCCAGGTCGTTCGACACAAAGATCGCCTGCAGAATCATCATCATGATGCGCCAAAGCGATTGATGTGAGGCCACAAGCCTGAATCAGACCGAGCCGCCCGCTCCCGCGCGCGGCTTTTTTGCATCCGAGATGGCTTGGGTGCATAATCTGCCACCCAATCATGAATCGACTCGCGTCCATCCTGCCCGCTGCACAAGTGCTTGTGCATGTTGATGCCACCAGCAAAAAAAGAGCTTTTGAAGAAGCCGGCTTGCTGTTCGAAAACCTTCACGGCTTCAGTCGTTCGCTGGTCACCGACAGCCTGTTTTCCAGAGAGCGTCTGGGATCGACTGGCTTGGGCCATGGCGTTGCCATTCCGCATGGACGCATCAAGGGCCTCAAGGCGCCCATGGCGGCCGTGCTCCAATTGGCACATCCCATCGGCTTTGATGCGCCCGATGAGCAGGCGGTTGGTTTGCTGATTTTTCTCCTGGTGCCCGAGGCGGCGACGCAAAAGCATCTGGAAATCCTGTCGGAAATTGCCGAAATGCTCAGCGATGCGAGTTTGCGTGAAAAACTGGCTGCCAGTGCAAGCGCCGCTGATCTGCATGACCTCATCGCCAAATGGCAATCGGCACAACTGGCCTGATCATTGTCGGGTCTCTTGCCTGACATTACTGGATGAGATGTGAAGCCTACCGTCGTCAGCGCCGATGTATTGTTCGAAGAGTTCCGGGGCACCCTGAAGTGGGAGTGGCTGGCAGGTCTGGGCGCCTCAGAACGCCGCTTTGATGAGGTGGCGGTGCGCGCCGCGCGCTCCGGGGCTGATCTGGTCGGTTACCTTAACTACATTCACCCTTATCGCGTCCAGATTCTGGGTCAGCGCGAGATTGCCTACCTTACCAACGCGACGCCGGAAGACTGTGCCCGCCGCATTTCCCGCATTGTCACGCTGGAGCCGCCGGTACTGGTTTTGGCCGATGGGCAGGTCGCACCGGATGCCCTGTTATCCATGTGCGAACGGGCACAGATTCCGATGTTCGCGACGCAGGGCTCATCGGCTTTTGTGATTGATGTGCTGCGGGCCTATCTGTCCAAGCATTTTGCAGACCGCAGCTCAATGCATGGCGTGTTCATGGATATTCTCGGTCTGGGCGTGCTGATCACCGGGGAATCAGGGCTTGGAAAAAGCGAGTTGGGGCTTGAACTGATCTCGCGTGGCAACGGTCTGGTGGCCGACGACGCGGTGGACCTGTTTCGCATCAATCAGGACACCATTGAGGGCCGCTGCCCCGAGCTGTTGATGAACCTGCTGGAAGTGCGGGGCATCGGCCTGCTCGATATCCGGTGCATCTTTGGTGAGACAGCGGTTCGGCGCAGGATGCGGCTCAAACTTATCGTGCACCTGGTGCGCCGCGAAACGCTGGAGCGCGAGTACGAACGCATTCCCTATGAGCCGCTGACCCAGGACGTGCTGGGTGTTCCCGTGCGAAAAGTAGTGATTCAGGTGGTGGCGGGTCGCAACATCGCCGTGCTGGTGGAGGCGGCGGTGCGCAACACCATTCTTCAGCTGCGCGGGATTGACACTTACCAGGAGTTTGTCGAGCGTCATCGCAAGGCCATGGAGCCGGCTGAATAAGGCCGGATGGCGCGGTCTTAACTTTGGCTGCGTGTGGACACCGGCCGGTTGGGACACTTGTCCTTGACGCAGTGGGCGTAAAGGCTCAGGGCGTGGTCGGCGATGGCAAAGCCCTTGGTCTTGGCGACCGCGTGCTGGCGTTTCTCAATTTCTGCGTCGTAAAATTCTTCCACTTTGCCGCAATCCAGGCACACCAGATGGTCGTGGTGCTGTCCCTCATTGAGCTCATAGACGGCCTTGCCGCCTTCAAAATGGCTCCGGCTCAGAATGTCGGCTTGCTCGAACTGGGCCAGAACGCGGTAAACGGTGGCCAGACCGACATCAGAGCGGTCTTCCAGCAAAACGCGGAATACGTCCTCGGCCGTCATGTGGCGCTGCGTTCCCTTCTGGAATATCTCCAGTATTTTCAGCCGGGGCAAAGTGGCCTTGAGGCCGGTGCTTTTCAGTTCGTCGATATTGGTCATGGCGGTCTCTCTCTTGCCAGCAGGCAGGCTGCCCTCACAGGTACAGCCGGTACAATGGACCGATCATATCGCCACACCTTACCTCATGTCTGATCTTCAACGTCGTAGTACCTGTTTGATCCTGCTCTTCGCCGCGAGTGCAGGCTTGGTGGCCTGTGGCAGCCTGAACAGTGCCAGCAACAGTATTGCCGGTGTGGTTACACCCTACAAAATGGACATTGTCCAGGGCAATTTTGTATCGAAAGAACAAGCGGCGGCGATCAAGCCCGGCATGAGCCGAACGCAGGTTCGCGATATTCTGGGCACACCCTTGCTCACCAGTATTTTCCATGCCGATCGCTGGGACTACGTTTTTACCTTCAAGCGTCAGGGCCTGGAGCCGCAGGCGCGCAAAGTCACCGTGTTTTTCAAGGGTGACGCGCTGGAGCGCATTGAAGCCGATGCCCTGCCCACTGAAGCCGAGTTTGTGGCCTCGCTGGATTCAGGGCGGAGATCGGGAAAGGTGCCCGTGCTTGAGATGACTGAAGAGAGTTTGAAGCAGCTACCCGCCCCGGAAAAAATTACCGAGCCAAAGCCGCTGGCGCCACTGCCCGCGACTTACCCGCCGCTGGAGCCTGCCGGTCGCTAGTTTGCGCCTGATCCACTATGACTGAAATCATGACCCATCGGATCACAGTAGCGGGCGCGTCCGGACGCATGGGACAGATGCTGATCGAGGCCATCAGGGCGGCCGGTGATTGTGAACTGACGGGGGCGCTTGACGTTGCCGCCAGTCCCGCCTTAGGTGCCGACGCCATGGCGTTTCTCGGCCAGATAAGTGGCGTCGCGATCACGGCTGACCTGGGTGCAGGACTGAAAAACGCCCATGCCCTGATTGATTTCACCCGGCCGGAAGGGACGCTGGCCCATTTGCGCGTTTGCCGTGAATTGGGCGTCAACGTGGTGATAGGCACCACGGGATTCAGCGACGCGCAGAAGGCCGAGATTGCCGCCGCGGCCCAGGACATCGCCATTGTGATGGCGCCCAACATGAGTGTGGGCGTGAACGTCACGCTGAAGCTTCTGGAAATGGCGGCCAAGGCCTTGTCCACGGGCTATGACATTGAGATCATCGAGGCGCATCACCGCCACAAGGTGGACGCGCCATCGGGCACGGCGCTGAAAATGGGCGAGGTGATTGCCGACGCCTTGGGGCGCGACCTGAAGGACTGCGCGGTGTATGCCCGTGAAGGTGTCACCGGTGAGCGCGATCCCTCCTCCATCGGATTTGCCACCATTCGGGGCGGCGACATTGTGGGCGACCACACTGTGCTGTTTGCGGGTATCGGTGAGCGTATCGAGATCACCCACAAATCGTCCAGCCGCGCCACCTATGCGCAAGGCAGTCTGCGCGCCGTGCGTTTTTTGGCGGATCAAAAAGCAGGGTTGTTCGACATGTTTGACGTGCTCAAACTGAAATGAACGCGATCCAGTTGTTTTTGCAGGGAGATGGCGTTACCAAAGCGGTCGCGCTGCTGCTGCTGGCCATGTCGGTGGGCAGCTGGGTCGTCATCCTGTGGAAGGCGTGGTTGCTGCACCGAGCCAGCGGCGATGTGCTGCGCTGCGTGGCGGCGTTCTGGCAGTCCGCGTCGGTGGACGAGGCCCTGCAAAAACTGAAGGCTTTTGACCGTGAAGCCCTCCTCATTCCTATGGTTATTGCTACAAAAATTGAAGCAAATGGCACGCTGGCCGCAGCCGGGGACAAGTCCCAGCAGTTGACCCGTGTGTTGCGCGATGCCCTGCACATGGCCCTGGCCAAACTCCAGTATGGCCAGGTGTTGCTGGCCACGGTAGGTTCCACCGCGCCTTTTGTCGGCCTGTTGGGCACGGTGTGGGGTATTTATCACGCACTCATCGGCATTGCCAATGCCGGACAGGTCACGATCGACAAAATCTCGGGGCCGGTGGGCGAGGCGCTCATCATGACAGCGGCAGGCCTGGCGGTGGCCATTCCGGCCGTGCTGGCGTACAACGTACTCGGTCGCTCTATCGGACGGATTGAGGCGGAGCTGGAGGGGTTTGCCCGTGACGTTCGGGAACTGGCCGCCAGCCAGCCTGTTTGGCAGGCTTGAGCTGACCGGGGCAAGACATGTCTTTTGGCCGTTTAGAGCGCACCCCGGGCCCGCAGCCGATGAGCGAGATCAACATGACGCCGCTGGTCGACGTCATGCTGGTGCTGGTGGCGATTTTCATCATCACGGCGCCGCTGCTGGCGAGTTCCATCAAGCTGGACCTTCCCAAAACAGATGCCGCCCAAGCCGGCGATGCGCCGAAGTCCGTGATGGTGGTGGTGGATAAATCCGGACAAGCCTTTCTCAATGACAAGCCGCTTGATTTGTCCGAACTGGCAAAGCAGCTGATGCAAGCCGCAAAATTGAATCCCGACACCGAGGTGCAGCTGCGTGCCGATGCGGCCGTGCCCTACGGCCGCATCGTGGAGGTCATGGGTACGGCACAAAAAGCGGGCTTGAACCGGATTGGTTTTGTGGCGGACCCGACGCCGGCCGTTACGCCCCAGCCCAAACCCTAAAATCGGGGAACTGCGATCCGGTGATCGCCTGAGTGAATTCAAATGCAAGAAAAATACAACCATCTCGACGTCGAAAAAGCCGCTCACAGCCACTGGACGGCGGTTGATGCCTACCGCGTGATCGAAGACGCGTCGAAGAAGAAGTTCTACGCCTGCTCCATGCTGCCTTACCCCAGCGGCAAGCTGCACATGGGCCACGTGCGCAACTACACCATCAACGACATGCTCACGCGCTATCTGCGCATGAATGGCTACAACGTCCTCATGCCCATGGGCTGGGACGCCTTCGGCCTGCCGGCTGAAAACGCGGCGTTGAAGAACGGCGTGCCGCCTGCCAAGTGGACCTACGAGAACATCGCCTACATGAAGGGGCAGATGCAGGCCATGGGCCTGGCGATCGACTGGTCGCGTGAGATTGCCACCTGCGACCCCAGCTACTACAAGTGGAACCAGTGGCTGTTCCTGAAGATGCTGGAAAAAGGCATCGCCTACCGCAAGACCCAGGTCGTCAACTGGGACCCGGTGGACCAGACCGTGCTGGCCAACGAGCAGGTGATTGACGGCAAGGGCTGGCGCACCGGTGCCGTGGTGGAAAAGCGGGAGATTCCTGGCTACTACCTCAAGATCACCGATTACGCCGAAGAGTTGCTGGAGCACGTGCAGACCGGTTTGCCGGGCTGGCCCGAGCGCGTCAAGCTGATGCAGGAAAACTGGATTGGCAAGAGCGAGGGCGTGCGCTTTGCCTTCACGCACGACATTCAGGACGCCTGCGGCAAGTTGATTGACGCTGGCCGCATGTATGTTTTCACCACCCGGGCCGACACCATCATGGGCGTGACGTTTTGTGCGGTCGCGCCCGAGCACCCCTTGGCCGCGCATGCCGCCCGGACCAACGCGAAACTGGCCGCATTCATTGAAGAGTGCAAAAAAGGCGGCACCACCGAGGCCGAGCTGGCGGTGCGGGAAAAAGAGGGGATGCCCACCGGCTTGTACGTGACGCATCCCCTGACCGGACACCAGATTGAGGTCTGGGTCGGCAATTACGTGTTGATGAGTTATGGCGACGGCGCCGTCATGGGTGTGCCGGCACACGACGAGCGCGATTTCGCCTTTGCCAAGAAGTACGGCATTCCCATCGTTGAGGTGGTGCTGGTGGACGGACAGACCTACGACTACGACCAGTGGCAGGACTGGTACGGCGACAAACAGCGCGGCGTCACCATCAATTCCGACAGTTTCAGCGGCTTGTCCTACAAGGACGCGGTCAACGCGGTGAGCCATGCCCTGCAGCTCAAAGGCCTGGGCGAGAAGAAAACCACCTGGCGCCTGCGCGACTGGGGCGTGAGCCGCCAGCGCTATTGGGGTACGCCGATCCCCATCATTCACTGCCCGCAACACGGCGCCGTGCCGGTGCCGGAGAAGGATTTGCCGGTGGTGCTGCCGCAGGACTGCGTACCGGACGGTTCCGGCAACCCGCTGCACAAGCACGAAGGATTTCACGCGGGTGTGGTCTGTCCTGTTTGCGGTGTGCCGGCCCGGCGCGAAACCGACACCATGGACACCTTCGTGGATTCCAGCTGGTACTACATGCGCTATTGCGACCCGACCAACGCCGACCAGATGGTGGCCGAAGGTGCCAACTACTGGATGCCGATGGACCAGTACATCGGCGGCATCGAGCACGCGATCCTGCACTTGCTGTACGCACGCTTCTGGACCAAGGTGATGCGTGACCTCGGCCTGGTCAAGGTCGATGAGCCCTTCACCAAGCTGCTGACCCAGGGCATGGTGCTTAACCACATCTACTCGCGCAAGGCCGACAAGGGTGGCATTGAGTACTTCTGGCCGCAGGAGGTGGAAGACATCCATGACGCGGCCGGCAAGGTCATCGGCGCGAAGCTCAGAGTCGCCAAGGGCGATTTGCCCGCCGGCACGCTCATCACCTACGAGGGCGTGGGTACCATGAGCAAGAGCAAGAACAACGGCGTCGACCCGCAAGACTTGATCGAAAAATACGGTGCCGACACCGCGCGTCTGTACACCATGTTCACCGCGCCGCCTGAGGCCACGCTGGAGTGGAACGACGCGGCGGTGGAGGGTTCTTACCGCTTCCTGCGCCGCGTCTGGAACTTTGGGGTCAAGCAGTCCGCTATCGAAAACGTAGCTGCTAACGCACAATTGACGGGGGTCAAGCCTGAATTTAACAAAGAAACCAAAGCCCTGCGGCTGGACATCCACACGGTGTTCAAGCAGATCGATTACGACTACCAGCGCATGCAATACAACACGGTGGTGTCGGGTGCAATGAAGCTGCTCAATGCGCTGGAAGACTTCAAGAACGATGGCTCCAGGGGCAGCCAGGCGGCCGTGCGGGAAGGTTTCGGCATGTTGCTGCGTTCCATCTACCCGGCCACGCCCCACCTGACGCATGCGCTGTGGGCGGAACTGGGTTACGCCGCCCAGTACGGTGATTTGCTGGACGCGCCCTGGCCCAAGGCGGACGAATCTGCCCTGCAGCAAGACGAAATTGAGCTCATGTTGCAGATCAACGGCAAACTCAGAGGCGCCATCGTGGTACCTGCGGGCGCTTCCAGGCAAGAGATAGAGCATGCGGCGGCGACCAGCGAAGTTTTCCTCAAGCTGGCCGACGGTGCTGTGCCCAAGAAGGTCATCGTGGTGCCGGGGCGCCTGGTCAATCTGGTGGTTTGAGCCAAAAAATATGAAACGTCGATCAGCCATCACGCTTTTGGGTCTGGCAGCTCCGGCCAGCCTGGTATTGGCGGGCTGCGGGTTCAAGCTGCGCGGCAGTCAAAACTTTGCCTTCTCGAGCATTGCGGTCATGCCCAACCCGGGCGGGGCCGTGGCCATGGAGCTGCGCCGTTCTTTTGGTGGGGCGGTACGTGTGCTGGCGCCCGATGAGCCGCTGGACAAAGCGCAGATGGTGATCGACCTGCTGCAGGAGCAGCGTGAAAAAACGGTGGTGGGGGTCAACAGCTCCGGCCAGGTGCGGGAGTTTCAGCTGCGCATCCGGGTGAAGTTCAGGGTCCGCACGCCGC
>OFPG01000026.1_pt1 | contig 18993 bp, 45 predicted proteins | sample 1542501 | NCBI WGS metagenome assembly OFPG01 (sample SAMN05503963, study PRJEB24370) | sediment metagenome | isolation source: lake sediment | place: USA: Lake Hill lake, St. Paul Island, Alaska | collected 2013
GAGTTCAGACGTGTGCTCTTCCGATCTAAAACACAAACCCAATTGATCGCAACGATTGAAAAAACTAGGATTGCTTCAAAGATACTCATTATTTTTCAATCCTATTTTTGATTATATTTTCTATCATTTCTTCACCATCAAAAGCAGCCATTCTTTGCAATTCAAACCTGAAGATACGGTATGAAGCCCTTTTTCCTTTTCCAGTCCTGAAAGCTTGTATTTTTCCAGTCTTAATCATGTTCCGAACAGTATTTGGATGAACCTTTATCAGTTCTGCAAACTCTAAAATCGTACAAACATCAATAACTTTCTTCATTTTGTGGGAATCTCATCTTTATACACTTACGATACATGTGTTGTGAATACTTGTACAGCTTTGTTAATTAAAAGAATATGTTATTGCATATATAAAATTTTTATTGGATATTAAGATTAATTTAAAACAAATTTACAAAGGACTTACATATGGCTCTCTGCTACGGAATCGGTGGTTTAATAAACACTCCTCCTGGACCTCTTACAGGTAAAGGAGCACCTTCTTCATCGTTTAAAGGGTCTCTTGGGCAACAATACTTCGATACAACCGATCCTACAGCACCTGTAGAGTATGTTTATAACGGTTATTCTTGGAGCACAGCAGGTGCTAACCCTGCTACAACTACCACGTACGGTACAGTTTTACTAACAGATAATAGCGAGCCTGTAGCAACTAAGGTTTATGCTGATGCACTTGCGATTGCTGGTTCTCCTGTTTCTACTACTACTACAGCTGGTATTGGACAACTTGCAACAGACCCTGAGGCTGTAGCTGGAACAGCTTCTACAGGTGCTCTTGCATTGTTTGTTACCCCTTCTAATCTTGCAGCAGTTTTTGCAGCTCCACCAGCGACAGGTGGAACTACTCCTGCCGCCGGTGCTTTTACTACTCTTGATGCTTCTGGTCTAATTACAGGATTAGCTAGCGCTTCAATAGCAACTGGTGGAACAACATTAAATCTTGGAGCTGATGCATCAGCTGATGCAATAAATTTTGGTACAGGTGCAGCCGCAAGAGTTATCACAATTGGTAACGTGACAGGAGCTACGGCTGTTGCTGTTAATACAGGAACAGGACACTTTACGGTTACCACAACAGGTACAGGCGATATTATTTTAAATTCTGATGACACTATGTTGCTTGATTCTGATGGTGTTTTAGAGTTGAATAGTTCTGCTGGTGCAATTGGTATTGGTAATGATGCAGACGCACAAGCAATTAACATCGGTACAGGTGCCGCTGCAAGAGTTATCACACTTGGTAATAGCACAGGAGCAACTCATGTTGTTGTTAATGGCGGTTCTTTAGGAGTTGATGTGGGAGCTAATGCCATAGCACAGACTGTAACTATTGGTAACGTGACAGGAGCTACAGGTGTTGTAGTTAATTCAGGAACCAATGGTATTCAACTTGCTTCAACAGGTGCAGGAGATATTACCATAGCTTCAAGTGATACCGTATTAATTGACTCAGCAGGTGTGTTAGAACTTAACTCTTCAGCAGGTGTAATTTCTGTAGGTAATGATGCAGTTTCTCAGAATATTAACGTTGGTACCGCCGGAACACGTGCAATTGCTATTGGTAACTCAACATCGACAACTAGCGTGTCCTTAAATGCTGGTACAGGTTCATCTGTCAATATAGGCACAAACGCGATTGCTCACGTTGTGACAATCGGTAACGTAACAGGCGTAACGGGTGTAACCATTAATTCTGGTACTGCCGGTGTGGCAATCAACACAACAGGTGCAGGTGACTTTGTCGTTACATCAGCTGATACTGTTTTAATTGATTCTGCTGGAGTTCTTGAGCTTAATTCATCGGCTGGTGTGATCGGAATCGGTAATGACGCGGTAGCGCAGAATATAAACATTGGTACCGGAGCAGCAGCCCGCGTTATTACAATAGGTAACGTGACAGGCGCTACTGGTGTAGCTGTAAATACTGGAACAGGAAGTTTTACTGTATCTACTACTACTACAGGTGATATTGTCCTAAATTCTGCGGATACTGTTCTTATCGATTCTGCTGGAGTTCTAGAATTAAACTCATCTGCTGGAGTTATTGGAATCGGTAACGACGCGGTAGCGCAGAATATAAACATTGGTACAGGTGCCGCTGCAAGAACAATTGCGATTGGTAATGTCACAGGTGCAACTGCTGTAAATATCAGCTCAGGTTCAGGAAACGTTTCTGTAACAGGCGGTCACCTTTCGATTGCTTCTGTTGCTAAAACACTACTGGTAAACGGTGGTGCTGTAACTGACTTTATTGGAACAGGAGTTCTTACTGCTGGTACACAGACTATTGCAAATACCAATATTGCAACTGGCGATGTTATCTTGCTAACAAGATTGACAGTAGCTGCTTCTACTACTTTGGGCGAGTTGACATATACGATTTCTAACGGTGCAAGTTTTACTGTGACTTCGGTCATATTAGGAACACCTGGTTCGACACAGACCGCAGACGTGTCCACCTATGCATATTTCATTGTTAGACCTACATAAAGATGTACCTAAAAACTGGTTTTCGTCTATAAAAAGACGAAAACCAGGAGATAAATATGCTAAAAAACATATCAAAATTAGAAGTAAAGATCGGAGAAAAACTATATCAATTGCTGTGTGATAGTGATTCTCCTTTAGAACATGTTAAAGAGTGTCTTTTCCAATTTCAGAAATATATTGGACAAGTTGAAGATCATGTAAAATCTCAACAACAACAATCTGAAGAAGAGAAAAAAGTCGAAGAAGAACCTAAAGCTGAATAAGGTTAATTATGTCATATACACAAAGACTTGCTTGGGAAAATCTAAGAACCTTAACTGGTGCCTTTACAGGTGCATATCAAGCTTTAGGAACTCCTCTTGCCAATCCAGCTTATATCCTTAAATTAGTGAATAATTCCACTGTTCTTGTAACTATTAGCATCGATGGAGTTAATGATGTTGATGTAGCTCCTGCAAATTCTTTCTGGCTATATGATGAAGGAAAAGTAGGTCAAAGTTCATCAGCACCATCACTGCCAGCTGGAACCCAAATTATGATTAAAGGTACTGGCGGAACTGGTTCTGTTTACCTGGTATCTCAATATATAATTCAGGGTTAAACTATGTCACAAGCGGGAATTCTTAATATTGCAGGTGGTGGAGGCGGTGGATCTCCAGTTCAGACCCTTACAGGTGATTCTGGAGGTGCAGTACCACCAACGGCTAATAACATAAATGTATTAGCAGATGACTCTAGGATTAATAACGACAATGGGATAACTGTTATTGGGACTCCGGGTACAAGTACAGTAACTGTCACCACCACAAATCGATTAACCCAAATATCTCCTGTAACGACTACAAATGCTACTCCAACACCATTAATTACATTTGTTCCTACTGTAATAGGAACATATGCAATTGAAGCACGTGTCGCCGCATATAACACGACAGCAACTCTTGGTGCAGGTTATAGTATATTTGGCACTGCTAGATATGATGGTGTTAGCTATAATCTTGTAGGAACTTTAGATAGAATTACCAATGAAGAAGGCGCAATGACAGCCGCAAACGTTACAATGTCTGTATCAGGAGCAGGAATTTTGATTAATGCTGTTGGATATGCAGCTAACACGATTAATTGGTCAGCAGTTGGTCTATATACATTTGTAGGGGTTTAAAATGGCTGGTTTTGATAATGATGTAATGTATGCTAAGAATGCTGACTTCACACAATCAGACAATCAAGCACCTTTGGAAGCAAACGGATTAGCAACAAATGGTCAATTATGGATAGGTCGTACTGCAGTAAATGCAGGTGGAACTCATATTGATGTTGCCACTCTTACAGCTGGTGCAGGAGTTACCATTACTAATGGTGCTGGATCTATTACAATCGGACTAGCAGGTGGAGCAGTAGCTGTTGAGCATCTAACAGGTAATACAGGTGGTCAACTTAATCCTGATGGTTCCAATAATTTTAATACTCTAGGTACTGGTAGCATCACAATTGCTGGTTCTGGAAGCACACTTACAACACAACTTACAGGACTAACAAATCACGCTGTTTTAGTAGGTGCAGGAACGACAACTATTACAAAACTAGCAGTTGGATCTAATGGTCAAATATTGATCGGATCTACATCTGCTGACCCTGTATTTGCAACTCCTACATCAACAGGTGGATCATATATAGCAGGTGCAGGTACCTCAAAGTACATTCCTGCAAACTATGCTCCTGGTTCAAGCAATATTGCTTTTTCATATTCTTCACCGACATTTACCGTTCATGGTTTTGATGGAACAGCATTAAGTGCGACAAATCCTGGTTACATAACCCTACAAAGTAAATCCGCACCTGGTAAATATGTAACAATTACTGTTACAGCTAACCAAACGTTCACTGATGGTACTACAGGAACAACAGATAACGCTAGATTCGGTCTACTTACTGGTGTTAGCTGGGCTCAAGATATTCCCTTCTTCCTATATGCTGTTATGGATGATACAGAAGCTCTAGTCAACTTCATGATCTCTAGAAACCCTGCTGCGCATATATCTCCAGTTAACACAAGTATTTCTAAGACTGGTGCGATTATTAACGTTAACGATGCTGACTTCTTCTCATTGGATAACATTACAGTCACATCATACGACAGCAATCCTTGCATTAATTTAGGCGTATTTAGAATGCAATTTGCAGGTGCAACAGACTCTTGGACTGTACAGGCATTATCTGCACAATATGATGGTATTGGTAACTTTGGAGAGTCTAAGACATATGTTATGCCGTTAGCCGCCCAAGGTGCTGCTGCTGGTTCATACTTCTTGGCAAACGGAGGTACTGCACCTATTTGGACTACACAACAAATGACTTACCAGATATCTAAAGATGGCCAAGTAATTGTTAACGTAAGTTTAGCAACAAACTCTACGGCTGGTACTGGAGCCGTGACAGCACAAATGAGCATACCTTATATTATGAAGACACTAACAGTACCGTTTAATGGTATTTTAGATTTATTTAATAGTGGAACATCGGTACATATAACATTTAATCCATTTTCTGCTGTATCGGCTCAACCTTATACAAACTTTATCATTACAGCCAACGCTGGTCTTACAGGTAATACTTTTTTTGGCACAAACACAAGCGTTTTTGGGTCATTTAGATATTTCCCATTCTTATATTAATAATAGGAAAACATGTTCAAATACGACGATTCTTCAGATGAGTCCATATTATATTCAGAACATGTAAAGCCGCTTGACAAAGCGACCTTTTGGAAACGTTTTTTAAATTGGTTTTTGAGAAAAATGGGTCCATGGAATAAATCTAAATGAGATACATATTTACTCTACTTCTTTTATTAATAGGTTGCACATGTTATTGTGAACCTATTAGAATTATAAAAGACATCGCAGAAGTACATAGACACGGGTATAGAGATGATAATCTAAGTTTCAAAGAAGCTTGGAATCTTTCTAGACTATCTAACCTACAAATGACCTGTGGGTCTATTTCACAATACACGATAACATTACTAGATCGATCTAGTGTTAAATCACGTTTCATTCTTTTCTTAACATTAGACTCCTGGAATAACTACAACAACGGTCACAGCCTTGTAGAGGTATTCTACAAAGGAAAATGGACATTATACGATATCACATTCAGATATCTATTCATTCAAGATGGAAAGAAACTCAACGCTATCCAAACCTTAGATAAAATTAATACATGCGAAAGGCATAAATTCTCCTCATCTCCAATATTTGCATGGGATGACCTTTCCTATGGTGGTGTAGAATATTCCAAATGGTATAAGACATTACTCACAAAAGAAGGTGAGAATTTATTTTACAAAAGATGTTTCCAAGTGTTATTGATTAGAGACAACGGAATATTTTATTTTACTTGTGATCCTAAAGATAGGGAGCGGGTGGAATCTTATCCATACTGCGGGCCGTTCGTCTATATGGATAGAGAATCGTTTATGAAACATTTTTATCCATAGGGATTATATGCCAGTTAAAGGTAAGAGTAAAAAAGAAATCGTGAAGACAGAGATGGACAAGTTCAAAAAAGGAACCTTACATAGTGGTTCTAAGAAAGGTCCTATCGTTTCGAATCCTAAACAAGCAATTGCGATAAGCCTATCAGAAAGTGGCCAGAGCAAGAAAAAAGGTAAGAAATAATGACAAAGAAAGCAGCTGTAAAAGAAAAAAAAGAGCATAAAAATGCTTTAAAACCACTCATGAAGCACTTAAAAGGCGATGAAAAGAAAATCGCAAAAGGGAAATGCTAATGCACAAAAAAATTATGTCTAAGGCTGCATCTAAACTAGAAAAGGATGCCGCTCATTATGCTAAAGAAGAGAAAAAAGCTAAATCTCCAGTTAAAAAGAAACACGAAATGGTAGAGAAAAAAGAAGCAAAAAGCGCTGCGAAAGACTTAAAAGCAAGAGCGAAGAAAGCTCACGAATACTAGAATTTCAGTTGTATGCTAATTCCGTACAACTCGTGGGGACAGGTTAAAATCTGCTCCCCCCTTAAAAAAGAATTCCTTGATATCGAAAAAATTTGCTCTAAATTGATTGCTCACCTAGTCTAGGATTAACCAGGCTAGGTTTTTTTTTGAGGTTAACATGACAGCCATTACAGATAAACCAGTAGTATTTCAACAGAAACAGCTTGTAAAGCATGAGAACGAGCCTAAAAAGGCCTCAAGATGGTCTTGCTGTAAACCTAAAAAGAAAGAAGGAGAGCCAGTACCTCGTAGAAAGCATTCTAGGCAGTTTACACAGCATGAAATCGACTATACAATACAGCTAAGAGGTCAAGCGGCTCTAAAGAAAGACAAGAGTAAAGTGCATGTATACGAAGAGCCATGGGACTTTACGGATACAAAGGTTGTTAAAGTAGAGACTAAGAAATCATAAAAAGTAGAGATATGAACGAACATCACAAAGAGCTAACAGAAACTGTACAGAAAGACTTCGACCAACGCGGAATCATAAGCATTGCTTATATTCAGAGAAAATATGGCGTCAATTACGATTCAGCCCTCTGGATTTACGATCAATTGAGTAGTTAGTTTTTAAATAGGATACATAATGGGACGTATCAGACGTTAAAGTGAGTTAGATGGAAAAAAAAGATCTTCAAGTCATCATAGGCGTTCTGCGAGATTTACATTCAAAACCCGATGAAAATATCACACGCGGCGAACTTTGCTCAATTTTGACTATTTTCACACATTATATTTTCGAGTATGAAGAAATTACAGATGCAATAGAAAAACTGGATAAAAAGGAACCCAATGACTGACATCCAACCACTAGGCGAATATATCCTACTCAAGCGCTATGTAAAGCCAGAGAAGAAAAGTGTTATCATTGTGAATGATGACAACAAGCCTAGAAATTTGGGTGTAGCACAAAAAGATACCTTTGGAAATATAAAGTTGCTTAAAGATGACCTAGTGCAATACAAACCCTATATTGCGATAGAGGTCGAAGGCCATCCAGATTACATATTAGTGAAAGAAGAAGACATCATAGCCATTTTACCTATTCCTGAATAATGACCCAGGTAACATTTGAAGAGCTACAAGAAGCCCTTGTCGAAGAAATCATCACAGTGCCTGAAATGGTACAAATTTTAGTTGACAACTTCGGTATGGAAAGAGCATATGAAATGATGAAACCAATATTTGACGAGGCTCTCCAATGATTTTATTACAAGTGGCCTGTGCATACCTACTTTTACTCTCAGGTTGTGCGACGTTCCAGAAAGACAAAGAAGAAATAAAGAAGGTATCACATGACCTTATCGACGAAGCTATCGATGCAAGTAATACTGCTAAGCCTGTGCCTGTTCCTTCTAAATAGCTGTACTATCTCTTTAACTAATGTGAGCACAAATGGAAAATCGTCTGATACGATTGATGAAGATCAAACTGCTTCTCCTGTGGTATCGCCTAATATTGATATTCCGGTAATATAGATATTTCTATATAGTACAATACCCATTTAAGAAGTACATTAACCATTTTAGTGGTATATATATCTACTAATTTGACATTCATTAGTCGATTTCATTTTAAATATTCTTTAGCTAATTCATACTTATAGCGCATCGTAACGGACATTTCACCTGGAATAGGTTCTTTATATATCAACTTATTGTTTAATCCATTATGGTCGATACGTTCATTTATATTTTCATCAAAAAAATCTTTTATAAAATCATATATTACATCATGATCTCTACCACAAGCCCAATAATTTTCTAAAAATTTTATCATTTTTTCTTTCATATTTTCCTTTTATGTATAGTATACATAGCTTATTCGGACGATTTATGTATATTTCACAAATTTAAGTATCATTTTGTGATAAATCTTTCACTTTCATTCCTTTCTCGATTTGCCAGAAGTGATCGCATTTTCCATCTACTGGTTCAAACTTACAATATGCTTGTCTTTCTGAACCAATGGACATATAACGATAGCAATTTTGCTTCATAGGGCAAGAAGTATTAAGGCATTTTGTGATATCGCACATCAGTCTAAATCCTCAATTATAAGTTTATCTTCCTTTTTCTCAGGTATCAAGCACCAGATACCCATCAGAGATCGAACAAATATCTTATGGCATTTGTCAGAGCATACTTTCATCACATTGTTTTCAATATGATCGTAGTAGCAAAGGACGGGAGCTTCTGCTACTTCATTGCATACAGTGCAGTTACGTACGAAGAGCCTAGGTTCTTCTTTAATTGTAGGCATTATGTTCATTTTGGTGCCTCAGGAATAGGCATGTAAATGTCGCATATAATTGGATGCGAGCTTACATGCTCTAAGCTAAACATTTGGTCATCACAAGCCAGGTAATACCCTCTATGTGGTAAGCTATACCTTTCGTTAAAGTCTTTCCAGCATATCAGATAATTTGCATCATCTTCTATTCCTTCTACGTGTCGTCTATCCCAGTGTTTCCATTCGCTCATTTTTGATCCTTATTTTTGTTGTGTAAAGCCGTTTTACATGGCCATTCTTGTTTGCAAGCAGGACATTCGGTTCGTTCTTTTCCATCTTGATACATGAACCTTTGCCGACACTTTGGGCAATTGTATTCAATTATTGTCGGTTTCATTTTCTTTTTTTCCATATTTTTTTATTCCTAACCATATTCTATATCCACGAGTACGACAATTACACCAACATTTTCCTTCCCAATGTCCTTCTTCACGGCGATTGGGTTTCTTTTTTGAATGATCTTTTTTAGATAATTGCTTCATTCTTTTTTCTATATTTCTTCTTGTTTTTCCTGTCGAACTCGTTTGTACAAGGTATGCATCTTGTGGAATAACCACCCTTGTAAAACTTGCGAGGTCTGGCTTTACAATCAGGGCATAGCTTCGTCGGAATTTCGTTTTTCATGTTCCTTTATCACCCTTTCCCATACTTCATCTGAAACTTTCTTATCATGCAAAATTTTATCTTCAAACTTATCTAAAAAACTTTTTATCATATACAAAGATGTCATGAATGACCTATTTTCTTCGTACATTAAATAATCTAATATGGAAAATTGATTGCATCTTTTTTGCAAATCATCTAATAGTATTTTTGTTATCATTTTCTTTAACCTACTGTTTCTTTAACCTACTGTTTTTAAATAAGATAGAACTTTATACGGTACATTCTCAATATTCACACCATCTGAAATCAAGTTAGAGTACACGCCACCAAGAACATTAAATCTAGATAAAATTGTACTTCTAGAAGGTAATTTCATAGTTCCCGTTCCTTCTTTACCTTGAACACCACCATGTTTAATTTGTGTTATCATCATTTCTTGAGCTTTTTTCAATAAATAATCGTATGTTATTTCACAAATAGATTTATTTAACATATATGAAAAATAACCTTTCATTCTTAAAACGTCATCGATTGTTCTCTGGTTTTTCCCTGTTTCTTTAAGTGTTTTAACCTTTAGATCGATAGCATTTTCTAAAGTTATTAGGTCTTTCATGTCAGGGTCGAAAACTTCCATCTGGTCAATAATATCTTCTTTCCATGAACAAAAAAGCTCAGCATCCTCTATATTTGAAAAAGTTTTATATATTTCAATCCCTTTTTTTCTTAATTGTACTCTGAATTTCCCCGCTCTTTCTTCTATTGTTGCCATATTTTTCCTTAAGTTTATTTTTCCATATTACGAACGCGCTTTCTAAAAAATTATATTCATTATATTTTGATCCTAGAATTTTTTTCTGACTTTCTGTTTGAGGGATATTGTAATATCTATGTTTCAAAAGTGAGAATTTACCATCTTCATCCGTTATCGTTTCTTCAAAAATTGAGAATTTTTTTTGCTCAATTTCTATATCTTCGATGTCTAAAGAAATAAGTTCTTTATGAAAATCTATGATATTAGTCTTTCTTTTATAATCTACATCTTCAACCCTAAGATTATCAAATCCAGCAATCACCATAAAGGTGCAGATTTTATGGCAATTGTCGGTCAGTTCATAAAGGTGACAAAATTCCTTACCAGGGAAATTTCGCAATCCACGACCCACCATTTGACAATAAAGCGACTTACTAAACGTAGGCCTAGCTATGATTATCGCCTCAATGGAAGGCTCGTCAAAACCTTCAGTAAGCAATTGGCAATTTGTTAGAACCTGAATCTTTCCGTATTTAAATTCTTTCAGTACTTTTGCTCTCTCCGTCGCATTCATATCACCGTAGATATATGCCGATCTAAACCCTTTAGCTTTTAATGTATTCGAAAGGGATATGGTATGGTCTACATTCAAACAAAAAACTATTGTCTTTTTGTCTGTACAGTTTTCCTCATATGTTTTCAAAATGATTGCATTACGGCTTTCATTATCAAGGGATTTTAAGCTGGTTGATGAGAAGTCACCGGCAGCGCTTCTCCATCCTTTGTAAGGCTTAACCCCTGTTTTAATCCTAGTGGCTTCAACATTGCATAGATGACCCTGTTTGATAAGATCAATGACATTTCTATCGAATGTAAGTTCGTTGAATATTTCTAGTAGAGATTTACCATCCAATCTCTCAGGTGTAGCGGTGCATCCAAGTAATTTAAAAAACTTATTCTTTAATGATAATTTTCTTAAAAAGTTTTTGTATGTTTTAGCTTGGGCATGGTGTGTTTCATCAATGATTACATGGTCAAAATCAAGAGAACATACATAGTCTGAAGTAGATTCAAACACTAGTGATTGAGCTGTCACAATCAATACATCTGGATTTTGGTTCTTCGCTCTATCTCTAACCACAACTTTACGATCTTTAAGGAATATTTTAGCCCAATGGTAAATCTGCTCCATAAGTTCGACGGAAGGACAAACAATTAAAGCTTTCCTGCTGTATTCTTTTAGGTAATTTAAAAATATAAATGTCTTACCAGCGCCGGTAGGAAGTTGTATTAATTGTTTGTCCTTTGTTTTAAAATTATTATACAGTGTTTCAATACAATTTTTTTGATAGTCTCTAAGTTCAGGTAATTTCAATTTCATCATCCTTTACTATTCTAATAGTACATTCACAATCACATTCACGTCTCAAAATGTTCTTACCACAATCTAAGCAGAATTCTACCATCATATGTCTAAATACTATTTTTCTATCTTTAGGCTTCATTTCTCCAAGAAGATCTAAATAATTATCTATTAAAAATCTTTGTCTTTTAGTGTAATCTTTTATTTTCATTTACCCTCAAATCTCCAAGGTTCTTCCGGTGGCATCATAGTGCAAAGCTGCAACCAGAATTCTTTTTCTTTTTCTAATATTATTTCTATCCTGTGATCTGATCTATGCACTTCTATACAAACATGTTTAATTTCATGTTCAGGACGATACGAAAAGTAATAGACCTTTTCGCACCCTGTAACTGCAAGTTGGTGGCGCATCTGATCCAAATAATATTCTGGAATGTGCATCCCATTTAATGCCATCTCGTGAGTCCTCACGTTAGGGCACTTGATTTCCAGAACATAACTTCCGCATTTGCTGATCCCGTCAAGTGAAGCTGCCATCCAAGGATAGACTTCGCTTTCATAAACGCATGGTTCAAACTGCATGCCGATTATCTCGCAAGCAAGATTCCTTGCTTCAGGCTCTAGTTCTGTTCCTCTACGCATTGCATTATTTAACTCAACAGGGGAGCGTATAGTCAATTTCTCCTCCCATAGTTCTAATGGTGTGCGCCAGGGATTCGAACCAAGGATGATTCCACAATCAGTTGCCATGATGTGAGCACTCCTATATAAGTGCCATTGCTCTGAACCTTGGACAATATTTTCAATGATTGGCATTACTAATCCTTTTTGTGACATTTACAATCAGGATCATGAACAATGCAATCCGATATATTTTGTTGCCAAACTACATAAGAATGTCCATCAAATTCTATTTTACTAGCTCTGCCATGCTGAACTTTGCAAACATCTTTTTTTAAACTTTCATGATTTGCATATATAATCAAAGCTAAAACAAAAAGTAACCAGCAGAAAAAAAACCACATTTATTTTCTCCCTTCTTTAAGAAGGTCATAAAATTTCTTATCACTTATGGCTCTAACTTCAGACATTTCTTTTTGAGTATCACACCAAATTTCATATAACTTATCTGTTCGTTTTCCTTGCTCTCTAACGTCATTTTCAAGTTTCACTAAGGTTGCCTTAATGTCCCTGGTAAAATACCAACCTATTATGAACATAGAAATAATCGTTTGCCAATTAAGAGAAGTTGTTAATTTTAAAAAATCGTCCATATTATTCCACCTTGTTTTTGTTCATTTCAACATTTCTATTTATACTATTTATCGTAGGAGCATAAGCCGACGCCGGAAGGTCGTTAATCGTAGACGCATTCCATTGTTTTTGCATATATTTAAAATAGTTTACATGCCATTCCTTGTCACAAAGTGTCATTTTTTGTGTGATCTCTGTAACTTGTGACTGTGTTATCTTTGGTTCAGGTTGTTTCTGTTCCACTGGTTTTTCTTGCTTTGGTGGGGCAGTCTTACCTCTACCCATTGCGCCTTCCGCATCATCGTCATCGTCACAAACAACACCTACGATTGCAGAGAGTGAATACCTACGAAGATAAGTAATAGCGGAGCCAACACCCTGGCTATCATTCTTTGCAGGGTTTAAAGGCAAGTATGACTTAATCCATTGACCACTTGAATGAGCAAGGGTGGTAACCATGACAATCTTTTCATTCAACATTTCAGTTGTCTGAATTACACATAATCCATTCTTACCAAGTACTGGTCTGCAAGATTCCCAAACGGAACCTAAATCCGCATACTTAGATTTAAAGAAAGGATTCACACTATCTTTAATGGCCGCTTGCATTTCACCTTGCGCTTTTGAAAGTGCAGATGCTAATTCGTTTATTTGTTCTGATTGACTCATTTGTAAATCCTCACTCCGTAATCTTTATATAGTTCTCTAACGCCTTTCTCGAATATTCCGCCACCGTAAACGTAGCAGTAGCACATTGCATGTGCATATGTTAGATCGAATAACTTGAAGAAGTCTTCGCAGTCTCCGTCATCTTCTTGCTTGTTAAGAGCAATCGTAAATGCAAAGCTATTTACTAAGTTTTTACGGTCTATCAGAGAATCAACAGCATCATACAATTCATTAGCTAATTCAGATGCCCATTCTTGAAATCGTTCTTCTTCTCTTTCTTCTTCCATCTCACATTCTCTTGAGTAATCCCAAATGTCATCGAATGTTGCTTCTGCTCCTGCTGGCCAATATGCACTACTCATTATACACCTCCAAATAAAAACGTTTTGTGCCAAGAATATCGCGTGTCGTTAACTTTCTTTAATTCTACTAGCTCTTTCACTTCTTGTAGTGAATTCGCCGTATCGCAACATAAAAGGCATTCGTTCTTATCGAAGAACCACACCTCTAAAAATTCGTTATCTCTAAGTTCCATTAGATACCTCCGAATTGATAAAGCTTTTCTTTCATGACTTGCGCATCTCTATAATAGTCTCTTGCCATCATGGCTAAATGGTAACCCCATTCGGAATTGTAGTTGTCTTTTGTGTTCGACAGTTTTTCAAATGTATCAGACATCATTTCTAATGCAGCGATTGCATTGTTGATTGCGTTGCCGGACATAACTTCTAGATTATGTATAGCTTGGTTTATTTCTGTGTTCATCGTATTTTCCCCTTGCACGTAATGTGCTGTTGTGTTTAACTGCTTATAAGTTGAACATAACATGACGCTTAATTTAACACAACACAAAAAAATAAAAAAAGGTAAAAATAATGAAACTAAAAGAATTTTTGATAGAAGAAATGATGCCAGTTCAAGTGTTTGCTAAAAACGCAGAAATAAGCCGTAATACTATCCTAAGGGCTCTTGATGACCTTGGAATTAGATATCACAGTGCAAAGAAAATTTCCGATGCTACATCAGGAAAAGTATCAATCCAAGAACTGCCAATATCGCTAACAACAACGTTTCGTGACTAGACGGCGGTTGACAAAAAGACATAAATTGAAGTCCCCAATAATCCCAAAATGGTACATATGATGAGACAAACAATACGAAATTCAGGATTAGATTTAAGTTCAGAAACAATCTCTGACCACACTGACAGCATACTCCTCCAAGGTAAACGATATGTTTCCTACAAGGTACGCTTCAAAATGAAATTTGAAAACAAGAAAATAAAAATATTTGACACAGTGGACTTATCGAAAGACATTGCGAATAATGAATTAGGGGAATAAAAAAATGGATCGTGACGCTAGAACATCACGATCCGGGGGAAAACACACAGGAATAGGCGTCTTTGATACCATACCCCTCTAATTTCCACGTACATTTTTTTGCTGAAAGAATTAATATAAGGTATTTTTGTGCCTGATTGTTTCTACTGTGAAGTATGTGTAAAGCCAATTTGGAACCTTGATATGGCCTTTGACCTATACAAGAACACTACAGAGTACTTTGTAGATACTGGTAAAACGGTTTTTGTAAAAGAAAAAGGTGTGTGGTATTTTCCAATGAGAACACTTGAATCGCACGGTCTGATTACATCAACCGAATGTGATAATGACACATATGCGATAAAACCTGTCGGATATGAAAAACTTGATGGCTACCATATTTTTTGCACAAAACAATGCGAAAAAAATAGAGATCCAGAAATGCTTAATGGTGTTTGACTTGTATGGTAAGACTATATACAGTAATTAGGAGCGCGCCCCAGTCTAGACAACTGGGACGCTCTATAGGTTGCTCTGAGAAGAGCGTGGGACGCTTGAATAACTCCCACTATATCAATCCCGATATTTCTTCTCAAGCACTTAATTATCAACAAATTTCTTTTTTGTGTGAGGTGGCTTGTGTCTGAAAAAGGCTTTATTAAACTAATGAGAGAGGCAGAAGAGCTATTCGATAAAGACATAGATGCTTTTGTTATTCTTACTCAAATGGCATTTCGTTCACGTCGATCATCATCGAAATATGATAGCGATAATCTAAAGGCTAATGAGTCTTTGATAGGCGACCATGAAAAACTTAAAATGTCAGATCGTCGGTACAGAGATGCGAAAGAAAGGGTCGAGCACAAATACAAATTAGGGACATTCAAAGGGACGAACAAGGGAACTATTGCAACTCTAACAACAACAGAGATTTACGACATAAATTCTATTGTTAATGACGAGCAAAAAGACGATCAAAGGACGAGCCAGGGACGAGCTGAGGACGAGCTGAGGACGACTAACAAAGAATGTAAGAATATAAAGAATGAAAGAACACAACAAACAGGTGTTGTTTTTTCCTGTCTAGAAAAGATTCAAGATTCATCGATCACGCAAAAACACAAAATCGAGATAACAGCGAAATATTCAGCTGAAGAGCAGATCGTCATCGATGCGGTAGAAACAATCACCTGTATAGATTTTCATCCTTCAGGGTCTATGCTTCAATCTTTGAGAGCTGCATGCAAGGGAAAGTGGAAACCAAATCCTAAGCCTATTGACTTCTTTGAACGAAATAAATCTATAGCTAAAAAACTGGAAAAGATAGGGCATCAATTTTACCAATTCGTCGCAAATGAAAAATATCTAGAAATTATTAAAGGCCATATTTCTGCTGTGGTTGAATATGAAAAAACAGCAGAATTCTTTGATTCCCAAGTGCAAGAAAAAGCAAATATTAACTTGAATGAACACCTAAACCAAAAACAAGGAATCGTATGAAATTCATAAAACATGATGATAAAATAATTAATATTAAATTCTTGGAATCCGTAGAACTTTCAGAGTGTGAATTATATTTAGTTTTTGAAAATCAAGCTTTCAATATATATTTCCACTCTGAGTATTATAAAAATGGAATTTTAAAAATGGTTTTTCAATCATTTTATAATTTCATCGATTCAAAAGAAGAAATGTTGTTCGACATAGACCATAATTTAGCTAAATGGACTCATTTGCACACATCAACAACGAAGTAAAACATAAAAACCGACCCGATGGTCACCTAACACAAAAAACAAGCTCCAATTCAAAATAAAAAGGAATACACATGGACACATTCGAAATCGTTAACTACTACCCAATCAAAGGCTCAGGCAATATGCTAGGCTTCGGTGGGCTAAAGTTCTACATCAACATCAAAGGCAAGCAAGTACCGCAAGTCGCCAAGATCAAGATCATGCGCAATAGCCAAACAGGCCACATCTTCTTCGGTTACCACGACGAAAAGTACAAAGACAAAGACGGCAACGAAAAGTATAGCTCAACAATTCGAACTGTTGATAAAGAAGACATGGACTTGGTTCAGAAAGAGTTCACCAAAGCGTGGGATGCGTTTGTTGCCACCAAACAAGGCCTACAAAGCGACAAACCAACAGAACCCTACTATCCGCATGGCTTGACCCAAAACAAGCAACCTGAGCCTTCTAAATCGTTTCATGAAAAAAATGAGGAGATCCCGTTTTGAAAAAGCAAACAACAGATTGGCATGAATATTACAAAAACTGCATTCACGGATGCACAACAAAAAAGGATGATATGGAAAACAAAGAACTTCATGAGTTTCAATGCGATGTATACAACCTCGTCGATGAGTGCATCTACAAAATTGCTCACATCAAGAAAAATCTCACTTCTGAAGAAATTGGTAAGAGCCATTGTGCAATGTACGATCTTGGCATGCTATTTGCTGATCTAATGAACTTTAGAGAGCTTAACTTTCAAGAGCATCACGCTGATCCAAGAGAAGATTCGGATAGAGATTATGAATAAAGTTTTTGAAATCACTCTTCCTATTCGCACTGTCTCCGAAGCTAATTCATCAGAGCATTGGAGCAAGAAAAGTAGAAGGCATCGTATTCAAAAAAAAACAATCTGGGCAGCGCTCCACCAGAAGCGCCCCCAGATTGAAATACCTATAGAATTTACATTAACTAGAGTCGCTCCACGTTCTATCGATTTTGACAATTTAGTGTCAAGTTTCAAATGGATTGCCGATGCTTGTGCCGAGTATGTACATCCAGGTTTACAAGCTGGAAGAGCAGACTCAGACAAAAACATTACATTCAAATACGCTCAAGAGAAGTCAACACCAAAGACTTATGCTGTTCGTATAGAAATATATTGCTAAATTCACAATTTAAGTTTACAAAGAACTTGTTCATATATTCCTTGTTTTATTATAGGTACGCAGAGCCCCTTAGAACTGTTCTAGGGGGTTCTTTTTATTTACCCTGACAAATATTCCTTTCAAGTATTTCCATACGCTGCTCTAAACTTAGCACTCTACTATCTATAGCGCCAATCTTTGCAAACTGACTCTTTCGACATCTATTCGCTGAATCTTCCACTTTATTCATTCTACCTTCAAGTCTCGACATATCGTCTTCTTGGAAAAAGTCCAATTGTATCATGATTTTACCTGTCTAAATCGCCATTTTATCTATTAAGATCGCCTTTTTTATTGCCGAAAAGGCTGAGTTTCAGACATAACAAGCTTTTTATGCTACTAAACAAATTTGTACCTTGATAACCTAAATTTTATATGACAGACATCGCAACACAACAAAATGCCCGCAGATACCACCTTAGACTATTTCCTCCTATAGGGGATGGGGATAAATATTATTTCGACGATGTCGCTGATTTAGCCATACATGTAAAGCGGCTTTACGATAAATTTAAAATGGAAGAACTAGACTCGACAGGTGTTTGGTTTAATCAATGGAAGCGTGATCCCATAGACTTCTTTTGCGAGCATGTACAGCTAACGATCATAGACAAAAACAAATGTACTAAACATAAAAAATTGTTTAAATAACATGTCTGAACTTACCGTAATCCTAAAAGACGAATCTCGTACCTACAGACAGAAATTCCTCTCATATGAAATATACGAAGCTATCGAGTCATCACCTTACATCATTCACTGCATTGAAGAAGCTAAGAAAAACTTTGAAGGTGAACCCGATAGCATTACCATTAAAATATCAATCGAAGTTCTTTAATATGGTAGATATCAGCAATAACGCTGAAGCAAAATCATAATGATTTACTGGAGCCTGCATCACATGACTCGGCATCTCCTCTATCTTCTTAACCATCTCATCTAACATCTCTAAAAGTGCTTTACGATCCGGTTTAGGCGATGATATATCCAACACAATCTCATTACCCAACTCATCAACTTCAACATAATTGGTCACACTTGTATTGCATACCACACGCTTATCAATGCCATTTAACACAATCTCACCACACGAGCAATACACCAACTCACCTTCTTTTATCTCGAGAATATCGCTACATCTCTTACATTTTGCACGATTTAGCATGTATTTATTCCTTTATTTTTTTACACATGTTAAGTTAAAGATTAATACAAGATCGGAAGAGCACAC
>OFPG01000027.1_pt1 | contig 18615 bp, 16 predicted proteins | sample 1542501 | NCBI WGS metagenome assembly OFPG01 (sample SAMN05503963, study PRJEB24370) | sediment metagenome | isolation source: lake sediment | place: USA: Lake Hill lake, St. Paul Island, Alaska | collected 2013
ATCTACACTCTTTCCCTACACGACGCTCTTCCGATCTGTCTTTCATGAAGCTGGTCAGCGCTTCCATTTTCTGCGACGTGTCTGCATCCAGCCGGAAGTGCCAATAGTTGCATTTCTCGTTGGTCAACGCCGGGTCCACCGCGGAGTAGTTCAGGTAGACCACTTCCTTGCCCGGGTTACGCTCGTTGTGTTTGGCCACCGCATCGGACAAGGCCAGTGCAGCACCGGAACCATTGCCTTGCACGATGTAGCGAAAACCCTGATCGACCGCTGCCTTGAAGGTGTTGAGTGCTTCCTGTGGCGCACCCTTGCTGTCCATGCCAATAATTTCAAATTTCACACCTGCGACGTTCTTGGCGCCGTTGAGATTCTCAGCAAGGAATTGCCAGTTTTTGAGCTGGTTCTGCCCCACATTGGCCATCGGTCCGGACAGGCCTTCGATCATGGCAATTTTGACGGTTTCACCCTTTTGGGCGAATGCACTGCCGACGCACAAAACGGCAGCCGCGGCCGCAACAATTTTCATTGAAAATTTCATAAAATCTCCTGGGTTTCAATCAATCAACACCCGGCCAGCGTACAAGTATTTGCACTTTGTACTGAGAGGGATTTCCCGTAGCATGGATCACACATGTGACTCGATATGACGGCGCAAAGCACTGGCCGTTCAGGCGATCGCGCGGATCAAGCATCAGGTAGTTTGTAATCCTTGAGCATCTCGCGCAGCTTGGTCTTCTGCATCTTGCCGGTTCCACCAAGGGGAATCGCATCGACAAACACGACATCGTCCGGGATCTGCCACTTGGCCGTCTTGCCGACATAGAACTGAATGAGCTCGTCGCGCGACACTTCCGCGCCCGGCTTCGTCACGACGGCAATGATGGGCCGCTCATCCCACTTGGGATGCTTCATGCCAATGCATGCCGCCATCGCCACGGCGGGATGGGCCATGGCAATGTTCTCCACGTCGATGGAACTGATCCATTCGCCACCGGATTTGATGACGTCTTTGCTGCGGTCGGTGATCTGCATGTAACCGTCCGCATCGATCGTGGCCACGTCACCGGTCGGGAACCAGCCGTCCACCAACGGGGAGCCGCCCTCCCCCTTGAAATACTCGCTGATGATCCACGGGCCCTTGACCAGCAGATCACCGTAAGCCTTGCCGTCCCAGGGCAACTCATGGCCTTCATCATCGACGATCTTCATGTCCACCCCGAAAATACCCCGTCCTTGCTTGAGACGGACCTTCATTTTCTCCTCGGAGGTCATCGGAAGATGTTTGTTCTTCAAGGTACAGACCGTACCCAGTGGCGACATCTCGGTCATGCCCCAGGCGTGCAGCACCTCCACCCCATAAACATCGTTGAACGCAGTAATCATGGCGGGCGGACAGGCCGAACCACCAATCACCGTGCGTTTGAGCGTGGAGAACCGCAGGCCGCCCGCCTGCATGTGACCCAGCATCATTTGCCATACGGTTGGAACACCGGCCGCGAAAGTCACGCGCTCGGTCTCAATCAACTCGAAAATCGACTTGCCGTCCATCGCTGGCCCCGGAAACACCAGTTTGGCGCCCGTCATGGCGGCTGAGTAGGGCAAGCCCCAGGCATTGACATGGAACATGGGCACCACTGGCAACACCGTGTCGCGCGCGCTCATGCTCAAGGCGTCCGGCAAGGCCCCTGCCAGCGCGTGAAGCATGGTTGAACGATGGCTGTACAGAGCCGCTTTGGGATTGCCCGTGGTGCCGCTGGTGTAGCACATGCTGGACGCCGAATTTTCATCAAACGAAGGCCACTTGTAGTTGCTGGACTGCGCCCCGATCCAGGCTTCATAGCTGACCAGGCCGGGAATGCCGCTGTCAGCCGGCAGCTTGTCCGCATCACACAGCGCCACAAAGTATTTGACGGTGGTACAACGGCCGTGGATCGCTTTCACGATAGGCAAAAAGCTCATGTCAAAACACAGCACAGAATCCTCTGCGTGGTTGGCAATCCAGACAATCTGATCCGGGTGCAAGCGCGGATTGAGCGTATGCAGCACACGACCCGAACCACTCACACCGAAATACAACTCCAGATGGCGGTAGCCGTTCCACGCGAGCGTAGCCACCCGGTCGCTGAACGGCAGTTTCAATCCATTCAGGGCATTGGCCACCTGTCGCGAACGCGACCCAATCTCCTTGTAGGTACAGCGATGAATATCCCCCTCCACCCGGCGCGACACGATTTCGCCTTCGCCGTGGTGGCGTTCGGCAAACTCGATCAGCGACGAGATCAACAACTGGTGGCTTTGCATCAACCCAAGCATGAAAGAACTCCTGAAAAATGGTGAGACTGAAGATGCATGGTACTGCGGTTTTCGGTCACATCAACGCACGCTCCATGCACGATATTGGCATCCACAACACCAGATTTCGTATCATCGAGTGATCCGTGGACAAACGTGGAGTCTGACGTCAATACCGGACTTATGCAAAATCTGTCGCACGCACGACAGCATGTCGTCGTATTGACAATTAATCAGTGTTTACCCGAGTACATTGCACTCACCCCGGCTGGGCCCATCAAGCCGAATAACCACTTTTTTCCCACCCATGTTTCCCAGCACCGCTTTGTCAACTTCGCACTTCCTGGCGACACAATCCTGGTTCGCCAGTCTGCCGCATTCGACTCAAAATCATGTAGGCGAAAACGTCTTGCGCACGACGGGCAAAAAGGGGGACGTGATGCTGCAAGCCAATGCGCCGGTGGAGGGCTGGTACGCAGTGTTGTCCGGCCTGGTCAAATTGCAGAGCGCTCCCGTAAAGGGGCGGTCGTCCACTTTTGTGGGCGTGGCTTGCGGCGACTGGTTCGGGGAGGGATCTGCGCTGAAGAGCGAGCCACGCCGCTATGAAGTCATCGCGTTGCGCGACACGGAGTTGCTGTGCCTGCCGCTGGCCGAGTTCAACCAGCTGCGCGCCATCAGCATCGAGTTCAACCAGGTCCTGGTCAATCAGCTGAATCTTCGTGTGAGTCAGGCCATGGCCCTCATTGAGGCCAGCCGCCTGCGCACGCCCGAGCAGCGGGTCGCGCTGTCCCTGAGTCGCCTGTTCTGGAACCGGACACGCAAACTCAGCCTGTCGCAGGACGAGTTGGCCAACCTGGTCGGGGTATCGCGCCAGACCGCCAACCGGGCTCTCAACTCACTGGCCCAGCGCGGACTGGTGACGCTGGAATTCGGGCGGGTGGATATTGCCAACGACGACGCATTGACCCGCTTCATTTTTTCAACGCCCGAACCGCAGGGCCTGCCCGCCACCTGACCTGGGCGCCGCGCAGATAACCCTGCAGGCTTTGGGTAGCTCAGCATTGCGAGACAATCCAGCCATGAATACGGCTACGCACAGCCACAGCAATCTCGATGTGGGATTGACCTGGCGCAACAGTTTCGCCCAGCTGGGGGCGGATTTCTATACCCTTCTTTCGCCCCAGCCACTACCCGCGCCCTACTGGGTGGGCCGCAGCGGGTCGCTGGCCCGCGAACTGGGCCTGCACGAGTCGTGGCTGGCATCAACAGAGTTGCTGGAGGCGGTGTCCGGCAACCGCCCCATCGTCGGTACGCAAGCCCTGGCCAGTGTCTACAGCGGTCACCAATTTGGTCAATGGGCGGGGCAGCTGGGTGATGGCCGCGCCATTCTGCTGGGCGAGACCAGCGACGGGATGGAAGTGCAGCTCAAGGGCGCGGGGCTCACGCCCTACTCCCGCATGGGCGACGGACGCGCCGTCCTGCGTTCCAGCATCCGCGAATTTTTGTGCAGCGAAGCCATGCAGGGTCTGGGCATTCCGACGTCGCGCGCGCTGTGCGTTACCGGCTCGGATGCGCCCATCCGACGCGAAACCATCGAAACGGCGGCGGTAGTGACACGGGTGGCGCCCAGCTTCGTGCGCTTCGGTCACTTTGAGCATTTTTCACATCGCGAGCAACATGTGCAACTCAAAGCCCTGGCCGACCATGTCATTGACCGGTTCTACCCGGAATGCAGAACGGGCGACAAATTTGCCGGCAACCCTTATGCGGCGTTACTGGAAGCGGTGAGCGAACGCACGGCAAAAATGGTGGCGCAATGGCAGGCCGTGGGGTTTTGCCACGGCGTCATGAACACCGACAACATGAGCATTCTGGGTTTGACCATCGACTACGGTCCCTTCCAGTTTCTGGACGCCTTCAACCCCGGCCACATTTGCAACCACTCCGACGAGCAAGGTCGCTACGCCTTCAACAAGCAGCCCAACATCGCCTACTGGAACCTATTCTGCCTGGGGCAGGCCCTGCTGCCCCTGATTGGGGAGCAGGAACTCGCGATTGCCGCCCTGGAGTCATACAAATCAGTGTTTCCGGCCGCCCTGGAAAAGCAGATGCGTGCCAAGCTGGGCCTGGCAGATATGCACGGCAGCACTCCCGCGGATGACCGGGCCCTGATCGAGGACATCCTGAAGTTGCTGGCCAAAGACCGCGTCGACTACACCATTTTCTGGCGCCGCCTGAGTCATTCCAGCAGTGGCACCAACACGCAAAGTGTGCGTGACCTGTTTCTGGACACGGCCGCAGCGGATGCCTGGTTGCTACGCTATTCGGAGCGGCTTGCGCATATTCCGCGGGAGCTGGTGGCCGATTTGATGCTTAAAACCAATCCAAAGTTTGTACTGCGCAACCATTTGGGCGAACAGGCCATCCGAGCCGCGAAACTTAAAGACTTTTCGCAAGTCGATACCTTGCTGACTCTGCTTGAATCACCGTTTGACGAACATCCCGGGTTTGACGAATATGCCGATATTCCGCCCGATTGGGCCGCCAGCATTGAGATCAGCTGCAGCTCGTGAACAATTGATACGCAAAGTGGACCACTCTGATGACCTACAAAATTGAAAAAACCGCCGAGCAGTGGAAAGCCCTGCTTAAAGCAAAAGGCGCCGAGCCACTGGCCTTTGAGGTCACGCGCCATGAAGCCACCGAACGTGCTTATACAGGCAAGCTGGAGGACAACCGGGCGCCAGGAATTTACAAGTGCATATGCTGCGACAAGCCCCTGTTTGATTCCAGCACCAAATTTGACTCCGGCTGCGGCTGGCCCAGCTATTTCCAGCCCATCGATGAGGCGGCCGTGGAAACCAAGGTGGATGGCAAGCTGCTGTCGCGTCGCACCGAGGTGCACTGTGCCGACTGCGGCGCGCACCTGGGCCATGTGTTTGAAGACGGTCCGGCGCCCACCGGTCTGCGCTATTGCATGAACTCGGCTTCGTTAAACTTCACCCCTAAATGAAAATACTGATCGATTTCTTTCCCATCCTGCTGTTTTTCGGCGCCTACAAGCTTTACGACATTTATGTGGGCACCGGCGTGCTGATGGCCGCCACCCTGGTTCAGATGGGCCTGATTTACGCGATTGACCGCAAACTGACGGCCATGCACAAGATCACACTGGCCCTGGTGCTGCTTTTTGGAACATTGACGCTGGTGCTGCACGACGACCGCTTCATCAAGTGGAAACCCACGGTGCTGTACGCCGCCATGGCGATTGCATTGGCCGTGGCGGTCTGGGTGATGAAGAAAAACTTTCTCAAATTGATGCTGGGCAGCCAGATGGAATTGCCTGATCCGGTGTGGATGCGGCTCAATATGGTCTGGGTGGCCTATTGCGCGTTCATGTCGCTCATCAATGCCTATGTGGCCGCCTACTACAGCACGGAAGCCTGGGTCAACTTCAAGCTGTGGGGCTATGCATTTCCGCTGGTTTTCATCATTGGCCAGGGCTTTTATATTTCGCGTTACCTTAAACCCGACGAACCCAAGGCCTGAGACCCATCACCATGACACCCACCACCCTGTCCGCTGGCCCCACGGCACAGCAGCTTGAACAGCGATTGCGCGAAACCCTCCAACCTGTCACGCTGGAAGTGGTGGATGAGAGCTTTCAGCACAACGGCCACGCGGGTGCCAACGGCACCGGCTTTGGCACCCACTTCCGGGTGCGCATCACCTCAGGACTGTTCACCGGCAAGTCGGCCGTCATGCGCCACCGCCTTGTGTATGATGCGCTGCAAGATTTCATGGACCAGGGCCTGCACGCACTGGCCATTGAAGCCCAGGCGCCGCCCGTCTGAACCTGGCTCTGAGGCCTTCTTTTTTTGCCTTCTTTTTAGATCTTGTTACTTAGGGAACCCGAATGAAAATGAAACTCATATCCGCCATTGCAGCGGCCGCGATGCTGGGCACTCTGGCGCCGGTTGTTTTGGCGCAAAACGTGGCCATCGTCAACGGCAAAGCCGTTCCCAAATCACGCGTCGACGCGCTGGCGCAGCAAATCGCCCGCTCGGGCCGTCCGGTCACACCTGAAATGCAGGGGCAGCTCCGGGACGAAGTCATCGCCCGTGAAATCTTCATCCAGGAAGCCCAGAAACAGGGGCTGGACACAACCGACGACTTCAAGACCCAGATCGAACTGGCGCGCCAGACGCTTCTGATCCGCGAGCTGTTTGGCAATTATCAAAAGGCCAACCCGGTCACCGACGCCGAGATCAAGGCCGAGTACGACAAATTCGCCGCTGCCAACAGTGGCAAGGAATACCGCGCCCGCCACATCCTGGTTGAGAAGGAAGACGAGGCCAAAGCCATCATTGCCCAGTTGAAAAAGGGCGGAAAATTTGAAGAAATCGCCAAAAAATCTTCCAAAGATCCAGGCTCTGGCGCCAACGGTGGTGACCTGGACTGGGCCAATGCCGGCAACTATGTGGCGGAATTCTCCGAAGCCCTGACCAAGCTGGCCAAGGGCAAGACGACAGAGACACCGGTCAAGACACAATTCGGCTATCACGTCATTCGACTGGACGATATCCGTGATGCGCAGTTGCCAAAATTTGAGGACGTCAAGCCGCAAATCGCACAGCAATTGCAGCAACAAAAAATGTCCAAATACCAGGAAGAGTTGCGCGCCAAGGCCAAAATCGAATAAGCCTGTTGGCCCCTTCTGCAAAACGCGGCTGACGCCGCGTTTTTTTTGCTGCGTCTTTATTTGACGAGCCAGCCTATCGCCATCAACGCGCCAATCATCACCGGCTGGTGCAGCATGTAATAGCTCAGGCTCCAGCGCCCGATTCTTGCCAATGGCTCAAGCGCCGCCGGCAACTGCCATGACAAGCACCCGGCACCCCGCCCCGACAACCAGGACCCGGCAGCCACACCCCACCACATCACCCCCAACCAGGGCAGCAGCGGCACGTAGTCTTCGGTGATGGGCTTGCGCGTAATCAGCCCCAGCCAGTTGAGCATCGGTGCGTTCAAGGCATCGGAAAATACGGCCAAAGCTCCCGTCTCCAATGCGTAGACAGCTATGAATTTAATAGCGATCGCCGCAGCACCGAGCAACCACAACCAGCCACCCCAGCGTGTCGTCAAGCGCGCAATGATCAGCATCAAGGCAATGCCGTGCAGCACGCCAAAATAAATAAAGCTTTGCGGGTACATCAGCCAGGACCCCAAGGTCACCAGCAGCGCACATCCGGCCACCTGCGCCCAACGGCGCCAAAAACGGGGCCAGCTCTGCCCCTGCGCTACCGCGATCGCTTGCCCCAAACCCGCACAAAACAAAAACAGGCTCAGGATCAGGGTGCGCTGCCAGGTCCAGAACGGGTCACGGTAAAAATCCTGCTGCCAAAGCCCAAAGTGATTCAGGTCAAAACAAAAGTGAAACGCCGTCATCCACACCATGGCGAAGCCACGCAAGGCGTCCACCGCGTCAAATCGGGTCAAAAAAAGGGATGGAGACTTGCGCAGCATGGCTTGACGATACCCGATTAATCGGGGAACAATTCTGCGCATGTCACTGCGTCAAGCCAGGTTGCCACCTCTGAACGGGCGCAGAGACACTTGTTGCGGCATCACGGCCATGCACTGACAGGCACTGATTGATCGGCCGGTTTCATCCATCAACGAGGGAGTTCTTCATGGCTACCAGAACCACTGCAAAAAAAACCATCAAAGCGGTCAAAACCGCTGCTGTCAAATCACGGGCCAAGGCCCCAGTGGCAAAAACCAGGTTGGCCGCGGCCACCAAGCCAGCCACCCTGAAACAGGTGGCGACCCAGGGCCGCAGAAAAGTCAGCACTGTCGTGCATTTGACGCGGGATGCCTCGTTGAAGCTGATCGATTCCCAGCGCGCCATCTGGCTGGCGGGTCTGGGTGCACTGGCCAAAGTCACCACCTCGACCGGCACCAAGGGCGAGAAAGCTTTTGAAGCGCTGGTGAAGGCTGGCGAAAAACTTGAATCACAAGCGCGCGGCACGATCGACAGCAACGCCGATCTGCTCAAGCTTCGCATCAACGACGCAACCAGGGTGGTGGACCAGAGCATAGACACCGTCGGCGATGCTTTTGACGCCCGTGTCAAACAGGCACTGGCCCGCCTGGGTTACCCCAAAAACAGCAAGGCCGGTAAATAGGCGACCGGCAGTCTGACGAAACTCGCCGCACTTGGGACCGGGTTCGCCGCCCTCGCCCCGATCTCCATGGTGGCCGGGTTGCGGCCACTGTCAGGGCAGCGAACGCGCTCCACGCCGGGAAGCACCTAACCCAAAGGAGAAAGAAATGTCGAGTATTGGTTATCACGAGCCCATAGAGGAGCTGTCCCACGAAACGCGCGACATGCACAGAGCCATCGTTTCCCTGATGGAAGAGCTGGAAGCCGTCGATTGGTACAACCAGCGTGCTGATGCATGCAAGGACATGGAACTCAAGGCAATCCTTGAGCACAATCGAGACGAGGAGAAAGAGCACGCGTCCATGGTGCTGGAGTGGATCCGGCGCAAAGACCCAAAATTTTCCAGCGAACTGAAAGACTACCTGTTCACCGAAAAAAGTATTGCGCATCCTTGAAGAGGCTCTGTCAAGACAGAGCGATCCGAATATTTTGGCGCACTCAGACACGCAGTCAATGCATGGCCTTTTTTCCCTAGGAGTCTGCGATGGCTTACCTTATTACCGTCGATCACCTCGCCGCCATTGCCGGAAAGCGAACGCCGCTCATGCCGGGTCTGGTCGAATGGATCAACAAGACTTGTCCCGCATACCAGATCGACACGCCTCAGGAGTATGCGCATTTCCTGGCGCAGGCCTGTCACGAAACAGACCACTTCAAGACCCTCCGTGAGTACGCAAGTGGCAAAGCTTACGAAGGACGAATTGACCTGGGCAATACACGCCCGGGCGACGGCGTCAGGTTCAAAGGGCGAGGGATATTTCAGACCACCGGAAGAGCGAACTACACGCAGTTGGGAATAAAGAAAGGGAAGCGGGACCTCTTCGTCAATTCACCGAAGCTTCTTGAGCAACCGGAATTTGCCGTCTGGAGCGCCTGCGAGTATTGGTTGACCAGAAACCTGAACGACGCAGCGAACCATTCTGATGGTGATCTTCTCAAGAAAAAATACAGGGGGAATGTCATTGATGTCAGCCCCATCGAGTTCATCAGCATCACGATAAACGGGGGCTACAACGGAATGGAAGATCGCAAGAAATACTATGCCAGGGCCAAGAGCATCCTTACGTAAGCGTCCGGGGGCCTGAACAGCTTATAGACTTTCGCGCATGGAGGCCCGGTAGTGTTCGGGCCCCTGCCCTTGCCAGGTCTTTAGGGTGTGATGCTGCAGCAGGGGCAACAAGGCCTCGTTGGCCTGCGGGCTTGACCTCTAAACAGACTGAACGGAGTATGTCATGCGGCGATGGAACGGCTGGGGCGATGATGCCACCTCGATGAGCTTGAATGAGGACGCGCGCGCCATGATGACAGCGCGGCTCGGGCCCGGACTTCCCGGGCGCGATGCCACACGGGAAGCGCTGCTGGCCCAAGTCCCGGCCTCGCGTCTGCCGACCCACGCGCTGATTCAGACCGACGCAGCCAGCCGCTTCGCCATGGCCATGGGTGAAAGCTTTGCGGACTGGATCCGCAAGCGCTTTGGCGCCCTGCCCCCGGTGCCCGATGGTGTGGCTTTTCCCGAATCCGGAGCCCAGGTGCGCGAGCTGCTGGACCTGGCGCACGAGCAGAACTGGATCGTGATCCCGTTTGCCGGTGGCACCAGTGTGGCCGGGCACCTGGACTGCCCAATCAGTGAGCGGCCCATTCTGTCGATCAATCTCAGCCGCATGAACCGTCTGCTGCACCTGGACAAGCAAAGCCAGTTGGCCACCTTTGGCGCGGGCACGCCGGGGCCGCTGGTGGAGGCGCAGCTGCGCGCCCACGGCTACACGCTGGGGCACTTTCCGCAGTCGTTTGAATACTCCACCGTGGGCGGCTGGGTGGTAACGCGCTCCAGCGGCCAGCAGTCGCTCAGGTATGGGCGCATCGAGCAATTGTTTGCGGGGGGCCGGATGGAGTCGCCAGTCGGCACACTGACCATCCCGACCGTGCCCGCGGCCAGCGCCGGGCCGGACTTGCGTGAACTGGTGATGGGCTCGGAAGGCCGCTTTGGCATTCTGACCGAGGCCACGGTGCGGGTGTCACCGCTGCCTGAACACGAGAGCTTTCACGCCCTGTTCTTCCCTGACTGGGACACCGCCGAGGCCGCGGTACGCGAGCTGGTGCAACGCAAACTGCCCTTGAGCATGCTGCGCCTGTCCAACGGGATCGAGACCGAAACCAACCTCACGCTGGCAGGCCACGCGCGCCTGATCGGCTGGCTGGAGCGCTATCTGGCCTGGCGCGGCTGTGCCGCGGGCAAATGCATGCTGATGCTGGGCGTGACGGCCGACACGCGCACTGCCCGGCACGCCTTGCGTGAAGCCCAGCGCCTGCTGGCGCGCCATGGCAGTGTCTACATCGGACCCGCCATGGGCAGCAAGTGGGCGGCCAACCGCTTCAAGGGCCCCTACTTGCGCAACACGCTGTGGGACCTGGGTTATTCGGCCGACACCATCGAGACCGCCGTCGACTGGCCAGAGGTCAAGAACCTGATGCTGGCCATGGAACAGGCCGCGCGTGACGTGTTTGCGCAGTATGGCGAGCGGGTGCATGCCTTCACCCATCTGTCGCACCTGTACCCGCAAGGCAGCAGCATTTATTCGCAATTTGTGTGGGCCACGGCAGTGGGCGGCTTTGCGCCGAACTTTGAGCGCTGGCAGCGCCTCAAAGCGGCCGTGGCTGCCGCAATAGCCGCACACGGCGGCACAGTGAGCCACCAGCACGGTGTGGGGCGCGACCACGCCGCCCACCTGGCCGACGAGAAAGGCCCGCTGGGCATGGCCACGCTGGCTGAGTTGTGCCGCCACTTCGATCCGAAAAAAATCATGAATCCCGGCAAGCTGTTGCAGGACGAAGGCCCATGGGCGAGCTGAGGCCAAGCGACAGGCGCAGCCAGGCCCTGGCGCAGCTTGACGCCCCCACCTGGGACCTGGTGGTCATTGGCGGCGGCATCAGCGGCGCGGGGGTGGCGCAGCAAGCAGCGCGCCGGGGCTGGAAGGTGCTGCTGATCGAGCAGCGCGATTTTGCGTGGGGCACCTCCAGCCGCTCCTCCAAACTGGTGCACGGCGGACTGCGCTACCTGAAGCAAGGTGACATCAAAACCACCTTGCACTCGGTGCGCGAGCGAGACCGCCTGATGCGCGAGGCGCCGCAGTTGATCGAACCGCAGAGCTTTTTGTTCGCCGATTGCGTAGGCCGCAAGCCCGGCCGCTGGCTGTTTCAACTGGGCTTGGTGATGTACGACCTGATGGCAGGTCTTCGCAGCCACGGCTGGGCCAATCTCGCCACCACACACACCTTGGCGCCCGGCCTGGCGCCGCCCAAAATGCGCGGCGCCCTCGTCTTCCAGGACGCCAAGACCGACGATGCGCGGCTGGTGTGGCGTGTACTTTCAGAGGCGCAGCGCGACGGGGCGCTGGCGCTCAACTACGTGGCGGCGCGCGGGCTGCAACTGGATGCGGGCCGTGTCTGCGGCATCACCGTGCAGGATGTGACAACGGGTCAGCGCTATCAGGTGCGAGCCAAAGCCGTGGTCAACGCCACCGGCGCCTGGGCCGACCGGCTGCGCGGGGCCGTTGGCGGCAAGCCCATGCTGCGCCCACTGCGCGGCAGTCATCTGGTGGTACCGTTCTGGCGCCTGCCCGTGGCGCAATCCATCAGCCTGATGCATCCGCGCGACGGCCGGCCGGTGTTCCTCTACCCTTGGGAGGGCGCCACGCTGATTGGCACCACCGACCTGGATCACCGCGCGGATCTCGATGTCGAGGCGTCCATCACGCCACAGGAAGTGGCCTACCTGATCGAGGCGGTGAACGACCAGTTCCCGGCTCAAACGCTAACGCCTGCCGATGTCAGCGCCTGTTACGCCGGTGTGCGACCGGTGGTGGATGACGGTACCGGCACGGCGTCCCAGGCCGCACGGGACCATGTGGTGCTCGATGAATCGGGCCTGATCACGCTGACCGGGGGCAAACTGACCACCTTCCGGCTGATGGCACAAGACGCGCTGGCGCTGGCCGCACCGCACGTGGGCCAGCCGTTTGCGCGCAACGACGCCGTCATGTTCACCGCCGTGGGTGAGTTGAACCCGCGTTGGAGCGCATCGGTGCGGCATCGGCTGGCGGCACGCTATGGCTATCGTGCAGGGGAACTGAGCCTTCACGCGTCTGAGGCCGACCTGCAAACCGTTCCCGGCACCAACACCCTGTGGCTGGAACTGGCTGTGGCGGCCCGGTTTGAGGCCGTCGTGCATCTGGACGACTTGCTGTTGCGGCGTACCAGGTTGGGTATTCTGTTGCCACGCGGCGGTCTGGATCATCTGCCACGTATCCGGGCGCTGTGCGAGCCGCATCTGGACTGGGACGACGCGCAATGGCAAGCAGAAATCGAACGCTACCGCGCGTTGATTGCCGCACACTACACGCTGCCCCACCCGATTCACGAGGCGTCAACCCCATGAGCAAGACCTACCTGCTGGCCATCGACAACGGTACCCAAAGCGTGCGCGCCCTGCTGTTTGACCTGCACGGCAATCTGGTGGACAAGGCGCAGGTGACCATCGACACCTACCAGTCTCCCCAGCCGGGCTGGATGGAAAACGACCCCGAGGCCTTCTGGCAGGCCATGTGCCAGGCCTGCCAGCACCTGTGGGCCAACACTTCAGTGCCCAAGAGTGCCATCGCCGGCGTGGTCGTCACCACCCAGCGCGGCACCACCATCGCGCTGGACAAGCAGGGCCAGCCCTTGCGCCCCGCCATGATCTGGCTGGACCAGCGCCGCGCGGACAAGACCCCGAAGCTGGCTTTGTGGTGGGACGCCGCATTTCGAGTCATTGGCATGCGCGACACCGTGCACCACTTCCAGAAGGAGGCCGAGGCCAACTGGATCGCACAGCACCAGCCCGAGCTGTGGGCCAAGACCGAAAAATACCTGCTGCTCTCCGGCTACCTCAACTACCGTTTGACCGGCCGCTTTATCGACTCGGTAGCTTCCCAGGTGGGCTACATCCCGTTTGACTACAGACGAGGCTGCTGGGCCGCCAAACACGACTGGAAATGGCAGGCCATGCCCATCACCGCCGCCATGCTGCCCGAGCTGGTGCCTGCGGGAACCATCATGGGTCAGGTCAGCGATGCAGCCGCACTGGATACCGGCATTCCGCAAGGGCTGCCGCTGATCGCCGGTGCCGCTGACAAAGCCTGTGAGGTCATTGGCGCGGGCTGCCTCACCCCCGAGATTGCCTGCCTGTCTTACGGCACCGCTGCCACCATCAACACCACCACGCCGCGCTACCTGGAGGCGACGCCCTTCATTCCGCCCTACCAGGCGGCAGTACCGGGCCACTACAACACCGAGATCCAGATCACACGCGGCTTCTGGATGGTGAGCTGGTTCAAGGAGCAGTTCGGCCTGCATGAGCAGCAGATGGCGTTGCAGCGCGGCGTGGCGCCCGAAAGCCTGTTTGACGAACTGGTCAACACCGTGCCCCCCGGCTCGCAAGGTCTGATGCTGCAGCCGTTCTGGAATCCCGGCATCAAGGTGCCGGGCCCGGAGGCCAAGGGGGCGGTCATCGGTTTTGGCGATGTGCACACCCGCGCCCACCTGTACCGCGCTATTCTGGAAGGCTTGGCCTATGCCTTGCGTGAAGGCAAGGAGCGTATTGAAAAACGTGGTGGTCAACGCATCACGCGCGTGCGGGTCTCCGGCGGCGGCTCGCAAAGCGATGCGGCGATGCAGATCACGGCCAATGTCTTCAACCTGCCGTGCGAACGGCCGCATTTGTACGAAACCAGCGGCCTGGGCGCGGCCATTCTGGCCGCCGTGGGCCTGAAGCTGCACCCCGACTTTGCCACCGCTATTCGTGCGATGACCCGCATCGGGCAGGTGTTCGAACCCGAGCCCGAACACGCCCACACCTACGACCAGCTCTACCGCCGCGTCTACTGCCGCATGTACCAGCGCCTGCAGCCGCTGTACCGGGATATTCAGGCAATCACGGGCTATCCGGACCATGGGTAACCGCACTTGATAACGCTGCCGGCGAACAGATTGCAGACATTCAAACGCGAATTGCTGACGATGTGGTTGCTGTCAAATTGGCAAATTGGCGCCCTCGCCTTTACTCCAACGCTCCTTCAGCCTCCAGAAATTTTGCATCTACAAGCGCAATGTGAGTACGATGACCTGATCAGGAAAGGGCGGTAAAAATTAATGACGTCTTTGAGATTTGCGCGGCCCATTCCAGCGCTGGCGATGCTCTGCGAATGCATAAAGTTTGTCGCCAGCCCTTCACGTCAGAGAGTTCAAAAACCCGCACCCGCTCGAAAATAAAATGACATTCAATCAGGATGATTTTTGGCTGGGCGCACGCCTATTGTTACTGCTTGCAGTAGCGAACGGCGCGCCGGTCGTTGCAAAGAAGGTGTTCGGCACGCGCTGGAGCGCGCCGCTGGATGCGGGCTGGCGCTTCGTCGATGGTCGGCCATTGCTCGGGCCGTCGAAGACCGTGCGCGGCTTCGTCGTTGCGGTGGCAGGCACGGCGGTCGCTGCCGCGTTAATGGGCTTCTCGCTCGGTCTCGGGTCCGTGGTCGGAGCCTTCGCAATGCTGGGCGATGCCCTGTCGAGTTTCGTGAAACGGCGACTCAATATTGCGTCGAGCGGCCGGGCGACAGGGATCGATCAGATCCCCGAAGCGTTGCTGCCACTCATCGTGATCCGCGGCGTGCTGGAGCTGTCGCTGCCGGAGGTTGCCGCAATCACACTTGCCTTTTTCGTACTTGAGATGCCGTTGGCCCGCTTGTTCTTCAGGCTCGGGCTGCGTGATCGGCCTTACTGAGGCAGCACTATGGCCGTGGGCTTAATCCGCCGCAATGCAGCCGGTGCAGCGTGATTTCGGGCAGGCAGTTCAGCCGCACATCAACGATTGATGCGCCGCAGCCCACCGACGTATAGCCGACCATGCCGTGATACTGCCAGGCTCCGCGAGCAAAGGCGCGTGGCGCGTCGGAGTCGGTGAGGATCGGCACACCGCCGGGCAGGCAGATCTGTCCGCCGTGAGTGTGTCCGCACAGCATCAGGCTGAAGTCGGCGTGCGCTGCATGACGGTAAGGTTCGGGGGTGTGTGACAGCAGAATCGCACAGGCATCGGACGCAACGCCGGCCGCAGCTTTGTGAAAGTTGTGCGTTCGGAAGTAATGCGCGTCGTCGATGCCGACCAGGGCCACCGTTTCGCCCGCGCGTTCGATTTGCACCGATTCGTTCATCAGCACGCGGATACCAAGCGCTTCCATGCCCGGCACCATCCGGATGGTGTCGTGGTTGCCTAGCACTGCATAGACGGACTCGCCGAGGTGTGGTCGCAATCGGGCAAGCGCGTCAAGGGCGGGTTGATAGGGCCCGAAGGTTCGGAAGCGAAAGTCGCCGGTCAGCACACAGACGTCGTGCGCCAAACCGTCGACGCGCTCGACCAATCGGTTGAGATAGTCCTCGCTCATGTCCAAGTGCAGGTCGCTCAGATGCAGCAGCGTGTAGCCGTCGAACGCCGGTGGCAGACGGCTTAGCCAGACATCGTTGTCCCGGGGCTGGATGTTCAACGCATTGCGCCGCCCGCGGCCGTGCAGGCCGGTCAAGGTGAGCGCAGCGCGAATGAGGCCGTGCACGGAGTACCAGTTCTCGAGATGAAAGAAATGCGTGCCCCGGCGCACGACATGGGCCTCGTGTTCGCCCTCCAGCCCCAGGCGCTGTCGCAAGTGCATGCGGCCGATTCGCGCTTCAAGAACAGTGAGTTCCCGGCGCTCCGTTTCGCTGCAGTCGGACAATTTCATAGGTTTCCACCAGCAATAAGTGCTAACGCCACCGGCGCTCGCCAATCATGCCACCGTCATCGCGAATAGGTATCGGTATGCCGTTGAGCCAGCTCAATGGCGGTTCGGCCGGCGCCGATGAATGAACAAGGCGTAGCAGGCGCGTTCAATTGATGCTGATTCAGGACCTCGTAATTATCTGCGGTAACGGTGACTTTTTGTCGATGGAGACATTTGCTTGCCGACGGGGCATGTGCACGCTGGCGTGCGCAGAAGGCCCATGCGACTGAAACCCTGCTGCGCCGCGCGATCAGCGGCGGTACATGGCCCGAGACGGTCACAAGGTCTTCAGGCGCGACAGTAAAACATCCCCAGGCAAAACCTCAACTGAGTGAACCGGGCGAAGATCGCTTTTTGGCCGCTGATTACCCCACCCACTTGCGCGCGTTCTCCCACAACTGCATCCACGGGCTGAACGCCGACGGGTCGCCGCTGGTCCAGCTCATCTGGATGTTGCGGAACACGCGCTCGGGGTGCGGCATCATGGCGGTGAAGCGGCCATCCGCCGTCGTCACCGCCGTCAGGCCGCCGGGGCTGCCGTTGGGGTTGAACGGATAGGCCTCGGTCGCGACACCATGGTTGTCGGTGAAGCGCATGGCGGCAATGGCCTTGTCGGCGTTACCCCGGTACTTGAAGTTGGCGAAACCCTCGCCATGCGCCACGGCAATCGGCAGGCGGTTGCCCGCCATGCCTTGAAGGAACAGCGAAGGTGACGCCAGCACTTCCACCATGCTCAACCGGGCCTCGAAGCGCTCGCTCTGGTTGGTGGTGAAGCGCGGCCAGTCCTGCGCGCCGGGGATGATGTCGGCCAGTTCGGCAAACATCTGGCAGCCATTGCACACGCCCAGGCCAAAGGTGTCGGCTCGACCGAAGAAGGCCTTGAACTGGTCGGCCAGACCTTGGTTGAAGGTGATGGAGCGCGCCCAGCCAATACCGGCACCCAAAGTGTCACCGTAGCTGAAGCCACCGCAAGCGACGACGCCCTTGAAGTCGGCCAGATTGGCGCGGCCACTCTGCAGGTCGGTCATGTGCACGTCAAACGCTTCAAAGCCGGCCTCAGAAAAGGCGTAGGCCATCTCGACATGCGAGTTGACGCCCTGCTCGCGCAGCACCGCCACTTTGGGGCGCGACAGCATCAAGGAGGGGCTTGCCGGACTTGCTATCGATTTGGTAGCTGATGGCGCATGTTTCACGGGAGCTGCAGCCTGATTTGGCAGCAAATGAAGATGCATGCCGGGATCTGAAGGCTCGCCAGCAGCGGCGTGCTCGGCATCGGCACAGGCGGGGTTGTCACGCGCTTTGCAAATCTTCCAGCTGGTGGCGTCCCAGACCTGGTGCAGGTCGGAGAGCTTGGCGCTGAACACCGCCTTGGCATCGCGCCAAACCTGGATCTCACCCACACCGACCTGGATGGCTGAAGCGACCGGTCGCGTCTTGCCAATGGCGTGGCTGTATTTGCTCAGGCCATGCTCGCGCAGGGTCTGCATGACTTCGCTGCGCTGGGCCGTGCGAACCTGCAGCACCACGCCGAGCTCTTCGTTGAACAGAGCCTTCAGCGTGAGCTCATCGCGCCGGGCGCTCACCTGCCCTGCCCAATTTTTGCTGTCGCCGACGTCAGCGCGGCTGTCCGTGATGCCGTCGCCCTCGGTGACCAGCAGGTCCACATTGAGCGACACGCCCACATGGCCGGCAAATGCCATTTCGCACACGGTGGCAAACAGGCCACCGTCGCTGCGGTCGTGGTAGGCCAGAATTTGGCCCTGGGCGCGCAAGGCGTTCACGGCATTGACCAGGTTCACCAGGTCTTGCGGCTGGTCCAGATCAGGCACCTGGTCGCCGAGCTGCCCCAGCGTTTGCGCCAGCATGCTGCCGCCCATGCGGTTCTGGCCCCGGCCCAGGTCAATCAGCAGCAGCGTGGTGTCGTCAGTCGCGTCCAGTTGCGGCGTGAGTGTGCCGCGCACATCAGCCAGCGTGGCAAAAGCGGTCACGATCAAGGAGACCGGCGAGGTCACCTTTTTGGCGACACTGCCGCTACCGGAGGGGCTTGAAAGTTCCTGCCACTGCGTGCGCATGGACAGCGAATCTTTCCCCACCGGAATGGAGATTCCCAGCGCCGGACACAGTTCCAGGCCGACGGCTTTCACCGTGGCATACAGCGCGGCGTCTTCGCCCGGCTCGCCACAAGCGGCCATCCAGTTGGCCGACAACTTGACGCGCGACAGCTCAGATCGGAAGAGCGTCGTGTAGGGAAAGAGTGTA
>OFPG01000028.1_pt1 | contig 18327 bp, 20 predicted proteins | sample 1542501 | NCBI WGS metagenome assembly OFPG01 (sample SAMN05503963, study PRJEB24370) | sediment metagenome | isolation source: lake sediment | place: USA: Lake Hill lake, St. Paul Island, Alaska | collected 2013
GTGCTCTTCCGATCTGTGATCGCGGCCATCGCACAACAACTCAGCAAAGCCATTCGTTGACCGGATTCACCGCAGGCATTCCGCCTGCGGCCACCCCGGTCGCGAGGAAGGGCTTAACGCTCGGGGATCAACACGCCCTTGTTTTGAAAGGACTACTGAAATGTCAACACGTGATGTTAATTTATATGGAAGTTTCAAGGACTGGTTCCTTGCCAACATGGACGCGGACTCAGCGCGCGATTTGCGTGACCACGGAGCCAGTGGCGGCGTGGGTGGGCTTTGCTATTACGACGAAACCGTCGCATTGTTCAACGCCTTTGGCAATGAGATCGAGCGTCTTGCCACTGACGACTACGAAACGGACCTTTGGCGAATTGCCAAAGCATCCGATGCGCGCAGTATCACCGAGCTAAAAAACAGCTTTGTGTGGATGGCGGCCGAACGCCTGGCCCATACGCTTGAATCTCAATTTGATGTTATCGAGATCGAAGACGATGAACCGGCAGAGAAAGTGACAGAAGGAGAAGTCCATGAAGACTAATCATCAAAACCACAAAGGCGCGGGCACTTACATGGAAACCACACATGGAGTTTTCGAAGAAAAAGATGCGCAAGCCAGCCAACTGATCTTTATTGGCAATGCAGGTGGCGAGATCGCGAGCACCAACTATTTTGATTTGGAGTTGGCGCGCAACGGTTTCATGTTTCTGTCCTGGAATGCGTCGGTTGCCCGGCTTTTGATCCCTGATCGTCAACACCAGTTCATTGCCGAGATGCTGACAGGAAAACATTGCGTCATCACGCGAGGCAACTTGATGGGACGTGACGCGCTGGAAATCATGTTCGACGACGGGACAAAAGCCCCCTTCACGGTGAACATCCAGACGCATCAATGTGACCGGCTTATCCAGAACGACAACAAGCCATTCACGTTGGCGGCATGGACACGCAGCGGCATAGTGGCTCAGTGGACAGCGAACTATCGCGTTGCCAAAAAACTGCCCTACATGCAGCCGTGGAAATGAGCAAGGCTCACACGATCACATGAAAACGCGGCGGCAGCTATTGGTTTTGCCGACACCCCTGCCGCCGCCAACCAAAAATTAAGGAAAAGCTATGAATACGAATCAAAGACAGGCATTGGAACGACTTATCGCAATTGCAAAGAAAAACACAGGGCAATGCAGGCGCGTCGCAGATTTTTTGCTGTCATGGTTTAACGGACCCGTCTGCGGTGGATGGGGCGTGACCGACGTTTGGCATCTGGATAGAGAAATTCGGGAAGACCTCTTCATTGTCTTGGCATTCATCAGTGAACGAACTATCTATCCCGACACGCTGGGGTATTACGACGACATGCAGGAAATTGCGCGGCTATGGCGACCGAAACTTTTCAGTGCAGTTCAGCAGTAAGCGCGGGGGCAATGCCAGTCATGGTGTTGCCGCTTGTCCGCAATTGCACCGGTGGACTTGACTTCCGGGACTGCTTTTGAGAAGACAGAGCCAGACTTCTTCTAGCAAGACATGCGCTACCCCGGCGCTCCGCCGGTGTTTTTCAGCGCGCTTGCTGCCTTCCGCAGGGGAAAACCATGGCAAACCAACTTCTATCGCAGACAGCGCTTCGCGAAAAATTTGATCTCTATTTGAATGCCGCAGAGCGGACTCAATTAGAAATCAAAGCGGCTCAGGCCATGCTGCCGATGTCCACATTTTTGCGGCGCGTCGCGCTTCGGCAAAAAATATCGGCCCCAGTCCCGGAGGCAAATATCCACCAATACGCGGCACTCGCGCGAATTGGTTCAAATTTGAATCAACTCACCGCCGCTGTGAACGCGGGGCGCGTCAACAACGTCGATGTCCAAGTCCTCGAAGACCTTTCGCGCGAGCTTAAAGGACTTCGTTTGCAACTCCTGGGTGCAACCGGTGATGAACCGGCTGCCAAAGGCGGTGCCCAATGATTTCAATCCTTGTCAAAGGCTGTTCCTTCGATGGCACCTACAAATACAACTTGGATGGCCGGGGACAAATCATCGGCGGCAACATGGCCGGAACAAACTCAGAAGAGTTGATCCGGGAAATCGGGCAGTGGCGCAAGCTGCGCTCAACCCTCGACCGTGCTGTTGCGCATCTGATTTTGTCGTCAGCCCCGGAAGACCCCCGCATGGATGACTCTACCTGGGCGGCAATCGGCGAGCGATTTGCCATCGAAATGGGTTTTGAAAACTGCGCCCGCGTTGTCGTCAGGCACGACGACGCAGAGCAGGAGCACATTCACATCGTTTGCTCTCGAATGGATAGCAAAGGAAAAACTGTCCACGATGCCAATGACCGCTATCGCGCCGAGCGCAGCCTAGCGGGTATCGAAGCGGACTTTGGCCTGCGACGCGTCAATAAGTTGAAGAGCCCGATATCAAAAAAAAAAGCGCCTGCCAAAGGGCGCAAGTCGGTCAAGAAACCAGCACCACCAAAAACTACAACCAAGGAGGTATTAATGAATACACATCAACCAGAGATAGCGAGTGCGGACGCATCCATGCCCGAGCCGCTCAATACAGGCACAGACTTGGCCCAGCATGCCTATTCGCTGGCACAGGGCGCAACCGTCATGACGGCATGGGTGGGTGATGATCCCAACGAGCGTCAACGCCGAAATATCAAGCGGGTGATCCGTGACCCGAACTATGACGAGATGGTCAAACGCCTGTTAGACCCTGATGTGACAAAAATCTTTCACCACCAGCGCGGCAGTGTGATTTACCTGAACCAACCGGAGCGTATTGCCGACGACGGAGATCGTCTGACGGCTTACAAAATGAGTCACGAACGTGCAGCCAGGGCCATGGTAGCCCTTGCATGCTCCCGTGGCTGGACCAGTATCGTATTCAACGGCCCCCATGACTTCATTGTTGCGGCAATGACCGAAGCGGTGGCGCAGGGTATTCCGGTTCACCCGCGTGACGCAGCGCAGCGTCAAATACTGGACCAGATCATGGGTGTCAGCGGTGGGGCCATGGGGACGGTTGCCATTGCGATGGCGTTTCAGCCAACGGAGCCACCTTTTCCCCATGAACCGATCCCCGATCTCGAACCGGCTCAGCCAGCACCGGCAGCGCCCGTTGTGCCACCCGTCCAACTCAATACCAATCTGGCCGCAAAGCTTGGGCTTCGCCGCCAGCAGAGCACACCCGAAGACCATTCCAACCACAGCGGCCCCAAAGGTCCGTAATCAACCCAGCAGAAAGGAGACTTATGAAAGCCACGAATCAAAAAACCGAGCCCACAGCCAAGAAGGAGGCGTATATGAGCATGGACCGCGAAGAGCGGGATGTCCTGCGAACGCTTGGGCTGCGCGAACGCGCGCTGTATCCAGAATTGAAATGGCTTGCATCGTTTAAATCGGGCCAGGTTGAGCATTTCGGAAAACGTGTGATCACGTATCAGTTTCTCGCTGACTTGATTACGGTTCCGACCACGCAGGGGCGGGCTGCGGACACGATGAATGCCAAGGAATCATGCCGCGTGCTCATGAAGTTGTATGAAGCGGGACTGGTGGGTGATATCTACAACGATCCCGTCAAGGGGTTGCGATTCGTGTTGCCCATGTCCCCCATCTGCAAAGTCACCGCGCGCAAGTTACGGCAAATTGCACAGGCGGAGGAGCAGGTTATGGCAGCGAAGTTGCCAAACGACGCGCCAGTTAATTTGTCCGGAAACTCAATAACCACGGGGCTTAGCGTCGAGTCTGATCCCTCTCTATCAGTAATGACGATCTCCAAAGGAGATCAATACATTTTTCATACTGACATCAGTAATATCGCGGCGGTCCACGGGACCGCCGCCGCGCGCGACATTGTCGCGGCCACCTCTTTGAGGGCGCAAATGAAAACAGAAGCCGAAGCCGAAGCTGATGCGACTCGCGGAGCAACAGCCAATGCCCTGTCGGTGGAGACCATCAAAGGTCGGTTGCGCGCGAGCAAATCGGAGTTCGGCTGGATCGACCAGGACGAGAGCAACACCATGTATCGCCGATGGGTTGCCCAAGGCCACAGCGCTGCCAAGTTTGAGGACGCGGTCAAGGCGGTGGAAGATGACTTCAATGTCGAGCCGTCACCCCGCGCCGTTGACAATGAATTGCGCAGTGGAACATCCAACAGGGAAGGAAAACTGCGGGCCGAACAACGCGCCAAACGCAAGAGGGGCGTGGCGCTTTGAGCCGGTGCGACTGACACACGGATTTGACTTTATAAATTTGGTTTGAGATGGTGGCCTCATGCAACTCAGCGTGGGGCCATCATGGACGTAGGGCAGGATGTTCGACAAGATATTACAAATCGCGTGCTGGCCTATATGGAGGCGGGCACTGTCCCATGGAGGAAGGCATGGACATCAACATCCTCGCGCCCGATCAATGCAAAAAGCTTAAAACCTTACTCCGGGATCAATTTCTATTTGTTGAGCATGGCCATGTTCGAGAACGCGAATTTTGCAAGCGACAACAGATTCATTACTGGTGCTCAGGCCCATGTAATGAAATTGCGTATCCGCGCGGGAGAACGTTCCGTCGCTCGTGTCATCCGTATGGTGGAAGTGGACCGGCGAAAAGCAGGGAAGGATTCGGTTGGCGAAGTGATTGCCGAGGAGAACGGAAAATATTTGGTCATGAAAACGTATGCTGTTTTTCATGCTTCGCAGTTGGAGCCGGGTTTGCCACCACTCATTAGTGCCAGGGCAGACGTGGCACCAGTTGCCGCCGTTGGAAGCATTGTCAATGCGCTCAAAGAGACTGGATTGAAGATTGCAGAGGGTCCGTTTGAACCAGCCTACTTACCCCGACTCGACCTGATCAGAATGCCTCCCATGGCATCCTTCAAGGGAGTTGATTCTGACGATGTGGCCGCCAATTATTTTGGGACTTTTTTGCATGAGATTTCTCACTCTGTCGGGGCACCTAAGAGACTTGGGCGCTTTGGAATGTCGGCAATGTCATTGCAGGAAAGGGCCATGGAGGAGCTGATTGCGGAATGGTCAGCCACGATGCTTTGTTCTGGCATCAAAGGCATCAAACTTGGCGAGGATCACATTCAGCAACACTCCGCCTATTTATCGTCATGGGTGCAAGCCTTGAAGGCCGACAAGAGCGCGATTTTCAAGGCGGCAGCGGCGGCGCAAAGGACTTGCGATTACCTAGCCAATATCTCCACGCCTCAGCAGGCGGCAGTGCCCGTTGCGAGCACTTTGCCAGCGGCCAATGAGCCAATTGCAGCGATTGAACCAGTTCGACGCAAGCGCGCACCGCGTTAGTTGACGGAACGCCGTCAAAGAAGGCTTCAAATCGATGGCATCTACATCCCCACTGGATTGGCGAACAATTAAGAAGGGGACGCGAAGCAACTCACGCCATCAAACCGCGCGGCTTAGTGCTGGCGTTTGGTCTGGAGCTGTTTGGCGCGCAGGTGCGTCGCCAGTTGATCAACGACGTTGGCGACCATCGCACGGTCGCCAGGATTCAGCTCCGCGAGTTGGCCAGCAATGGCAGCGGCTTGGTCCGCGCTCCGATTGCTGGCTTCGAGCAGCAGCTCGTCCACGCGGCAGCCGAAGAGCTCCGCGAACTCAAATAGCCGGGCCAGGGTCGGCGGCACCATGCCTCGCTCGATCCGCGAAACCGTCTCGGCGCCCACTTCCAACGCTTCGGCTACATCCTCTTGGGTCATTTGAGTCTGAGCTCTCGCGCGGGCGATGAGCGCGCCAACGGCTTTGGCGATTCGTTTTTGTTGTTGGGGGGTCATGGGCATTCTCAAACAACATGAATGGTCGTCTCCCAACTGAAAAATATGAAGGACATACAATGTTGCCTATCAACCGTTTATGATGTCTACGCGTTGCGGATTGGCGCGAATCGAGCCATGGCGAAAACAAGGAGCAGGTATGGGGGTGGATTGACTGCTTCATGGTTTCCGGGAACGGACAAGCCGTAGTCAACGGTTGTCGCCTGGATTCAAGCGTTGCGGGTTGGACACCTGTTCAGGTTCGCCACCCGCGCTCGCAACGGTCACATTTCGAATGCATGCCAACGATATAAGGGTAAACCCGTGGGGGGGGGGCGTAACTGAATAACAATGACCCCCTAACATTTTAAAATAGGGACGGTGTTGAGATGGATCAAACAGATGTTGCGGCAAGCAACGCGGTAGCAAATTCGAACCCGAAATCGGGCTCACTGGAAATCGCCGTGCGCGAGTTCCTCGCCTTCAAACTCGGAGATGAAGAATACGGCATGGACATCCTGCGCGTGCAGGAAATCCGCTCGTTTGAGCGCCCCACACGCATGGCCAACGCCCCGGCCTACATCCTGGGCGTGGTCAACCTGCGTGGCGTGATCGTTCCCATCATCGACATGCGCATCAAGTTCAACCTGGCGCAGGTGAATTACGACACCTTCACGGTAGTGATTGTGCTCAACATTGGCAAGCAGGTGGTGGGCATGGTGGTCGATGGTGTTTCCGACGTGATCACCTTGACGCCGGAGCAGATGCGCCCGGTTCCCGAGTTCTCTTCAGCTATTGGCAGCGACCACCTGTTGGCGATTGGCTCGCTGGAAAACCGCATGCTGATCCTGCTCGACATCGAAAAACTCATGACCAGCGCCGAAATGGGCTTGATCGCACAAACCACGCATTGAACAATTGAACTTCACTAAATCGGGAAAACCATGAAAAATCTGAGAATCAGGACTCGCCTTTTTGTGGGGTTTGGCATCCTTGTTGCCATGCTCCTGCTGTCTGGTTTGTTTGCAGTGCAGAACATGAACGTTCTTGCCAGCCAGACCAAGAACCTTTATGAACACCCGATGGCGGTCACCAACGCCATCTTGGCCGTTGACGGCAACATTGTTCGTATGCACCGCAGCATGAAGGACGTCGCGCTCGCACGAACGCCAGAGGATGTTCAAAAGGCGGCGACCGCTGTCGATGGCTACGAGAAGCAGGTCTATGAGGATATGAAGGTCGTGAAAGTGGCTTTCCTTGGCCCGCCGAAGATGGTGGAGGACATTACACGCCCCATCGCCGAATGGAAGCCCATCCGGGATCGCGTCATTGCGTTGATGAAGGAAGGAAAAGCAGAGGAAGCTGCGACGATTACGAAAAATGATGGAGCGGTCAAGACCGATGAAATCAGAAAGTCAGTCGGTGATCTGAAAAAGTGGGCACAGGATAAAGGTGTTTCTTTCTTTGAAAACGCAGAAAAGACACGGAGCCAAAGCGTCTGGATATTCGTGCTGGCCAATGCCATTGCGGTTGTTCTTGCCGTTATCGTCGCCTTCTATATTTCGAATAGCATCACGACCCCCGTGGCCCAGGCACTGAGAGTGGCAGAAACAGTAGCTTCTGGCGATCTGACATCGAGAATCGAGAACGAAAGCCGCGATGAGATCGGCCAGTTGCTGGCAGCAATGAAGGCCATGCAGGAGAGCCTGTCCAAGGTGGTCAACAACGTGCGGGAGGGCTCCGAGAGCGTGGCCACTGCCAGCGCGCAAATCGCTCAGGGCAACAACGACCTGAGCCAGCGCACCGAAGAGCAGGCCAGTGCACTGGAAGAAACTGCGGCCTCGATGGAGCAGCTCAGCGCTACCGTGAAGCAAAACGCCGACAGCGCCAAGCAGGCCAACCAGTTGGCCCAAAACGCCAGCACCGTTGCCGTCAGGGGCGGCGAAGTGGTGGCCAAGGTTGTGGACACCATGAAGGGCATCAACGACAGTTCCAAAAAGATCGCTGACATCATCAGCGTGATCGACGGCATTGCCTTCCAGACCAATATTCTGGCGCTCAATGCAGCGGTGGAAGCGGCGCGGGCCGGTGAGCAAGGGCGGGGGTTTGCCGTGGTGGCGACCGAGGTGCGCAGTCTGGCTGGACGTTCGGCCGAGGCTGCCAAGGAGATTAAATCTCTTATCAACGCCAGTGTGGAGCGTGTTGAGCAAGGCACCGTGCTGGTCGATCAAGCAGGTGCCACCATGACCGAGGTGGTGGGCTCAATCCGCCGTGTGACCGACCTCATGGGCGAGATCAGCGCGGCCAGCACCGAGCAGAGCCAGGGCGTGGCGCAGATCGGCGAGGCGGTGCAACAGATGGACCAGGTCACACAGCAAAATGCCGCGCTGGTGGAGGAGATGGCCGCAGCAGCGAGCAGCCTCAAATCACAGGCGCAGGATTTGGTCGGCACGGTGGCAGTATTCAAGCTGGTGCAAGGAGAGGGTGGCTTCGCACCTAGCAGCCATCATGCAGTCACGCCGCTAAGCCACAGCGCGCCGAAGCAGTTTGCCCCAGTCAGGAAGGCTACGCCCAAGTTCAAGACTACCTCCAAGCCAGTGGCACTGGGTGCGCCTTCGGCAACGCCCAAGGTTGCGCATGACAGGGCCGCGAAAACGGGCGGTGACGATTGGGAAAGTTTTTGACAGGATGCCCGCACGGCTGGGACAGGTTCAGTTGGTAGTAAGAGTAATTATCTGAGCATTCGTATCAGCGCCGAGGAAGACAATATCGAAACATTGGTGAAGGGCCTTGAGGGGATCACAAATATGCGCGTTCTGAGCTGCTTGGGTTGAGGGCGCCAATTAAGGTTTACATATGAGCCCTACAAAAATTCAAAGTCTGCGTGAAAAGTCAATGGTTGACATTGCGCCAGATGGCATCCTTTGGGTGGACGTGAACGGCCAGATTCTGTTCGCAAATCCCGCGATGGAGCGGCTCACCGGCTATTCAGAGGATGAGTTGGTCGGACAAAATGTAAGCATCTTCTTGCCGGCGCCTCTGCGTGACCGCCACGCCCAGAACATTGGTGACTATTTCCGTGCCCCCCGCAGTCGAGCCATGAAGGGCATGGATATGACGTTGACGCGGCGAGACGGGACATTGTTGCCTGTCGATATCGCACTTGGATTTTGGGAGGAAGACGGCGAAAAGTATGCGGTCGCCTATATTCGTGACATATCTGATCGCAAAGCATACGAGGAGAAATTACGGCACGAGGCAACGCATGATGCATTGACCAAGCTGCCTAACCGATGGTTGCTGATGAACCGGTTAGATCAGGCCTTGGCACAAGCAAAGCGAAGCGGGCGGTTCGTCGCGTTGATACTCCTTGACCTTGATGGCTTCAAGCATGTGAATGACACTTTGGGCCATGGCGTTGGCGATGAGCTCCTAGTCCAAGTCAGTAAGCGTCTAACCGCGACCTTGCGTGAAAATGACACTCTGGCCCGCATCGGCGGCGACGAGTTTGTGGTTATGTTGTCGGAGATGGAGAGCGAAGACGAGGCGCTGGTTGTGGCGAAGAAATTCCTGTTGATGTTCGAACAGCCATACGAGCTCCAACAACAGCAGATTCATATAGGCGGCTCATTCGGAGTGTCTTTTTACCCTCGGGATGCGGGAGACGCCGCGAGTCTTTTTCGCTTCGCCGATTTGGCTATGTATAAGGCCAAGCAGGGTGGAGGATATGGCTACGCATGTTATTCGCCTGAAATGGAGCAACGTGCGCAAGAGCACATGGCGATTCACTTGCGTCTCAAAGAGGCGATCTCGCTTGGAAAGCTGAAACTTCTCTATCAGCCGCAATTTGATTGTCCAAGTGGGCTCATTGAAGGAGCCGAGGCATTGGTTCGATGGCATGACGATGTTTTGGGCGAAGTCGCCCCTTCCAAATTCATCCCGATTGCAGAAGCAACAGGCCTTATCTTTCCCTTGTCTGAATGGGTTTTGGAAACGGCGTGTAAACAGATCGCTGCTTGGGAGAAGGCGGGGACTCCCTTGCGTGTTGCCGTCAACATTTCCGCGCAACAGTTCCGTCGATCCACCTTGCTGAGTGAAGTGAGAGCTGCATTGGAGCGAACGGGAGCAAATCCGCGCTTGTTGGAAATTGAGATCACGGAGACCGTGGCAATGGCGCAACCCGTCGCCGCTATCGAACAAATCAAGGAGTTGAGGAGCTTAGGATGCGGCGTAGCCCTTGATGATTTTGGGACAGGTTATTCCTCCTTGGGCTACCTGAAAATGTTTCAGCTAACCAAGCTCAAGATAGACAAAGAGTTTGTCTGCGGCGTCCCTCACAATGAAGGTGATGTCAAGATCACGAGATCAGTGATTGCACTGGCGAACAGCTTTGAGTTGAAGGTGATAGCCGAGGGGGTGGAGACGCAGGAACAACAAAAATTCCTATGTGATTCGGGCTGTAACTCTCTTCAGGGTTGGCTTTTTTCCAAGGCCATCGAGCCCTCAGCGTTGAGTGCCATGCTGACGAAGCAACTTGCGGAAAGCTAGAAGTGAACTGGCAAAGCGACTGCGAAAGCGCAGATGCGTTCAACGTTGCCCGTAGCCCACCCGGGGTGCGGCAGGGGAAGGACGTCTAGATGTATGAGATAAATTTTGAAAAGAGAGGCGTGTATTGCCGATACAACGGGGATGTCGATTTGAAAGATATTCTTGAAGTGGTCGAGTCAATTCTTCGACATCCATATTTCGACAATTGCAAATATCTCCTGCATGACTTTACTGGTATTCGCTCCTTCAATTTTGACCAAGACAGGCTGACGCTACTGGCAGCCCAGTCGTTGGGAAGTCAATATCCAAACAAAAATGTGCGACGGGCGGTTATCACAACTAGTGAAGAGGTCTTGTGCATGCTGAGTCAGTTTCGTGAGCTTACGATGCTTGATGTGAAGGCATTCAACACTTTGGACGAAGCGCGGGATTGGGTGTCGGCTTCGACCGGATGAATACAGCGTCGCGCACTCAGTATGGTTGACCACCCCCTCCCTTGGAGGTTTTGTATTGTCGTTCCACAAGGAGGATGCCGATGGCATATGACTCAGAGCAGTTGCGGGGTTTCATGGATTCCATCGGGAGCGACCCGGCCTCAAATTTCAAGATGCTGCTTTACTACGCGGACTTGGACGAAAACTTCGCTTCGGACGAAGCGTGGGGCGATGTCTGTGAGTTCGCTGCTGCATTCGACAAGGAGCACAGCTTCTCCGATGAGTTCACGCTCAGATACATGGAGCTATTCCAACAAAAGGGCTTCGACGAGGCGACAGGTGCAATGCTCTACGACCTGCGCGACAACAAGATATTTGCTGCGATGGGCTTGCACAAGCATGCCATCGCCAAAAACCTTTCCTTTGTCGCAGCCAGCGCGTTCAACAAAAACCAGTATCAAGGTTTAAAAGACGAGTTTGCCGTCGTGAGGTTTTTGGTTTGGTCCGGTTACGACATCAACGTGCCGGACGGAGGCCAAGGCATGACAGCCTTGCACTACTTCGCAAGCATCAATCAAGCTCCGGGAACGCATCCGAGGGCGGTTTGTTGGTTGATCGATCATGGAGCCGATGTCAATGCTGTCAATGCGAATGGCGACACGCCCCTGACTCACTTGTGTGGGAATCAGATTTGGAACAGTGCTTACACAAAGACTTTTGAAGCGCTGCTCGCGGCTCAGTCAAATCCGTTACACGAATCAAAGGATGGAAAAACTCCATATTCTTTGCTATGCGAACTCAACGAGGCCAACCCTCACGAGGAGCGAACAAAGCTGATCAACACTCTGGAAGCGTTCTTGGCCATTGTTGGTGAAGACCTAGAAGAAGATGAACACGACGCGGTGGAGCCTGAGAGTGGACATGACACGCATCCAGCACCATTGCAGGAGATTGCTCCAAAAGTTGAATCAGTTCAAAAACAGGGTGCGTCAAATCATGAGCCTGCGCCGGAGTCAAAGACGGAGAGCAAGCCAGCCGCTATGCCAAAGAAAACTCCCGTTGGTTTTTTTGGACGGTTGCTTCATAGAACGCCTGAGAGCATGGCTGAATACGAAAAGTATTTGGACAAGCAGTATGAGGAGAAGCTCGCAAAATTTGCGTTGCAGGAAGAGTCAAAAAAGAGCAGCGGGTAAAACAAATGGGCGTATCAGCTCCGCTTTTTTCCATTGAGCCGTGCGGCGAGCGAGTTGGGGCGCAACTTCGCGTAGGCTTTGAGCATTTCCTGCGAAGTGTGGCCGGTGATGGTCATGATTTCCGTGTCCGACAGGTCGGTGGTTTCGAAAATCCGAGAAACAGCCTGGTGCCGAAGATCGTGGAAATGCAGGTCTTCGACCTTCGCGCGTTTGACCACGCGCCGCCAGGCCTTTGAGAGCGTCGAACTGTCCTTCCATTGGTGGAAGATGCGGGTCTGGCCGTCCACCTTGAATGCCTCCATCCCCCTGAGGGCATTCATGGCGACTTCGGACAACGGAACCTGCCGAAAGACGCTGGTCTTGACGTTTCAGGTGCCAAGTTCCCGATTTTTGACACGCAGATGCACTAAACTAGCCATGTCATCCACTTAGGTCATCCACTTTCACCATGTTTTTCAACCTGCTGGAAAAAGCGAAAGTGAGTGCTGGTGCGGGTTTCAAGAGGTTTTTGGCAGAGTTGGGGTGGAGCCCCATCAGCCACCCCAAATCATAAAAAATGCCCACATGAAGTGGGCATTTTTTTGTCTGAAGATCAGACCCTAACCCCTTCAGTTCACCATCACCAGTTTGCCCTTGACAGCTCGGGAGCCCATGTGGGCAAAGGCGGCCTTGAGGTCCGCCATTGGCATCGTGCGATCAATCACGGGTTTGATTTTGCCCTGCCCATACCATTGGGCCAATTCCATCATCATGGCCGTGTTGGCTTTGGGTTCGCGTTTGGCGAAATCGCCCCAAAATATGCCCACGATGGATGCGCCTTTGAGCAGTGCGAGGTTGAAGGGCAGGGCCGGTATGGGCCCTGAAGCAAAACCAACCACCAGATAGCGACCGCGCCAGGCAATGGAACGGAAAGCGGGTTCGGCGAAATCACCGCCAACGGGGTCATAAATGACGTCAGGGCCCTTACCGTCGGTGAGTGCTTTGACGGCCTCGCGCAGATTCTCGCTGGTGTAATTGATGGTGGCGTCGGCCCCTATTGACTTGCACAGTGCGCATTTTTCGTCGGTCGAAGCCGCGGCGATGACCTTGGCTCCCATGGCTTTGGCAATCTGTATGGCCGAAGTCCCCACGCCGCCAGCAGCGCCCAGTATCAGTACGGTTTCACCGGCCTTGAGTTGAGCCCTGTCCACCAGCGCGTGGTACGACGTGGCGTAAATCATGATGAAGGCCGCTGCATCGATAAAAGGGAAGCCCACTGGCAGTGGCATGCACAGTGCCGCGGGCGCCAAAGTGTGTGTACCAAAGCCGCCAGTTCCTGACAGGCAGGCCACATGCTGGCCCACTTTCAGGTGGGAAACGCCGTCGCCTACCGCCTGCACGACGCCCGCATACTCGGAGCCCGGCACAAAGGGCAGCGGTGGCTTCATCTGGTATTTGTTCTGCACGATCAGAAGATCAGGGAAATTCAGGCTGGCAGCCTTGATCTCAATCAGCACCTCGCCGGCCTTCGGCTGCGGGGTGGGCATTTCTTTCCAGGTCAGGGCATCAACGCCCACGGGGTTTTCACAAAGCCAGGCATGCATGGGGAATTCTCCAAAGAAGTTGCGCGAATGATAGAGGTTAGCCGCTTTGAAAAATGTCTCACGCGTGACCCAGGCGGCAGGAGCGTTCAGCCACCTACAATCCAGATCAACTCTGTTTGAACATGAAGATTCTTATTTCCAATGACGACGGCTATCAGGCGCCCGGCATCGTGGCACTGTTTGAGGCCCTGAAGGACGTGGCCGATGTGGAGGTGATTGCACCGGAACACAACAACAGCGCCAAATCGAACGCCTTGACCTTGCATTCCCCGCTCTATGTCAACCAGGCCAGCAATGGTTTTCGCTACATCAACGGCACACCTGCTGACTGTGTGCACATTGCGCTGACGGGCCTGCTGGGATATCGGCCTGACCTGGTGGTCTCGGGCATCAACAATGGTGCCAATATGGGCGACGACACCATTTATTCGGGCACCGTCGGCGCTGCGATGGAGGGCTATTTGTTTGGCATTCCCGCCATTGCATTTTCCCAGGTTGAGAAAAATTGGGGGCATCTGGAGTCGGCTGCTCTCAAGGCTCGTGATCTGGTCTTGCAGATGGCCAGTCAAAATCTGATTGGTACCAGCCCGTGGCTGCTCAACGTCAACATTCCCAACTTGCCTTTTGGCGAGATGGGTCATGTGAAGCTGTGCCGACTCGGCCGGCGCCATGCCGCCGAGGCCGTCATTACCCAGGTCAGTCCGCGGGGCGACACCATGTACTGGATCGGTGCAGCAGGACCCATCCTGGATGAGGCTGAGGGTACTGACTTTCATGCCACCACTCACGGCCATATCTCGATGACGCCGTTGAAGGTGGATTTGACCGACCATGATCGCCTTGGCTACTGGGCTCAGACCGCGGCCAGGCTGGCCGGCCCTGCCCATCCGACCACGAATTCGACCGCACATACATGACCCGCCCATGAAAGAACGCCCGCCTTTTCCCGCCAGACTTGATTTCTCGGGTGGCAAACCCAAGGGCAATCGACCGGCGCCGGGGCACGCGCATCACGTGCCGGGCCCGGGAGCCAAGCCACCGGTCAGAGTGCAGTCCCAAGGGGTTGGCCTGGATTCCAGTGCGGTGCGCATGAACATGGTGCGCATGCTTGCCGGACAAGGTGTTAGCGATCCTCAGGTGCTGTCTGCCATGGGATCCATTGAGCGTCACCGGTTTGTGGACAGTGGCCTGGTCAATCAGGCGTATGAGGACACGAGTCTGCCAATTGGCTTGGGCCAGACCATTTCCAAGCCCGGTGTGGTGGCCCGAATGGCTGAACTCCTGCGCAATGGTGCTTCCGGCAGACTGGGGCGCGTACTGGAAATCGGAACGGGATGCGGCTATCAGGCGGCCGTGTTGAGTCTGCTGGCGCACGAGGTCTACAGCATCGAGCGCCTTCGCGGCTTGCACGACAAGGCACGCGACAATCTGCGGCACTTGCGACTGGCCAATCTGCATCTTCTGTTTGGAGACGGTATGGTCGGCTATGCCAAGGGCGCACCCTATGCGGCCATCATCGCAGCCGCCGGTGGTGAGGCTGTGCCTCAGGCTTGGGTCGATCAACTGGCTGTTGGGGGGCGACTTGTGGCACCGGTGTCTGCAGGTGCCGCCTCTGCGGGACAGCAAGCACTTTTGGTGATCGACAAGACCGCCCAAGGTGTGCGGCAAACTGTTCTTGAGGCGGTTCACTTTGTCCCTTTAAAATCGGGGGTCGCATGAAGGGATGTCTTATGTATGGTTTGAGTGGTCGGCTGGGCTCGGTTCTGGCAATAGTGGTTGTCGGCGCGTTGCTGGGTGGGTGCGGCTCCAAAGTGCTTAATCGCGCGCCGGTGGAAGACCGCGGCACTGGCGCCGGCAAGTCTGCAACCGTGGCAATGGACCCGACAACACAGGCAGTCAAGCAGCCGCCGGGATTTGAGAACGCGGGCAAGCCCGGCTATTACACGGTCAAACCGGGTGACACGCTGATTCACATTGGTCTGGATACCGGTCAATCGGCCAAAGATATTGCGCGCTGGAGTGGCTTGGACAATCCCAATCGGATAGAAGTGGGTCAAGTGCTGCGGGTGGTGCCGCCTACGACTGCCAGTGCAGCCAGCGGTGTTGTCGCAAAGCCGGTGACCCTGGCCAGTGCCACGCCGGTCGCGACCGCTCCGGCTCCGGTTGCCAGTGCGGAAAAGTCAGTGTCATCAGCGCCCACATCGGCCAGTTCGACGCCTGCGCCCGCAGCTGGCGCGACAGGCGAGGATGAGATCGCCTGGATATGGCCTACCAACGGCGCCGTGCTGGCCGGGTTTGATGAGGTCAAGAACAAGGGGCTGGATATTGCTGGTACAGCGGGGGACCCCGTGCTGGCGGCAGCAGACGGCCGTGTTGTCTATGTCGGTGCGGGTCTGCGCGGCTATGGCAACCTGATCATCCTGAAGCACAACAACACGTACCTGACGGCCTATGCCCACAATCAGACCCTGCTGATCAAAGAAGACCAGTCGGTCCGCAAGGGCCAGAAGATTGCCGAGATGGGCAGCAGCGATGCGGATCGCGTCAAGCTCCATTTTGAAGTTCGCCGACAAGGCAAACCGGTTGATCCGGCGAAGTACCTGCCAGCCAGGTGATGGGAACATGCCGTGAAAAAACGCCCCGTGAATGGCAATGGCGTAGCGGCCAGACCCCAGACACGTGGCGCGCCAGCTTATGTGAAAAATCTACCTCCAGCCCCCGCTGATATTGCGCCAACAGCTACTGATTTTGTAGCGGATCAAACGTTTTCAGAGATTGCGCTGTCGGTGGACGCGACGGGCGAATCGGGCGACGTGCTGACCGTTTACCTGCGCAACGTGCGCCGTACCGCGCTGTTCACCGCACAAGAAGAGTTCGAGTTCGCCACCAAGGCACGCGCAGGCGACTTCGCTGCGCGCCAAAGCATGATTGAACACAATCTGCGCCTGGTGGTGAGTATCGCCAAGGCGTATCTGGGGCGCGGCGTGCCCTTGTCTGACCTGATCGAGGAAGGTAACCTCGGTCTCATGCATGCCATTGACAAGTTTGAACCCGAGCGCGGATTTCGTTTTTCCACCTATGCCACTTGGTGGATTCGCCAGTCGGTAGAGCGTGCCCTGATATACCAGGGTCGGGCGGTGCGCCTGCCCGTGAACGTGGTCAGGGAGTTGCAGCAGGTGCTGCGTGCGCGGCGCGCGCTGGAGAACGACGCCAGCTTTGTGGCACGTCGGCCCGATGGAATTCGGGTGGACGACATTGCCGCCCTGTTGGGTCGGGATACGGCAGGCGTAGCCGATTTGCTGGCGCTGGCTGAGACGCCCAAATCGCTGGACGCGGCCATGGACCGCTCGGATGAGGCTCAGACGCTGGCGGATTCACTGGTCGATGAACTCACGGTCGATCCCTCGGGCGTGACGCAGGCCCATGAGGTGGAGCGCCTGCTGGAGGAGTGGATTGGCACCCTGTCCGAGCGCGAAAAAGAGATTCTCGAGGGGCGGTTTGGTCTGCATGACCGTGAACCCGAGACGCTTGACGTGCTCAGTACGCGGCTGGGTCTGACCCGTGAGCGCGTGCGCCAGGTCCAGAACGAGGCGCTGGTCAAGCTCAAGCGGTATCTGGCGCGGCGCGGCATCACACGGGAAGCATTGCTTTGAGGGGTCGCCGATGAGTTGGCCGGTTCTTGTCTTCGACATTGAAACCATCCCTGATGTGGCGGGTTTGCGGCTCTTGCGGGGTGATTCGTCCGGGCTGAGTGACGCCGACATCTATGGCGCGTGGCTGGAAGAGCGCAAGGCTAAGGGGCAAAGCGACTTCATGCCATTGCATCTGCAACGCATTGTGGTGATCAGCGCGGTATTTCGCAACGCCGAAGGCTTGCGTGTTCACTCCTTCGTGGACAAGGACGGTCACAGCGAGGGCAAGGTGATCCAGACTTTCTTCAATACGCTGGAAAAGCATACGCCGCAACTGGTGAGCTGGAACGGCGGTGGCTTTGACTTGCCCGTGCTGCACTACCGTGGGCTGCAGCACGGCGTGGTGGCCGACAAATATTGGGACATGGGTGAGGATGACCGCGAGTACAAATGGAACAACTACATCAGTCGTTACCACCTGCGACATCTTGATCTGATGGATCTGCTGGCTCGGTACCAGCCCAAGAACAATGCGCCGATGGACGCCATGGCCAGGCTCTGCGGCTTTCCCGGCAAGCTGGGGATGGACGGCTCGGCCGTCTATCCGGCCTATCTGGACGGCAAGCTGGACGACATCCGTCGTTACTGCGAAACCGACGTCATGAACACTTATCTGCTGTACTGCAGATTCCAGAAAATGCGGGGTGGCCTGCTGGACAAGGAATACGAGCAGGAAATCTCACTGGTCAAAGACACACTGGAAAATCTGGCGCCCACTGAGGCGCATTGGGATCAGTATCTGAAGGCGTGGTCTTGACAATCAAGGCCGTGAGTTCTGCAGCTTTCATGGCCTTGGCAAACAGCCATCCCTGGTAGACCTCGCAACCATGCTGGCGCAAAAACTCCAGCTGGGCTTCGGTTTCCACGCCCTCGGCCACCAGCGTCATGCCAAGGCTGTGGGCCAGCGCAATGATGGCGCGCGAAATGGTGGCATCGCCGACGTCGTCAGGAATCCCGTCCATGAAGCTCTTGTCGATTTTGAGTTTGCTGACCGGCAGCGCCTTGAGATAGGCGAGCGATGAATAACCGGTACCAAAGTCGTCGAGTGCGACGCGGCAGCCTAAGCCCACCAGGGCATGGAGTTGTTCGCGCGCCTGCTCGGGCTGCGTCAT
>OFPG01000029.1_pt1 | contig 18052 bp, 22 predicted proteins | sample 1542501 | NCBI WGS metagenome assembly OFPG01 (sample SAMN05503963, study PRJEB24370) | sediment metagenome | isolation source: lake sediment | place: USA: Lake Hill lake, St. Paul Island, Alaska | collected 2013
TACGGCGACCACCGAGATCTACACTCTTTCCCTACACGACGCTCTTCCGATCTTCCTTCGTTCATCTGCTCCAGGCTGCCGTCGGCGCGTGCCTGCAAGACGGTGGCGCGGACTTGCTCGCGGGTCAGTGCGCCAGTGTCGGCGGCGAAGCTGGTGCTGGCGATCAGGCCGGAAGCGAGGATCAATGCGGTGGCTGCAAATTTGGTTTTCATGATGGTTTCTTTCAAAAATTGTTAGACATTTCCGGGCAGGTCGGGATTCATCGTGTCCCGTCTTGTCCAGCCTCGGTGAGTCGTCTATTTGGTTTCGGCTCATCGATGGGATGAACTTTAGGCCTGTTGCGGTAAATTAAAAACCACTTGGTCAGTAATTCATCATTGCTAAAAATGAAATAATTAGAGTAATTCAAACTATTTATTGCATTTATGGACCGTCTTTTGTCAATGCGGGTGTTTCAGCGGGTGGTTGACGAAGGGGGTTTTGCGGCTGCTGCCCGTGCGCTGGACATGTCGCCTGCCGCAGTCACCCGCCTGTTTGGCGATCTGGAGCAGCATCTGGGCGTCCGGCTCATGCAGCGTACAACGCGCAAGCTGGCATTGACGGATGCCGGTGAGCTCTACTTGTTGCGGGTGCGTGGCATCCTGCATGAAATTGACGATGCCGAGGCGGCGGTGGGCTCCAGCACGCAGGAGTTGCAAGGCACGGTTCATGTGCTGGCCTCTCCCGTGCTGGCGACCTATTTCCTGGCGCCGCAAATTGCCAAATGGCGCGAACGCTACCCCAAGGTGGCGCTGGAGATCGCGATTGATCCATTTCCCCAGTCGCGGGTGGATGAGTTTGATGTCACCCTCATGGCGGTGGAGGAGGGCTACGATGCCAGTGTGGTGGCAAGGCCCTTGGCCAGCACCGAATGGATTGTGTGTGCCTCGCCCGCCTACCTGAAGCGCGCCGGTACTCCGCTCAAGCCGCAGGATCTGGCGCGGCATGACTACCTGAAGTTCCCCTGGCAGCAGGGTGGTGGCTCAAGTAACCGGCGCCTGCGCCTGCGCCCCGTGCAAGGGGTGGGCGAGCCGGTGGAGGTGGAGATGCCGGTGGCTTTGCAGTCGGTCAGTTTTGATGTGCTGTACCGCGCCGCACTGGACGGTGCCGGCATTGCGGTTCTGTCCCGCTTGCTGGTGGCCCCGCACCTGGCCACTGGTGCGCTGGTGCATCTGCTGCCTGATTGGTTGTTTGGCCGCTTGACGGTCTATGCTGCCGTGCCCTCACGCAAGCTGATACCGGCCCGTACGCGCGCTTTTCTTGCGTTCCTGAGTGAGCTGTCGCCAGCGCCGGTGCCGGTGCCGGTGCAGCGTGCGCTAGCCGCTTGATCCAAACCCGTTTTGCCGCCACGCCTCAAAAACCGTGACCGCGACTGCGTTGGACAAATTCAGGCTGCGCTGGCCCGCAATCATGGGCAATTTCAGGCCTTGTGCGGGTGCGAAAAATTGCCGAACCGACTCCGACAATCCGCGTGTCTCAGAACCAAACACCAGCCAGTCGCCAGGCGCGAACCGCACGTCATGCACGCCTCGGGTGGCGCGGGTGGTCAGGGCGAACATGCGCTCGGGTGCCGGATTTTCGGCGTCCAGAAATGCCTGCCAGCTTTCATGGCGTTTGAGTTCGGCGTACTCGTGGTAGTCCAGCCCCGCGCGGCGCATGTGCTTGTCGTCCATCGAAAATCCGAGCGGCTCAATCAGGTGCAGGGTGCAGCCGGTGTTGGCCGCCAGACGGATGATGTTGCCCGTGTTGGGCGGGATTTCGGGTTCGACCAGGACAATATGAAACATAGCGCCGTATTGTCCCCCGTGTCGATGGTCCGAGCGTGAAGGCTGCGGCAGCCAGGGTCGCCGCCCCAAGCAAGGCATGGCTTCCTCGGGGGCCGCGCAGTACGCGTAGCGGCAAGCGTGGGGGTGTTTACTCTGTGCGCGCAATCACGACCCCGGTGATGTGCGCAGCGCCCGCCGCGCGCAGCACCCGTGCGGCCGAGAAGAGAGAGGCGCCGCTGGTCATGACATCGTCAACCAGCACCAGTCGTGCCCCCTTGACCCGCTTGAGCAGCAGGGGTTCCACCGCAAACGCATCCTTCAGGCTGCCCAGCCTCTCGGCGCGCTTGAGGGAGGTCTGGGGTGGCGTGTCTTTGATGCGCAGCAAGAGGCGGCTCTCGGTCTTGTCAGGCGCGAGTCGCCTCGCCAGCATGAGCGCCTGGTTGAAGCCGCGCGTCTGCAGGCGCGCCCGTGAAAGCGGCATAGGCACGACGGCATCGGCGGCGTCCAGTGCGGGTTCCACCCACGGGGTGCTGCGAAGCAACAAGGCAAAGGCGCTTGCCCGACCCGGATGCCTGTGAAACTTGAAGCCAACAATCAGGTCAGACCACGGGTAGGCATAGGACACCGCAGCCAGACATGCGTCCACCGGGGGTGGGGTCTTGACACACATACCGCATTGCCTGACGCTCATGGGTACCGGCAGTGCACAGGTCTGGCAGCGTGGCTGGGGCTGGGCGAAACGGCTCACACAGGCCTCGCAAAGCGGCTGCGTCGGCCAGGCGTGGCACACCAGGCACTGGCTGGGCAAGGCCTCAAACATCCCTTTGATCAATCCAGGAAACATCGGGTCAATATACTCTGGCAATCTCATTACGCATCATGGCCACCCAACGCCCCCCCACCATCGATCCCCAGGCTGTCCGGCGCTGGCAGCAAATGCCCGCCGGTCCGTCGCCATGGTTGCACGAGGAGGTGGCCCGGCGCATGGAAGAGCGGCTCGAATGGATCAAGCTCAAACCCCAAAGTTGGGCGCATTGGGAGCCCGTGCGCGGCGGCCTGCAGGCGCACACCCTGCTGACCCGTCGCTATCCGGATGCCGGATGTTTTGTGGCGGAAGCGGACGATGCCAAAGCAGCCTATGCTGCAAAAATAATGGCGTCACCGTGGTGGCATCCATCACGATGGACAGGCGCGGCGACCCGGTTTGAAAGGCCGGCCGATGGCACCGTTCAAATGCTGTGGGCCAACATGGCGCTGCACATGGCGGCCGATCCTCAGGGCTTGATGGCGCAGTGGCATCGCGCCCTGGCGGTGGATGGTTTTGTGATGTTTTCCTGTCTGGGGCCCGACACCTTGCAAGAGTTGCGCGGGCTCTACCACTCGTTGGGTTGGCCAGCGCCCTCGCATGACTTCACCGACATGCATGATTGGGGCGACATGCTGGCCGCCACCGGTTTTGCCGAACCCGTGATGGACATGGAGCGCATCACGCTGACATTTGAGACGCCACAGCGCTTGCTCGAAGAATTGCGCGGTTTGGGGCGCAACTTGAACCCGCAACGTTTCCCCGGGCTGCGCGGACGGCAGTGGCGCGGGCAATTGCACCAGGCGCTGGGGGCTGCACCACTGCAGCTGACATTCGAGGTCATTTACGGTCATGCCTTCAAGCCCCGGCCCCGCCTCGATATCCGCCCCGAAACTGTACTTTCTCTGGCCGAAATGCGTGAAACCTTGAACCAGCGCAAAAGTTATTCCAAAGATCCTTGAGAAAAGGGCTTGACAGCGCAGAAGCGACCAAAAGCGTGGGCTACAATCCCCGGCAGATAGATTGAGGGATGCCCCTGTCTCTTGCGTCCGGAACTTGTTCGGAATGGTGTTCAGCAGGTACAACGTGTGACAAACATGGTATTTCGCTTCGCGACAGTGCAAGGCAAGACCATTCAGTGGTTCTTGCGACGCAACTGTGCTGTAACGCCAACTCAGCTGGGTTGGTTTTACCTCTCGCTGTGCGTTGTGTCGCTGGGCATTGGCGCGGTGTTCTGGTCTCAGGGTGCTGTGCTGGTTCTGTTGTTTGCCTGGGTTGAGCTGCTGGCGGTAGGTGCCGCTTTTCTGCTCTATGCCCGGCATGCCGCGGACGGCGAGCGAATTTCCCTGCAAGATGGGCGTCTCGTGGTGGAATTTGAAAACGCTGGCAGGCTGGAGCGTGCCGAGTTCCGTCGTGAATGGGTTCGTGTGGAGCCGAGATTGGGCGACCGGTCCTTGATCGAGGTGTCGGGGCAGGGGCGCACCATCAAGGTGGGCCGTTTTGTCAGGCCGGAATTGCGTCCTGTGCTTGCAAAAGAGATTCGGATGGCACTGCGGGGTGCATGAAGTACGCCCGGTTGTCGGGTCAGATTTGGTTAATTTGAGGCAATGAAAAAGTGAACATGATGAAGAGCATTTTCAATAAATTGGCTGGCATGTTGCTGGCCGCAAGTGCTTGGGCCGGCACAGTGGCTTTCACAGCGGCGTATGCCGTCAGCGATTTGCCGGGCGGACCGGCTGTCAATCAGCTGAATTTGCACCCGGCGGTCACCAAAATTGCTGAAGAGCAGGCCTGGCTGCATTGGTTCATGCTGATTCTTTGCTCGGTGATCTTTGTTGCGGTGTTCTCGGTGATGTTCTATTCCATCTGGAAGCACCGCAAGTCGGTGGGGCACAAGGCGGCTAATTTCCATGAATCGGTTACGGTGGAAATCGTCTGGACGGTGGTGCCTTTCATCATCGTGATTTTGATGGCGCTGCCGGCCACCAAAGTGGTGGTGGCAATGAAGGACACGACCAATGCCGACCTCACTATCAAGGCGACCGGCATGCAGTGGAAATGGGGTTACGACTACCTCAAGGGCGAAGGCGAGGGCATTGGCTTCATCGCGTCGCTGGACAGCACGCAGCGTGCAATGTCGAACAACGGCGGTCCGAAGGCGGGCGAAGAGGTGAACGACTACCTGCTGAAGGTTGATAATCCGCTGGTTGTTCCCGTCAACAAGAAAGTCCGCATCATTACCACGGCCACGGACGTGATCCATGCCTGGATGGTGCCGTCCTTCGGCGTCAAGCAGGACGCGATTCCCGGCTTTGTGCGCGATACCTGGTTCCGTGCGGAAAAAATTGGGGATTATTACGGTCAGTGCGCCGAGCTGTGTGGCAAGGAGCATGCTTACATGCCGATCCACGTGAAGGTGGTTTCTGCCGAGGACTACTCGCAGTGGGTGGCCGGTGAGAAGAAAAAACTGGCCGCCAAAGCCGACGATCCGACCAAGGTCTGGACTGCCGAAGACATCACCAAGCGTGGTGAAAAAGTGTACGCCGCCAACTGTGCCGCCTGTCACCAGGCCAACGGCAAAGGCGCAGGTCCGATCAAGCCGCTCGATGCTTCCGCCGTCGTGCTGGATGCCGACAAGGGTAAACAAATTGCCGTGCTGCTCAATGGCCGGGTCGAACTTGGCATGCCGGCATGGAAACAGCTCAGCGACACTGATATTGCGGCTGTCGTCACCTACACCAAGAACAATTGGTCCAACAAGACGGGTCAACTGGTTCAGCCAGCTGACATCACTGCTGCACGCAAGTAAGCAGCCGTACCACGAATACAAGTATTGAGAAAGAAATCAGAATGAGTGCTGTTCTAGACCATCACGATCACGCCCATGACGATCACCACGATCACGCGCCTACAGGCTGGCGCCGCTGGGTGTTTGCGACCAACCACAAAGACATTGGTACTTTGTATTTGTTGTTCAGCTTCACCATGCTGATGCTTGGCGGCGTGCTGGCGTTGGTGATCCGTGCCGAGCTGTTCCAGCCCGGTCTGCAGATCGTCAACCCCGAACTGTTCAACCAGCTCACCACCATGCACGGCGTGATCATGGTGTTCGGCGCCATCATGCCGGCCTTTGTCGGCTTTGCGAACTGGATGATCCCGCTGCAAATTGGCGCGGCCGACATGGCTTTTGCACGCATGAACAACTTCAGCTTCTGGCTGTTGATTCCGGCGGGCCTGATGGTGGCCGGCTCGTTCTTCATGCCCGGTGGCGCGCCTGCTGCCGGCTGGACGTTCTATGCGCCGCTGACCCTGCAAATGGGCCCCAGCATGGATGCCGGTATTTTCGCACTGCACATCATGGGCGCCAGTTCCATCATGGGCTCGATCAACATCATCGTGACCATCCTGAACATGCGCGCGCCCGGCATGACGCTGATGAAGATGCCCATGTTCTGCTGGACCTGGCTGATCACCGCTTACCTGCTGATCGCCGTGATGCCGGTGCTGGCCGGCGCCATCACCATGACGCTGACGGACCGCCACTTTGGCACCAGCTTCTTCAACCCGGCGGGCGGTGGTGACCCGGTCATGTTCCAGCACATCTTCTGGTTCTTCGGTCACCCTGAGGTGTACATCATGATCTTGCCGGCCTTCGGCATCATCAGCCAGGTGGTTCCGGCATTTGCGCGCAAGAAACTGTTTGGCTACGCCTCCATGGTGTATGCGACTTCCTCAATTGCGATTCTCAGCTTCATCGTGTGGGCGCACCACATGTTTACCACCGGCATGCCGGTCACGGGTCAGCTGTTTTTCATGTACGCCACGATGCTGATCGCGGTGCCGACCGCGGTGAAGATCTTCAACTGGATCGCCACCATGTGGCAGGGTTCGATGACCTTCGAGACGCCCATGCTGTTTGCGGTCGGGTTCATTTTTGTGTTCACCATCGGCGGCTTCACCGGGCTGATTCCCGCGATGGCCCCGATCGACATTCAGTTGCAGGATACCTACTACATCGTGGCGCATTTCCACTACGTGCTGGTGGCTGGTTCCCTGTTCGCCATGTTTTCCGGTTTCTACTACTGGTCACCCAAATGGACCGGTGTGATGTACAACGAGACACGCGGCAAGATCCACTTCTGGTGGTCAATGATTGCGTTCAACGTCACCTTCTTCCCGATGCACTTCCTGGGTCTGGCAGGTATGCCGCGTCGCTATGCCGACTACCCGATGCAGTTCGCCGATTTCAATGCGGTGGCTTCCGTGGGTGCCTTCTTCTTCGGCTTTGCGCAGGTTTATTTCTTCCTGTTCATCGTGCTGCCCACGATGCGGGGCAAGGGTGACAAAGCGCCACAAAAGCCTTGGGAAGCAGCTGAGGGCCTGGAATGGGAAGTTCCCTCGCCGGCACCGTTCCACACCTTTGCCACACCTCCCAAGCTGGACGCGACCGCGACCAAAATCATTGCTTGAGACGAAAACTGAGCCTGAATCATGACGCCTGAACAAAAGAAAGCCAATCTGAAAACCGGACTGATCCTGTTATCGGTGGTTGCCGTGTTTTTTGTTGGTTTCATGGTCAAGATGGCTTTGCTGAGCAGATAGATCATGAGTCTGCGGCGCGCAAATATCAGGATGGTGGGCAAGCTGGTCGTGGTAGCGGCGGGCATGTTCGCATTCGGTTATGCGCTGGTACCGATTTACAAGGCCATCTGTGAGATGACGGGCATCAGCATCCTGGCGCTCGGGGACCGCAATATTCCCGGTGCCACAGCGACCTTGCCCGCCAATACCCAGGTGGATACCAGTCGGACGATCACAATTGAGTTCGATGCGAATTCGCGTGGTCCTTGGGAGTTCAAGCCGGCGCTGCGTTCCCTGCAGGTTCATCCGGGCGAATTGGCGACCGTGATGTACGAGTTCCAGAATGTGCAGAATCGGCGCATGTCCGCGCAGGCCATCCCGAGCTACGCGCCGCAGCAGGCAAGCACCCATTTCAACAAGCTGGAGTGTTTCTGCTTTAACCAGTACACACTGGAAGCGGGTGAAAAGAAGTCCTGGCCCGTCGTTTTTGTGATTGATCCGAAGCTGTCCAGGGATGTGAAGACGATCACGCTGTCCTATACGTTTTTTGAGGTGGGTGGCAAAACGCCGCCGGCGCCTGTGGCCGATGCCCGTGGGCACGTGGCTGTTGGAGCAGGCTCTTGAGTCAGGGTAGCAAAGCCAAGGACCCGGTGCGCGCTGGGTCTTTCCTGCGCACCATCAAGATGGTGGGCTGGTCATTTTTTGGAATTCGAAAAAACAGCGAATCGCAGGAAGACATGGCCCGGGTCAGCCCATTTCACATCATTGGAGTGGGTATTGCGGGCGCCGTGATTTTTGTAGTTGGTTTGATAGTGCTGGTGAATTGGGTTGTCGCTAAATAAAGTGCTGCCCGGCATCTGAAATGATTGAAGAGAACTGGAAGGAATGGAGCTGAAATGAGTTCAACAACACACGGTACAACCCCGTATTACTTTGTGCCCAACCCGTCACGGCATCCCGCTTTGGCCGCGTTCGGCCTGCTATGTGTCTTCTTTGGCGCTGGCCAGTGGATCAATGGGGTGGACTGGGGCAAGTACTTGCTGGCCTTTGGCATGGTGTGGTTTCTGGGCGTTCTGTACCAGTGGTTCAGCGAGGCTGTTCGTGAAAGCGAAGGCGGCCAGTACGGCCACAAGATCGACTTGTCGTTCCGTTGGAGCATGAGCTGGTTCATCTTCTCGGAAGTGATGTTCTTCGGTGCATTTTTTACGGCATTGTGGTGGGCTCGCGCCCATTCGGTACCGGCCTTGGGCAGCCTGGATAATGCCTTGCTCTGGCCTGATTTCAAGGCGGTTTGGCCCAGCCTGGCGGCTGGCGTGACCGGGTCGCCGGCCGGGATCGTGGAACCCTTCACGACCATGACCCCTTTCTGGTTGCCCACGATCAATACGGCCTTGCTGCTGAGTTCAGGGGTCACCCTGACCATTGCGCATCACGCGCTGATCGGTGGCAATCGGGGCAAGACCATTGCCTTTATGTGGCTCACCGTTTTGCTGGGTATCGTGTTCCTGGGTGTTCAGGGTTACGAGTACTTCCATGCTTACCATGAACTGAACCTGAAATTGACGTCAGGCGTTTATGGGTCAACTTTCTTCATGTTGACCGGTTTTCACGGCTTTCACGTGTTCGTGGGCATGTTGATGCTGCTGTTCATTACCCTGCGTCTGCAAAAAGGCCACTTCACGGCCGAGCGTCATTTCGGGTTTGAAGGTGCCGCCTGGTATTGGCACTTTGTGGACGTGGTGTGGCTCGGACTTTATGTATTGGTCTATTGGCTTTAAGCCGCTGCGGCAACCTTAAAAAAAGGCACCGCTCGCGGTGCCTTTTTGATTGGTGTGGCAGATGAATCGGCTACTGTCCAGCAGGGATGCCGGTAGGGTGGATGTAGCCGAGTTTCCAGGCCACCAGAATGCAGATAAAAAGCAGAATGGAAATACCCACCCGCATGGCCAGCGCACGCGCCATTTTTTGCCCCCTGGTTTTGCCGTTGGCATCGTTCTTCATCATGAAAAAAAGGGCCGTGCCCAGGCTGCCAATGATGGCGACAAACGCAAGAATGACTAAGTATTTCATGGAGTCGATTATCTCGTGACTGCGCGCTGGAAATTCTGGCTGATCACAATGACTGCCTTGCTGGCGGTCGCCGCTACGCTGGCGCTGGGGCGCTGGCAGTTGTCACGTGCGGCCCAGAAGCAGGCTGTGCAGGCCAGCATCGACGAGAAGGCGGCATCGCCAAAACTGAATGGCCAGACGCTGGCTTCGCTGGTTGATCCGACGCTGGAGCTGCATCGTGGCGTGAGTCTGCGGGGCCGCTGGCTCGCCGGGCGGACGGTCTTTTTGGATAATCGCCCCATGAACGGCAAGCCCGGACTGTATGTGGTGACGCCCATGAAGCTGGAGGACAATGCTGCTGTCATATTGGTTCAGCGCGGCTGGGTGGCGCGAAATTTTGTCGATCGCACCAGCGTGCCACAGGTTGAAACGTCTGCGGGGGTGGTTGAAATCCAGGGTCGCATTGCCCCGCCGCCATCCAAGTTATATGAACTCGGCGGCCCCGAGGCGGGGCCCATCCGGCAAAATCTCGATATTGCGCGGTTCAGTGCCGAGACCGGCCTGCCGTTGCTGGCAGTTTGGGTTCAACAGACTGGCGCTGCCAGTGAAGGCTTGCTTCGTGAATGGCCGCTTGCCAACATGGGCGTCGACAAGAATTATGGCTATGCTTTTCAATGGTTCGGACTCAGCGGTCTGATCGCAATTCTTTATGTCTGGTTTCAAATTGTTAGACGATTCATCTACCCAAGGCGCACCTGACGCGCCCACCGGCTCAGGCACCCGCCACGACGACAAACCGCTGGGTTTGACCGTCCACTCCATCCCGACACCTGAAGAGGCCATCGACCTGCAAGCCCGACGCACCGGCAGCGGCCGCTGGAAAATGCTGGTCCTGTTGCTGGTCTGCGCGGCACCGATCGTGGCCTCGTATTTCACCTACTACGTGGTGCGCCCCGAGGGGCGCCGCAATTTTGGTGCGTTGATCGATCCGCAGCGTCCCTTGCCCGACCTGGCGAGCGTGAGTCTGAGCGGTCAAGGGGGAAACCTCAAGGCGCTCAAGGGGCAATGGTTGTTGGTAAGCGTGGGGGGCGGCGCTTGCGACGAAACCTGTAGTCGCCACTTGTATTTGCAGCGTCAGCTTCGCGAGAGCCTGGGCAAGGAAAAGGACCGGGTCGATTGGGTTTGGCTGATCCCGGATGATGCCCCCGTGGTCAGCAAGTTGCTGCCCGCGCTGAAGGAGGCCACGGTGCTGCGCGTACCCATGGCCGGCTTGTCCGGGTGGCTGGCGCCGGACAGTGGCCACCAGGTCAACGAGCACCTGTACCTTGTCGACCCGATGGGCAACTGGATGATGCGTTTTCCACCCAATCTCGATTTAGCCAGTGCCGCCAAGGTCAAACGAGACCTGGAGCGACTGTTGCGCGCGTCCGCTTCGTGGGATCAGGCCGGGCGGGAGCCCGGGGCTGCGCCCGGGAAATAGGAGAAACTGCAAGTGCAATCTCTCTACGACCTGTCGCCACTGGCGCGCCTGCTGTTGGGGGGCGTGGTGCTGGCCCTGGGGCCATTGGTCTGGGTGTGGCATCAACACCGCCACGCCACGCCGCTGCGGCGGCTCCAGGCCCTGACGCTGCTGACCCTGTTCCTGACCTTTGATCTCGTCTTGTTTGGTGCTTTCACCCGGTTGACCGACTCGGGTCTGGGCTGTCCCGACTGGCCAGGCTGTTATGGCAACGCCAGCCCGATCGGCGCCAGTGCCCACATTGAGGCGGCCCAAAGCGCCATGCCCACTGGCCCCGTCACGCACGGCAAGGCCTGGGTTGAGATGATTCATCGCTATTTGGCGACCAGCGTTGGCGTGCTCATCCTGGTGCTGGCGGTAGTGAGTTGGGTGGGCTGGAGGCGGCCGGAGCGAGAAGGGCTGACACGTCCGATCAGTCCATGGTGGCCAACGCTGACCCTGGTGTGGGTCTGCATTCAGGGGGCTTTTGGTGCCCTGACGGTCACGATGAAACTTTTTCCCGCGATTGTGACGCTTCACCTGTTGGGCGGACTGGTGCTGCTCGCGCTGCTGTGCGTGCAGGTCGTGCGGTCGGCGCAGCTTGAGGGGGGTATTGCACCGGTGGCTATTCGCGCCGGCTTGCGGTGGCTGCTGTGGCTGTCTTTTGCGCTGCTGGCGCTGCAGGTCGGGCTGGGCGGATGGGTCAGTACCAATTACGCCGTGCTGGCCTGCACCGACTTTCCGATGTGCCAGAACAGTTGGTGGCCCCTGATGGACTTCCGCCAGGGTTTTGAACTCTGGCGCGCGTTGGGGTTGACGGGGACGGGCGAGCACATCAGCTTTTCCGCGTTGACGGCCATTCACTACGTTCACCGCATCATGGCGTTCATTGTCCTGGTGTTGCTCGGTGTGCTGGCCTGGCGACTGAACCGCGTGGCGGCGCTGCGCAGCCCTTCCCGCTGGATCGCTGCGCTCATCAGCCTGCAACTAGCTACTGGCCTGAGTAACGTGGTGCTCGACTGGCCTCTGGTGGCCGCCGTGTTGCATACTGGTGGGGCCGGCGCGCTGGTCGTCGTCATGACATGGGTCGTGGCCGCCAGCCGGACGCACCCACGAACCCGGGCGCCTGTCGTCCCAGAATCCTCTGCATCGAGAGTCCCCGCATGAGTGCCCATTTGCTAGCCGTTCAAGTTTCCGTGTTCCGGCAGTTCTACGCCTTGACCAAGCCGCGCGTGATTCAGCTGATCGTGTTTTGCGCCCTGATTGGCATGGTGCTGGCCGTGCCTGGCGTACCCTCATGGGCAGAGGTTCGACTGGCGCTGGTGGCCTGCCTTGGCATCTGGCTGGTGGCAGGCGCCGCGGCGGCCTTCAATTGCATTGTCGAAAAAGGCATTGACGCCAAGATGAAGCGCACCGCCTGGCGCCCCACGGCGAAAGGCGAGTTGAACGACCGGCAAACGCTGCTGTTCTCGGCCGTGCTGTGCGTGCTGGGCTCAACGCTGCTGTATGTCTGGGTCAACCCGCTGACCATGTGGCTGACCTTTGCCACCTTCATCGGCTATGCGGTGGTCTACACCGTGATCCTGAAACCCCTCACGCCGCAAAACATCGTCATTGGTGGCGCATCGGGCGCCATGCCGCCCGTATTGGGCTGGGCGGCCATGGCGGGGAACGTCGGGCCGGAAGCCCTCATCCTGTTTCTGATCATCTTCCTGTGGACGCCGCCGCACTTCTGGGCCCTGGCGTTGTACCGCGTGGAAGACTACCGCAAATCAGGCCTGCCCATGCTGCCGGTCACACATGGCAATGAATTCACGCGGCTGATGGTGCTGCTGTACACCTTCATGCTGTTCGCCGCCTGCCTGATGCCTTATATCTACGGCATGAGCTCCTGGATTTACCTCATCGCAGCGCTGGCGTTGAGCGTCGGGTTTTGTCTGTATGCTTATTGGCTCTGGCGCGACTACTCGGACGCGCTGGCCCGCAAGACCTTTCGCTTCTCACTCATTCACCTCAGCGTGCTGTTTGCCGCCTTGCTGGTGGACCACTATGTACTGTGACAGACCCCATGAAAAAACGAAGTGCTCTTAAATTTATAGCGGGTTGCGCAATCGCTGCGGGGGTTGCGGGTCTTATTTCTGCCTGTTCCGAGAAAAAGCCGAGTTTTTCCGCCATCGACCTCACCGGCGCAGACTACGCGCGGGACTTTGCGCTGACCGACCACAACGGCCAGCCCCGAAGCATCAAGGACTTCGCCGGCAAGGTGGTGGTGCTGTTCTTTGGCTACACGCAATGTCCTGACGTGTGCCCCACCTCCATGGCCGAGCTGGCCGAAGTCAAAAAACTGCTGGGCAAGGATGGCGAGCGCTTGCAGGGCCTGTTTGTCACGGTGGATCCCCAGCGCGACACACCCGCCGTGCTCAAAGCCTACATGGCCAATTTTGATCCGACGTTTCTGGCGCTCTACACCACGCCCGAGAAACTGGAAGCGCTCGCCAAAGAGTACAAGGTCTATTACAAAAAAGTGGACGGCAAAACGCCCACCAGCTACACCATGGACCACTCGGCGGGCAGCTATGTGTATGACACGCAGGGCAAGCTGCGTTTGTACACCCGCTACGGCACAGGTGCCCAGCCCCTGGCGGCCGACATCAAGCTGTTGTTGCAGCCCTAGCCAGCATGACCGACCTCCAGCCGCTGCTGGGACGCACAGGTGCGGCCCGCATCGCGCTGATTCCGCCGCCCGTGCTGGACGCGCTGAACGAGGGATTGATCGAGACCGTCAACCTCAACGAATTTCTGGCGATCGACCTGGCGCGCCTGACGGCCAGCGTGGCGACCCATATCGGGCTGGATGCCAGCAATGAGCGCCTGAGTGACACGCTGGCCATGCTCGGCGCTTTCAAGCCCCTGAAGCGCCACCTGCATGTGGCGCGCGCCCTGTACGACCTGACGGCTTCCCATCCCGAGCGTGACGCCGTCGCCCATCGCCTGGCCACGCATGCCAGCGACGTCGCCCGTTGCTGGGCGGCCCAGTGGGTCATGCTCTCGGAATTGACTTTGCCCGACAAGCTGCAAGCGGTGCGGCGCTTCGCGACCGATCGCCATTTCGGCGTGCGCGAAATCGCCTGGATGGCGGTGCGTGACGAACTGGTGACGGTGCCCGATTCAGGCGTGTCGCTGCTGCAGCCCTGGGTACTGGACCGCGACGCGAACATCCGCCGCTTTGCCACTGAGCTGACCCGTCCGCGCGGTGTCTGGTGCGCCCAGATCGAGGTTCTCAAAACCGAGCCGTGGCGGGCCTTGAGCCTGCTGGAGCCGCTGCGCGCCGATCCGAGTCGCTATGTGCAGAACTCGGTGGCGAACTGGCTCAACGACGCCAGCAAGTCGCAGCCGCAATGGGTCAGTGAGTTGTGTGATCGCTGGCTCGATGAGTCGGCTACGCCCCAGACCCGCTACATTGTGCGGCGGGCGCTGCGTACGCTATCCAAATCATAGCTGTCTGCGCCCCATTGATGGGGGCTGCAACCCGATTCGGCAACTACTCGGGCTTGATGCCCCGCATGGCAATCACGCCGCCGAGCAAGGCGGTGTCAAGCTTGATGCGGTTCGCCAGACCTTCGGCCGAGGTGCCCGCCACCTGCCAGCCCTGCTGAAACAACTTCTGCCGTACCTCGGGCGAGCGGGCGATGTCGCTGAACAGGGCGGACAGTTTGGCCACCACCGGCTTGGGCAGCGAGTTCGGTCCGGCTACGGCGTTCCAGATTTCCAGGTTGAATCCCTGCACGCCAGCTTCCGACATGCTGGGCAGTTCCGGCACCAGCGTGCTGCGTCCGCTGGAGGTCACGCCGATGGCGCGCAGCTTGCCCGCCCGGATCTGGGCCATCGCCAGCGCCGGCGGCATCATCGACAACTGCAGCTGTCCGCCAATCATGGCGGTGGCCACCTGGGGGTAGCCGGGGTAGGGCACATGCACGGGGTTGATGCTGGTCTTGCTCTTGAGCAGCTCCATGCCAATGTGGCCCACCGTGCCCACGCCCGGCGAGCCGTAGCTCCATTTGTCGCCAGCGGTGCGGGCTGCCACAAAAAACTCCTGCGCGCTGGCGCCGGGGGAACCTGTAGGCGCCGTCAACACCAGTGGCGATACGCCAATCAGGCTGATCGGCGTGAGGTCCTTGAGCGGATCGTAGTTGAGCTTCGGGTTGAGCAGCCTGGCAATGGTCATATTGCCATTGATCATGAGGCCGATGGTGTGGTCGTCGGTCGCCTTCGCCACGTAGTCAGCGGCGATATTGCCGCCGGCGCCGACCTTGTTTTCCACAATGACGGGTTGGCCCAGGGCCCTGGAGAGCGGCTCCGCCAGGGTGCGCGCGGTCAGGTCGGGAGACGATCCGGCCGGAAAGCCCACGATGATGCGCACGGTCTTGTTTGGCCAGGGCTGCGCGGCGCTGGGTTGCGCCTTCTGCGCAAAAGACAGGCTGGCGAGAGTGGTGAGGGCAACGACCAGAGCGGTACGTCGCAGTACGGTGCGGTTCATGAAAAATCTCCGTAGGTTTCAGCGAAAAAACCTACGGAGTGTGCCTCATTCCAAAGGCAGGCCTGGCTCAAGCGTACTCGGCCAGCGTCTTTTTCATTTTCTTCATGGCCGCCACCTCAATCTGGCGAATGCGCTCGGCGCTCACGCCATACTCGGCCGCCAACTCGTGCAGCGTCATGCCGCCCGAGCTGTCGTCGTTCACCTTGAGCCAGCGCTCTTCCACGATGCGGCGGCTGCGCTCATCCAGCGCTTCCAGCGCGGTCGCAATGCCGTCGCTGGCCAGCACGTCGCGCTCCCTGGCCTCGATCATCGCGGTGGGTTCGTGCGTGGCATCGGTCAGGTAGGCAATCGGGCCATAAGCGTCTTCGCCGTCGTCCGACGGGCTGGGGTCGAGCAGCACGTCGCCACCGGACAGCCGGGTTTCCATCTCGATGACCTCTTCGCGCTTGACCTTGAGCGTGGCCGCCATGGCATCGATCTGCTCCTCGTTCAGGGTCTCGCGGTGCGTGCCGGCATCGGCCGCGGCGTCATCCGACTTGTAGCGCTGCTTCATCGAGCGCAGGTTGAAGAACAGCTTGCGCTGGGCCTTGGTCGTGGCCACCTTGACCATGCGCCAGTTCTTCAGGATGTATTCGTGAATCTCGGCCTTGATCCAGTGCAGTGCATAGCTCACCAAGCGCACGCCCTGGTCGGGGTCGAAGCGTTTGACTGCCTTCATCAGGCCCACATTGCCTTCCTGAATCAGGTCGCCGTGGGGCAGGCCGTAGCCCAGGTACTGGCGCGACACCGACACCACCAGCCGCAAGTGAGACAGTACCAGTTTTCCCGCAGCGTCCAGATCGTTGTCCTGCCGGAACTTGCGCGAGAATTCCTGCTCTTCTTCGAGCGTCAGCATCGGCAAACGATTGGCGGCCGAAATATAGGCATCCAGATTGCCCAAGGGTGGCACCAGCGACCACGGGTTAGCAACCGCCAGCGCAGCACCTGAAATGCCAGTTTGATTAGCCATGCCAGAACTCCTTTTTGTCATATTTGTCATATTAGCACTCTCTATGATCGAGTGCTAACTCATAAGTTCAATGAGGGCAATAGCAGTTTTCGCACTGCCAATTGACATGCATGCAGATTGCCAAGTACTTGATGATTTGTCTGTACGGCAGCGTACTGAAATTGCATGAAATACTGATCCCATCATGCCGCCGCAAAAACATGTAGACTTCGAATCTAGAGTAATGCTCTAATTTGCATATGCCCACATGAAAACCAGCCGATGACGACCCGTGAAGCCTTGATGACAGCCGCTCTGACCGTATTCGACGAGCAGGGGTTTGAGCGTGCCACGGTGGCTTCCATCTGCCGTGCCAGTGGCGTGTCGAACGGCAGTTTTTTTCATGCCTTTGCGTCCAAAGAAGCGCTGGGCGCGGCGCTCTTTCTGGACGCCCTCTCCAGCTACCACGCGGCCTTGCTGGCCGTACTCCAGATCGGGCCTGGCGCCCAGGCCGGCGTGCAGCAACTGGTGAGCGCGCACCTGAACTGGGTGCTCAATCAGCGACCGCAGGCCCGGCTGCTTTTTGAGCAGGCGCGCGCCAACTGGCTGGTTCATATCCGCCCGCAGCAACGCCAGACCAATGAGGCCTTGCGTGCCGGGATCAATGCCTGGCGGATGCCGCTGGTGTCGGCTGGCCATCTTGTGCCCTTGCCCGACATCGTGTTTTTCAGCCAGATCATCGGTCCGGCGCAACTGCTGTGCCGCGCCTGGCTGGCCGACCGCGAAGCCACCGATCCGCGCCTGTTTGCCCAGGACCTCTTGGGCTGCGCCGTTCGCGCGGTGGTTATCCCCAAAGGAGTTCAGTCATGATCATCGATGCCTGGGGCCAGCACCCCACCCTGCGCCACACCCAGGACCCGATCTTTGACTCGCTGCGGCGCTGGACCAAGGCCGAGGTGCCGACCCAGGCCCTGCCGGTGGCCAGTACGATCGCCGCTCTGGATCAGGCCGGGGTGGACAAAATGCTCAGCAGTGCCTGGGTTGCGCCGCGCAACGTGATGATCTCCAACGACGAGGTGGCCGGCTTCGTTGCCCAATCCGGCGGGCGACTGGTCGGCGTGGGGTCGGCGGATATTTCCAAACCGATGCCGGCGGTGCGCGAGATCCGGCGCTGTGTCGAGGTGCTGGGCTTCAAGGCGATTCGCGTCCTGCCCTGGCTGTGGGAGCTGCCACCGACCGATCGGCGTTTTTACCCGGTGTATGCCGCCTGTTGCGAACTGGGCGTGCCGTTTTGCACCCAGATCGGCCATACCGGTCCGCTCATGCCCTCCGAAGTGGGGCGTCCGATCTATCTGGACCAGGTGGCGCTGGACTTTCCGGAGCTGGTGATCGTGGCCGGGCATATCGGCTATCCCTGGACCGAAGAAGCGATCGCGGTGGCCACCAAACATGAAAACGTCTACATCGACACCTCGGCCTATACCGTGGGCCGATACCCGCGCGAGCTGGTGGCCTTCATGAAGGCGCACGGCAAGCGCAAGGTGCTGTTTGGCAGCAATTACCCGATGATCATGCCGCAGAAGGCGCTGGAAGGCCTGGAAGCGCTGGGTCTGGACGACGCTGTCAAAGCGCTGTTTCTGGGGGGCAATGCGCAGCGCGTGTTCAAGCTCTAGCGGGTCAGCCAGTGCCGGCTGGCGTAGCTCAGCGCATCCACCAAAGCCACCAGCAACAACATGGCGATGAGGATGCTGCTGGTTTCACCCATCTGGAAAGATCGGAAGAGCACACG
>OFPG01000030.1_pt1 | contig 17748 bp, 18 predicted proteins | sample 1542501 | NCBI WGS metagenome assembly OFPG01 (sample SAMN05503963, study PRJEB24370) | sediment metagenome | isolation source: lake sediment | place: USA: Lake Hill lake, St. Paul Island, Alaska | collected 2013
GAGATCTACACTCTTTCCCTACACGACGCTCTTCCGATCTAGCACGATTGGAGACGACCTGCTGCGCCCCGCCGGCCTTGAATTCGGTCCGGCCATCGAAGCACTGATCGTCTACAACAGCAACCCGGTGGCGGTCGCGCCCGAGTCGGCCAAGGTGGTGCAGGGCTTTGCCCGGGAAGACCTCTTTACCGTGGTGCTGGAACATTTTCAGACCGATACCGCCGACTACGCCGACTACCTCCTGCCCGCCACCACACAGCTTGAGCATTGGGATGTACATTCCAGCTACGGCCATACCGATGCGCTGCTGAACCGTGCGGCCATTGCACCCTTAGGCGAGGCCAAACCCAATACGCAGATATTTCGCGAACTGGCCCAACACATGGGCTACACCGACCCCTGCTTTGCCGACGACGACCTGGCGCTGTGCCACCTGGCTTTTAGCGATGCCGTCGATTTTGAGGAACTGATGGCCAAGGGTTTTTCTACGCTGGGAACGGCGCAGGCCCCGTTTGCCCATGGCAACTTCCCCACACCCTCCGGCAAGTGCGAGTTTTTCAGCGCCCGGCTGGCCGCACTCGGTCTGGACGGTCTGCCCGATCATGTGCCCAACCACGAAGCGTTCAGCTCGTCACCCCGCTACCCGCTGGCCATGATCTCACCGCCGGCCCGGAATTTTCTGAACTCCACCTTCGTCAATGTGAAGAGCCTGCGCGACATCGAAGGCGAGCCCCTGCTGGAAATGCACGCGGCAGACGCCGCCGCCCGCGGCATTCAAACGGGCGAGATCGTGCGCGTCTTTAATCAGCGCGGCGTGTACCGGTGCAAGGTTGAGATCTCCAAACGCGCACGCCCCGGCGTGGTCAACGGGCTGGGTGTCTGGTGGCGCAAACTCGGTCTGGATGGCACGAACGTCAACCAGGTGACCAGTCAAAAACTGACCGACCTGGGGCGAGCCCCCACGTTCTACGATTGTCTTGTGGAGGTGCAGGCGGACGCCAAAAAGGTGATGCAGACCTGATGCAGCCGCAACGGGATAGAGGGCAATGAGGCCACCGGCTTCAACTCAACTCGGACACGTAGTCCAACACCGCCGGCCGCAAACGCACCGGTTTATGCCTGGTCACCGTGCCGATGTTGATGCAGCACACGGCCTGTTCATTATCGGAAAGGTCAAACAGAGCGCGCAGACGCGGTGATGCCAGCGCCTGGCCGCTGGTCAAGCCAGTGCCAAAGCCCGCGGCATGGGCCGAGAGCACGATGTTCTGAATGGCGCAGCCAAAGGACACCAAACGCTCCGCATCGCTGACCTCGGCCTCGGTCGACTCGGGATGCTGAGCTCCGCGCCCGGTCGCGCTACCCGCCTGCGCGTCACGGTCCGTCATACGGGCAATGGCCAGCATCAGAAAAGGTGCGCGGTACGCCTTCTCGCGCGCGTTTTCGATTTGTGCCGGGGTGGCGTTCGGATCGCGGTCCACCAGAGCCAGCCCAAACACCTCGGCCAGACGCTCGCGCCGGGCCTTTGGCACCACGATGAAGCGCCAGGGCACCAACTGGCCGTGGTCGGGGGCCGCGGCCGCTGTACCCAAAATGTCTTGTAGCTGTTGTGGTGAGGGACCGGGTTCATCCAGACGCCTGGGCGAGACGTTTTGGCGCGAATGAATCAGTGCGTTGGCAAATTCCGATAACTCGCGACCAGCGGGGTAGTCCATCAGGCGCTCCTTTGTTGTACACGGCAACCGCGCGACATTGGTAGGCGCGAAGTATGCCAAGTTTGCCTTATCCTGCGCTGCGCAACTTGCCCGCCACGACGCTCGCGTGCCACTTCGCAGCATCCTGCACAGCATGCTCCAGCGGCATGTTGCCCTCGACCCTGTCCATGATGAGTCGCTGCAGAATAGCCCCCAGCATCGCCACGTTGTCGGTCATGTGGGGCTTGAGCTCCGTCAAAAACTGGCACGAGGGTGGATCATAAGCATAGGCCGAGAGGAAGTCGTCAAAGCTCTTGTCGGTGGCCAGTGCGTAGCACATGTCATAGATAAGGTTGAAGCTGCGTGTTTGCTGCGCCTCGTCCGCGGACCCCACATTGGACCGCACCTCTTCGGCAAGATCACGCCGAAAGTCCATCAATCCGTATTCGGCGCGGGCCTTGACCACGTCCTCCAGTGAAAACTCCCATTTCATGTTGCATGTCTCCTTGTCTGGATCAGCCGAAAATGGCTGAAAAAGCATTTTCATCATCCCGGCAGATTGAGCAGGTCTTCTCGGGTGTCGGCGAAACAAAATGACGGTCACAGCGAGAGCAGCGCTGTTTGGTTCTACTGATCAGCGTGATCGGCGCCTGCTCCGGGCGGGCATCAAATGAGGTGGCTGCGTCCAGCACCCGTGGCTGACAAACTTCCAGGCAAACCTCGCAGGCCACGCAGCGGTCGGTTTGAAAGGTCAGCGCCCAGTCGCCGGGGTTCTCCACAATCTGCAAGGCACCAGTGGGACAGACCCGAAAACAGGCTTCGCACAGGGTGCAACCCGATTGCAGCGAAAGCTGCATCAGCGGCAGACCCTCATGAAACGTCACGAGAAAAGGGCGGTCATCCTTTTGTTTACACACAATCTGGAGCAATTCCCGCTGTTCTGACAGGGTGTAGGCACCGGCACGAATGGCTTTTTCCGGCACCTTGGCAAACTCGCCCGCCTCGCCTTTCTCCACCAGTTTATCCGCGCCATGGCCAAAGATACGCCGAAACAGGTGACGCCGGGATGCGGCGACGGCGCTCTTCCCGACATTTTTTTCCCGCACTCCAGGGCGGCGCGTATCTTCCGCCAAAACCGGCATCATCCAGTCAGGCGCCGGGCTGTCGTCTCCCCCACCGGTAGCGGCCTCCGATAGCTGATCGAGCGCCTCCAGATTGAGCTTGAGTTGTACTTCGCCGGTTTTGCCATGCGCACATTCTGAACAATGCCCGCTGCCATGCAGACTGACGGGGATTCGGCGCTTGGCCATATAAGCCAGCCACACCGCATCAATGGCGCCAAGACAGGGCACCACGGCATCGCCGCTGCAGCCCGAGGGTTCGCAGGCGAAGCGCCATGTGGGCTTCTTGATCGCTTCACGCAACAGGTCTATGGGCTTGAAAGCGGGGCTGCTCCATGCGTTGGTGTGGCAAGCGCTGATGCACAAGCCACAGTTCCTGCATTTGTCCGCAACGAGGGCGGCGCCTTCATCCGACAGCGCAATCGCTTCATGCGGGCAGGCATCGGCACAGCGGCGGCATTCGCTGTAGCGGTAGCGGTAGCGGGTACAGCAGTTGGCACGAAAGTCGGGCATTCGTCTGGCCGGGCTAGGGCTTGGGTTTACTTTGCAGAATTTGCAGGGGCGTGCCGGTTTCGCAGGTGTTGTGCGGAATCACAAAACCAATGCCAGAGGCCGCACCCGGCACCTTGGACGACGACACCGCGCTCAAGGATTTGAGCACATGCTCCCACGCCGTCACACCACCTTTGACCGCATAAATGATTTTGCCAGGATGCTGTTTCGCCAGCGCCGCACCAATGTTCGCGGCTTCCTGGTCACGGTCGGCCACGACGATGATCGACGCTGTGGGGATGATGCTTAAGTCCGGGCGATAACGCAAGGCATCGGCCAGCGGATGCTTACGCTGGTTGTCTTCACTGCGGGCATCAATAACGCAGCATGGGGGCTGGCTCTTGAGTGCCTCGGTCAGTTCGGCCGTGCCGCGCAGGGCGACAGCGGCGTGCACTGATGCGGCGCAGAATAAGGCTGCAGACAGGGCAAAGGCCAACCAATGGATGCGAGCAGGGGGCTTCATGCAAGTCGTTCCAAAGAGACGGTGGAGGTGACAGCGCTGCCTGGGCGTGGCAGCAGCTCGTGACGTCGATGATAAAGCGCGGCTGGCAGGGCAAGCTGTGTGGCTTGACCGTAGCTGATCCAGTCAGCGATCACAGGCGCCGGATCATTCAGCGGTGCGATCCAGAGCTTGTTGCCCAGTGTCTCGACCATGCCGGCGCAAAGGTTGAGGTCGGTATCGTCACAAATGTCTGCGCGCAGCAGTACGGATTGCACGCCGCGCTGCAGCATTTCGTCAACCCACAAATTGGCCCGAATACCCGAGGGCTCACCGTCGGTCTTGAGCACCTCCCAAGCCGGCTCGCACAGCGAAGGCGTGACGACACGAAAGTCAGCGTTGGACACCGTGTCGAAGGACCAGCTCACGGTCTGACGCTGCACCGGCATGTGCAGACCCAGGCGTGCGGCACCAAAGCGTTTGAGCAATCGTGGCATCACACCGGCGTCCAGCAAGGCGGCTTCTCCCACAAACACTTTGCTTATTCCGGCATCCAGCAGTGTCGTCGCCGTGGCCTCGGATTCGGCGCCCAGGACCACGCCAGTCCGCGCGACGCTTATGAAACCGATGGCCAGCGTTGGCGTGTAATGCACAAAGGTGGGCACAAACAATTCGATCTCGCCGTGGTTTCGGGCCAGGCAGCAAAATTGGACACTCATGGCGCGCTGCGGTTGTATTCGAATTTCGGGTACACGAACGGAAACATGGGACAGTCCGCATCGGGCGCGAGCCCCACCAGCATGGGGCGCAAGTCCTGCAAGTTGGCATAGATCGGCTCGATCTGGATGCCCAAATAGGCAGGACGGTATTTTCCCAGCACGAGCAAGGCATCGTCCAGCATCAGAAGCGCCCCTTCCTGGTTCTGATTTTGGGTGAAAAATAGCGCCAGGGTGGCAAACGCCAGCGCCTGCAGGAGTTCCGCTTCGGGGTCTGCCTGACCGAGGACACTGTTGCGGATCAGGCGCGACCAGCGTTCGTTGAGCCAGTCGTGCAAGGTGCCAAGCTCGTTTTTGTTCCACAGGGCGGCCACTTCGCTCCAGTCCAGCTCGGACAGTACCTGCCGGTCCGGGGGCAAGATGGGGCGCGAATGCAAATCAAGCAACATGGTGTTCATCCTCAAAGCGCAAGATCCTGCAAAGGCGTAATCGGGATCACGCGTGCAGCTGTCGGCCCTGCGACACGCTCCAGAAGGCCCGGTGGGCACTCGCCGCAAACCGGCTCGTCGGGGTTGAATTCCATCTTGATTTCAGACTTGGGCACTTCCAGTTGACCCTGATCCAGATCATCCAGATGACTCAAGCCCATGGCCGCAATTTCCTCAATCGCAAAACCACCCAAAAACCGGGCCATCTCCCGGTAAAACGAGTGACCTGCCGCACGTTCGATCAGGCCACTGTAGCCACGCACCCAGCGTCCGAGGTGCAGCGCCCAGAAGCGCCTGATCTCCTTCTCCAGCCGCTTGTAGACCAGCATGTCTTCACGCTCCAGGGCCGCTACGCAGCGCTCCAGCAGTTCGGCCACGAACATCAACTCGATGCCGAGTTGATCAGGGAACACCTCAAAACGCCCTCGTACTTGTTCAAACCCCATGCGCTGGTAAATCTGGGCCACTTGAAAATGCGGGTCCTGCTTGAAACGCCCGGTCAGCCGCACAGACTCGATAGGCGGGAACCCCCCTGAAGATGCGAACAGGGTGGCGTACTCGCACGCCAGGGCCTCGCACAGCGTTGGCAAATCGATCTCCAGAAAATCTGCATCAAAGGCAATGCCGACATCGCGTAGCGATTGCAGCAAGCGTGGGTCACGCAGCGCCGCCAGAAAGCTGGTCGAGGGTTCCTCCACAAATACGCCGGCCAGGATGCGGTAGAGATCGGCCCTGGCGTATAGCTCCTCCCGCAATTGCGCCGGATCCTGAATCGTCTCGGCGCATCCGGAGACTGCGGTCACAGTGTCTTCAAGGTCAAATGTGGCGATCAGCATGAAGTCTCCCAAAAAAAACGATCCGCAAACCCATGCGGATCGGCAACTCACTGTCAAACAAAAAAATCACCGTCCTGATATCGCCACGGGGGCGCGGCAATCAATGTCCGCCTCCGGCTTTGTGTTTGACGCTCTCAGGCCCCGCCCACGCGGCCATCTCGGGGTGCATTTTGCGGTGCAAGTCGCCGGTATAGGCGTAGCGCATCGTTTCCTTGAAGGCTGCCACGTGTTTTTCCCAACTTCCCTCGCTGTCGCCGTATTTGTCATTCGGTCCGGCCTTGGTGACCTTGACGACGGTGTCGTACCAGCCCTGTGATCCGCCAATTGGGTCGGCCACCACGGGAATGATGTTGTTCGGATGCACCCCCTTGTCGTCCCACCAGACGTTGTTCAGGTCCGGATCGTCCTGGCCGTGACTGGCATCACTCTTTTTGCTTTTGAGCTTGAGGGTGGCGAGGCGGCCGTACTCCCAGTGACCGAAGCCGGTGGGTATGGAAACCACCTTGGGGTGGATGCCCTCGGTGACATAGGCTTTGGTGACCAGATGGCCTACGGAACTTTCCACCCGTACCAGGTCACCCGTCTTGACGCCCAACTTCGCCGCTGTCTCCGGGTTCATCCAAGCCGGGTTGCTGTGGGCAATTTCCGCCAGCCATTTCACGGCAGCCGTGCGTGACTGCTTGTGCACGTTGAGTTTGAAGGTGGACAGGATCAACTCGTCATCCTTCATGGTTTCATGCCAGGGAATACGCTTGAAAGTGGGCATCGGGTTGAAGCCATAGTCCGCCCACTGGTCCACCCGCACATTGATGATTCGGTTACCGGTGGGAAAGCCCACATAGTTTTTACCGTCGCGCTTGACGCCGATGGCCTTGCCATTCTTGGTGATGGTGCCAGCCTTGTCCACCGCGGCACCGCTCATATCAGCTGCAGAAATTTCCTTTTTGTAGAGTCCATATTCGGCCTGGATTTCGCGTCCGGTCTTGTCTGACACTTTGCCCGTTTTGGGATTCAGTTTGCCGTAGATGGGCCAGACACCATGCTGCTTGAGGAAGTTCAAGCCACCGGCCTCCTTCAGGCCGGGCACGTTGTCGAAGTGATGACGCATGTAGTCCTCGCCATCCTTGAAGTTCCAGAACTGCTTCATGCCGCGCTTGCCGTCCGGGTCCAGCTTATGGATGATGTCGCGCAGCATGATCCGGTTTTCCCGCGACTCGCCCAGCGACTTGTGCACCGGCTGGCGAATGCCCAGCCAGGGCCACAGGGAGTTGGGCATGGACTCCGGCTCCCAGCGCTCCAGGTAGGGGCAGTCCGGCAGTATCAAATCAGCCAGCGCAGTTTCTTCACCCATGAAGGGACTCATGGACACCAGGTAAGGGATCAACTTTTCATCCTTGAACAGCTTGCCCCACACGGCCATGGACCCCGGGTTCGTATAGACCGGGTTGTCTTGATACGTGAAGTACACGTTGATTTTCTGCTTGCCCTCGGCAATCCAGAACGGCACCAGGTGGCTGACCTTGTGCGCTGCCAGCGGATAGTCTGGCGGATGCGAAAGAAACGAGTCCTTGGCGGGTTTGCCCGGCTCTGGCATCGGCTGCGGCCAACCCATGCCGCGCGGCAGGCAGTAGCCACCTTTCTTTTCGACGTTGCCCGTCATGATCGGCAGCATCATGCAGGCTTTCTCGTTGTAGGAACCGTACAGGTGCTTGGCCGGGCCGCGGTAGGTAAACAGTGTGGCCGGCTTGGCCGTGGCGAATTCACGGGCGACGCGCTCGATGGTTTCCACGGGAACGCCGGATATCTTCGATGCCCACTCGGGTGTGTATTGCTTGTAATGGGCCTTCAGCTCCGCCACCGTGACGTTGGTCCAGTTGTCGATGAAATCGGAGTCCTGCATGTCCTCGCGCAGGATCACATGCCCCATCGCCAGCGCGACTGCGCCGTCTGTGCCGGGAAACACAGGAATCCACTCATCCGAGAAGCCCGCCGTGTTGGACAGCCGTACGTCAAACGTGACGATCTTCATCTGGTTGTCGATTCGACCTTCCGTGACGCGCTGCGACAGCGGGTTGTGAAAGTAGGAGGCCTCCAGCACGTTGGAGCCAAAGTTGAGGACGTACTTGGCGTTGGCAAAATCCGGCGTCTCAATGTCAGGCCCCCACGTCGGCTCCATGCCAACCTTCTTGGACGATTCGCACACCGAGGTGTGGTTCACCACCGTAGCCGACCCCAGGGTTTTCATGAAACGATCCAGCGTGCCGCCGGTGCGGTTGCGACCGTACTTCATCATGATCGTATTGGGGTCTTCCTTGAGCGCGCCATCGAGTTTTTGCACCAACTCGGCGAGAGCCTCGTCCCATGTAATGCGTTTCCACTTGCCCTCACCGCGCGCGCCCACGCGCTTGAGCGGGTACAGGATGCGATCCGGGTCGTAGCTGTACCACATGCCTGAGTTGCCCTTGGCGCACAGGCGTCCGCGGGTGGAAACGTGCTCCGGGTTACCTTCGAGCTTGACCACGCGGTCATTTTCCAGATAGGCAATGGCGCCATCCTGGATGTTGCACACATGGCAGTTTGTGGGTACGGCACGACGCTCCACCGTCGTGACGGGGCCGATGTCCTTGCCGCCAAGATCATTTTCCATCGCGCTGAGCAGACGGGGCGCGCTAGCGGCGGCAGCACCGGTGCCAGCACTGACCTGAAGAAAGGTACGGCGCGATACGTTCGGAATTCTCATGCTTTATCTCCTTGCTGACGGTTCAAAACAGGGTCTGGACTTGTTGGGGAGCCATCAGGATGGCGTAGCGCAACGCAGCGCTGCCGACCAGGACAAGCAGTGCGGCGACCATCACACCGCCTTGCTGGCGTCCCAGTGGGGCCAGCAGCAGGGCGAACGGTGCCACGGTGCCAGCCACGATGCCCAAGCCGACGAAAATCAGGCCCATGCTGCCGGTGGTGAGAATGATGTAAGTCAACTCTTCTGCCGAACCGCCGTAGTTGGTGGTGCCCAGCATCGAGACCAGCACCACGCCCACCGCGCCAACCGACCAGATCAGATACTGGCGCAGCGTGGCCTGCGCTGCGGAGTTGATGCCCGCGAGCAGGGAACTCACGGCAGCACCGGAGGCCATGGCCAGGGCCACGAACAAAACCGGCATCACCGGTGTGTTCCACATCGGCCGCGACTGGTGTACCGACAAGTCGTAGCCTGTGTAGATCGGCAAACCCAAAGCCAGCACGGCGACCACCAGCGCCAGCAGTTTTCCGGCTTTCTCATCGCCTTTGCGCAGCATCAGCAGGTAGGCCGCGGACGCCGCGCCGAAGAGCAAGATGTTCAGCGAACCCCACGCCAGGGGCGAGGTGAAGTGCAGATAGATGGGGTTGAGCACGTTGAGAAAGCGCATAGGCTGCGAGAGGTCGCCAATGAGCAGCACGCCCCCCACCGCCAGCAGGGCAAACGAAGCATAGGCAGCCGGCTTGCGCAGTCCCGCCAACTCCGTCTTGTGCCAGGACAAAAACGAGAAAAACGAAAGACCCGCGCATATCCCGATGACAAAAAAGTAGATCGCGTAAGCCGAATGCCACGACACATCGTGAAACCAGACATAGTCACCCATGATGTGTTGCTCCTTAAAGGTTGAAGTGACGTTTGAAGGCGGAGCGTTCCTGCTCCATCACTTCGATTTTTTGGTAACCCTCGCGGCCAAACTCCGTCTGGTTGCGATCGGCACCGATATAGAAGACGTGGGGTTTTGTGCCCTGTTCCGGGCGCAGCACCTGGGTCGGATTCTTTGCAATCAAGTACGACACTTCGCTGTTCGGGTCATTGATATCCCCAAATACCCGCGAACGGCCAATACAGGTCTGCACACAGGCCGGCACCAGGTTTTGCGTGACGCGGTGAAAGCAGAATGTGCACTTGTCCACCACATTGGTAATCGGCGTGTACGTGCGGTGCGAAGGCAGCATGAAGCGCGCGTTGTAGGGACATGCCGCCATGCAACTGCGGCAGCCGATGCAGCGCTCATAGCGCTGCAGCACGAAGCCACCGTCCTCGACCACGAACGTGGCCTCGACAGGACAGTTGCGTACGCACGGGGGGTCCTCGCAGTGATTGCACAGGCGCGGCAGGAATTTGCGCGACACATTCGGATATTTGCCGGTCACCTTGTACGGCACCCAGGTACGGTTAACGCCCAGCGGGGTGTCGTACTCTGCTTTGCAGGCGACCTGGCAGGCCATGCAGCCGATGCATCGGCGGGTATCAACGACCATGGCATACCGCTTTTTGCGAGGGTTGCCTGCCGTCGCTGGTGACGAGATGTTTGTTGCTTCACTCATCGATTTGTCTCCTGGGGATGACGTGGGTTTCTTGTTTCAAGCCTGAATTGCATGATTGGTTCCGCAACATCCGTGCCATCGCGCATAAAACCGATTGCCGACCCATTTCCCGTGGAGTCCCCGAATTTTTGCTTCGCATGCCGGGCAAGAGACGTTACGAATAAGTAACATACCGCGGGTTTCTACGGGGATTGAATGTTACGAAATTGTTATAAAAATGGTGCTTGTTCAATGAACCTTGGGATTGTTGAATGCGACGCAGAGATCTGGTTGAATGCGGGGCTGCTCTGGGTTTGACGCTGGTCGGCGCGAGCGCGAAGGCGGCGATGCCGCAGTTGCGTATCGGCTTGACGGCGGTCATCCTGGCAGATCAGGCTGCGTTCCTGGCACGCTGGAGCGAATACCTGACCCTGCGCGTGGGTGTGCCGGTGGTTTTTGTCGCGCGCGAGTCGTACCAGTCCATTCTTGATCTGCTGTTTTCCGGTCAGCTTGATGCTGCGTGGATTTGCGGCTATCCCTATGTGCGTCACCAGGCGCAGTTGCAGTTGCTGGCAGTGCCCGTGTATCAGGGTGAGCCCCTCTACCAGTCCTACCTGATCCGCACCCGTGGGGGGGCGGTAGCGCTCAATGGCTGGAGTGACCTGAAACACCGTGTGCTGGCGTACTCCGATCCCCTGTCGAATTCAGGCTGGCTGGTGGCCCAGGCGCAACTGCGTGCCGCCGGCTTGAGCGCTCGTGATTTGCGGCGCACGTTCTTTGCCCACGGCCATCGCAACGTGGCGGAGGCGGTGGCCACCGGTCTGGCACATGCCGGCTGTATTGATGGTTACGTATGGGAAACCATGCAACTGCAAAAAATGGCTTCTGTCGCGAAAACGCAGGTGATCTGGAAGTCAGACTTCTATGCATTCCCGCCAATTGTGGTCAGGCAGGGCGACAGGAACAGCGCGCTGCCGGGACTAGGGACGGCACTGCTGACAATGCAAGACGAGCCCCAAGGCCAGGACCTGCTGCGAGCGTTGAATCTGAACGGCTTTTCCACACCCGCCCCAGCGCTCTTCGACTCCATCAAGGCACTGGCCGCCAGCGTGAACGCAGCGCGATCCTGAGCGCCATGTTGCCCCGTTTGCCCTATCGCATCCAGATACCGCTGGGCTTGGCGCTGGCCGTGACCCTGTCGGTACTGCTGGTGAGTGTGGTGGCGGCGCAAATATCGGCACGCACCGCACGACAGGACATCGTCGTCACTGTTCAACGCGTCATGGAACTATTGGTGGCGCAGGGGCGACCATTGCTGGCGGCCGAAGACACGTGGCACGCGTTTGAGCTCTTGCGAAATACTGCGGCTCTGCTTCCTGATGCGGGCAAGGGCAATTCCCGCGCGGCTATTCTGGATGCCAATGGGCGGTACCTGGCAGGGTCCGACCCGCAACGTTTGCCAACCGGCGAGCAGGCCTTGGGTGTGTCGGTGAGCGGTCGCATGCTGCCCCTTGCCAAGGATGTGTCGTCGGCCCGATTGATGGCTTCCGCAGACGGTAGCCTGGCCCTGATTCAACCGATTCGCAGCGACGATGAGAAAGTCATTGGATTCGTATTTGCAGAAGTCGATGGCGCCGCGTTCGCACCCGACTGGGCCGCGCTGGCCACGCCCGCGTTGATAGGAGCGGCGCTGGCCGTGATTGTGCTGGTGCCACTGGGATGGCTGGCTGGCCGCCGCATGGCGCAACCGATCGCGCAGATGGCGAACAGCATCTCGCTGATCGGTCGGGTGGATCTGGCGAAATTGCAGCAACTGATGCCACAGGTGCGCGACCCGGAGCTCAATCGCATTGCTGGAGCGCTACGAAGGCTGCTGGCTGAAATGGCTCTACGACAAGCCAACGAGCAGCGCGCTCTTTCCGCAGAGCGACTGGCCGCCGTAGGCCGCATCACGGCGGCGGTAGCGCATGAGATCAACAACCCGCTGGCCGGTTTGCTGACGGCGACGCGTACGCTGCGCCTGCACGGCGACGCCCCGGACACTCGACTGCGTACTGTGGACTTGATCGAACGCGGCTTGCATCAGATTCGCACCATGACGGCCGCCCTGCTGCCCCAGGCGCGGGTGGAAGATCGCTGCATGACGGCGACCGACCTGGACGATGTCATTACCCTGGCGCGGGCCACCGCCACCTTGCACAGCGTCACGGTGACGTCGGTGCTTGCGAACGATGCGGACTTGTGCGTCCCCTCATCGGTATTCCGCCAGGTCATGCTTAACTTGCTGCTCAATGCCATCAAGGCAGCGGGAAACGGTGGCCAGGTTCACGCGGACCTGGCCGCTGACGCCCAGACCGTGCGATTCACCGTGGCCAATACCGGGCAGGTCCTGTCCGGCGACGATTTGCAGCAGCGCCTTCACGCCGAAGACCGCAACGACCCGCACGGCTTCGGGCTGTGGATTTGCCATGAATTCGCAGTGCGCCATGGCGGCGGATTTGTGGCCACGGAGCCGGACGCAATACCTCTACCGTTTCGTACCAGCCTGAGCTTCTGGCTCCCCAAACATACCCACCATGACAACAAAAAAATTACTGCTAATTGAAGACGACCTCATCCTGGGCGAGTCACTGGTGCAACGGTTTGAGCTCGAAGGCGTCAAGATCGTGTGGGTTCGCCGTCTGGCGGAGGCACAGGGCCAGATTGAGGAGCCCTGGGGCGCCGTGATCAGCGACGTGCGCCTGCCCGATGGTTTGGCGACCGAGTGGTTTACCCAGTTGTCGCCGGCATATCGCCTGTTGCCGTGGTTTTTTCTGACCGGCTACGGCAGCGTGAATGACGCGGTAAGCGCGCTGCATGCAGGTGCCCGTGAATACCTGACCAAGCCGTTTGACATTGAAAAACTGGTGTCCATGGTGCTGGACGCGTTGGCGACGAGCACGCGAACCCCGGCACAGGCGGTGCTCGGCATCTCGCCCGCCATGCGACGGGTGGAAGAGTTGGCGCGCAAGCTGGCGCGACAAAAGACTTCCGTGCTCGTGACCGGGGAGTCGGGGGTGGGCAAGGAAGTCGTGGCGCAAATGATCCACAGGCTGGATCCGCGCAGCAAAAACGGCGACTTTGTCCCAGTGAACTGTGCTGCGGTACCGGAATCCATGATGGAAGCGGAATTTTTCGGCTACGAAAAAGGCGCGTTCACCGGTGCGCAGCGCGTCCACAAGGGATTTGTGGAACGGGCTCACGGCGGCACACTGTTTCTGGACGAAGTGGGGGACCTGCCCGCCAGCATGCAGGCCAAGCTGTTGCGGGTATTGCAGGAACGATGCTTCTTCAGGCTCGGCTCGGAGCGCACCACACACAGCGACTTTCGCATCATCGCCGCCACCAACCGGGACCTGTACGCCGATATGCTGGCGGGCAAGTTTCGCGAAGACCTCTTTTATCGCCTGGCCGTGATTCGTATCGAAATACCGCCCCTGCGCGAGCGACCGGAAGATGTGCGCTGGCTGACGGAACTGATCCTGCAACAGATCACGGCGGAGCAAGGCATTCCGATCACCATGTCGGAGTTGTTCCTGCGTGACCTGATGGCGCGCAATTGGCGCGGCAATATCCGCGAGCTGCGTGCCTATCTGGAACAGGCGGTGGTCATGAGTGATGAGGGCGTGCTTGCCGTGCCTGCGTCCGCCAGCCCTGGCGCGCCCCCAGACGCCGCCTCAACGGATGGCGCCGCGGATGGTCTGCTGCCACTGAACGCCATCGTCGAGGATGCGGAGCGTGTCCACATTCGCAAGGCACTGAATCACTGTGAGGGCAGCGTCGGCAAATCTGCCGAACTGCTGGGCATCAGTCGCAAGACGCTGTGGGAAAAAATGAAGCGGCTTACCATCAGCGCCTGAGGAAGTTATGCCAATTGAAACCACGATGAACTGTCTAACCACCGCCTGGACGTCCCATGAACCCGAACTACGCAGCTGGCTGCGCCATCGGCTGGGCAATCCGGAGGAAGCCGATGACCTGCTGCAAGACCTTTTTATCAAAGCCCTTCGCCAAGGCGAACGGTTCTGCTCGGTACAAAACGCCCGTGCGTGGCTGTTCGAGGTGGCTCGCAACACACTGGCCGATCGACTGCGCGTGGCACGCGAGACGGTGGAATTGCCCGACGACTTGCCAGCGCCCGCAGACGAGACCGACGCGGTGGACACGCTTACGGCCTGCCTGCCACGCGTGCTTTCCGAGTTGAGTGCCGAGGACAATGAGGCCATTACGCTGTGCGATTTGCAGGGCATGAGCCAGGCTGACTTCGCCGTGGCCAAAGGGTTGAACCTCAGCGCTGCCAAGTCGCGCATCCAGCGAGCACGTCTGCGTCTGAAACAACGTATGACCCAGGTCTGCCAGGTGCAGATGGACGAAGCCGGCCACGTAAGCGACTTCGTGCCGCGCTAACCCGCCCGCAAGGCGCTATATTATTTATAGCTGCTTGCGCAATCTTCATAAGGGCTAAGAGCCTTTTTGTTATAAATTTTGCATGGGAATGTGTCTTTCGATCAACTTGTTCGTCTTCATAAGTATGAATACCTTGACCGCCCCACTCAAGACTTGGCCCTCGCGCCAGCCTGTCGCCTTCCTGATCTTGGCCGCGATCGTCTGGTTGGGGCTTTACGAGATGTTGACTCCCACTTCTGAAGCGCTGGTGGCCGCCCTGCCGGTGGACCGGACCAGCCACTTGGGCGGTGCGCTGCAGTTCTTCTTCTACGACACGCCCAAGGTATTGATGCTGCTCACCGGCGTGGTGTTCGTCATGGGCATGATCAACAGCTACTTCACGCCCGAGCGCACCCGTGCGCTGCTGGCCGGCCGGACCGAAGGCGTGGCGAACGTAATGGCAGCCAGTCTGGGTATCGTCACCCCGTTCTGCTCATGCTCGGCGGTTCCGTTGTTCATCGGCTTTGTGCAGGCGGGCGTACCGCTGGGCGTGACGTTTTCTTTCCTGATCTCGGCACCCATGGTCAACGAGGTGGCGCTCACCCTCCTGTTCGGCATGTTTGGATGGAAAGTGGCCTTGCTGTACATGGGCTTGGGCCTGTCGGTTGCGATCGTGGCGGGCTGGGTGATTGGCCGCCTGAGGATGGAGGCCTACCTGGAAGACTGGGTGCGCGACATGCCCAAGACAGCGGCCCAGTTCGAAGAAACAGGCATGACGCTGGCCGACCGCGTTCAAGGGGGCTTCAACGCCGTGCGCGAGATCGTAGGCAAGGTGTGGCCCTATATCCTGGGCGGCATTGCGCTGGGGGCATTGATTCATGGCTATGTGCCGGAAGATTTCATGGCATCTTTCATGGGCAAGGACGCTTGGTGGTCGGTGCCGCTGGCGGTGGTCATCGGCGTGCCCATGTACACCAATGCAGCCGGTGTCATCCCCATCGTGCAGGCCCTGCTGGCCAAGGGCGCTGCATTGGGCACCGTGCTGGCTTTCATGATGAGCGTGATCGCGCTGTCATTGCCCGAAATGATCATTCTGCGCAAGGTGCTCAAAGTCAGATTGATTGCCACCTTTGCAGGTGTAGTGGCTACCGGCATTTTGCTGGTGGGCTATGTGTTTAACGCTGTTCTTTAAGGAAACCCATGGATATCAAAGTACTCGGCACTGGCTGTGCCAACTGCAAAAGTACGATTGCCCTGATCGATCAAATGGCGAAAGCCAAAGGCGTGCCAGTGACCCTCGAAAAGGTTGAAGAACTGCGCGACATCATGGGCTACGGCGTCATGTCCACGCCCGGGGTGGTCATCAATGGCAAGGTGGTGCACGCCGGTGGCGTGCCCAGCCGCGACAAGATCGAGCAGTGGCTCGCAGGGGCCTGACTCAGCAGGGAGTGCGACGTCAAGAACCCGCACATCCTGATGTGCTCCAGGATGGCTTCATCCCTGACCACCCCACGCGCGGCGGCATTTTGTTCTGGATGTAAAAGGGCTACCCTGTCATTACCAAACGTTTGAATGCTTTGACAAGGAACAAGAACCATGACCCACGCCGCAGCCAAAATGACTTTTCATGTCGAGTCTCGTCGCGTGGATGCGCACGATAGCCTGTCTCGCTGCAAGAACGCTGAAATTGCGCTGGACACCGACATGGCAGGCAGCCCAGATGCCTTCAACCCGGCCGAGTTGCTGCTGGCCGCACTCTCGGCCTGCATGATCAAGGGTATGGAGCGGGTAGTGCCGATTTTGAAATTCGAATTGCGCGGGGTTGAGGTCATCGTGGACGGCGTGCGCCAGGATGTACCGCCAAAAATGGAATCAATCCGCTACGAGATCATTGTGGATACCGATGAGTCGGACCAGCGGCTGGCCCTGCTGCATGAGAACGTCAAGAAGTACGGCACGGTGTTCAATACCGTCATGCCAGGGACCGATTTGAGCGGTGTCTTGCATCGGCGGTGAACCCACAAGCAACACTGAAAGGAGCAACCAGCATGTGCATGGGATACGCAAAAGAAATCAGGGCCTGGGTGTGTGACGAGGCTCGCAGCCAGCGCGAGATCATGATGGATGCGTGGAGCCGGGTATTCGAGGATTCAGTCGATGAGTCCGACCTACCAGCCAGTTTCCCGCCGATCAAGTCTGCGCTGGCGCCAGAAGGCCTCGTCGCAGGGTAAGCAAAGCGCGTGTTGCGATCGATTCGATTGGTGATTATTTATTTCAAGGAGTAGCAGCATGAATCAAAAAGAAATTGTCATTTGCAATCCCGTGCGTACCGCTATTGGCACCTACGGCGGCAGCCTGAAAGAGGTAACGGCGCCTGAACTGGGTGCGGCCGTCATTCGTGAAACCCTCAAACGTTCAGGCTTGAGTGCCGACAAGGTGCAAACCCTGGTCATGGGCAACGTGATTCAGGCTGGGGTCAAGATGAACCCGGCGCGCCAGGCCGGTATTGGTGCTGGCCTGCCGGTCGAGGTGCCCGCGCTGACCGTCAACCGTGTTTGTGGTTCAGGCGCTCAGGGCGTGGTGAGCGCCGCGCTGGAAATCTGGTCCGGCATGATCGACTGCGCGATTGCCGGTGGCATGGAGAACATGGATCGCGCCCCTTACCTGCTGCCGCAGGGCCGCTGGGGCGCGCGCATGGGCGACGTCACCATGTTTGACAGCATGCTGTTTGACGGCTTGAACGACGCTTTCAGCAACAAGCATTCCGGTTGGCACACCGAAGACCTGGTGACAAAGAGCAACATCTCGCGGGAAGATCAGGACCGCTGGGCTCTTCGTTCGCAGCAACGCTTTGCGGCAGCGCAGGCGGCGGGCAAGTTTGAGGCGGAAATCGCGGCGATGGAAGTGCCAGGGCGCAAAGGCCCTACGGTATTCAACAAAGATGAACACAACCGGCCCGACACCACCGCCGAGTCGCTCGCCAAGCTCAAACCGGCGTTTCGCAAGGAAGGCAGCATTACGGCAGGCAGCGCACCCGGCCTGAACTCGGGCGCAGCGGCGATGATCGTCGCCAACCGGCAATGGGCCGAGAAGAATGGACTCAAAGGCATTTCGCGCCTGCCGTTCTCGATGAAGGTGCTGCTGGAAAATCTGCTGC
>OFPG01000031.1_pt1 | contig 17606 bp, 12 predicted proteins | sample 1542501 | NCBI WGS metagenome assembly OFPG01 (sample SAMN05503963, study PRJEB24370) | sediment metagenome | isolation source: lake sediment | place: USA: Lake Hill lake, St. Paul Island, Alaska | collected 2013
CGGTGGATGTAGTCAACCGCCGAGCGCGGCAGGTCGTAGTTCACCACCACAGGCAATTGGGCAATGTCCAGGCCACGGGCGGCCACATCGGTGGCGATCACCACTTTCAATCGGGACGCCTTGAAATCGGCCAGCACCTGCGTGCGCTTGCCCTGACTCAGTTCGCCATGGAAGGGCTCGGCGTTGATTCGGGCTTTTCGCAATTTGTCGGCAACCATTTCGGCGGCGTGTTTGGTGGCCACAAAAACCAGCACGCGGCTCCAGTGATTTTGCTGAATCAGATGGCGCAACAGCTGGGTGCGCCGACCCGCGTCCACGGCAATGGCCTGCTGCACGATGTCAGGCTGGCTCTGCGGCTCGGGCAGCACCTCGACGCGGACCGGGTCGCGCAGCAGGGTCTGCGCGAGGGCCTGAACAGCCGGAGGAAAAGTGGCCGAGAAAAACAGATTCTGACGCTTCTCAGGCAACAGCGCGAGGATGCGCTGGAGTTCTTCGGCAAAACCCAGGTCGAAAAGACGATCTGCTTCGTCGAGCACCAGTGTCGTGACACTTCCCAACGCGAGTGCATTGTGATTAATCAGGTCCAGCAAACGGCCGGGGGTGGCAACCACGATGTCGGTGCCGCCGCGCAAGCGCATCATCTGCGGATTGATGGACACACCGCCAAACACAATCGAGACCTTCACCGACCGTGGCAGGTGTTCCGCCAGCTTGCGAATCTCCTCGCCCACCTGGGCACAGAGTTCACGCGTGGGCACCAGGATCAGCGCGCGAACCCGCCGCGGGCTCTCCAGCGGGGCATTTTCCAGCTGCTGCAGCAGCGGCAGTGCGAATGCTGCCGTCTTGCCTGAGCCGGTTTGCGCCGAGCCCAGCACATCGTGGCCCAGCAGCGCTGCGGGAATGGCTGCCGCCTGGATGGGCGTGGGCGAAAGATAGGCTTTGGCGCTGACAGCGCGTTGGAGGGAGGGGGACAAACCCAGTGAAGAAAATGGCATGAACAGGCGCTTTGCGGATGTGAGGGCTGACCCCAAAACGCCCAGTTTAATCTGCCTGAAGCCTGAAGCCAGGCCAGGCTCGGCGTGGCCAGCCCATGGCGAGCGCCACGGCAGGTCCCGCCGGGGCCGGTCAGGGGGCGACAAGTCGCATAATCGAACGCTTGCAAATCACGCCCGTCTGGGGTGATATCAGACTAATCAGTTGGGGACCGAGCTGAAGGTCTGTCCCACAAATTCTCAAGAGGCAGCCGTGAAAAAGACATTCAAACTAAACATCGAAGGCAAGAACCGTGACCGGGTACTGGAGGCCACCAAGCACGAAATCCGGAAATACGTCAAAAGGCAAAGACGGGTGCCGCTGCCCGAAGGCGTGGACTTCTGGGATTTTGACTGCAAGTTCGGCACCAGCGAAGCAGACGCAACGGTGGTCCATTTCGCGACCATCACCAGTTTGATTGACACAGTCGCCAAGGCTGGGGGTGATGCGTTTTATCTCGAGATTCTTGCCAAAAACGGCTACCGCACAGCCAGGGCGGCGGGCATCGGCGATGCCGGACAGGCCCAGCCATAAGCTCTTGCAGCCGGCGGCAGGAATCTGCCAGCCGAAGATAAACCGCACGCCCATCATGAACGAACACGGCAATGAAACTCCCCTCCTGGTTTGAGCACTTTCCTGTCGGCCTCTTTGCCATGCCCGTGGGCTTGCTGGCACTGGCTGGCGCCTGGCGCCGCGCCCAGGGATTCGGGTGGCCACTGGCACGGCCCGTCGCACAAACGCTCGCCTGGACAGCAATGGTCCTGTTGGCCGGGTTTTTGCTGCTCTACGCGGTGAAGTGCCTGCGCTATCCCCGCACCCTTGTAGCAGACTTCACCCATCCGCTGATCAGCTCACTGATGGCGCTGGTTCCGCTTTCCTTGCTGCTTTGCACGGTCTACTTTGGGGAACCCCACCATGACGGCTGGCTGCTGTTTGCGCTGCTGGCGTTGGCGCTGCAGGGTGTTATCGCCATGCGCATTGTGGCGATGCTCACCTCAACCTCACTGCCGGTGACGGCAATCACGCCGGCGCTGTACGTGCCCCCCGTAGGCGGTGGTCTCGTTGGGGGTATGGCGCTAAGCACATTGGGTTACCCGGGATGGGCCGCCCTGCTGTTTGGCATGGGACTGGTCAGTTGGGCCCTGCTGGAGGTCCGCATACTGAACCGGCTATTCGAGGGCACCATGCCCGAAGGCTTGCGGCCCACGATTGGCCTGGAACTCGCACCTGCATCAGTCGCCACACTGGCAGCCGGGGCCATCTGGCCGCTGCTGCCTGGGGATGTCCTGATTGTTGGCCTGGGCATTGCAGCAGGACCCGTTGTAGCAGTTGTGGCCCGATACAAATGGTGGGGACGTGTGCCGTTTTCCATCGGATTCTGGTCATTTTCCTTTCCGCTTGCAGCACTCGCTGGGGCCGTCACTGAAGTTGTCCATCGCGGGGGGTGGCCGCCTCTTGTCGGCGGCATCGCCCTGACCCTGGCATCTTCAGCCATCGCGTTTCTCTGCTTCAAGACGCTCATGCTGCTCAAGCACAACAGACTCATCCCGCAATCTCAGCCAGCATAATGTCCGGGACAACCATTTGATAAATTTCTGGCCTTCTTGCGGTTTTGACCAACTTGCGCGCAATTCCCGCGGTTGGCTCATACCCACCGACATCTATCTGCGCCTATTTCTCGCGCGTCCCGAGCTGTCGCTCGTGCCTGAGTCATGCGCCGCAGAGACCGCCTTGCATGAAGCACTGTGCGCTTCGCCCTCCCGGCCAATCCCGCTGGTCGAACTTGATGCCCTGCAAGATGCCGATGCGCGGGACAATTACACGATGTTCCTTGGTTTTCGCGATGCGCTACTGGCTGCTGGCACTCTGGAAGGCTACTACCTGAACCTGTTCCGCAACGGCACGATTGACATCCCTCCGTTGTTTCTGGACCTGATAGCCCAGGCGATCTTGCGTAACGCACTGGACGGCACGACGGACCCGTATGAGGCAAGGGCAGCAGAAATGCTGTTTCGCGCCCAGCGCATCTCGGTCCAGGACGGGCAGATCCTTTCGGGCGACCGCGATGTCATTGATATGTACAACGAAACTGGCGGACTGGGCGAGATTGGCCGACTGCTGACACAAAGCAATGCCCCCATGCCCACCGTCACGCTGGAGGTGCTGAACGCCAATAACGCCTCCGGCTACTGGCAAGCCAGTGAACGCCATACCTCGCTGCTCGACCTGACGCATGAGGTCACCCAGAATCTCAGCCATGGCCTGACATTCCAGATGACCCGGGCTCGAAGCGGCCTGAAGGCTCTGGCACGCGTGCTCGAAAAATGGATCACGCACTTTCTGGGCGTAGCAGTCACCATCCAGCCCGAGCAAAAAATTGATGACCCGGCATGGCGCTGGCATGTGGGGCTGGACAGCGAGTCCACCACCCTGCTGAACGATCTCTACGAAGACCGGCCGGTTGCGCCCGAACGCATGAAGCGGGTGATCAGCCTGTTCCGACTGGACTTTGCCAATCCAGGCGAGATGCGGGCCGACGTGGCCGGCAAACCGGTCTACCTGGGCCTGACGATGAATGCTGACAACGTGGTCAAACTCAAGCCGCAGAACCTGCTGGTCAATTTGCCGCTGGCCACCTCAATGTAGGGTCTCCCGGGTACTGCTGGCAAACGGATGGACAGAACACCAAATCGTAAGGGCCGGGGTGGGTCCGGTGCGACACAAGCCAAGTCCGGGGATAATCAGAGAGTTTTTAAAATTAACTGGAGTTATTTCATGGCCAAGATCATTCGTACCGAAGCAGACCGCATCGCAACCCCCCGGCCCGTGCCCCCCAAGGGCGTGTGCTTCACCGCCGGCAAAGGCCAATTGCGCAGCCTGGAGCGTGGCGCTGCGACCAACAGCAAGAAAAACCCGGGCAAGCGCTGCAAAAAGGGCGGCTAAGCACCCCTTCCAGACCGGCGCTGTACTGTAAATACTTACATATTGCGCCGGTACTGGCCGCCCACCTCGAACAGGGCATTGGTGATCTGGCCCAGTGAGCACACGCGCACGGCATCCATCAGCACCGCAAACACATTCCCGTTTTCAATCACAGCTTGTTGAAGTCGTTTCAGCATGGCAGGGGACTCGTTCGCGTGCAGCGCGTGAAAGTCGGCCAGCCGCTTGAGCTGGTTCTGTTTTTCCTCATCCGTTGAGCGGGCCAGTTCCAGCTTGTCCAGCACCGCATCGCCATGCGGATTGCGGAAGGTATTGACGCCGATGATGGGCAGCTCGCCGGTGTGCTTGAGCATTTCGTAGTGCATGGATTCGTCCTGAATCCGGCCTCGCTGGTAGCCGGTTTCCATCGCCCCCAGCACGCCGCCGCGCTCGGCGATGCGCTCAAACTCCAGCAGCACCGCCTCTTCCAGCAGCTCGGTCAGTTCCTCGATGATGAAGGCGCCCTGTGACGGGTTTTCATTCTTGGCCAGGCCCCATTCCCGGTTGATGATGAGCTGGATCGCCATGGCGCGGCGCACCGAATCCTCGGTCGGCGTGGTGATGGCTTCGTCGAATGCGTTGGTGTGCAGGCTGTTGCAGTTGTCGTAGATCGCAATCAGCGCCTGCAGGGTGGTGCGGATGTCGTTGAACTGGATTTCCTGCGCGTGCAGGCTGCGCCCGGAAGTCTGGATGTGGTATTTCAGCTTTTGGCTGCGTTCATTGGCGCCGTATTTCTCTTTCATGGCCACGGCCCAGATGCGACGTGCCACGCGGCCCATCACGGTGTATTCGGGGTCCATGCCGTTGGAGAAGAAGAAACTCAGATTGGGTGCAAAGTCGTCGATGTGCATGCCCCGCGCCAGGTAGGCTTCGACAAAGGTGAAGCCGTTGGACAGGGTGAACGCCAGCTGGCTGATCGGGTTGGCCCCGGCTTCGGCAATGTGGTAGCCGCTGATGCTCACACTATAGAAATTGCGCACGCGGTTATGCACGAAGTACTCGGCGATATCGCCCATGACCTTCAAGCTGAATTCGGTGGAGAAGATGCAGGTGTTCTGGCCCTGGTCTTCCTTCAGGATGTCGGCCTGCACGGTGCCGCGCACGTTTTCCTGCACCCACTCCCTTATTTTTTCCAGCTCGGTATCGGTCGGCTCACGACCGTTGTCGGCCTTGAATTTGTCGATGTTCTGGTCAATGGCCGTGTTCATGAACATGGCCAGAATGCTGGGCGCCGGGCCGTTGATGGTCATGCTGACGCTCGTTGACGGGCTGCACAGGTCAAACCCGCCATACAGCACCTTCATGTCGTCCAGCGTGGCAATGGAGACGCCCGAATTGCCGACCTTGCCATAGATGTCGGGGCGCGGGTCGGGGTCGTTGCCATACAGCGTCACCGAATCAAACGCCGTCGACAGGCGCTTGGCCGCCATGCCCGAACTCAGCAATTTGAAGCGCGTGTTGGTACGAAACGCATCGCCCTCACCCGCAAACATGCGGGTCGGGTCTTCGCCTTCGCGCTTGAAGGCAAAGGTGCCGGCCGTGTACGGGTAGCTCCCAGGCACGTTGTCCAGCATCAGCCACTTCAGGATTTCGCCATGGTCTTCGTATTGCGGCAACGCCACTTTGCGAATGGTGGTGCCGCTGAGCGATTTGGTGGTCAGTGCGGTACGAATCTCCTTGTCCCGGATTTTGACGACGTATTCGTCACCCGCGTAGGCGGCCTGCATGGTGGGCCATTGCGAAAGCAGTTTCTTTTCTGCCGCACCCAGATGCGCTTCGCGCTGCGCCGCCAGATCCAGCACGGCCTGGTAGGCATTTGCCTTGTTCGGATCGTCTTCTTTGAGCATGCGGCCAGTCTCCCGCAACTGCTGGATTTCGCGCGCCAGTGTGGCTTGGCTGCGTGCGCGCTTCTTGTAGCTGCGCACGGTATCGCTGATTTCGGCCAAATAGCGCGTGCGCGCGGCTGGCACCACCGGCGTCTGGTTGGTGCTGTGGCGCACCGACACGGTCGGGAGCTGGGAGGATGACGCCAGCGTCAGGCCCAATGCCGCCAGACGCGGCTTCAAGGCTTGATACAAGGCCGTGACACCGTCGTCATTAAAACGCGCCGCCATGGTGCCGAACACGGGCATGTTTTCTGCGGGTGTGGTCCAGGCTTCCTTGTTGCGCTGCACTTGCTTGGCCACGTCGCGCAGGGCATCCAGCGCACCCTTGCGGTCAAATTTGTTGATGGCGACAAACTCGGCAAAGTCCAGCATGTCAATTTTTTCCAGCTGGCTGGCCGCGCCAAACTCGGGTGTCATCACGTACAGCGGCACATCCACATGCGGCACGATGGCCGCGTCACCCTGGCCGATGCCCGAGGTTTCCACCACAATCAGATCGAAGCCTGCCACCTTGCAGGCCGCAATCACATCGGGCAGCGCGGCGCTGATCTCCGAGCCAAAGTCACGCGTCGCCAGGCTGCGCATGAAAACGCGTGGACCCTGCCGCCACGGGCTGATCGCATTCATGCGGATGCGGTCGCCCAACAGCGCGCCACCGCTCTTGCGCCGCGACGGATCGATGCTGATGACGGCCACGCGCAGACTGTCGTTCTGATCCAGGCGCAAACGGCGAATCAACTCGTCGGTCAACGAGGACTTGCCGGCGCCACCGGTTCCCGTAATGCCCAGCACCGGGATCTTTTGGGTAGCAGCGAGCGCCCGTATTTCCTTGGTTAGCGCCGTTAATTGCTCGGAAGGCGCGCCTTTGCCCTCGCCCGCCGCTTTTTCATTCTCCAGCGCGGTGATGAGTTGCGCCAGGGCTCGCCAGCTCATCTCACTGTGTCCCTGAATAGCCGCAATCGCCCTGGGTGCGTAAGCTGACAGATCTTTGTCACAGCGCATCACCATCTCGCCAATCATCCCCGCCAAACCCATCCTCTGGCCATCTTCCGGACTGAAGATACGGGCCACACCATATGCCTGCAGTTCACGAATTTCCGGTGGCACAATGACGCCACCGCCGCCGCCAAACACCTGGATGTGGGCGCCACCGCGCTCTTTGAGCAAGTCCACCATGTACTTGAAATACTCGACGTGCCCGCCCTGGTAAGAGCTGATGGCGATGCCTTGTGCATCTTCCTGCAGGGCCGCAGTCACCACTTCATCCACGCTTCGGTTGTGCCCCAGGTGAATCACCTCGGCGCCCATGCCCTGCAAAATGCGGCGCATGATGTTGATGGCCGCGTCATGTCCGTCAAACAGGCTGGCGGCCGTGACAAAGCGTACTTTGTGAGTTGGGCGGTAATTGGCGAGCGCCTTGAATTCAGCAGACAGGTCGGTCATGGTGGAGCTCCGGGATAAATTTGCAGCAGAGTCAGCATCAGAATAGGATTTGCTGACTTGACGTTTACGTAAACGTCAATCTTACCGTTTTTCCAAAAAAGAGGGGCGCTTGCGCGCCCCTTCTCTTGAAAACCTGTTCCTGGTCCGCCCTGCCCGCAAACCAGCGGCGAGCGGTCATCCGCCCAAATAAGCCGCCTTCACCGCCGGATCGTCTTTCAGTTTGTCAGCCGGTCCATGCACTGAAATACGGCCATTTTCAAGCACATAGCCGTAGTCGGCCACCTTGAGTGCAGCCGCTGCAAACTGCTCAACCAGCAGCATCGTGACGCCCTGACTCTTCAGTCGCGAGATGATGTTGAACACTTCCTCCACCAAAATCGGCGCCAGGCCCATCGACGGCTCATCCAGCAGGAACACCTCCGGGTTGAGCATGACCGCACGCGCCATGGCCAGCATTTGCTGCTCACCGCCAGACAGTGTGCCCGCCAGCTGGTGCGTGCGCTCTTTGAGACGAGGGAACATCTCCAGCGCCTTCTGCAAGTCGGACTCAACGTCGCCTTTGGGGCGCGCATTGGTGTAGCGCACAAATGCGCCCAGGCGGATGTTATCGAGCACGCTTAGGGTCGGGAATACACGCCGGCCTTCGGGTGAGTGCGCCAGGCCGCGTTTGGCGATCTGGTGTGATTCCAGGCCCGTAATGTCCTGGCCCGACAGCGTGATCTTGCCGGATACCGGCTTGATCATGCCCGATATCGCCCGCATGGTGGTGGTTTTGCCAGCCCCGTTGGAGCCAATCAGGGTGACAATTTTGCCCTTGGGCACCTGGATCGAAACACCGTGAAGTACTTCGACCTTGCCATAGCCAGCTTGTAAATTTTCAATGGTGAGCATGTTGAATCTTCTCCGCAATCAATGCGCTTCTGCGCCGCTGCCCAGATAGGCCTCGATCACGGCGGGGTTGCTTTGCACATCGGCGGGTTTACCTTCCGCAATTATTTGCCCGAAGTCGAGCACCGACACGGTGTCTGAAATCCCCATCACCACGTCCATGTGGTGCTCAATCAAGATCACCGTGATGCCATGGTCGCGGATTTTCTGAACCATCTTCATCAGTTCAGGCAAGTCTGCGGGCGGCAAGCCTGCCGCAGGTTCATCCAGCAGCAACAGGCTGGGATTCAGCCCCAAGGCACGCGCAATCTCCAGCATGCGCTGCTTGCCATAGGGCAGATTTCGCGCCTGCTCTTCGCTCAAGTCCGTCAGCCCGACGAAGCCCAGCAAGCTGGCGGCCTGCTCGCGTGCTGCAGCGTCTTCCCGCTTGTAGCGGGGGGTGCGCAGCATCACGTCCAGGATGTTGCTCTTGTAGGTGTGATGCAAGCCCACCAAGACGTTGTCGGTGGCCGTCATCTCACCAAAGAGTTGGACATTCTGAAAGGTACGCGCAATGCCGGACAACGCAATACTGGACGGTGTCTGGCCTGTCACCGTCTGCCCGTTGAACACCACCTGCCCGGCGGTGGGTTGGTAGATGCCGGTGAGCACGTTCATCATGGTGCTCTTGCCCGAACCATTCGGACCAATCAGACCGTGAATCGTTCCGCGTGCGATGTGCAGATCCACCTGATTCAGGGCTTTGAGGCCACCAAACTGCATCAAAATTTTCTGCGCTTCAAGCAGCGGGCCTGCGCCAGCGGGAGTCGCCTTGTGGGGCGTGGTCCAGGCGCGTACCTTGACGCTTGGGGCTTTGACGCTGGCATGTGCTGCCGGCTTGGCAAAGCGTGCGACAAAATCACGGGCAAAGCCCACAATGCCATCTTGCAGGTAATAGACCACAAACAGGGTCATCAGGCCAAAAATGGTCAGACGCCAGTCAGTGATATTTTCAAGCTGAAAGGAAAACACGGCCATGCCAACCGTGGCAACCACGGGTACCGCCAGCTCACGCACTGTTTTGACTTTTCGCACGAAGTTGTATGCCGCCATGCCGACCACAGCAACCGCCAGCACGGTGGCGATTTTTCGAAAGAGTTCAATGTCCGACAGCAAGCTGGGCAACATCACCACAATCACGGCGCCAATCAGGGCACCCGAACGAGTTTTTCGCCCGCCCATGATGACCGCCAGCAGGAACATGATGGTCAACTCGAAGTTGTAGGTATTGGGGGAAATGTACTCTTCCGAATAGGTGTAGAGCGCACCCGCCAGACCCGCCAGACCCGCACTGATCACAAACGCATAGACCTTGTAGCGATAGACCGAAACACCCATGCAGTCGCACGCCACCGGACTGTCACGCAAGGCTTCAAAGGCGCGACCCAGATGGGATTTCAAAATGCGGTGCACCACCACCAGCGCCAGCACCATCAGGACGGCAACCACATAGAAGTACTCAACCTCGTTCAGTTTGTGGCCGAAGAAAATGGGCTTGGTCACCTTGATGCCAATTGGGCCTTCGGTCAAAAACGTCATCTCGTTGATGAGAATCTGGATGATGGTGCCAAAGGCCAATGTCACCATGGCCAGATAAGGGCCCGTCACCCGCAAGGCAGGCAACGCCAGCACCGCGCCGAAAACGGCTGTGACGCCAATGGCTGCCGGTACCGCCAGGAAAAAAGGCACGCCCAGCTTGAAGAACAGCGCACCGGCGGTGTAAGAACCCACACCGAACAGACCCGCATGACCCAGCGATACCTGGCCCGTGTAGCCGACCACAATGTCCAGTCCGAACAGCAGAATGGCGTAGATCAGGATGGTCTCGACGAGGTGGATGTAGTAGGGATTGGGCACCAGCACCGGGAATAGGCCCAGCGCCACCAAGCCCACCACTGCAAGGAGGAAAGATTTACTTTGAATTTTCATGGTTACGTGTATCCGTCAAACCTTCTTGATGGCCATCTTGCCAAAGAGCCCGGCGGGCTTGACCGCCAATACCAACAACAACAACACGAGCCCGGGCACATCCTTGTAGCCGGTGGAGATGTAGTAGCCGGTGGTGGTTTCAGCAATGCCCAGAATCAGGCCGCCGACAATCACGCCGACCCCGGAGGTCAGACCCCCGATGATGGCCACGGCAAAGGCCTTGAGCCCAAGAACCGAGCCCATCGTGGCACCCGTCAGCGTCAGGGGGGCCACCAGCACGCCCGCCACCGCTGCCGTCACCGACGACAGGGCGTAGGAAAAAGTAATCACGGCACCGGTGTTGATGCCCATGAGAGACGCCGCATCCCGGTCATTGGACGTGGCGACCACGGCTTTGCCGTAAATCGATTTGCGGTTGAAAATTTCAACAATCGCCATCATGGCCAGCGCGCCAATGACCACCACGATTTCCATAGGCAGCACATTGGCACCCAGAAATTTGATGGGAGCCTCCGGCAAAGGGGATGGGAACTTCAGATCGTCCTTGCCCCAGATGTTTTCAGCTACGTTTTTGAAAATGATGGCCAGCGCGATCGTGGACATGATCCAGCCAAACTCGCTTTTGATCTTGATGGCGGGACGCACACCAATCCACTCCACCACCGCGCCTTGCGCTGCGCCGAAAATCACGACGACGGGAATCATCACCCAGTAGTTGAGATAGGGGCCGCCGTGAATCGTACCCACCAGCGACAGGCCGACCAGCGCCCCGAGCATCAGCGACTCGCCCTGACCGAAATTCAGGGTCCCCGAAGTCGCAAAGGTCAGCTGGTAACCAAACGCGATCACGCCGTAAATCATGCCCAGCGCGATGCCGCTGTAGATGAGCTGTAAGAAAATTTCCATGCCTAACCTCAACTTAAAACAGGTGAACCCCGTGCAGCGCCCCCCGAAACGTTAAAAAAGCCGGGGAGCCCCGGCTTTTTATTCACTCAGGAGAGTTTCAACGCTGCGCTTACTTTTTCACAGCCTTGGTGCGAACTTCGCCACCCTTTTTCTTGTCTTCGTCATAGGCGTAGACCACTTTGCCATCTTGCACTTTACCGATCACAGCCATGTTGATGGTGATCGCCTCGTGGTCCGCTTTCGAGAATGGCTTGTTGTAAGTGGTCACAACACCATCAATCGGCTCCTTCAGGTCTTCCAGTGCCGCGAGCACTTTGGGGCCCTCGGTGCTGCCCGCTTGCTTGATCGCTGCGGCCAGCAAGTAAACCGAATCGTAGCCCTGCGCGGCCGAGACCGGCGAAGGAATGCGGGTCACCTTGTAGGCCTTCTGATAGGCTTCAATGAAACTCTTGCGCTTGGGCGTATTGGGCTCCTGGATGAAGGTTTGCGGCATCAGGGCACCGTCGGCGTTCGCACCGGCATTGTCAATAAAATTGCCCATGGACAGGGTCCAGGAACCCATCATCGGAACCTTCCAGCCCAGCTTGATCATGCCGTTGGCAATTTGTGCCAGCTCCGGGCCAATACCGTAAGTAATGACCACCTGTGCGCCGGCTTCTTTGGCCTTGAGCAGCTGGGGCGTCATGTCCACGTCCTTGATGTTGTACTTCTCGATGGCAACGGCAGTAATACCCTTGGCCTTGAGCGCTTTTTCCAGGTCTTCCCGGCCCAGCTGTCCGTAGTTGGTGGAGTCCGCCAGGATGGCGACCTTGGTGTATTTGCGACGACCAATGACCTCTTCCACAATCATGGCCGACTGGATGCTGTCATTGGCCGAGTTGCGGAAAACGTAGTTCTCGGGCTGATCCGCAAACTGCTTGGTGATCGTGGTCGCGGTGGCCACGTTGTTCATCACCGGGATCTTGGCTTCCTGGTAAAAACGCTGAGAAGCCAGCGACACGCCAGAGTTGATGTAGCCAACGGTGGCGACAACTTTTTCCTTGTTGATCAGCTCCTGGGCAATTTGCACGCCGCGCTCGTTTTTGGCCTCGTCGTCACGTTCGATCATTTCGATCTTGCGACCCAACAAGCCACCCTTGGCATTGATCTCGGTGACGGCCAGTTTGGCACCATCACGCATGGACACGCCCATCGGGCTGGAGCCACCGGTCAACGGTCCCTGCAGACCAATTTTGATATTGTCCGCCGCAAAGCTCATGGCCGCGACTGCAAGCGCGATGGAACTGAAAGCAATATTTCGCACAAATTTCATGCAAGTCTCCAAGTAGTTATGTTGTGAGATGGACGGTGAACGACCGTTAGCAAACCGCATTATGCGGTGATCGAGCCAGACTCTTCTAAGTAAAAACCACGACGCCGCCATCTTTTAAATCACAAGAGTTTTTAGTTTTTTTCAACCAATGCGGCGATAAATACCTCAAATCAGGATGCCACCATCCCGAATTCCTGCAGCCAGGCAGTATCAACTGGATAACAGTTTTGCAGAAACTCCGTCTGCAATCGCGGTAAAGGCGAACTAAACTGCCTCCAGCGCAGCCGGACATGACCGCCTTTTAAAACCCGTATTCGGTGCGCGCCATTGACACCTACCCGGAGATCTCCCATGGACAGACGCAATTTCTTCCAGAGCTCGGCGCTGGTAACCACGGGCGCCATCGTCGGCTGTGCCACGCCAGGCGTGGCACAGCAACAGGTCAAAACGCCATTCCCCGTGCCTGCGACCTACATCCCCGTCGCCGGTTCGGATGAGATGTTCCCGGTACGGCGCATTTACTGCATTGGCCGCAATTACGCCGCTCACGCACGCGAAATGGGTTCAGACCCGACGCGTGAACCACCCTTTTTCTTCCAGAAGCCGACCGATGCGATTCAGTACGTGGCCGCTGGCACCGTGGCCGACCATCCCTACCCCACGCTCACCAGGAACTACCACTACGAGGCCGAGCTGGTGGCGGCACTGGGCGAGGGCGGGCGCAACATTCCATTGGACAAGGCGTTGCAGCATGTGTACGGCTATACGCTGGGACTGGACATGACACGGCGTGATTTGCAGCGCGCCATGGGCGACCAGAAAAAGCCGTGGGAAATCGGCAAGAGCTTTGACCAATCCGCGCCTATTGGCGCCGTTCACAAGCTGGCGCAGACCGGCCACTTCACCCAAGGCGCAATCTGGCTCAAGGTCAATGGGCAGACCAAGCAGAGTGCCAACCTGAACCAGATGATCTGGTCCGTGGCTGAGCAGATCGCCAGGCTGTCGGAAGCATTCGAGCTGTTCCCCGGCGACATCATCTACTCGGGAACGCCCGAAAATGTGGGGCCCGTGGTGCGCGGCGATGTCATCGAGATGCACATCGACGGCCTGCCCCGGCTCAGCGTGAAAATCGTTTAACGATCAGTATGCCAGCGGCCAGCGCAGCGGAGAAGATCACCGGATCGGAACTACCGGTGAACAGCGATACCAGCGCCGGCCCCGGGCAGTAGCTGCTATCACAAAGTCCGGCGACTCACGCCAACATCAGTGTCAGAACCGAATTTTTCCTGAAAATTAATGTCATTTTCACTTTCGGCCCTTTAGCGCATTACGCAATCAGCTACAAAAACAGTAGCAAATCCGCTTGCCATGAAAATCCCGACGGCAACTCCTGAACGCAACGAACGGCGGCGCAGACCGCGCGCCGTGCCCATGCCCCCGATCAGCCCAAGCAGGTGAGCCCGGTCACGAATCCGCCAGCCAATATCCCACGTCCATACGCCTTTAGAGTATTGTTCCTCTTTCGAACATTCCGTCTTCATATCGTCCTTCGTGCGCACCATGAAACCCATACAGCTTTTTGACCCGGCTTCGAGCACCTATACCTACGTCCTGTTTGACGAGGGGACGCGCGATGCCATCATCATTGACCCGGTGGACGTGCAACTGGAGCGCGATCTGGCAACGCTGCGCGAATACGGTCTTACGCTCCTGTGGACCGTGGAAACCCACGCCCACGCTGACCACATCACCAGTGCCGGGCAGTTGGCCGAGATGGCTGGCGCCAAAACCGCAGCGCCAGCGGGCTGCGGCATCACCACGGCGGCGGTCCAGCTCCAGGACGGCGACACCCTCAGTTTTGGCAACGAGCAAATCAAGGCACTGCAAACGCCCGGACACACCGCTGGCAGCATGAGCTTTTTGTGGCGAGATCACGTTTTTACCGGGGACACCTTGCTGATCAACGGCTGTGGTCGTACCGACTTTCAGTCCGGCAGCGCCGAGGCGCTGTATCACAGCCTGACCCAGGTCCTGTTTGCGCTGCCCGATGCCACCACCGTCTGGCCGGCGCATGACTACCACGGGCGCACCCATTCCACCATCGGGGCCGAGAAGGCCGGCAACGCGCGGGTGGCGGGCAAGACGCTGGCCGAGTTCACCGCCATCATGGCGGCGCTGCATTTACCCAAACCCAAACGCATTGACGAAGCGGTGCCAGCCAATCTCAGCTCGGGACTGCGGCATGACGCGGGCGGCGAGGCGATTCTGAGCGCGCGTCCAGCACAGGGTTATGCCGGCGATGTGTCACCCCAGCTGGCCTGTCAATGGTGGCAGGCGGGCGACGCGGTGCTGGTTGATGTTCGAAGCGACGCCGAACGTGAATGGGTGGGTTTTGTACCGGGCGCTGTCCCGCTGGCATGGAAGCAGTGGCCGGGCATGATCATGAATGCCGCTTTTGACGAGGATCTTTTAGCGGCGGTGCCGGCCGACAAAAAAGTTGTTTTGCTGTGCCGCAGCGGCGTGCGCTCCATCGCGGCCGCCAGACGTGCCACCGAGCTGGGGCGGGAGGCTTACAACATTCTGGAAGGCTTTGAAGGTGATCCGGACGAGCACGCGCAGCGCGGGCGCAAAGGTGGCTGGCGCTATCACGGCCTGCCCTGGCGGCAGGGCTGAGGCACCTTCGTCCTCACACCGCCGTGCTTACACCACAGGTGGTTTGCGTTGAAGTGCCTCTTGGGCGGTTTTCTCATAGGCATGCGCCAGTTGCAGCAGCGCAAAATCGCCCTGCGGTTTGCCGATCAGCTGCAGGCCCATGGGCAGGCCGCGTGCATCAAAGCCGACTGGCACGCTGATGCAGGGCAGCCCGGCAAACGTGGCGTAGATGACCACCTCCATCCAGCGATGGTAGCTGTCCATCGCGACGCCGTTGATCTGGCTCGGCCAGCGCTGCTCGACATCGAAGGGCCAGACCTGCGCCACCGGCAAGGCCAAAAAGTCATGTTTTTCAAACAATGAGAGCATGTACTGGTAAAACGCCGTGCGCTGCACGCTGGCACTCAGGAATTCGGTGCCGGTAAGGTTGCGCGCCTGTTCATGCTCCCACAAAGCCTCGGCCTTGATCAGGGTCCGATTTTTTGGATTCAGCAAGAACGGGGCGATGCGCGCCGCCACCAGCGCACGACGCCAGATCAGCCACGCCTGCCAGATTTTCTCGGGCGGCATGCCCAGCTGCATCGGCTCCACCGCGCAGCCCAGTGCCGCCAGCCGGCTCAGCCCCTGCCCGCACACATCCAGAATGCCCGGCTCCATGGGCAGGTAGCCCGAGAGGTCACCGAGCCAGCCAATTCGCACTTGTCTGCAATCAAAACCATCCAAAGCCCCCGTGAACCGGGCGCCGTCAGCTATTGAAAGAGGAGCGCGCGGGTCAAAACCAGCCTGCACGTCGAGCAAACAGGCAACATCCTGGACGGTGCGCCCCATCGGCCCTTCGGTGCCCAGCTGGGTGACCCAGGTATCCTGCACCGGCCACATCGGCACCCGGCCCTGGCTGGGCCGCAATCCAAAGACGTTGTTCCAGCCGGCCGGGTTGCGCAGGCTGCCCATGAAATCCGAGCCATCCGCCACCGGCAGCATGCGCAGGGCCAGTGCCACCGCCGCGCCCCCACTGCTGCCGCCCGCCGAACGCGACGGATCATAGGCATTGCGGGTGGTGCCAAACACCTCGTTGAACGTATGGGAGCCCAGGCCGAACTCGGGCGTGTTGGTCTTGCCGACCACGATACAACCGGCCGCTTTCATGCGCTGCACCATCAAGCCATCTTCCTGGGGTACAAAGTTGCGCATCAGGGGCGAGCCGAGCGTGGTTGGGATACCCGCCGTGTTGCACAGGTCCTTGATGGCCTGCGGCATGCCATGCATCCAGCCCATGGACTCACCCCGCGCCAGTTGCGCGTCCCGCTCATCGGCCTGGCGCAGCAGGAGATCACCGTCCTGCAGGTTGACGATGGCGTTGTAGCGGGGATTCACATCAGCAATACGCCCTAAGTAGGCCTGCATCACCTCGCGGCAGGACAGTTGCTTTCCGTGGATCGCCAGGGACAATGCACTGGCGTCCAGAGCGGTGATTTCCGAAACAGAGGAATGCGATGTGTTCATGGCTGGCTTTTGCTTTGATTTGGTTTTTCCATTTTCTCCTACTCCCTTCAAAGGCCGGCCATGACCAACCCCCGCACGGATCTTGCCGACTCGTTAGCATCGTAGCCGCGCAACATCGCGGTTCTGCGCAATCATGCATTGCTGGATGACCACAGAACTCTTCATCACTGGGACCTGTGCATAACGACCCACTTATGTAGAGTTCCACATATCGGTCGATTATGGTCCGTCAATTTTTACAAATACAGGTTCTCATTTGAGGCGATTTGATGCCTGGTTCCGTGTTTGACGGAAGTCTCTCAGATTGAAAATGAAATTGATAGACTACAAACGATGACCGATCCCGCAAAGCAACATTCCCCCATGATGGCCCAGTACCTCGGCCTCAAAGCCGACTACCCCGACACGCTGTTGCTGTACCGCATGGGCGACTTCTACGAGCTGTTTTTTGCAGACGCCGAGAAAGCCGCCCGACTGCTCAACATCACCCTGACCCAGCGCGGCCAGTCGGCCGGCCAGCCGGTGGTGATGGCGGGCGTGCCGTTTCACTCGGTGGACACTTACCTGGCGCGGCTCATCAAGCTGGGCGAATCGGTGGCCATTTGCGAGCAGGTGGGCGAAGTCACCGGCAAGGGGCCGGTGGAACGCAAAGTGGTGCGCGTGGTCACCCCCGGCACGCTGACCGACATGGAGTTGCTGAACGACAAGACCGAGTCGCTCCTGCTCTCTGTGCACCAGGGCCCGCGCAACACCTGTGGCCTGGCCTGGTTGAGCGTCACACAAGGCGAGGTCCACCTGGCCGAGTGCGCGCCCGACGAGGTGGCGGAATGGGTGGCACGCATCAGCCCTGGCGAATTGTTGTTCAGCGCCGGGGCCACCCCGGCGTTTGAGGCGCGCTTGCGCGGCCTGCAGGCCCCCGGGGCGATGTCGATCACCGTGCGGCCCGACTGGCAATTTGATCCGGCCCTTGGCGAGCGCAAACTGCTGGCGCAACTGCAGGCGGCGACCCTGGCAACGTGGCAGGCGCAGGAGTTGCC
>OFPG01000032.1_pt1 | contig 17125 bp, 14 predicted proteins | sample 1542501 | NCBI WGS metagenome assembly OFPG01 (sample SAMN05503963, study PRJEB24370) | sediment metagenome | isolation source: lake sediment | place: USA: Lake Hill lake, St. Paul Island, Alaska | collected 2013
GCACCTGAAACACCATGCTCATGGGCGGCATTTTCAAGGTTCTTGATCTCGCCGTGTTTCAGCGTGATCTTCGCGGCAGCCTTGTCGACCTTGCGCACCTCGCCTTCGGTCATGACGGGCGCGGGGGCGGATGCACTGGTCGCGGGTGGGCGGGCCGGGTTGTCGACGTTCTTGTCCTGCGCCAGGGCGTGGCCACCAGCGCTCAGCAGGCAAACAAGGCCAAGTGTGGGGATGCGGTTCATGGTTGGGTTCCTTTGTGGGTAGATTTGATAAACGGATGAGTCGCTGTCATGCTGATCCGGCCGATCATCCCGGTCTGGCAGTGACCGGGAATCAGGCAGGCAGGGGCACACGCGGAAAACGACATTTTTCTCAAGAAAAGCTCCTGAACAGTGAGACGGGTGATGCACAGATCACGATGGGTCGCATGCCATCCGCCGGGGGCGGCGATGGGCGGACGAACCAATGCCTACAAGGTCAGGAAATGGGTGGTTTCAGGCGCGGCGCGGGAACAGCGCTGGCAAACTGCATGCCGCCCGCAGACCACAGCAGGTGGGGCAGGCTGGCGTCCGCTATAGCGGCAGTTGCTGCCGTCAAGGCGACGGTGTGGCAAATCTGGCAGTCGCTGCAGCTGGTGCACTGGACATGGGCGGCATGCTCTTGTGATTCAGAGGCACTGACGCTTACGTCCGCAGCCGCACTGACGTGGTCAAGGCATTGCGTGTGAGGCACTTCAGAATTTACGTCTAAATGACCTTTAGCCCTCGTGGCATCTGTGTCAATAGCTACATTTTTTGTAGCAAAAGAATGCCGCAAAGCCATCTCCATCGCCATCGTATCGCCCACCCAGCCACGCAAGGGCAGCAGGGCAATCATGAGGGCGAGAAGCAGGAGGCGCATCAGTTAATGATACGACGGCAGCGGAATAGTTCAGTGCCCCAGGATTTTCGACAGGAAATCCTTGCTGCGTTCGTTTTGAGGGTTGTTGAAGAAGTCGTGCGGGTTGTTCTGCTCGACGATCTGGCCCTGGTCCATGAAAATCACCCGGTCGGCCACGGCCTTGGCAAAGCCCATCTCATGCGTGACGCACAGCATGGTGATGCCCTGGCTGGCCATCTCCACCATCACGTCCAGCACTTCCTTGATCATTTCGGGGTCGAGCGCCGAGGTGGGCTCGTCAAACAGCATGATCTTCGGCGTCAGGCACAGCGCCCGGGCAATCGCCACCCGCTGCTGCTGGCCGCCAGAGAGTTGCAACGGATACTTGGCCGCCTGCTCGGCGATGCGCACGCGCTTGAGCTGGATCATGGCTTTTTCTTCGGCTTCCTTTTTCGGCATCTTGCCGACCCACATGGGCGACAGCGTCAGATTCTCCAGAACAGTCAGGTGCGGGAACAGGTTGAACTGCTGAAACACCATGCCGACCTTTTTGCGAATGTCGTCGATCGCCTTGACGTCGTCCGTGACCTCAACGCCATCCACATACAGATGTCCCTCCTGGTGCTCCTCAAGTCGGTTGATACAACGGATCAGCGTTGATTTCCCCGAGCCTGACGGACCGCAAATGACGATGCGCTCACCGGGGGCGACGCTCAAGTCAATATCGCGCAGCACGTGAAAGTTGTTGCCGTACCACTTGTTGAGCTTTTCAAATTTGATGATGGGTTCTGACATGATGATCTGAAAAAAAGTTGATTTTTGATGAGCCGACGGGGCAACGATTTAGCGCTGTTTGCCTTTGTTGACCTGTTTTTCAACCCAGATGCTGTAGCGGGACATGGAAAAACAAAAAGCGAAATAAATCATGGCAATAAAGAGATAGCCTTCAATCTTGAACGGTCGCCAGTCCGAGTCCGAATTCAAGGCCAGTGACAAGGCGCCGGTGAGTTCGTACAGACTCACGATGGTCACCAGTGACGTGTCCTTGAATGTCGAAATGAAGTTGTTCATGATGCTGGGTACCACCATGGCCAGCGCCTGCGGCAGAACAATCTTGCCCTGCGTTTGCCAGTACGACAGGCCCAGCGTGGCCGCCGCCTCAATTTGTCCTTTGGGAATGGCCTGCAGTCCCCCGCGAATGACTTCAGCCATGTAGGCTGCTGCAAACAGCGTGATGCCCACCAGCACGCGAATCAGCACGTCGATGGTGAAGCCCTGCGGCATGAACAGCGGGAACATGAATGAGGCCATGAACAGCACGGAAACCAGGGGCACGCCGCGGATCAACTCGACATAGATGGCGCAGAAGGTCCGGATGGCCGGCAGGTTGGAGCGCCGTCCCAGTGCCACGACCAGCGCGATGGGAAAAGCCATGGCCATGGACAAGGAGGCCAACAGGATGGTCAGCGGCAAGCCGCCCCAGCGATCCGTCTCGACTTTGCTCAATCCCAGGACGTTGCCGTACATCAATGCAAAAAACAGGGAAAGAACGACGATCCAGAGGATGGCCAGCCAGGGCCGCCAAAAAGCACGGGTGCAGCTTGCAGCGAGGAGACCCAGCATCAGCAGGGTCGCCACCAGGGGTCGCCATTGCTCCTCGAAGGGATAGCGCCCGAACAGGATGATGCGGTATTTTTCTGCAACAACGCCCCAGCAGGCACCCACGCCCTCCACACGGCAGGCGTCGAAGTTCGGTAGCCAGGATGCCCGAAAGATGGCCCAGCTGAGCAGTTGCGGTACCAGATACAGGAGAGCCCCGCCGATCAGGACGGTCATCAAGGCGGTCATCCAGTCGCCAAAAAGATTGGTTCGAATCCAGGCAACGGGGCCTGCGGTTCGAGTCGGCGCCGGGCGCGGTGCAATGGGCTGAAAAGTTTGTGCGGTCATGGTATTGCTTGAGGTCAGCGTTCTTGAATCGCAGAGCGGGTGTTGTACCAGTTCATCAGCAGGGAGGTCGCCAGCGAGGTGCTCAGGTAGACCAGCATGACGATGGAAATGCATTCCACGGCCCGCCCCGTCTGATTCAATGCCGTATTCGCGATGGACACCACATCCGGATAACCAATCGCCACGGCCAGAGAGGAATTTTTGGTGAGATTCAAAAACTGGTTGGTCATGGGCGGAATGATCACCCGCAGCGCCTGCGGCAGCATGACCAGCCGCATCGACTGGCCCGGGTTCAAGCCGAGTGCGGCAGCCGCCTCGCCCTGGCCCCGCGCGACCGATTGAATGCCGGAGCGAACCACCTCGGCCACAAAGGCCGCGGTGTAGATGGTCAAACCCAGCAGGACGGAGAGAAACTCTGGCGTCAGCGAGCCGCCTTTTTCAATGGCAAACTCGCCCTTGATCGGTGAGTCAAAAGCAGTTGGTGCGCCGCCGGCCAGCCATCCCAACACGCCCCCAACCAGACAAATGGCCACCGGAACCCAGAACATGCTCTTGAGTTGGCCTGTGGCTTCAAACTGCTTGAACGCCCATTTACGGTAGAGAAACGCCAGCAGCACGCCGGCCACCAGGCCGATCACGGCCCACAGATGACCGGCAGCCCACACCGGAATCGGGAAACTCAAGCCGCCCTTGCTCAGGAATAAGGGCCCAAGGGTCCACGCCTCGGCGGCAGCTGGAAGTGCTTCCGTAAACAGCAAATACCACATGAGCAACTGCAGCAGCACGGGTACGTTGCGGAAAAACTCCACATAGGCGTAGCACAGGCCACGCACCAATGCGTTGCGCGAGAACCGGCCAACGCCCAGCAGCGTGCCCAAAATGGTCGTCAAAATGATGCCCAGGATCGCCACGCGCAAAGTATTGGACAACCCCACCAGAAAGGCCTGCCAGTACGGCTGCGCAGAGTCAAATGGGAACAGGCTTTCGCCGATATCAAACCCGGCGGGGCCGCTCAGAAAGTCAAATCCGCTCTGGATGCCGCGGATCTTCATGTTGTACAGCGTGTTGTGGGCAATAAACCAGACCACAGCAGCAATCAGTCCGATGGCGACCAGCTGATAAATCAAACCTCTGAACGCCTGACTGCGCCAGGACCAGCTTTTCTTTTTCGGGGGGGACTTGGGGGTCATTGTCTTGCGCTCTCAGGGAAGGGCGGAATTAAGCACGGAGAGTAAAAAAAATGCTGCCAGTACAAGCAGGTTGTACCGGCAGCAGTTGCCTTGTCAGCCCGGGATCAGTTCGAGATCAACGGACCGGGTAGGCGTACATCAGGCCGCCCTTGTTCCACAGATTGTTCAGGCCGCGCGGCAAACCAAGCGCCGACTTGGGGCCCACATTGCGCTCAAAACTTTCGCCATAGTTGCCGGTGGCTTTGATGGCGCGAGCCAGCCACTCCTTGTCCAGACCGAGCAGTTTGCCGGTGTCTTCATTGCCGCCACCCAGCAGTCGTTGCACCACGGGGTCGGTGCTGGACTTCATCTGGTCAACGTTGGCCTGGGTCACGCCATACTCTTCGGCTTCCAGCAGGCCGTACATGACCCACTTGACGATGGCAAACCACTCGTCATCACCCCGGCGGACCATGGGGCCGAGGGGTTCCTTGGAGATCAGGTCCGGCAGGATGACGTGTTCTTTGGGGTCCTTGGCAACCTTGTTGCGGGTGGACGCCAGGCCGGACGCGTCGGTGGTGTAGGCAATGCAGCGACCCGTGAAGTAGGCGTTCTCTGCGGCTTCCAGCTTCTCAAAGACCACGGGCTTGATGCCCAGGCCATTGGCTTTGGAGTAGTCGGTCAGGTTCTTCTCGGTGGTGGTGCCGGACTGCACACAGACGGTTTGTCCCTTGAGCTGCTTGGCGCTCTTGATCTTGCTCTTGACCGGCACCATGAAACCCTGGCCGTCATAGTAGTTGGGCACTGTCACGTTCAGGCCCAGCGAGGCGTCGCGGGTCAGGGTGAACGTGGTGTTGCGGGGCAATACATCGATTTCGCCAGATTGCAGGGCCGTGAAGCGCTGCTGGGCGTTGAGGGGGACGTATTTGACTTTCTCTGCGTCGCTCAGGACGGTCGCAGCCAGCGCGCGGCAGACATCCACATCAAGGCCCGACCACTTGCCGGCCGAGTCAGCCGCTGCAAACCCGGCCAGGCCGGCATTCACGCCGCAAATGAGCTGACCACGTGCCTTGATGGCATCCAGTGTCTTGCCCGCGTGTGCGGGGGCGGCCATGACGGCACCCACGGCGGCGACGATCGCTGCCATGGCTTTCAATTTAGTCACATTCATTTGCATTGCTCCAGTAAAAAACGGTAATAAAAAAATGGATGGGGACAGTTTCCTGCGGATTCACCCTGAACACGAACTTTAGCGCCACCACGGTGACGCAGTCATCGGGGTTTACTCTTGCACTTCATGCATAAAGTTCATAACCTGATTCGCACCAATGTTTCGATCCTCAATGTCCACAGCAGAAACCGTGCCAGCGCTTTAGGGACCAGGCGTCTCAAAACTGCAGGTATTGGCGCCGAACTGGTGCACCTTGCCAATCCCAAGAGCGTCCCACCGGCGACAGCTGAAGTCTTCCGGTGCATGCTGCCTCCCGTATCCTTTGGCCGCGCACGATTTTCAGTTACTGTTCACTCCAGATCAAGAAAGCATTGCAATATGGATCAGTCTCCAGGTTCTATGGGTCCCAGGGTCAAACCGGATTTACGGGCTCACCATCGTTTTTGGCCCAAGCGGCTGCCCCATGCCATCACGCTGCCGGCGACGTCTTTGTGGGACAACCTGGAGACCAGCGCCCGACGTTACCCGCAGAAAGCCGCGCTCGTCTTTTTTGGACAGGTCTTCAGCTACGCCGATGTGCTACAAAAAGCAGAGCGGCTTGCCGCCTGTTTGCAAGGGCTGGGGGTCAAAAAAGGTGACAGGGTGGTGCTCAATATGCAGAACTGTCCGCAATTGGTGATTGCCCATTTTGCGATCCTGCGGGCCAACGCCGTGGTGGTGCCGGTCAACCCCATGAACCGGGCGGAGGAACTCAAGCACTACATCATCGACCCGGACGCCAAAGTGGCGATCACAACGGCCGATCTGGCGGCAGAACTGGCGCGCGCCAGTGACGCATTGGTGCCCGCACAGCGCCTGTCGCACCTGCTGGTGACGCATTTCGCCGATGCGTTTGACGCCACTGTCTCGGGTGACAATGCGCCTCCCGCCGCATGGGCAGACTGGCTGCTGACGCGTCACGCGCTCCCCGGTTTGCAGGATGGCCAGGTGCTTGGCTGGGATGATGCGATGGGCGTCACTGCCGCGGCCCCCGTGCTGTCGGTGGGACCGGCCGATCTGGCCATCCTGCCCTATACCAGCGGCACCACCGGCTTGCCCAAAGGGTGTATGCACACCCATGCCAGCATCATGCACAACGCAGTAGCCAGTGGCCTGTGGGGCAATGGCTCGGCTGAAAACGTGGTTCTTACGGTCGTGCCGATGTTCCATATCACCGGCATGGTGAGCCTGATGCACACCAGCATACGGGGCGGTGCCACGCTCATCATGATGCCGCGCTGGGACCGCGAGCTGGCCGGGCGCCTGATCTCGCGCTGGCAGGTGACGCACTGGACCAACATCCCGACCATGGTGATTGATCTGCTGGGCAGCCCCAACTTCGAGCGTTTTGACCTTTCCAGCCTGGTCTACATTGGCGGCGGTGGTGCGGCCATGCCGCAGGCGGTGGCGCAGCGGCTGTTTGAGCAGTTTGGCTTGCGTTATGTGGAGGGCTACGGCCTGACCGAAACGGCGGCGCCGTCCCACAGCAACCCGCCGGATGCGCCCAAACAGCAGTGCCTGGGCATTCCCTTCATGAGCACCGACGCACGGGTGATTGACCCGGACACTCTGCTTGAGATGCCAATGGGTGAGCAGGGTGAAATCATCATTCATGGCCCGGAAGTCTTTCAGGGTTACTGGAAGCGCCCGGACGCCACCGAGGCGGCCTTCATTGAATTCGACGGGAAGCGATTTTTCCGTTCCGGCGACCTGGGGCATGTCGATGTGGATGGCTATTTTTTCCTGACCGATCGTCTCAAGCGCATGATCAATGCGTCGGGTTTCAAGGTCTGGCCAGCGGAGGTCGAGGCGCTGATGTTCCGGCATCCGGCGGTGCAGGAAGCCTGCATTATTTCGACCAAAGACAGCTATCGGGGTGAATCGGTCAAGGCCGTGATTGTCCTGCGGCCGTCCCACAAGGGCGCGGTCAGTGAACAGGACATCATCACCTGGTGCCGCGACAATATGGCTGTTTACAAAGTACCGCGTGTGGTGCAGTTTGTCGATGCCTTGCCCAAGAGTGGTGCGGGCAAAGTGATGTGGCGTTCCTTGCAGGAAGCGGAAGGCAAGTGATGGCAGTTCCCGCTGAGGAGGGTCTTGGCAAGCCGTTGGCGGGATGGCGGCTGCGGCTGTACACCATCATCTTTGAGGCCGACACACGCGCCGGGCGCCTGTTTGACCAGTGGTTGATTGCGGTCATTTTGACGAGTGTGGCGGTGGTCGTTGCCGACAGCGTGCAGGGGGTGGGGCCGGCCTATCGCACGGTTTTCGCCTGGCTGGAGTGGATCTTTACCATCGCCTTCACGCTGGAGTATGTGGCGCGGCTGTTGTGCGTGCGCCATCCCTGGCGTTACGCCCTCAGTTTTTACGGCGTGATTGATCTGTTGGCACTCTTGCCCACCTATGTGGCTTTGCTGGTACCCGAAGTGCATGCCTTGATTGATGTGCGGGTATTGCGTTTGCTGCGCGTGTTTCGCATCTTCAAGTTGACGGCCTATGTCTCTGAATACCAGTCGCTTAGCCGCGCCCTGAAGGCCAGTCGGCGCAAGATTCTTGTTTTTCTCTCGGCGGTGTTGATGATTGTCCTGGTTATCGGCACCCTGATGTATGTGGTGGAAGGTCCCGCCAACGGATTCACCAGTATTCCAACGTCGGTGTATTGGGCGATTACGACGATGACAACGGTCGGGTTTGGCGATATCACACCCAAGACCGATCTGGGCCGGCTGATCTCATCGGCCATGATGCTGTTGGGGTGGGGCACACTGGCCGTCCCGACCGGCATCGTGACCGCGGAGATGACGGCAAGGCGCCTCGCCCCCGAACCGACGACGCGTACTTGTCAAGAGTGCCTCACCGAAGGGCACTTGCCGGAGGCCAACTTTTGTTTGCATTGCGGCGCTCATTTGCCAAAATATTTCAGCGACGCTGCCCTTGAGCGACTTCCGCGGGATTAGGATCGCCAACACGCCATCTGTCTGAATGACGGCATTTTTTTGGAGATTATCGTGTTTCAAACATCCATCGCGGGCAGCCTGCCCAAACCAGCCTGGCTTTCGGAGACGGAAAAACTCTGGCCTCAATGGAAGGCGCAAGGCGCAGAGTTGCAGCAAGCCAAGATGGACGCGACGCTGTTGTGGATCAAGTTGCAGGAAGACGCCGGACTGGACATCGTGGGCGACGGCGAACAGTCGCGCCAGCATTTTGTGCATGGCTTTCTGGAGCAGGTGGAGGGCATTGACTTCGAGCACAAGGTCACCATGGGTATCCGCAATGGTCGCTATGACGCTCAGGTGCCGCAGGTGATTGCACCCTTGAAGCTCAAAGGCCGCGTGCATGCTTTTGAGGCGCAACTGGCGCGGGCGCACACCACGAAGAAACTGAAGTTCACTTTGCCCGGCCCGCTCACCATCGTGGACACCGTGGCAGACCGCTTTTATGGGAGCAAGGTCGATATGGCGATGGCCTTTGCCGAGTTGCTCAATCAGGAAGCACTGGCCTTGCAGGCCGATGGCGTGGACATCATCCAGTTCGATGAACCGGCTTTCAACGTCTACATGCAGGACGCCGCCGATTGGGGTGTGAAAGCACTGGAGCGTGCCGCCCGGGGTCTGACCTGCACCACCGCCGTGCACATTTGCTACGGCTACGGCATCAAGGCGAACCTGGACTGGAAAGAAACCCTGGGGCAGGAGTGGCGCCAGTACGAGACCATTTTTCCGGCTCTGGCCAAGAGCAGCATCCAGCAAGTGAGTCTGGAGTGCTATCACTCGCATGTGCCGCCTGATCTGATGAAGCTGCTGGAAGGCAAGGACGTGATGGTGGGGGTGATCGACGTCGCCAGTGATGAGGTCGAAACGCCTGAGCAGGTGGCGGACACCATTGGCAAGGCACTGCAGTTCGTCCCCAAGAATCGCTTGTTTGCGTGCACCAATTGCGGTCTGGCGCCGATGAGCCGTGAGATCGCCGTGAAGAAGCTGGAAGCCCTGGCGGCCGGGGCCGCCCTGGCGCGGCAACGCTATGGCGCGACGGGAGCATCGGCGTGAGTCGTGGGCGTTCTCACGCACACGCCGGCTTGGCGCTGCCAGCCGCTTCACCTGAGGAAGCCGGCCTGTGTCCGCAGCGCACCAGCCGGTTGATGGCGGTGCTGCAAGCCGAGGTGGATCGCCAGCGCCTGCCCGGCGCGGTCGCCCTGATCGCCCGGCACGGGAAACTGGCCCTGTTGGAAAGCCTGGGCGCGCTGGACCCGGCGACGGGCACCCCCATGACGCGGGACGCCATTTTCCGTATTTACTCCATGACCAAGCCGATCGTGTCGGTCGCCGTCATGATGCTGATGGAGCAGGGGAAATTGCTGCTGAATGACCCGGTGGCCAAGTACCTGCCCGAGTACGGTGCGCAGAAAGTTGCCAGTCTGGTTGATGGTTCAGTGCAATTGCAGGCCGTGCGTCAGCCGGCGACTATTCAGGACTTGTTGCGTCACACGGCCGGTCTGACCTACGAATTCATGGGCAGTGCATCGGTGCAGCGGCAATATGCCCAGACCCGGATCGGTTCACGCGACCGCAGCAATGCCGGGTTTTCCCACGAACTGGCGGCCTTGCCGCTGATGTTCGAGCCCGGCACCGTGTGGGAATACGGCCGCGCCACGGATGTGCTGGGCCGTCTGGTTGAAGTGGTGAGCGGCCAGACACTGGGGGTGCATCTGCAGGAGCAAATCTTCAAACCCCTGGGCATGGTGGACACCGGGTTTTCTGTGCCAGCGCAACATCACGCCCGCATTGCCGAGCCCTTTGCCCGCGACCCCGAGGGCGGCGTGCAGATGCGGGTGATTGATGTGCGTGAAGAGGCGGCGATGGAGTCGGGCGGTGGCGGCCTGGCCTCGACGGCGATGGATTACGCGCGGTTTTTGCAGTTCATGCTGAACAAGGGTGAGCTCGACGGCGTGCGCCTGTTGGGGTCCAGAACCGTCGCGTTCATGACCGCTGATCATCTGGGGGATATTCCCGTGAACGGCGGGGCGTCCCGCGCGCTGCTGCCACCCGGACATGGCTTCGGGTTGGGTTTTGCGGTGCGCAAAGACCTGGGTGTGGCGTCGGTGCCGGGTTCAGTCGGCATGTACTTCTGGGGCGGCATGGCGGGCACGACCTTCTTTGTCGATCCGGCAGAAGATATGTTCGCCTGTTTGATGCTGCAGGCCCCCAACCAGCGTGAGTACTACCGCATGCTGTTTCGCGATCTGGTGTACGCCACGCTGGTGGACTGACGCGGCTTTTTTAATTTATAAGAATACAGCTGTAGCCCTCGTCGTATATGCTTAAGTAGCTATCTATTTAATAGCGAATGCTTCTCTCAGGCCTCGGCCACCTGCAGCACCAGTTTGCCAAAGTTCTCGCCGGTGAAGAGCTTGATGAGTGCTTCGGGGAAAGTGTCCAGTCCCTGCACCACGTCCTCCTTACTCTTCATGTGGCCGTCCTTGAGGTAGCCTGCCATCTCGGCCACGGCGAGGTGGTAGCGGTCCGCATAGTCAAACACGACGATACCTTCCATGCGGGCGCGATTGACCAGCAGGCTGAGGTAGTTTTTGGGGCCTTGCACGGGCGTCGTGTTGTTGTACTGGCTGATGGCGCCACAGATGATGATGCGGGCGCCGCGATTGATCCGGGTGAGCACGGTGTCCAGAATTTCGCCGCCCACGTTGTCGAAGTAGATGTCGACGCCGGCGGGGCAGTGTTGTTTCAGGCCGTCCTTGACAGCACTCGGGCCAGCCTTGTAATCGATACAGGCGTCAAAGCCCAGCTCTTTGACCACCCAGTCGCACTTGGCCGGGCCTCCGGCAATGCCGACCACGCGACAACCCTTGATCTTCGCCATCTGGCCCACGGTCTGCCCCACGGCGCCGGCAGCGCCAGACACCACGACGGTTTCGCCCGCCTTGGGCTGGCCCACGTCCATCAGGCCAAAGTAGCCCGTCATGCCGGGCATGCCCAGCACGTTGAGCCACTGCGTCAGCGTGCCCACGTTCAGGTCAATTTTGACCAGGCCACTGCGTTTGAAGTCGGCCTCTGCCAGCGTCAAATACTCCTGTACGCCGAAGCTGGCACTCACAAAATCACCGACTGCAAAACTCGCATTTTTGGAGGTAATCACCCGGCCGACGCCACCGGCACGCATGACTTCGCCAATACCCACGGGCGGGATGTAACTTTTGCCTTCATTCATCCAGCCGCGCATGGCGGGGTCCAGCGAGAGGGCCAGTGTTTTGAGCAGCACGCCGCCCTCGGCAGGTTCGGCGATGGCCTCGGTCGTGCTTTGCCAGTTGGCGCGTGTGGGCAGGCCGACGGGGCGGGCAGCGAGGCGAATCTGGTGGTTGGTCAGGGTGGCAAGTGTGGACATGGAAAACTCCGGAATGTGAACCCGGTGAATGCTAGCGCGAGGCGGCACGCGAGGGGGTAGCGAAAGCGACAGCCGTACAGTCATAGAGGTTTATGCTGGCCACAGCGTCATGCCCCCTGAAGGAGAACTTGTCATGCCCGCGACACCGACCACACCTGTACTCACTACGCTGATTACGGGCGCTTCCTCCGGCATTGGCGAAGCGCTGGCCCATTGTTTTGCCGAGGCGGGTCACCGTTTGGTGCTGGTCGCCCGCAATGGGGACAAGTTGCATGCGCTGGCGGATGCGCTGGTGCGCCAGCACGGCGTTGTCGCCATGGTGCAGGTTGCCGATCTGGCAGAACCCGGCGCGGCAGCACGGCTGGCGGCCACGCTCAAACGCAGGCGATGCATGGTGAATGTGCTGGTGAACAACGCCGGGGTGCTGGCACAGGGCAGTTTTGTTGAAATAAAGCCTGAGGTTCATCAGCAGATGATCAATCTGAATATCGCTGGTTTGACGGCGATGTTGTCGGCGTTTGTGCCGGACATGGTGGCGCGCGCTGCCAGCGGAGCGGTCGGGCGCGTACTCAATGTGGCCTCCATTGCGGCGTTTCAGCCAGTGCCCACGCTGGCCACTTATGCAGCCGGCAAGGCGTACGTGCTGTCGTTGACGGAATCGCTGTCCGAGGAACTCCAGGGCTCGGGTGTCACGGTCACCGCCTTGTGCCCTGGAATTACCGCCACGCCTATGCTGAATGCTGCCAGATACGCCAATGCCAAGGTCAGCCAGATTCCTGACTTTCTTGTTGGCGACGTGCGCAATGTGGCGCAGCAGGCCTTTGAGGCCTGCATGAATGGGGATGTGATTTGCGTACCCGGCGTGATCAACCGTACGGCAATGATCGCGTCGCGCGGTAGCCCAAAGTGGCTGGTGCGGCGATTGAGCGGTTTGCTGGGCCGAACGTTGTTTTGACGGATGCTTTGAAGTGTCAGACTGAGACGCCGTCCGACGTCTGTACGGCATCGCTCCTCGGGCTGGAGCAGCTGGCACCACCACAGCCATGGATGACCGCCTCGGGCAAGGCTTGGGGCGAGTGAACGATGCCTGTTGCCGGGTCATAACCCACGCCGCGCAGATGCAAGGCGAGTGCCGCGTCCATGCTTTGCGCATGTTGGGGAAACCAGATGCCAAGTTCATCGGCCATTTGCCGCACGACGCCAAGGTCCCCCGCCTGCCCACGGTTGTCACCTTCGCGCATCACCTGCAGAATCACGTCATGTTGCGTCGAATGACAGTTGCTGGATGAAAAACGGGTGCTCTGCATCCATTGGTCTTCACGTCCAAAATGATCTTCGGTGTGTTCAATCAATGTGCGCCACGCCCCGAGCAGCTTGTCGTCGGACGCATTGACCACACTGGCCAGCAAATCGACAAATTCATGGTGTGTGTCGTCCATGAAAGATAAACCGAGTGCGAGCGAATCAGACCATTGGAGCGTGGACATGCTGATATTTCCAGGAGAGTTTTTTTGAGCATACGGGAATTCGGTCTTTGGAGTTTGACCAAAGTCATGAAATCATGAAACTACCCATCGGAATCCTCAGAGCTCATTTCGACCGACGAATAGCGTTCACCGGCTCCTGTGTTCGAAACCAGAGGCTGTAAGCTCGGGGTCCATGACCACCTCGTTTTCTCCTCCTTCTTTGGCCGCATCCGGCGAACTTGGTACGGTCTTGCGACAGCAGGGCTATGGCGTACTCGATGCACGCAGCGTGAGCGCCCTGAGTGGATGTTCATCTGATGATCTGAATGCCTTGCGCCCCTTTTGGGCGAACCTTCCGCCGGACACCCATCTCAAGGATGGTGGGCGCTACCGCCGGCGTCGACATTCCTGCTTCGTGGTACAGGATGGGGAGGTGACCCAGGCGCCCCATCGGGCGCACTGGCAGCCGGTGGAGTACAACGCCCTGCATGGCGGTATGCAGCGCTTGTTCGAGCCGATGTTGCCCGAGATGCTCGCCCGGCCGGCGTGGCGTAAATTGTTGCTGTGGCTGGGCAGTGTGTGCTCAGGTCTGAAAGGCGTGAAGCCCTGGTTTGTGGAGGCGCACCAGTTTCGCATTGACACCACGGATGGAATCGGCCGACCCACGCCAGAGGGCGCACATCGCGACGGTGTGGACATGGTCGCCGTGTTTCTGGTGGATCGGGAAGGCGTTAAGGGCGGGGAGACCCGTGTCTTTGATGCGGCCGGGCCGAATGGCCAACGCTTCACGCTGACCGAGCCGTGGTCGGTTCTGCTGCTGGACGATGCCCGCGTCATTCATGAGTCGACGCCGATTCAGCCGGTTCAGCCAACCACGCAAGGCGGGCATCGCGATACGCTGGTCGTGACCCTGCGCGCTTCAGGTTTTCAGGGAGATGGTCGATAGCTTGATTTCTGTCAAGGTTTTTAGGGTGAGTCAATCAGACACTAGCAACGGTCAAATCACAAGGAGTTTTTATCATGTTCAAGCACATCCTCGTTCCGGTGGACGGCTCGCCGACCGCTCAGCTGGCAGTTGAGAAGGCCATCAGTCTGGCCAAAGCGTTTGGCAGTCGTGTCACGGCGATTTTTGTCATCGATCCCTATCCGTTTACCGGGGTCGGGACGGATTTCGCGTATGGCCAGGCAGAGTATCTGAGTGCGGCTACTGCCGAGGCCAATACGGCGATCAAGGCAGCGAAGACTGCATTCGAGGGCGCGGGTATCACCGTGGATACCTCTGTCATTGAAGCGCACGCCGCCTGGCGCGGCGTGGTGCAGGCGGCCGAGTCAGTGCAAGCCGATTTGATCGTCATGGGCTCGCACGGACGCAGTGGCCTGGAAAAACTGGTGCTTGGCAGTGTCACGCAAGCGGTTCTGTCGCATACCCGGTTGCCCGTTCTGGTGGTACGCGACTGAACTCGCAGGGTCTCTATCCTCAGCCGCACTGTCCAACATAGCCACAAGCGGTACAAAAATCACAACCGTCTTTGTGAATGACGGTTGGGTTTCCGCACTCCGGGCAGACTTTGCCGGCCATGGTGCTTGGTGTTCCGTGATTTTTTGGAGCGTCGAGCACACCCATGTCACGTAGTGGAAAACCGTTCTCGTTCAGCACGCCCAGCATGGCATAGCGGTGAATGATCAGGCGCGCGATATACGCCACGGTCGACGGCCAGGTCTGCTGGCGGCGCTCACCATGCGGCAAACCTGGCACGAATGCCATGAAGTGGCCCAGGGGTTCGGCATAGTTGAGCAGCTTGCGCAATTTCATGCCGATCCAGGCCGGATCGATCACCCGCATGTCGAGCGACAGCAGCCGGGCCAAGCCATCGAGGGCTCTGGGATAGTTGCCTGAAAAGCCCACGGCGCAAGGCCGGGTGACGGTGGCTCCGTCATGGTCGGGCAGGTTAACCTCTTTGAGCGTGACGGTGAAAGACTCGCCTGTGGCGGGATTGTCGACGTCCACCGACCACGCCAGGGTGCCAGAAGGACCGGTTTGCGGCTCACCCCGACTGAACATGGCATCAATCACGGGCGTGGGCACCTTGGTGTCCTTGCCTGGCAGGGCCTTGAGTTGGTCGCAGCGCCAGCGAATGACTGCTGCCGTGGCGGCCACCACACCAGGGAACAAACGGTGTTCACCGTGTGGTGGAAATGGCATTTCAAATGAGTGCTCTTCTGCCACTGTGGCCAACGCGTCCAGTTTCAGTTGCAACCACGCGGGGTCGTTGGCACGCAAGTCCATTGAAAGCGTTTTGGCGAGTGCGCCCAGACCTCGCGGCTGCTCAGTACCATTGACCCACACTTCGAATGGTTTGGGTGCTCCGCCTTCTTCGGGTGCCAGTTCACCCACGAACAGCGCGAAGTCGCCAAAAGGGTGATGCACCATGAAGGTCCATGCCGGGTTGCCCGCCGGCAATTCGGGTCGGCCTGGCCAGCGCAGGGAAGACAGCACGGGGGCGGGCAGGCGCTCCAGGGCCAGGCGCTGATTGGCGCCGTCGATCTGCAAGGGTGTGGCTGTTGCCGGCGCAGAGCTTGGCGTGATGCTCAGCACCGACCCCAGCACCGAGTTGGGTCGGTACGTGGCCAGCCCCTTCAAACCGGACAGCCATGCTTCCATGTACAGGTGCTGGAAATCGGCATAGGGGTAGTCCGCCGGAACGTTGACCGTTTTGGAGATGGCGGTGTCGATGAACGGCGCCACGGCGGCCACCATCGCTTCATGGGCCTGTGCGCTCATTTCAAGCGCCGTAACGAACGCCGAAGTGAGCGGCGCGTTCTCTCCATGCAGGTGGCGATACAGACGCCATGCATGATCCTCCACCGCATATTCCTTGAAGCTGCCGTCAACCATGCGTTTTTTTCGGGTGTAGCTCCAGCTGAACGCCGGTTCGATTCCGTTGCTGGCGTTATCCGCAAATGCCAGGCTGATAGTGCCGGTAGGCGCAATGGAGAGCAGGTGCGAATTGCGCAGGCCATTGGCACGAACGCGCTCTTTCAGGGCGGGGGGCAAGCGCGATGCAAATGTCTGGCCGCTGAGGTAGAGGTCGGCATTGAACAGCGGGAAGGCGCCGCGCTCGCGTGCCAGTTCAACCGATGCATCGTAGGCGGTGTCGCGCATCAACTCGGAGATTTTTTTGGCCATGTCACGCGCTTCCTGCGTGTCGTAGCGGAGGTTGAGCATTACCAGTGCGTCGCCCAGTCCGGTAAATCCCAGGCCCACGCGGCGCTTGCTGCGGGCTTCTTCCTGTTGCTGTGGCAGCGGCCACACGGTGACGTCCAGGACGTTGTCCAGCATGCGCGTGGCGACGCGCGCCACTTCGGCAAATGCCGTCTGGTCAAAATGGGCGTTTTCTTCAAAGGGATGGTCGATAAATCGCGTCAGGTCGATGGAGCCGAGACAGCAGCAGCCGTAAGGGGGCAGGGGTTGTTCTGCACAAGGATTGGTGCTGGCAATGGTTTCACAATAGGACAGGTTGTTGTCGCGATTGATATGGTCCAGGAACAAGACGCCCGGCTCCGCATGATCGTAGGTGGATCGCATGATTTGATCCCACAACTCGCGCGCCTGCAGTTTGCGGTAAACCCACAAGCCACTGTCCTGCGCCTGGTAGGCGCCCGCCGCTTTTTGGGCGGCACCTGGCTCGGCCCGATGAACCAGCGTGAACTCACCGTTTTGTTGCACTGCCTGCATGAAGGCGTCGCTGACACCCACGGAGATATTGAAGTTTTTCAGGTCTCCCGTATCTTTGGCGTGGATGAATTCTTCGATATCAGGGTGGTCGCAACGCAAAACACCCATTTGCGCGCCACGTCGGGCACCCGCGGATTCGACCGTTTCGCAAGAGCGGTCAAACACGCGCATGTAGCTCACGGGCCCTGACGCGCTGCTTTGCGTGCTGCCAACCCACGCGCCGCGCGGTCGAATACGCGAAAAATCATAGCCGACGCCGCCGCCGCGGCGCATGGTCTCGGCGGCCTCGGTCAGGGCGGTGTAGATGCCGGGATGACCATCT
>OFPG01000033.1_pt1 | contig 16982 bp, 15 predicted proteins | sample 1542501 | NCBI WGS metagenome assembly OFPG01 (sample SAMN05503963, study PRJEB24370) | sediment metagenome | isolation source: lake sediment | place: USA: Lake Hill lake, St. Paul Island, Alaska | collected 2013
GTGGCGTTGCTGCTGGCGACTTTTTCAATGGTGCGACAGACGCGCAGCATCTCCGGATCGCGTGTCATCAAACCCGACAGGGCATCAGGCTGGTGCAATTCCTGCAACCGTCGATTCTCGCTTTGCAACTCAAATAACCTGAAGGCGCGCTCAACAGTCAGGTTGAGCAACTCCGGCTCGAACGGTTTCGCGAAAAAATCATAAGCGCCCATGGCAACGGCACGTAAAGCATTGGTTTGATCGTTTTGTCCTGTCAAAACAATCACCTTAATGTCTGAATCAAACGCCATGATCTGCTCAAGCAGCCTGAATCCTTCGGACACCGAGTCCGCGTCGGGCGGCAGCCCCAAGTCCATCGTGACGACCGCAGGCGTGCTTTTCCGCAATTGCAGCAAAGCGCTTTCCCGATCATGGGCGGTGACCGAGTCAAACCGGTCAAGCGACCATTTGATTTGCTTTTGCAGGGCCAGATCGTCTTCAACAATTAACAAAGAACGTGTTTTTTCGGATGTCATGCAGCTTCCAGCGAGTGAAGGTCTGATTCCTTCTTGGTGTCAAACAATGGCAGGATTATTGTGACAGTCGTTCCCTTGTTCAATTCGCTATCCACCTCAATTCGTCCCCCCAATTCCTGGACATACTGGAAGCTTTCGTAGGCACCGATCCCCATCCCCGCTTGCTTCGTGGTCTGGAAGGGTTTGAACAAGCGATCCCGTATGAAATCCTGGGACATGCCATGTCCCGTGTCACCCACCACAATTCTGGCCTGACCACCTGAACGATCCAGCTGGAGCCAGACGCGCCCGCTCGGATCGGTGGCGTCGAAAGCATTCTGCACAACATGACCAATGATTCGTTCCAGTCGCTCTTCGTGACCGCGCGTATCGACGGCGTCCAGCAACTGGACCTCGAGAGATCTGCCCCGACCTGCCGCGACGGTTTCAATGCGTTGAATAATTCCGCCCAGGTTTACCCCAAATGCGGTCCCTGGCGGCGTGGCCCCCTCGCGTAGCTGTAGCATCAGCTGCCGCATTCTGTCGAGCGAATTCTCAACCGTCATCAGCATGTCTTGCTGGAATTCCGGGTTGTCGCCCAAGCGCTTGGCGTTTTTCATCATCAGCGAGAGTTGCGTCACGATGTTTTTCAAATCATGCACTACAAAGGCCGACATGCGATTGAATGCGTCAAACTTGCGTACCTCCAGCAGTGCTTCGGTGGCCTGCATCTGCGCCAAAAAGCTGGCTGCCTGCTGGCCAGCTGTTTTCAACAAATCATTGACTTCCCAGTTCACATCCACACGTGTGCGCGCACTGGCCAGCACAACAAAACCAATGAGCTCATCCCCCACCATAAGCGGCACCACAAGCCACGCCTTCGCGAGCTCCTGCAACCAGGTTGGTAGTTTCAGTTGCCCGTAGCGTCGCGAATAAGACCTGTACTCTTCCAGGTTGATCACCCAGCCACTGGACGTCATGAACTCGCATAGTGGCGAATTGGCGTCTTCTTTTTCCAGGGTTTGAGGCAGATTCCAGCGAGCCGTCTGACTGAATGCAGCCTCTCCCTTCGTCTTCATCCATAGCCCTCCTGCCGGACTCTCCAGCATGTCCGCCAGGCCACGAATCACCTGCTGCCCCATTTCCTGTGGAGAATTCTTGGCAGACAAGGTACGCGTAAACTTCAGCCATTCCTCGCGGTAATCAAAGCGGTAGCGAAAAAAGTGCTTGCCCAAAAACACCCGGAGCTTGGCACGCAAGGAGCCGGACAAGGCCAAAATCATGAGGATGATCAAGGCAAGGAATACGAGACCCAATTGAAGTGCTCGCCCCCATTCACCGCCAAAGTACCGTACGTAGTAGCCAACACCTGATATGAAGACCAGATAAATACCGGCGATGAGCAGGGTTGCTGAGTGAAAAGCCGCCTTGGGCGACAGGCGAATTTTCTCAATCCAATCGCTGCGCCGTGTGCTCGAAAGCACCAAAAGCGGCACGATCAGCGCATGCACGGCCCCACGGATGCTGAGGGCATCGCCATCCAGGCGTTTGAACAAGACTGCCTGTGAAAATAAATACAGGTCGAACATGAACGCACCGGCCAGCCCAAGACATAAGGGCTTGATGTTCCAGCGCGAATCTTCGGAAACATTTCGGAACACCTGTTCCAGCAAGACCATCGCAAAAACCGGCAAGGCCATCGAACTGAACAGGACCAGTTCTGAAGTATCTCCCAAAACGTTGATGCGCAGTGCGGCGAAGCACAGAGCCAGTAGTCCAAAGACCATCACTGCGACAGCAAGTGGAATCATCCAGGCCATGCCAGCGGGCGAGCCCTGTGTTCGATTCGGTCGAAGCAGCACCATCAAAAAGGCGTACCAACAACCGTACCGGAGCACGTCAGACAAGGTGTCAAACAACAAAAACAGCGGCTTGCCCGTCACCAGAAGCGCTAGCCCAAACCATCCCCACAAGGCGCTGCATGTCACTGCCGCGAGCATCGTGGATTTGGGAAACTCGTGGGCGGAAGACAAATAGCCAAGTTGAAGCAGCCGAAGCGCAAAGGCCGAATAGGCCAAACCAACCAAGCCATAGCCCCATGCCATCAGGACAATATTGCCGCTATCCATGGCTCAAGAACTGCGGCATTGGAGCACCCTCACAACCGTAGTCAAAACCATATTACTGCGCCCCTTTGCCCATCAGGACAACACCCACCGTCTCAAAAAGAACGACAAGATCAAGAAACAGGGTGTGGTTCTTGACATAGTAAAGGTCGTACTGGAGTTTTTCAGCCGAGTCTTCGATAGAAGCGCCATAGTGGTAACGTACCTGCGCCCACCCGGTTACGCCGGGTTTGACACTCTGTCGAACTGCGTAGTAAGGAATCTCTTGCGTCAGCTTGTCCACAAAATATGGTCGCTCCGGACGCGGCCCCACCAAGCTCATGTCACCGCCAAGCACGCTGAACAGCTGCGGCAATTCATCAATTCGCAGCTTGCGGATGACCCGGCCAACCCGTGTGACGCGGTCGTCCGTCGCTGACGCCCAACGAGGCTGCCCGTCTTTTTCGGCGTCCGTGCGCATGCTGCGAAATTTAACCACATTGAAAATTCGTCCGTTAAGACCCACGCGCTCCTGCAAGTACAAAATGGGTCCACCACTCTCCAAAAGAATCAAAATTCCGGTCACCAGCATAACGGGCAATGCCAGCAAGATCAACAACGTCGCACAGACAATGTCAAAAAGACGCTTGACCATGGTGCGCACCAGACCTTGTTCAAATCCGTCACCAAAGATGAGCCACCCCGCAGACACGGAGTCAAGTCGGATCTGACCCAAGGTTTCTTCAAAATGGGTTGCAATATCCACCACCCGCACACCGTGCAGCTTGCAATCCAGCAATTCACGCAAAGGCATACTTCCGCCGCGGCGCTCGGCCAAAGCGATCACGATCTCATCGACCTGCTCCTCCATCACAATGTCAGTCAGGGACTTCTCGGGCAACAAAATCCCCCTTGTGGAGACCTCCGTCACAACCTCATTGGGACTGGCGTAATACCCCACCAAATCAACGTTGGGATCTGACTTCGTCAGCGTTCTGCCAACCAATTTGGCCCGCGTACCCGTGCCAAATACCAATACGCGCTGACGCATCAGGGCTCTCGGCGTGGCATGGGTTACATAGACCCGGTGCATCAGCATAAGGATCAAACCGGCCATCAGCGCCAACATGAAAGCCTTTCCATCCTCCAGCCTGAAAGGCGAAAGGCGAAAAATTCCGTAAGCCAGAGGCAATGAAAGACACAAAGACAACACGGCGCGGGCGCGCGTTTGACCCAATGTGCGGCTATGAACGCGTTGGTAAAAACCCAGACCCGCATTGATGACCAGGATACTGACAGCCAATAAGAGCGATGTTGTCACAACAAGGGACGAGACCGAAGCCGGATTCGCCACCTGAGACAGGATGGACACCACGACCGTAAGAACCACCAGACCAAGATCAAAAAAGATTTGCAGAAGCGTGCGCTTATGAAAATAATGATTGAATATTCTTATCACGTTCAAACTCCACATTCCCTGACTCAGCATCGAGTCTGCATCGAACAATTTGCAACAAATTGATCTTTGTCACATAAACGAGAATAACCTGTCGCAGGCTCCTTACAAGCAACCCCCACTAACTGCTCTGGACAAAATAGATACCCGGCTCATGGTACACGTCGCGACAGTTGTTTCAACCTCAAGTCATGTGACTTCTTCCACAGTTTGAATAGAAAAAAACGCTAAAAGATACAACAGGAAGGCCACTCTGGGCACATCCATCAAACTGCTTACCAGCCCGACCAGCAGCGCGGCACACAACGACGCGGCCAGATAAGGGGACAATGCGCCCGCCCGGGCGCGTCCGAAAATCAGATGCCATAGGGCATAAACCATCAGCGCGGCAAAAAGTAGCAGTCCGATGACCCCCTTCTCAATTAGCACCTCCAGAAACAGATTGTCTATATGCCAAGGCAAGAAATAGGACTGTGCGGCGGGGAACCAGTGCAGCAGTCCCCTGGAGAAGCTGTCGTTCTCAAGCAATGGCTTGGGATGCAAGCCGATAAGCTTCACATTGTCGAAATCGGCAACCCCACCCGCGTTAACAACCGACAGCGCGAACACGCCCATGCGTGGCGCGTACCAGGCACCACCAGCGAAAACCGTCCCTTTCAGCGGCAGCACAAGGGTTTGCCACGAAGCCTTGCCTGGAAAGACGCGAACGAATGCTGACTGACAGACGCCGTCATACAGCAAGTGCCTTTCACACAACTCCAGATGGATATCGGTTGCCTTCTGAACCCGAACATCCAGACTGACGCGGTGTCGCCCGGCATAATCGGAACCCACACGCTGCGTCAAGGCAAATTGCCCCCCCAGCGTTTTCGTGGTATGCGGCCCTCGCACCGTCACAAAGCCATTCACATTCCCTCCCGCCTCCTGCTCATTGCGCACCTTCGCCTCGCCCGAGAATTCGCCTTGCGGAACTTGCGCGGCATAGTTTGCCGGCAAGCGGCCCAGCCCCTTGCCCAGCAGCCAGTCGGCAGGTCCGTCCAGCAGAGCTAGACCATGCCGCCAATGCGTAACGCGGCTACCCAAGTCACGGTCTGTGCTGGCCAGTCGCTCCGTCATGAACGAACCTCCGCCCAGTACCGCCGCCACTTCTGCCGCCAGGGCCAGCATCAGCATGAGGCCCGCCTTGAAACGCCAGCCCTCGGGCCTGTGCCGTCGCCATAAGGGATCAAAAAACGTCGGGGCATGGACGTCATACCTTTGCGCCCACAGCAACAATGCCAGGAGCATTAACGGGGCTGCAACAGCAAGGTAGACGCCACGGGAAAAGGTCGTCAGGCAGGCGTAGCCTGTCAACAATGCCAGAGCGGCTGCAGCAGCCCAGACCAACGGGCGACGTGTAGTGAATAGCGCCCAGGCGACAAAAGGCGTCGTCAACGCCAGGTAACAGTCAATCGCAGCGCCACCGACGTGCATTTCCCAAAACAGGCCGACTGTGCGGTAGTTTGTCGAAAAGTCCAGCAGCCCGGGAAATGCCGCGCGCTCCCACAGCGCCGCCAGCGTGGCCACAGTCAGCCCAGCCAGCACACCCATCGCTAGGCGCTGACTCGCACACATTCTGGAATGGACCAGTTGCTGCTGCAGCAAAGGGATAAACAGCAGCGCAAAGCCCAGACTCTTGAACACGCGCAAGCTGTTCAACGCATCGACGTAGCCAGCAGACCAGTCAAAGACAAAGCCGCCGGCATCCGAGAATCCGCGGTGCAGCGCCAACAGGCCCGCGCCCCCCAGCAAGGCCATCAGACCCCACAGGGCGCCGGACATTCTTGTTCCGCCGCCTGACCAGGACAACCAAGCCAAACGGGCATAGCCTCCCGCGACGGCTCCCAGCAACAGGATGTCGAACTCCTCAAAAACGAGCCACCCTGTCCAGGGAGAGAAATTTAGAAACGGCAGACAGGCAGGCACAACAAAGAGCCAAACACCAGGACGCCACACGACCATGAGGCACCATAGCCCAAAAACTGCCAACGTCGCCATCGGCCACAAGGGGTGGCGCCAAGCCAGCGCAGCCCCTGCAGAGAAACCACCCAAGGCCACGATCAGCCAAGTAGGGTTCTTCAGCGATCTGCCTTGGAATGGGCTGTCATGGCGACCAAAAGACAAAGCAAAAAGGCCTCTAGACGAGAACCTCAACACACGCCGGATGCCCGAGAAACCCCTGCGGACTGGCGCTTGCGCCATAGGCGCCCGACTGGAACACGACTGCCAGATCACCGATCTGCGCCACAGGCAAGGTCATTCGGTCGGCCAGCAGATCCAAAGGGGTGCATAAAGGCCCGACCACAGAAGCAGTTTCTTTGTCCAATGAATCGGCCTTGTTTCCTATCGTCACGGGATAGTTTTTGCGGACCACCTGTCCAAAGTTGCCGGACGCTGACAAGTGGTGATGCAGCCCACCGTCTGCCACCAGATACACCTGCCCGCGCGAGAGCTTGCGATCCACAATGCGGGCCACGTAAACACCGGCCTCACCCACCAGGTAGCGGCCCAGTTCGATCACAAACGAGGCCTCGGGCAACTCCGTCTGGGCGCGCTGGGCGAGCCGGGCCAGGTTGTCCCTAATCGGCGCCAGATCCAGCCTTTGTTCGCCCGGGAAATACGGAATTCCAAAACCGCCACCCAAATTCAGGAAATGCACCGGTGAGGGCGCATGCTGTGACAAGCGCACTGCCAGCTCGTAGGATTTTTGTTGCGCTTCGCAGATCGATTCTGAACGCAAATTTTGCGAACCGGCAAACAAATGAAAACCTTCAAAGGCCAAGCCGGCGCGCCCGATGTCGGCCAGCAGCGCGGGCATCTGCTCCGCGTCCACGCCAAACTGCTTCGGGCCACCACCCATTTTCATGCCCGAGCCTTTGAGTTCAAAATCCGGGTTGACACGTACCGCCACGCGGGCTGGCAGCCCCAACTCGCCGGAGATCGTCTCCAGTGCCGTCACTTCACGAAACGATTCGAGGTTGATCAGCACACGCGATGCCACCGCCTGGCGCAACTCGGCGTCGCGCTTGCCAGGCCCCGCAAAACTGATTTCCAGCGGGTTGGCACCCGCATCCAGTGCCACCTTCAGCTCACCCGCCGAGGCCACATCAATACCGTCCACCAAGCCGGCCATAAAGCCCACAACCGCTGGCATGGGGTTGGCTTTCATGGCGTAGTGAAGCTTGACGCCCTGGGGCAGCACGTTGCGCAACTCGGCCACCCGGGCGCGCAGCAGCCCGCGATCGTAGGCATAAAAAGGGGTTTGACCCACCCGCGCGGCGAGCCGCGACAAACGATCGCCGCCGACCACCAACTCCCCCTCGCTCACGGCGAACTGATTCATGGGAGCATGCACAGGGAGCTGACGTTCAGTGACGGACATAGGTTTGCTTCGGCTTTGAATTTCAGGTTTAAAGGGTGCGGCTACGGGGCATGGCGAGCAACCCAGTCGGTTGATAGCAGTTTGCGGTCGATCTTGCCATTCGGATTTCGCGGCAATGGTCCTGCAACGATCTCAATACCCGCTGGCACCATGTAGGCGGGCATGCGGCTACGGCATTCAATCATCAAGTCATTTAGGCCTCTAGCCCCCGACCCTATTGCCTTAGTAGCTATCACATGTATAGCATGACCCAAGGTGGGATGCTCCACACCAAAGGCCACGCACTCCCCCACCAGTTGGGTCGCATACAAGATTTCTTCCACCTCGGTGGGGCTCACCCGGTAACCGGAGGTCTTCATCATTTCATCGCGTCGGCCAATGAAGAACAAAAACCCCTCTGCGTCCATGCGCACCGTGTCCCCTGAAAAAACCGCATATTCAGGCAACTGCAAATCCGGCTGCCTGCCGGGTGCATCTGGCGCCAACAGCTTGTAGCGTTCCGCTGTCTTTTCCGCGTCATTCCAGTAGCCCATGCCCACCAGAGCCCCGCGGTGCACCAGCTCACCCGGCTCATCCGCGCCACAAGGGGTGCCATCTTCCCGCAGCACCAAGATCTCGGCATTGGGAATCGCCTTGCCAATGGAGTCAGGCCGCCGGTCGACCTCTTCGGGTGGCAGATAAGTCGAGCGGAAAGCCTCCGTCAGACCATACATCAGATAGGGGCGGGCTTGGGGAACACGCTGGCGCAACAACGTCAGCGTTTCACGCGGCATGCGCCCCCCGGTGTTGGCGAAATAACGCAATGTTTCATTGATCGGGGCCGGCCACTCCAGTTGCGCCAGCTGGATGTACAAGGGGGGCACTGCGGTGAGCCCCGTCACTTTTTCCCGCGCCAGGGCCTTGAGCACGTCGCGCGGCATCAGGTAGTTCAACAGCACTACCCGGGCCCCGGCATGAAAGGCTGTGGTCAACTGGCTGAAGCCGGCGTCAAAAGACAGGGGGAGTGCCGCCAGCAAGGTGTCGCTGGCCGTATTCTCCAGGTAGGACGCCACGCTCTTGGCCCCTGCCACCATGTTGCGGTGGGACAGCACCACCCCCTTGGGCTTGCCCGTGCTGCCCGAGGTGTACAAAATGGCCGTCATGTCCACGTCGATCACCCGGTGACCGCTGCGGGGAGGACTCTGGAGCAACGCACGCCACCGGGACAGGGCCAAACGACTGGCAACGGAATTGGCATGAGACGGCGTTGCCTGTGCTGCATCCCCCACCGGATCGGTCACCACCACGTGGCGCAAGTCTGGGCAGGCCCCCAGTACACCCTGCAGCAAGGCCAGACGCTCCGGCGAGGTGACCAGCACCCTTACATTGCAGTCCAGCAGGATGAAGCCCACCTGTTCAGGCTTGAGCAATGGGTTCACCGGCACAAACACCGCGCCGGCCGCAGGTGCCCCGAAACTCGCAATGACAGTCTCGAAACGCTTTTCCAGATAAATGGCAACCCGCTCGCCGCGCTGCAGCCCCAGCGCCATCAGCCCATTGCGAAAGCCCTCCACCTCGGCCTGCAGGCTCTGATAGTTCATGCTGCCAGGGCCATAAGTCAACGCCAATGCATCGGGTGTTCGCGCTGCCGCCCGGGCAATCAGTTCATGCAGCAGGATGACTTCGGCGGAAACGGATGTAGCACTCATACGAAAAGTATGACACAAGCCCGGCCCAGCAGTGCCCGCTCACGCGGCAACGGTTGTGAGATTTTTCACCACTAATCACCCGCATCAGCCTGCGCACTGGTCACGAGTGGCGGACGCGACCAACGCGAAGTCTCCAGCCTGTGTGCTTGGGCCTCGCGCAGTGCGCGCACAGCCGTATACAACTCGCTATCGAGCGAAGACTGGTAATGGGCCATCACATCCGGAGCCATCGGAAGACGCTGGCTGTCGCGGTACAGCTTCGTTACCTGGGCACGCATCAGTGTTTTTTGCACTGAGACATTTACTTCATTGATGCAGCTAGCCAGTTCGTCATAGTAGTCAGAAATAGCTGTCGCTCCATTTGACTCACGCTGATCCTCCTCCAACCCATAGAAGGCATCAATCCAGTCCTTGGCATGCGGAAAGTCGCTGGCCAGCTCGGCAAGAGAAACCCCTGAGACATCAAGGCCAGCCAACTGGTCCATTTCATTTTTGGACGCCTCGAGATACGAGAGATCCGTCTGCTGCGCCGACAAGAGCGACTTGAGCTCGGCAACATCAAGGTGCCCGGTAAAGCGCGCCAGTTCAGCCTGGCTATCAACACTTTTGGCGTACTGGCGCAACGCGATCTCGGCTGATTCGGCGCGTACCAGCCGCGCCTACCGCCAGAAAGCCACGGCGATACGCTCTACCAGCATGGCTTCCAGAATACCTCCTGGCCGGAACTCTTGCTTCAACTGGCTTAGCAGTGCCTGGTACTCGGCAGCATCCTCCCCCGGCACAATCAACTGCCGGCTCAGAATGCCGTGGCGGATGGCATTGCCGCTGGATTTCTGCCTGCCGGCCAAGCTAACCGGCCCCTTGCTGCGCGCCCCGTTGGCCCGACTGGCGGCGGCGCGATGATTCTTGCTGGTTCCGGACATATGAATTTCCTTTGCTGGGTTCGTTTCGCAAAATTCAGATGGAAGCTCTTCATCGCTTTTCCAGCAGTAAATAAACCCAGCGAGGGTATACCCTCGCAAATAATTGATGTCCAGCAACCCAACTTTGGCGCCAATATCAATGATCGAAAGTCAAAAAGTTGGCTTCAGGTCAATATCGCACATCTTTCGAGCGCATACGCTTCTAGAATGAACATGAAGAACCCATCACTACCTGGGAGTTTGAATTGGACGTGATACAGGAAGTCATCCGCCTTCTGGATGAAGTTTTGAGTCTGGATGGGCGCTCCAGCGCCTTTACCCGTGACACACCCTTGCTGGGTGCCATCCCCGAGTTGGACTCCATGGCCGTGGTCTCGCTCATCACCAGCCTTGAAAATCACTTTGGCCTGGTCGTGGACGATGATGACATCGATGGCTCGACCTTTGCCACAGTGGGCTCGCTGGCTGACTTTGTCAGCGGCGAAATTTCGGCCTGACCGCGCGGTCGATCTCATCACCAACCGCCGCGGCTCATGTCAGCGCAGCCAGAAGCTTTTTTTCTCCCGGACGGAAACAGCCAGCGATTCTGCCTGTTCCATCCAGCTCAGGGAAATGTCACGCGCGGGCTGCTGCTCTACGTCCATCCATTTGCCGAAGAGATGAACAAATCCCGTCGCATGGCCGCACTTCAGGCTCGTGCGCTGTCCGGGGCGGGTTATGCGGTTCTGCAGGTCGACCTGCAAGGGTGTGGTGACAGCTCCGGAGATTTTGACGAAGCCACGTGGCAGGGTTGGGTCAGCGATGTGGTGCATGCTGCCCGGTGGCTGCGCGAACGCAGCGATGCCCCGCTTTGGCTCTGGGGCCTGCGCGCTGGGTGCTTGCTTGCCAGTGAAGCTGCACGGCAGCTTGATGAAGTCTGCCATTTCCTTTTATGGCAGCCGGCCACGGCAGGCAAGCCGCTTCTGCAGCAGTTCTTGCGTCTCAAGGTCGCCGGAGACATGCTGACCGGAAACACCAAGGGTGTCATGGAAAGCTTGCGCCAGCAACTGAGCCAAGGCACGCCTATTGAAATTGCCGGTTACACGCTGTCGGCGGCGCTTGCCAGCGGGCTTGAACAAGCAGCGCTTCTCCCCCCCGCCCACGCCGGGCGGCTGGAATGGGTCGAGCTATCATCCCGACCCGATGCCAGCCTGCTGCCCCTCACAGCCCAGACACTGGAAAAATGGCAACAGGCCGGTTTTGCTGTGCGCAGCCAGATCGTTGCTGGCCCCGCCTTCTGGCAAACCAGTGAAATCGAGGAAGCCCCCGACCTGCTCACTGCCACGCTCGCGGCCCTTGCCGCGCCGGTCGCCACATGAATTACACCGAGCAGCCCACCCTCTTCCCCTGTGAAGGCGAGACACTGCTGGGCATACTGTCCCTGCCACAAACTCCGGCCGAGACGGGCGTCGTCATCGTGGTAGGCGGCCCCCAGTACCGTGCTGGCAGCCATCGGCAGTTTGTGCTCCTGGCCCGCAAACTGGCTGGTGCCGGCTACCCCGTGCTGCGGTTTGACTACCGGGGCATGGGTGACAGTACCGGCGACCCAAGAGATTTTCAAGGTGTGAGCATGGACATTGATGCAGCCATCAACATCCTGCAAGAATCCCAGCCGTCAGTGCGGAAGGTCATTCTTTGGGGTCTTTGCGACGGTGCTTCCGCTGCACTGCTTTATTGCCACGAAACCCAGGACCCAAGAGTAAGTGGCCTTTGCCTGCTGAATCCATGGGTTCGATCTGAGCTTAGTCTGGCGCGCACACAAGTAAAGTACTACTATAAAAAAAGGTTGATGCAGAGTGAATTTTGGATCAAGTTACTTAGCGGCCGAGTCGCGTGGCAAGCGTTGGTTGGATTGATTGGCAATATGCGTGTTGCTGCAACTGGCGCCGGAAGCGGCAATACCATTGCCTCAACGTCAAACAGGTCTGCATCACCTCAAGATTCATATCAGCAACGCATGGCTGCCGCCTGGGTCACCTTTTCAGGTGGCATTCTTTTGCTGTTGAGCACCGAGGATTACACTGCAAAAGAATTTCTGGAATATGCAAGCAAGGATGCCGCCTGGAAAGACGCCTTGGCGCATCCAGTTTTGATGCGTCATGACCTTCAAGGGGCCGACCACACATTTTCAAATGCAGCGTCCCGCGCTATAGTAGGAAATTTGAACCTTGCTTGGCTTGAGCGCCTGGCTAACGGGAGTAGCGATGACAGGGAATGAGACGATGCGATGCAAATTCACGGCGGCGGTCGCCCCATTGCTGATGGCCTTGCTGATCGCCGCCTTGAGCGGCACGTCGACGTTCGCACAGACTGTAGGGGTGAACTGTGGCCAACTACGGCCTCGCGGGCAGTTTGGCCCCTACGACTATCGGACCGAGCGGGGGCAGCCACTGGAACTTGTAGAGGGTGGTCACTTCTTGCCACAGATTGAAGCATTGATAAGCGGAAAAAGAGAAAAGCGCGCAGCCCCGGACATTGATTACACACTCAGGGCCTTTCCAAACCACCACCGGGCGCTCATGGCAATGGTGCGGCTGGGGGAAAAAGAAAAGACATCTAAACCCGATGGTTCAAACTACACCATTGAATGCTGGTTTGAGAGAGCCGTTCTGTTCCGCCCCGACGACACCACGGTTCGCATGCTCTATGCAAGGTACCTGAACAAGAATGATCAGCAATCCAAAGCCGTTGCGGAGCTAGGGCACGCGACAGTGCTTGCGAAAGAAAATGGATTCACGCATTACAACATCGGTTTGGTTTACTTTGAGATGAAAATCTATGACAAGGCCCTTGCCAGTGCGCATCGAGCCTTGGAGCTTGGTTTTGACAGGCCTGAATTGCGCGACTTGCTCAAGGAGGCGGGCCAATGGCGGGAACCGTCGGCGAATTCCAATCCGCCGCAATGAATTGCAGTGTCAGAAGCAACGACATTTCGCGCACTACATATCGGATGATGATTTCCCCAATTCCAAGACTCCCCGTTCTTGATTGGAATACTTTCGCGGGCAACCGGCTATCGACAACACGATGTCTGCTGACACACCCCGAAAGCAGACTCACCAACAGTGGCCGAGCATCGATTTTGTTGGCGCTGGAAATGCTGGGAATAGGGTCCGGCGACAAAGTACTGGTGCCCACCTACCACTGCCCTACCATGATCGCCCCAATTGTTTCTCAGGGTGCGCAACCATTCTTTTATCCTCTGAATAGCGATGGCGCGCCAAATCTCGACTGGATCAAGCAGGCAGACACTCTTGGCGTTCGTGCCATTCTGGTGCCTCACTATTTCGGATTGCCTCAGCCGCTATCGGCAATCCGACATTGGTGCGACCTTCAAGGGATATTTCTCATCGAAGATTGCGCGCACGCTTTATTCGGAACCAGTGATGATCGGCCTATTGGATATTGGGGCGATCTCGCAATCGCCAGCCTGACCAAGTTTCTACCAGTTCCCGAGGGAGGCTGCCTGGTGAATAACACTCTACCCACCCCCCTTCCCTTGCTCAATCGGCCCAATGCCATTGGCCAGATCAAAGCAGGATTAGACATCATCCATGTCGGGGTGAAACATGGCCGCCTTCAAGGGCTGGGTTCTTTCATAAGAGGTTTGTATTCGATCTTGGGCCTATTCAAACCCAAAACCCGACTTCAAGAGAGTGCAACTGATCCTTCGCCAGCTGACGGCTTTACCATTGACACGGCCCAAGCGCATCGGGCAGTGACCTATGCAAGTCGCTGGATCGCCCAGCGAGCCTCCCGGGAACGAATTGTGTCTCTTCGGCGCGAACGTTACATGTTTTTTGCACAGGCGTTTTCCGGTCTGACTGGCGTGCGTCCACTGCAACCCAGCTTGCCAGAAATGTGCGCACCTTATGTCTTTCCGCTTTGGGCCGATCAACCTGACCCTGGATATGCTGAATTGCGGCGACTGGAGTTTCCAGTCTCACGCTGGGACAGAATGTGGCCAACGGTTTCAGTTATTGAAAACGACTCCGGAATCAAGTGGTCCCACCACATCCTTCAACTTGCCTGCCATCAAGACCTGACACATAAAGAGATGCATCAGATGGTTGATACGGTAAAACGCATATACGCGCCATGAGCATATACGCGCCATGAATATCCGGCAATTTCAATAATGTCAGTTTCACAATGACCTGGTCCATTTACCCCATCTCGCAATTCGCCGACTTTGCCGGTCAATGGGACACCCTCGCCCGATCCCGACCGGGCACACCGTTCCTTGAATCAGCATTCGTGCAGCCCGCTGTCGACACTTTTGGCACCGGGGAAGAGCAACTGTGCCTGCGCCACTCCAATGGGCAGCTTCGCTTGGCAGCCATTCTGCAGCGAGTGCGAAAGGGCATCTGGCAAACGTTTCAACCCTCACAGCTTCCACTTGGTGCATGGATTACCGACGGCACCGTCGACATGGTGTCGGCCTTAAGTGAACTCATGCCCCAACTTCCCGGCTTGACCTTAGGCATCGGAGTCACGCAACTAGACCCGCGAATTCAAGTTCGGCCAGACGATGGCCCCAGAGTACGAACCCAGGACTATATTCAGACCGCATGGGTCGACATCGACGGTGGTTTTGACACGTATTGGGAGGCACGAGGCAAAAACCTCAAGCAAAACACTCGTAAACAGCGCAACAAGCTGAAGAGCGACGGCACCGAAACCAGAATAGAGTGCATCACCGCTACTGAGGATGTTGCCAAAGCGATTGCAGACTACGGAATGCTCGAAAGCGCGGGCTGGAAGGCGGAAAATGGGACTGCCATCCATCCAGACAACGCCCAAGGCCACTTCTATCGAAAGATGTGCGAGAACTTTTGCCGCCTGGGGCAGGGGCGTATTTACCGCTACTGGTTCGGTGAAAAGGTGGTCGCCATGGATCTGTGCATCCATGACCAAACCGCCATCGTCATTCTGAAAACGGTTTACGATGAATCCTACAAGGCTGTCTCACCCTCCACGCTGATGCGTCAAGATGAATTCCAGCAGCTTTTCGAAGAAGAACAGTTCAAGCGTATCGAGTTCTATGGCAAGGTCATGGAATGGCACACGCGGTGGACGGAGGACGCGCGCATCCTGTATCACGCCAACACCTACCGCCATTCCGTCCTACCGCGCCTGCTTGATCTGCGCGCCCGTATGCGCCGGTCGGCCGCGCAACCTACAACTGCCGAAGAGACCACCCATGTCTGAGACGCCCAGCAGCAAAAACCCGGCCCCCGTTACGCCCGTGTCCGCCGACGAACTGCTGGAACTTGGCCGCGAGGTCTTGCGAATCGAATCGGACGCGGTACTCGCACTCGCCGGCCGCCTCGACCACGGCTTCGTCGATGCCGTCCGCCTGATACTCGACTGCCGCGGCCGAGTCGTCGTCATCGGCATCGGCAAGTCCGGCCATATCGGCCACAAGATCGCTGCCACCATGGCCAGCACCGGCACGCCGGCATTCTTCGTGCATCCCGCGGAAGCGAGCCACGGCGACATCGGCATGATTACCCCTGAAGACGTGGTGATCGCACTCTCCCACTCTGGCGAGAGTGCCGAACTGGTCGCGATTGTCCCGCTGCTCAAGCGCCACGGCACCCGACTGATCGCCATCACCGGGGTCAGCACCTCGACGCTGGCGACGCAGGCCGATATTCATCTTGACGCCGCCGTTGAAAAGGAGGCCTGCCCGCTCGGCCTCGCGCCCACTTCCAGCACCACCGCCGCACTCGCGCTCGGCGACGCGCTCGCCGTGGCGCTGCTCAAGGCGCGCGGCTTCAGCGCCCAGGACTTCGCCCGATCTCATCCCGGCGGCAAGCTCGGGCGCCGATTGCTCGTCCGCGTCAGCGACGTCATGCACACTGGCAAAGAGCTGCCCCAGGTCGGAAGCGACAGCAGCCTCGCAGATGCCCTGCTCGAAATGAGCGCCAAGGGGCTCGGCATGACTGCAATCATCGACGACGACCACCGCATACTCGGCATCTTCACCGACGGCGACCTGCGCCGCGTCCTTGCTGCTGGTGCCGATCTTCGCGTCGCAAAGATCACTGACCTGATGAAGCAGAACCCGAGAACGATCGACCCCGACCGACTGGCGGTAGAAGCCGTTCAGCATATGGAAACCATGCGGATCAACGGCCTGCTGGTTGCTGACAACGAAAATCGACTGGTCGGCGTCTTTAACATGCACGACCTGCTCCGGGCCGGCGTTCTCTGACCATACGCGGCGTCCATACTGATGTCCTCGCCACAATCGACCATGCCCGCACACGCAAGTCCGAGCACAATTCCACCGATCACCCATGTCAAATGGAGCCTGTTCCGGCTACTTGAGCGCTTGAGCGACCTCCGCGGCAACAGCGCCGCCGGACATCTGGAACTCAGCCGGCCGGAACGCCCACTTCAGTCGCTTTGGGTCTTTGTTTCGACCATCGGCGAACTCAACGCCATTGACCCGCTGCTGCGCGAGATCGTCGCCCGCCTGCCGCAGCTCAAGCTCGTTCTGATTACCGACCATACGCACTACCGCGACAGCTACCTCGCCCGCTACCCCGCGGCCGAAGTCTGCGTGACCCGTGGCCACGGCGCCGACGCCGCGACGCTTGCCACGCACTATCCGCCGCAACTGCTCGTTGTCGCCGAGATCCCCTGCTGGCCGTCCGACGGGCCCTGCCGCTTCTCATTCGCATTTCTGCTTGAGGCTAAACGCGCGGGTGCCGTCGCCGTGCTGGTCAACGGCTGGCTCTATCACTACACCACGGCGAGTCGCATGGACGCCATCGAACGCACCCTCTTCCAGGGTGACTATCTGCGTGTCTTCGACGCAATCGGTGTGCAGACGGAAGAAACACGT
>OFPG01000034.1_pt1 | contig 16962 bp, 15 predicted proteins | sample 1542501 | NCBI WGS metagenome assembly OFPG01 (sample SAMN05503963, study PRJEB24370) | sediment metagenome | isolation source: lake sediment | place: USA: Lake Hill lake, St. Paul Island, Alaska | collected 2013
TCTCTGTGACTGGAGTTCAGACGTGTGCTCTTCCGATCTTTTGCAGCGCTTGTACGCCAGCCTGGGGCAAGCCCTGCAAGGCCTGGGCCTGAAAACCGAGGCGCGCCCCTATCGCCCCCACTTCACGCTGGCCCGCCATGCCGCGCTTGCTCAGTTCCCTGTGCAGCCTCCTTTGTTTGACTGGCATGTCGAAGGCTATGCGCTGATGGAGTCCACGGGGGATGCCGCGCAGCGCTACCGTGTGCTGCAGCACTACGGCGCTGCATCGTGAGAGAGATCATCAGCCCCACTTGGCAAGGCGGCAGTCCCGGATTGCGGAACGCAAATGAACTTGAGTCCGTGCGGCGGCATCGGCTCAAGGCTTCTGTAAGGTTCTTGTTGCAATGGAGCGGTATACATACGGCCATGATTTCTTCCCACGCATGACAGACGCGCCCACCCCACCCGTCGGCCGCTCACCAACGTCTTCAATACAGCAGACGGTGCTTGAGTACCAGGCCATTCTGGAAAATGCCTCGCTGGGCATCGTTTTCACCCGTGACGGCCAAATCGTGCATTGCAACCCCCGTGCCGAGGTCCTCTACGGTTGGGCACCCGGCACGCTGGCGGGTCAAAAAAGTGCGGTGTTCTTCAAGGATGCGCAGGACTATGTCCGCTTCGGAAACGCGGTCGCTCAAAAGCTGGCTGCCGGTGAATTGGTCGACATCGACTGGCGCAATGCCCGCCAGGACGGTTCGCTGTTCTGGTGCCGGAACCTGGCCAAGGCACTGCCAACGGCCGATGGCAGCCGCAGCACCATCTGGATTACCGAGGACATCAGCGAGAAAACGGCAGCGCAGGAAGCCTTGGCCAGCGCTCGCCGGGAACTTGAGCAGCGGGTCCAGGAGCGCACCGAAGAGCTGGCACAGGCCAATGCCCGGCTGCTGCTGGAAGTGGCCGAGCGCAAGGAAATCGAAAACCATCTCCGCGCCAGCGAAGGACGATTTCGGGACTTGTCTGAAATGTCATCCGACTGGTTCTGGGAGCAGGATGCCAGTTTTCGGTTCGTCGAGATGTCGGTCGGACTTATGGCAACCCATCTGCATCCCAATAGAACAATCGGTAAAACACGACGGGAGCTTCCCATTGTCGGCGTGACGGAGGCGCAGTGGCAGGAACACCTGAACCTCCTGGAGGCACATCAGCCTTTCAAGGACTTTGCTTACCAGATGGAGACCCAGCCCGGACAACTGCGCTGGTTCCTGGTCAGTGGCAAGCCAGTGTTCGAGAACGGGGCGTTTCGGGGGTACCGCGGCACTGGTTCGGACATCACCGCGCAGAAGATCTCTGAGCAGAAAATCGAATTCCTTGCCTACCATGATCCCCTGACCGGTCTGCCCAATCGTCTGCTGCTGCAGGACCGCGTGCAGCAGGCCATGGCTCATGCAGATCGCACCGGCACCCAGCTGGCACTGATGTTTCTCGATCTGGACAATTTCAAGAAGATCAATGACTCGCTGGGGCATGCGACTGGCGATGCGTTGCTCAAGGAGGTCGCTTCGCGTCTGAGTGAATGTGTTCGGGACACTGACACCATCAGCCGGCAGGGCGGTGACGAATTCGTGCTCGTGTTGAGCGACCTACCCGATCTCGATGCCACCACACCGGTACTGGCCAAGATCATGGGGCGCCTGCAGGATCCGTTTGACACTGATGGCAACGAACTCTCGACATCTGTCTCCATCGGGGTGGCCATCTATCCCGAGGATGGGCATGACTTCGAGACCCTGAGCAAAAAGGCCGACACGGCCATGTACCGTGCCAAGGAAGCGGGGCGCAACACCTACCGGTTCTTCGATGAGGAAATGAATGCCGAGGTCGTTGAACACCTCGTGATTCGCAATGGGCTGCGGCGAGCTCTGGAGCGAAGTGAATTCATCCTCCACTACCAACCCCAGATCGACCTGGCCAGCGGCGCAGTGATCGGCGCGGAGGCGCTGATTCGCTGGCAGCACCCGGAATTCGGTTTGGTGCCACCAGGCAGGTTCATCTCGATTGCCGAAGACAGCGGCCTGATCGTTCCCATTGGGGAATGGGTGATCCGCGAAGCCTGCCGGCAAGCCATGGCCTGGAAAGAGGCCGGTTTGCCGGAGCTCACGATGGCAGTGAATTTGTCAGCAGTGCAGTTCAGGCACGGCAACGTGGAGCAAACCGTCATGAAAGCGTTGGGGCAGTCGGGCCTTGAGCCCTCATTGCTGGAACTGGAGTTGACCGAATCCATCCTGATCCAGAATGTCGAGCAGGTGCTGGCCAGCGTCAAGCGGCTCAAGCTGCTGGGCGTGAAACTGTCCATCGACGATTTCGGCACCGGCTATTCCAGCCTCTCCTATCTCAAGCGGTTTGACATCGATAAACTCAAGATCGATCAATCATTTGTTCGCGATCTGGCCGTGGATCCAGACGATGCCGCGATCGTGAATGCCATCATCCAGATGGCACACAGTCTGAATCTCAAGGCCGTTGCCGAGGGGGTGGAAACCCCGGAGGTCCTGCAACAACTCCGCAACTTTCAGTGTGACGGAGCACAGGGTTATTATTTCTCCCGTCCTATGCCGGCCGACGAATTTGCGCGTTACCTGAGCGGTGCAAAGACTGCTTAAACGTGGGCACCAACCGGCGCCAACTCTGGCGCAAAATCCACCCATGACCCCACCTGCCGACATACCGCCATCGATCGAGCTCTACGACGAGCCGGGCCACCTGATTCGCCGCGCCCAGCAGATTGCGGTGTCCAGGTTTCACGAAGTGCATGGGCGGCATGTCACGCCGATCCAATACGCCATTTTGCGCACGCTGCATGAGACGCCGGGCATCGACCAGGTGACCCTGGCCCAGATGATCGCGCTGGACACTTCGACCACGGCCGATATCGCCGCCCGGTTGGAGGTCAAGGGCTGGATCCTGCGCGAGGTGCTGCCGCGGCGCCAGCGCCGCCTGTCTCTCACCCCGGCTGGCGAGGAGGTGCTGCTTGAGCTCAGGCCGGGCGTGGACGTGATGTACCGCGGCATGATGAACAGCCTGGAGCCGGCCGAGCAAAAGGAGTTCATGCGCCTGTTGCGCAAGTTCGTGCATTTGCATGACCGCCAGGCCAAGCCGGCAGAGCGAAAAACCAGGGCGACCGGCAAAGCCTGAGGCCTTTCCACCTCAGGCCGGGGCAGGGGGATGGCCGCCAAGCCAAGGGTTAATACCTAGATTTTCGGGGTTTCGCTGCAGATAGTCATTCAGTACAATGAATGACATTCAGTATGCTGAATATTGAGCTGAAGCCAATAATCCACCTGCAGGGTCTACCGCAGGATTTTTTAACTGAACAAGGAGTCATCATGTTCCCGAAAAACACGTGGTACGTCGCCTGCACCCCCAATGAAATCGACGAGAAGCCGCTGGGTCGCAAGATCTGCGGCGAAAGCATCGTGTTCTACCGCGGGGAAGAAAACCGCGTCGCCGCCGTCGAAGACTTCTGTCCGCACCGTGGCGCGCCGCTGTCACTGGGCTATGTGTGCGAAGGCAAGCTGGTCTGTGGCTACCACGGCCTGGAGATGGGCTGCGACGGCAAGACGGTTTCCATGCCGGGCCAGCGCGTGCGCGGCTTCCCGGCAATCCGCAGTTTTCCCGTGGTCGAGCGCTACGGCTTCATCTGGGTCTGGCCGGGCGATGCCGCCCAGGCAGATCCCGCCAAGATTCCTCACATGGAGTGGTATGACAACCCCGAGTGGGCTTATGGCGGCGGCCTGTTCCACATCAACTGCGACTACCGCCTGATGATCGACAACCTGATGGACCTGACGCACGAGACCTATGTGCACTCCACCAGCATCGGCCAGAAGGAAATCGACGAAACGCCGTGCAAGACCACGGTCGAAGGCGACATGGTGGTGACCAGCCGTTTCATGAACGGCATCATGCCCCCGCCGTTCTGGAAGCTGGCGCTGCGTGGCAACAACCTGGCCGATGACGTGCCGGTCGATCGCTGGCAGATCTGCCGCTTCACGCCGCCGAGCAACGTGATGATCGAAGTCGGCGTGGCGCATGCCGGCAAGGGCGGCTACGACGCGCCGCCTGAGCACAAGGCCTACAGCGTGGTAGTGGACTTCATCACGCCCGAGACCGAGACCTCGATCCACTATTTCTGGGGCATGGCACGCAAGTTCAACCCGAAAGACAAGGCGCTCACCGCCACCATCCGCGAAGGCCAGGGCAAGATCTTCAGCGAAGACCTGCAGATGCTGGAGCTGCAGCAGAAGAACCTGCTGACCTACCCCGAGCGCGCCCTGCTCATGCTCAACATCGACGCCGGTGGCGTGCAGTCGCGCAAGATCCTGAACCGCCTCATGGCCGAGGAGCAGGCGGCTGCAGGTGCAGCGGCCGGCGCCTGAGGACCGGGTCATGAGCAGCACCTCCACTCTATCGGTCCGTGTGGCGCGCAAGGCGCTGGAAGCCGCCGACATCTGCACCTTCGAGCTGGTGGATGTAAATGGCGGACCGCTGCCGGCCTTCTCCGCCGGCTCGCATGTGGACGTGCAGCTGCCGGGGGGGCTGTCACGCCAGTATTCGCTGTGCAATGACCCGAAGGAAACCCACCGCTACCTGATCGGCGTCTTGCGCGACCCGGCCTCGCGTGGCGGCTCGCAGGCGATGCACGAGCAGGTGCAAGAGGGGCAGCTGCTGCAGATCAGCGCGCCAAAGAACCACTTCGGATTAGCGCACGATGCCAAACGCAGCTTGCTGCTGGCCGGCGGCATCGGTGTCACGCCGATCCTGTGCATGGCCGAGCGGCTGGCCATCACCGGGGCTGATTTCGAGATGCACTACAGCACGCGCTCGCGCGAGCGCACGGCTTTTTACGAGCGCATCGCCTCGTCCGCCTATGCGCCCCAAGTGCAGTTCCATTTTGACGACGGCGCCATCGCGCAGAAGCTCGACCTGGCCGCGCTGCTGGCGGCGCCGCAAGCCGGTGTGCACCTCTATGTCTGTGGCCCCAAGGGCTTCATGGACGCGGTGCTGAGCGCGGCCCGTGCGCAGGGCTGGCCGGAGAGCCAGCTGCACTACGAATTCTTTGCCGCTGAAGTGGCCAAGTCAGAGAGTGATGCGAGCTTCGAGATCAAGCTGGCCAGTTCGGGCCGCATCGTCACGGTGCCCAAGGACATGACGGTCATCAAGGCGCTGGCCGCGGCCGGCGTCGAAGTCATGATGTCCTGCGAGCAGGGCGTGTGTGGCACTTGCCTGACGCGCGTGCTTGAAGGTGTGCCGGACCACAAGGACAGCTACCTCACGCCCGAAGAGCAGGCCGCCAACGACCAGTTCCTGCCCTGCTGTTCGCGCTCCAAAACACCACTGCTGGTGCTGGATCTCTGAGTCCTGCCTGCTTCAGGGGCCCGGCGGCGTAGCTGCAGTCGCATGGTCCAGGTCCGGCCGGCGCCACGGGTCCACATGCGTCATCAGGTTCAGCACGCGATGGCGCTGCAGCACACGCTGGCGCGCCACCACGGCAATGTCATGACCGGCCTCGACGCTGATCGCGGCATCGACTTCGAGGTGGGCGTCGACCACGATCATGTCGCCCATCTTGCGCGTGCGCACGTCGTGCACGCCGCTGACGCCTGGTGTCTCGATGAGTGTGCGGCGAATGGCATCCACCTCCTGCTCGTCCACCGCGCGGTCCATCAGGTCGTGTAGCGCATCCCAGGCAAATTCCCAGCCCATCCTGGTGACCATGAAGCCCACGATGAGGGCGGCAATCGGATCGAGGATGGGGTAGCCCGCCAGGTTGCCGATGATGCCGATGCCCACCACCAGCGATGAGGCCGCGTCCGAGCGCGCATGCCAGGCATTGGCCACCAGCATGCTGGACTTGACGCGCTTGGCGACCGACAGCATGTAGCGAAACAGCAATTCCTTGGCAATGAGAGCCCCGCCGGCCACCCACAGCGCAATGACGTGGACCGTTTGCACCGTCTCGGGCGCTTCGAGCTTGCGAACGGCCGCCCACAGCATGCCCAGGCCAACGGCCAGCAGGAGCGTACCCAGCACCAGCGAGGCCGCGGTCTCGAAACGCTGGTGGCCGTAGGGGTGGTCGACGTCGGCGTCTTTCTTGCTGTGGTGACTGGCGAACAGCACGACGAAGTCCGCCACCAGGTCGGACAGAGAGTGGATGCCATCGGCGATCAGACCTTGCGACTTGGCCACGACGCCCACCGCGATCTGGCTGACCGTCAGCACGAGGTTGACGCCCACGCTGACCCAGGTGCTGCGAGAGGCCGCTGCCGCACGCTCCGCCGGGCTGTGCTCTGCGTCTTCGGGATCATCGGCAAGTTCGGTGAATTTCATGGAAGTCGGTGCTGGGTTGTCGGTTTTACACCGTAAATGGTAACGAATGCTTCAGGTCATAGGCTGTGCAACCGGCGCTTGCGCCGCGTACAAATCTGCAGGGTGGCCGCCAAGGGTGACGGGGATCGACATGAAAGCGATCAGGATGATCGGCACCAGCGTGGCCAGGACGACGCCGAAGTATTGACGGATGAATAGACGCAGGGATGAATCCATGGCGAACCTCTTAAGTGAAATGAATCGTTGGCGCTATCTTCGCCGCCGAGTCTTAAGGGCGCCTTAGCGTTGACGCCCCTCTTTTAATTGCCCGCGTCAGTCGGCAGGATGGCCTTGAGGCCACCCAGAAAGGATTTCACCTGCAGGGCGATGACCTTCTCGATGTCAAACGGCGTCTTGTCGTGGTAAATGTGGCGTCGTATTGCCAGGTGCGATACGGCACCGTGCAATATCCAGCCGATTTCCTGGAGTTCGGCGTGATCCTGGGGCAGGCGCAAAGCGGCCTCATGGGCCGCTTCTTCCATCACTGTTTCGAGCAGATGCATGATGATGGACGCTATATAGGTTGGGGCCATCTCAACTTCTGCCAGTGAGGCATACAGGAACAGGCGCATCCAGCGCCGCGTGAGAACGGTGTCGTAATACTCGCGGTAAAACTCTTTGAGTCGTTGCTCCATCGACTTGCTGCGATCGCGCAACTGAATGAACCAGACCGCTTTGAAGACGCCGGCAATTTCCGTTTCATACACGGCATTGATCAATGCCGATTTGTTGGGAAATACGCTGTACAGCAAGCGCTGAGATACCCCGCAGGCCTCGGCGAGCGCGCGCGTTTGGGCGGTGAGCCCGTACTCTGCAAAAAACTCAAAGGCCTTGTTCAGTATTTGCTCGCGACGCTCGGCGGCCGGCATGCGCACCGTGGCACGCCGCGCCTGGCCCGTTTTGGCAGTAGCGCTCTTTTGACGAGTGGCCGTGAGAAGGTCGGATTTGGCTTTCATGCGAATGGCGCAGTACAAGGTACACAGGCCCGTACTTTAATGGCAAAATATATCGTCAGGTGACGATTTATATCGCAAATACTTCTGGCACAAGTCTTGTATGGGATGTTGACTCGTTTGCAAAGCTAGGAAAAATCATGATTCTTGAGATGCGTACTTATCAGGTTCAGGCGGGCACAGCGCCGGAATTCCTGCGGATTTATCAAGACAACGGCTTGCATATCATTACCCGCTATGCGAAATTAATCGGTTGCTGGACCAAGGAGTCTGGCGTACTGAATTCGGTCGTTTTTCTGTGGGCGTATGACGACTTCGGGCACCGCAGTGCCCAGCGCGCCAAGATGGCGCAGGACCCAGAATGGGCGGCATTTGTGCCCATGATCCTGCCCTATCTGGTGCATCAGGAAAGTGTCTTCCTGAACCCGGTGTCGTTCTCTCCCATCAAGTAAGGTGGTGCGTGCGATGGATGCCCACGTGCATCTGACGCGCGGAAAGACATTACAGAACGGAATGATCGTAAAGATCATGGTTTGATACGGGAATACCCCAATAAGTCGTCACTTGACGATATAAAAGTTTAGCGCAATAATTAATTCGACTTTGGCTGGTGGCGAGCGGCCGTTGGCCAAAGTACCGATCGATCAATAGCGCGCTGCCCCAGTGGATTGCTGCAGCCACCAACCCAGGAGACTGAAAAATGAGCAATATATGGACACAAGGTTCACATCGCCGTGATTTTCTGAAGCTGACGGCGACGGCTGGTGCCGCAGGCGCGGGCCTGCTGTCGCTGCCCGGGAATGCGCAGGGGGCGCCGCTTAATTTCTACACATGGTCGGCTGCGGTCGATACCGTCAAGAGCCACCTGAGTGCGTTCGAGGCCAAGACCGGCATCAAGGTCAACTACAACAATGCACCCTGGGCGCAATATCGCGACACCATGGTGACAAAATTTGTGGGCAAGGCGCCGCTTGACGTTTTGTGGGTGTCGGACAGCTGGCTGCCCGAATGGGCTGACGCAGGCTGGCTGGCCCCGGTGAACAATTTCCCGGAGTTGATGAAGTACAACGCAGAGGCGGACGACTTCAGCACCAAGTCGATGCAATACAAGGGCAAGCAATACGGGCTAACCTATTACACCGACTACATGGCGTTCTTCTATGATGAAGAAAAGCTGAAAAAGGCGGGCATCAAAGAGCCGCCGTCGACCTGGGATGAGCTGGTTCAGCAATCGCTCAAGATCAAGTCGGCCGGTATTGCTGAATACCCCATGATGCTGCCGATGGCGCGCGAGAGCTGGCTGATTGAATTCCTGACCGCCATGGTGTACTCCAACGGCGGCGGCTTCACCGACGCCAGTGGTGCAGCCATCATGAGCGATCCGAAAAAGGGCGCTGTGCAGGCGCTGCAATGGATCGTCGACGCGGTCAACAAGTACAAAATCATTTCGCCGGCTTGCGTTGAAACCGGTGAACTCAATGGATTGAAATCGTTCAGTTCCGGCAACCATGCGTTTGCCCTGCTGAGCCGCTATCGCATCCGCACCCTCAACGATCCGAAGCAGTCGCAGATTGCCGGGCGCGTCAAGCAGGCGCTGATGCCGGCCGGGGTTGGTGGTTCTCACACCACGGTGGGATGGATGCGTTTTCATGGGATGACGGCACAGGCGGCAGCCGACAAAACGCGTGCTGCCAACGCCGCCAAGTTGATTGAGTGGTTCGGCGGCAAGGCCGAAGGAAAATACCGTTTCCAGAAACTGCTGTTCAACGACATTGGCTCCGGTTTTGCTGTTAAAGAGTTGTTCAAGGACCCTGAAGTTCAGGCCTCGTACGCAAAATATTCGGACATGGCCATGTTTGAAAAGCAGCAGCAGTTTGTCAAGAAAAAAGACGTCATCACCCGCTGGTTTGGCGAGTGGGATGAAATCAATGGCTCGGCCTGGCAGTCGGCCGTCATTGGCAAGATTACGGCCGCAGAGGCGCTGAAAAAATCAGCCCAGGCCTGGAATGACCTGCGCAAGCAGACCTGAGCATGGCAACGCGGGCGGTGACCCGGCACAACCCCCGCGTGTGCATCAAAAAAGAGGCGAATAGATGAGCACCAGGACCCAGGCGCTGCGCCGCGTAATCCGTTACCCGGTAAGTGCCTACGACCAGAAAAGCGCCATGCTTTTCCTTGCGCCCATGATGGTCGTATTGACCGTTGTGGCGGTTTTTCCGATCCTGTATTCGTTCTGGATCAGCCTGTTTGACCTCAAGTTGACGCGACCTCACCGCGCGCCGTTTGTCTGGTTCGACAACTACGCCCACATCTTCCAGGATCAGATGTTCTGGGACTCGGTCGGACGCAGCACGACGTTTACGTTGATGTCGGTTTCGGCCATCATGTTCATTGCGATGTTGATGGCGCTGCTGCTCAATGAGGAATTCCGGGGGCGCCGCATTTTGTCGGCTATTTTGTTGATCCCCTGGGCGATTCCGTATGTGGCCAATGGACTCATGTGGAAATGGATCTACGACTCTGGCTATGGCGCCCTGAATGGCCTGCTGTTTCAGCTTGGGCTGATTGACAAATACATGGTGATGCTGGGGGACGTCCAGAAGACGATGTTGCTCATTACCAATTCTTTCGTCTGGAAGGAAGTTCCACTGGCGACTATTCTGTTGTTGGTGACGCTCAAGTCGATCCGCGCTGATTTGTACAGCGCCGCCAAGGTGGATGGCGCCAATGTCTGGCAGCGCTTCATTCACATCACCCTGCCGGCACTGACGCCCGGATTTGCCCTGGTCATGATTTATGAAACCATGATGGCGATACGGCACTTCGATCTGTTTTTCATCCTGACCGAAGGTGGACCGGCCGATGCCTCGCACGTGGTCGCATGGCAGGTCTACGTGGAGACCTTCCGCAAGCTGGCGTTTGGCACCGGGGCGGCCCTCGCCTACATCATGGCGATTGTCACTTTCACACTGGCGTTTTTCATTATCCGCAGCACGAGCAGAAAGCTCTAGTCGGACCTTGCATTCCCGAGCCGCTTACAACTTATGAAAATTACACACTTGGGTAGACGGGCCTTGCTCTTTGTTTCGTCGATGCTGTTCGCTGTTTACGTGCTCGCGCCGATCGCCTGGCTGGTGTCGTCTTCGTTCCAGTCAGAAGCCGAGATTACGTCGGTGCCACCGCACTGGATACCGCATCAGCCCACGCTTGAAAATTTCGCGACGATCTTCACTGCCAAGGAGAAGGTCGTCACGTACGAGAATCGCAAAGAGGGCGATACGGCAACCGGCGGCTTTATTCCCTCCACCGCCAAAAATCTGCTCCCGTCCATGTGGAACAGCTTGATTGTCGCGGTGGCGGTGGTCATTCTCAATCTGCTGGTCAGCGTGCCGGCGGCCTATGCGCTGGCCAAGATCCGTTTCATTGGTCGATCCAGTTCGATTTATTTCATGCTCACGACACGCGTGATCCCGGATATTGCGCTGGTCGTGCCATTTTTCCTGTTTGTGCAACAGCTCGGGCTGCTGGACAATTTACTGTCCCTCATCATCACCTATCTCGCCATCACGGTGCCGTTCAGTACGTTCATCCTGACCGGCTACTTCGAGTCTTTGCCGGATGACCTGGACAAGGCGGCTCGGGTCGATGGTTGTTCACGGTTTCAGACCTTGCTGCTGGTGTATTTGCCCCTGGCTTTGCCTTCGTTGGTGGCGGTCGTGCTATTTACCTTCCTCACCAGCTGGAATGAGTTTTTGCTGGCGTTGATGTTCACGCAGACCCTGGCTTCGCAAACCATGCCCATAGTGGTTGCTTCGTTCACGTCGGATTTCACTATCAGCTTTTCGTTCATCAATGCAGCCGGTGTTCTGGCCATCGTTCCACCGGTGGTGGTCGCCATCATGTTTGAACGCTATATCGTCTCCGGCCTCACCGCCGGTGCAGTCAAAGGTTAAAGGAGTACATACGTGGCCCGGATCAAATTTGAAGGCGTCGGAAAAAATTATCCCAATGGGTTCGTTGCGCTGGAGAATCTCAATCTCGACATTGCCGACAAGGAGTTCCTGGTGCTGTTGGGACCCTCTGGATGTGGCAAGTCCACCACCCTGAACATGATCGCCGGGCTGGAGGATGTGACGGAGGGCAACCTGTTTTTTGACAACGAAGTGATGAACACCGTCCCGCCGCACAAACGCGATGTGGCCATGGTATTCCAGAGCTACGCGCTGTACCCGAACAAGACCGTGTACGAGAACATCGCGTTCGGGCTCCGCATGCGCAAGCACCCCAAGGCCGAGATTGACAGCCGCGTCCGCGATGCGGCACGCCGCCTGGAGATCGAGCCCCTGTTGGAGCGGCGTCCTGACCAGCTGTCGGGTGGCCAGCGACAGCGCGTGGCGCTGGGGCGGGCGATCGTACGGCAACCGTCAGTTTTTTTGATGGATGAACCGCTGTCCAACCTGGATGCCACGCTTCGCATTTCAATGCGTGCCGAGATCAAGCAGTTGCATCAGGCCATGCAAACCACTTTTGTCTACGTCACGCACGACCAGGCCGAAGCCTTGACGCTGGCGGACCGCATTGTGGTGATGCGCAGTGGTGTGGTGCAGCAGATCGGCAAGCCGGACGACATTTATGAGCGGCCCCACAATATGTTTGTGGCCTCGTTTCTGGGCAATCCGCCGATCAATTTCATGGACGGAACCCTGGCCGTGGAGGGCGACCGGGTGCTGTTCAAGCGCGGTCAGCTGGCGCTGACGCTGCCACCTCATATTGCCGAGCGGGTCGCCGGCCAGGCCGGACGTGCGGTGGTGCTGGGCATTCGCGCCGAAGACGTGGCGTCGCACAGTGGCGAGTTGAACGGGGATGGCCTGCAAGGCCGGATTCTCTCGGTGCTTCCGGTCGGTTCTGACCAGTTTCTTGAAGTAGAGGTGGAGGGTACGAAACTGTTCTTCCGCGTCGGCAAGGAAGGCCAGCACAAGGAGGGTGAGAACGCGACCCTGAAAGTGAACCTGAATCGATTGCACTTGTTCGACAAACAGGACAGCCAGAGTCTGGTCTGGTAGGAATCTGGTGTGAAACCCGCTGCATTTGACTATTACCGTCCCAGCTCGCTGGAAGAAGCGCTGCAACAACTGACTGCCTGCGGCGAAAGCGCCAAGGTGATTGCCGGCGGTCAGAGCCTCGGGCCCATGCTGAACATGCGGCTGGCGACGCCTTCTGGCCTCATTGACTTGAACGACTTGACCGAGCTTGCCTACATTCGCGAGGTGGGTGACACGCTGGAAATTGGTGCGTTGACCCGCCATGATCAGATTGCCGAATCAAAGCTGGTGCAGGCCCGCTGCCCGTTGCTCGCGCAAGCGGCGAAAACCATCGGCCACTATGCGATTCGTCAACGGGGCACGATCGGCGGAAGTCTGGCCCATGCCGACCCGGCCGCGCAGTTGCCGTTGATTGCGACCACGCTGGAAGCAAGAATTGAGATCGTGAATAGTGGGGGGCAACGCAGTTTGCCGGCCTCTGCCTTCTTCCAGTCCGTCATGGCCACCGCGCTGGCGCCGGACGAAATTATCCGCTGCGTGCATTTTCCCACGGTGGACGTGAATGAGGGCACGTCGTTCCAGTTGTTCAATCGTCGACACGGGGACTACGCCATCGTGGCGGTGGCGGCCACGGTGGCGCTGGATGGCGAGCGGGTCGCGCGCGTGCGAGTCGGGCTGAGCGGGGTGAGCGCCGTGCCACAGTCCTGTGATGACGTTGTTCGCCCTTTTGCCGGGCACATGGCCAATGTGGCGTGGGCGGCAGACGTGGCGCTCGCGGTGCGGGACGCGGTGTCGCCCGAAGGTGACCAGCGCATATCGGCGGTATACCGCAAGGAGCTGACCCAAACGCTGGTCGAACGGGCGCTTGTGCGTGCCATGAGTCGAGCCAAAGGATGAGTAATATGAGCAATGTGGAGAAGCGTTCGATCACGCTGACCGTCAACGGGCAGAACCACGAACTGCTGGTGGAGCCGCGCAAGCTGCTGGCGGATGCGCTGCGCGAGGATTGTCGTCTCACCGGTACCCACGTGGGTTGCGAGCATGGTGTGTGTGGTGCCTGCACGGTGCTGGTCGATGGCAAGCCCGTGCGGTCCTGCCTCACCTACGCCATCCAGATGGAGGGGCATGAGGTGTCGACGATCGAGTCGGTTGCCGTCAATGCAGCGTTATCCCCTCTGCAGCAGGCGCTGCACGAGGAGCACGGCTTGCAGTGTGGCTTTTGCACACCGGGCATCGTGATGACATTCGAGGCGTTTCTCAGAAACAAGCCCGATCCGAGCGACGAAGAAATCCGTGATGCGCTGTCGGGCAACCTGTGCCGCTGTACCGGCTACCAGAATATTGTCAAGGCCATCCAGAAGGCGGCCGAGCAGATGCGAAGGAATCCGGACTATGTCGCCCCCTGAGTTCCATTACATCGGCCAGCATCTGCCGCGCAAGGAGGACTACCGGCTGCTGACCGGGCATGGCCGCTACGTGGACGACATCGAAGTTCCGGGCGCCCTGCATGCCTGCTTTGTGCGTTCGCCCCATGCCCATGCCCGCATCGTCTCTATCGACAGCGAGGCGGCAGGTCAGATGCCCGGGGTGGTGGCGATTGTGACGGGTCATGAGCTGGCGCAGTGGACCACCCGCCAGCGCATGGCGCCGCCGATCGAGGGCCTGCAGCCAATGGAGATGGACACCCTGCCCACAACCAAGGTGCGCTTCCAGGGCGATCCGGTGGCCTGCGTGATTGCGACCGACCGCTATGTGGCAGAGGATGCGGCCGAGCAGGTGGTGGTGGCGTACGAAGTGCTGCCCGCAGTCAGCACCATGTGGCAGGCGCTGGAGCCGGATTCACCCCGCGTGGATGAAAGCCTGTCCTCCAACCTGCTGTCGCACCAGCATGCGGAGCACGGCGATGTCGATGCCTGCAAGCGCAGTGCTTACCGGGTGATCGAAAGCACTTTTTCGCAACACCGGCAGACGCATTTGCCTATTGAGACGCGTGGCTGCATCGCGGTGTGGGACGCTGGCCGCCAGCATCTCACGTTTCATGTCGGGACCCAGGTGCCCCATCCTTACCGGACCACCCTGGCGAGCCGCTTGCGCTTGTCGGAATCGCAGGTCAGCGTGATTTCGCCCGATGTCGGGGGGGGGTTCGGCCAGAAAATCGCCCTGTACCGGGAGGAACTGACTGTGGCTGCGGTAGCACGTCACTTGAAACGGCCGGTGCGCTGGCGCGAGGACCGGCTGGAAAACCTGTTGTCTTCCTCGCAGGCGCGTGAGGACTTTTGCCGCACCCGGGCCGCCGTCAGCGCCGAGGGTCGCTTGCTTGGCCTGGAGCTGGAAATCATCGAGGATTTCGGTGCTTACAGCTTTTACCCGGGCAATTATCTGGCCCGCGTGGTGGCCATGATCCTGACCGGCCCGTACAAGGTGCAGGACTACAGCTACGACGTCAAGGTGGTGCTGAGCAACAAGGTGGGCAATGGCCCCATGCGCGCGCCGATGGCCATCACGAGCTGGGTGATGGAAGGCACGATGGATGCGATTGCGCGTGCGCTGGAACTGGATCCGGTGGCGGTGCGGCGGCTGAACATGCTGCACCCGGAAGATTTTCCTTACACCATGGCGACGGGCGAGGTACTGGCTGACATCACGCCGCGCGAAACCTTGGAGGGTGCGCTGGCCGCCATCGACTACGACAACTTCCGCCAGCGCCAGCAGCAGGGGCGTACGCAAGGTATTTATCTCGGTCTGGGTATTTGTACGGTGGTCGAATCCACCACCTATGGTTCGCGCTTCTACAAAGCGGCCGGCATTCCGGGGTCGGGGCACGAAGCGGCCTGGCTGCGCATCGAGCCCTCCGGGGCGGTGAATGCCTCGGTGGGCCTGGGAGCGACCGGGCAGGGCTATGAAACGTCGTTGGCCCATGCCGTGGCTGAGGGCCTTGGCGTCATGCCGCAGCAGGTGCATCTGAACCTCGGGCATACCGATATCGCGCCTTACGGCATGGGTAGCCGAGGCGCACGGGGCGGCACCGCCGGCGGCGGCACCCTGTATTTATGTGCCCAGGAGGCACGGGTCAAGGTGTTGTCAATCGGTGCCAAGCTGCTGGGCCTGGAAGACAGTCAGGCACTGCGCTTGCGCGATGGTCGCGTTGAGAGGCTGAGCGACGGCGAATGGACGGCAACCGGCGTGGGCTTGGCCGATGTCGCACGCACGGCGTATCTTGATCCGCTGGCCTTGCCCGCCGGCATGAGTCCCGGTCTGGAGTTCCACAAGACGTACGAACCACCGCCCATGACCTATTCCAACTCCACGCATCTGTGTGAAGTGGAAGTGGATGTCAGCACCGGAGCGATCCGGTTTGGCCGTTATGTGGTGGCGGAAGATTGCGGTACGGTACTGAGCCCCGTGGTCGTGGAAGGGCAGCAACATGGTGCGATTGCCATGGGCTTGTCCGGCGCCCTGTTTGAGCACGTGTATTACGACGAGACTGGACAAAATCTATCTGGGACCTTGGCGGACTACCTGGTTGCCACGGCCTGTGAACTGCCCCATTTTGAGGTTCTCTCGATGCATACGCCGAATCGGGCGACGCCAGCGGGTATCAAGGGCATGGCGGAAGGAGGTGTGATGGGTGCCATCGGGGCGCTGACCAACGCGGTCAATGATGCGCTCGCACCGTTTGATGTGGTGGTGAACCAGCAGCCGCTGACCCCCATGTATCTGCGCGATCTGCTGCGCGAAAAATCTGAATTCATAGACAAGGTATAAAAAATGGTTGATAGCAAGAACAAGCCCCATGTGGGCTTTATTGGGCTGGGCAACATGGGTCGCAGCATGGCGGGCCATATCCTGAATGCGGGCTACCCGCTCAATGTGTACAACCGCTCGCGCGACAAGGCTGGCGAATTGCTGGCGCGTGGTGCCGTCTGGTGCGATACCCCGGGCGCGCTGGCCGCCACGTCCGACGTGGTCATCACCATCGTGGGCTATCCGAAAGATGTGGAGCAGGTGTATCTCGGCGACAACGGTATCGTTGCCTGCGCCCGGGACGCCCTGCTGATTGACATGACCACGTCGAGTCCTGAGCTGGCCGTGCGTATTGCCGGGGAGGCGCGCAAGAGGGGTTGCCGCGCTCTCGATGCACCAGTGTCCGGTGGCGACATTGGTGCGCGGGATGCCAAACTCTCCATCATGGTGGGAGGCGAGCAGGCGGCGTATGACGAGGCCTTGCCGATCCTGCAATTGATGGGCCCCAGCATCGTGTTGCAGGGTGGCCCCGGTGCCGGGCAGCACACCAAGATGTGCAACCAGATTGTGATTGCCTCCACCATCATGGGTGTATGCGAAGGGCTGGCCTACGGCAAGGCCGCCGGGCTGGACCTGCCGACCGTGCTCAAGTCGATCGGCGGCGGCGCAGCTTCGGGTTTCCAGCTCAGCGTGATGGGTGCCAAGATTATCAACGGCGACTTTGCGCCCGGCTTCTACGTGGAGCACTTCATCAAGGATCTGGGCATTGCCCTGGCGGAAGCCCAGCGAGATCGGAAGAGCACACGTCTGAACTCCAG
>OFPG01000035.1_pt1 | contig 16781 bp, 15 predicted proteins | sample 1542501 | NCBI WGS metagenome assembly OFPG01 (sample SAMN05503963, study PRJEB24370) | sediment metagenome | isolation source: lake sediment | place: USA: Lake Hill lake, St. Paul Island, Alaska | collected 2013
CTCTTCCGATCTCCCAAGACGTACGCAGGGGTATTGACCATGCGGGTGGGCGCTTCGTAGGAACGGATTTCCTGCACGCGCAGGATGTCCATGCCGTATTCCTCGTCCCCGAGCTTGAAGGCAAGGAATTCGCGGATCGAAGTGACGGCCACACCCATCGGTGTGGCGCGCAGCGCTGCGGCCGGGCTGACTGATGTTGCTGATGTGTTACTCATTGGTGTTGCCCTTCTGTTGTGTTGATCGTTCAATGCAATGCGGCTTGTTGCTCAACCAAGTCACGCAGGCTTTCAAATTCGGTGGATTTGTCGAAAAACCAGTCAGCGCCTGCCTGCATGCATTTGCCGCGGTTGAACGCGCTGGCATCGTTGGTGAGCACGGCGATCCGCATCCCGGGTGCCAGTTGCTTGATGCTGTGGATGATCTGGATGGCATTGCCATCAGACAACTGAAGATCCAGAATGAGCAACGTTGGCAGCACACGCCGAACTGTTTCCAGCGTCTGGGCCAGCGTGTCGGCGGTGTGGATGGCTTCTATGCCCTGGACCCCTTCGAGCAGCCAAAGCAGCCTGGCGCGGATCAGTTCCGAATCATCAACAATCAGCAGTTTCATGGTCATGGGCTGATCGTGCCCTGGCCGGTCGGCCTGCGCTATCGGGCGATGCTGGTTTCGTCGTCAGAAAAGGATGGGGCGGGGTAGGATACCCCCTACCCCTGACGCGGCGAAGCCGGTGGAAACGTCAACCCAGGAGGGCGTGTTGCATGGCGTAGCGCATCAGATCCGCCATGCTGGAGAGCTTCATTTTTTCCATCAGCCGAACCTTGTGGGTGCTGACGGTCTTGTTGCTGATGGCAAGCTCTATGGCTATTTCGTTCACGCCTTTGCCGGTGGTCAGCAGGCGAAACACTTCCAGCTCCCGGTCGGACAGCAGGCTATGGGGTGGGCGCTGGGCCGTAGAAGTCACATCGAACACCATTTTTTCAGCCAGATCGGGGCCAATGTATTTGCCATTGGCAGCGACCTTGCGGATGGCCGCCAGCAGAATGTCGGGCTCACAGTCTTTGGTGATGTAGCCGGCCGCACCCGCCTTGAGCATGCGCGCGGCCACTTGCGGCTCGTTGTGCATGGTGAGGACCAGAATGGGCAAATCCGCCCGGTGCGCCTTGACACGCGTGATCAAATCCGCCCCGCTGATGCCGGGCATGTTCAGGTCCAGCAGCAGCAGATCGAACGGCTCATGACGCAGGTATTCCAGCACCTCACTGCCGTTCACGGCCTCGCCCACGACTTCAAGATCTGGCATCAACGCAAAAATCTGCTTCAAGCCGCCGCGCACAATGGCATGATCATCGGCAATGACCAGTCGAATCATGGGTTTTCCTTTGCCACAGTATCAAGGTCGATGGGAATCGTCACGTCAATCACCGTCCCCTGGCCTGGGGCGCTGGTAATGTTCACCTGGCCGCCCATGGCAAGCGCCCGTTCGCGCATGCCAAGCAAGCCAAATGATTTTTTCCTGCTCGCCGCATCAAGATCAAAGCCCCGGCCATTGTCCCGTACTCTCACCCACAGTTCATTGCCAAGCTGGCCGAGGGTGATGTCCACCTGGCTTGCCTGGGCGTAGCGGGTGATATTGGTGAGCGACTCCTGCACGATGCGAAACACCACCACAGCCCGTGTTTCGTCCAGGTCAATGTCTTCTTCCGGTGCATGGAGCACGCACGCAATGGTGGTTTGCCTGGTGAATTCGTTGCACAGCCACTCGACGGCAGAAACCAGGCCCATGTCAAGCGCAGTCGGGCGCAGATTCACGGCCACATTGCGCACCCCCAGGATGGCACGGTCCACCAGCCCCTTCATGTCCAGCACTTTGTCGGACAAGGCCGGATCCAGCGTACCGAAACGCATGCCCAGCAGCGATATATCCATGCGCAGCGCCGTCAGAACCTGGCCCAGCTCGTCATGCACTTCCCGTGCGATGTGCTTGCGCTCGCCCTCACGCCTGGCCTCGTTTTGCGCTGCCAGTTCACGCAAACGCTGACGTGACTCTTCGAGGTCGCGGTGCAGGTTGAACATCGCAGTCTCTGCATTCTTGCGCTCGGTGATGTCCTGCGTGATGCCCACGGCACTTATCACAGTGCCGTCCGCAGCAAACTCCAGTTCAGCTTGTTGACGGATCCAGCGGATCGCGTTACCAGCCATGATGCGGTGCTCTTGATCAAAGAGGTCACCTTTGAGGGCCGCCTGCCAGGCCCGGTCCACCGCACTGCGGTCTTGCGCATGGGCGCGCGCCAGATAGGCCTCACGACTTCCGGTTGTGCCTTCGGGCAAGGCGAAGATGCGGCAGGTCTCGGCCGACAATCGCATCGTGTCGGTGGCGATGTCGTAGACCCAGCTGCCGACTCTGGAGACCGCTTGCGCGCGGTTCAGCTCCGCTTTGCTGGTTTCCAGGTCGCGCGAGTGGCGGGCGAGGTCGCTGCCGATTTGGTCCAGTTCCTTGAGACGGTTCTGATAGACGTACACGAGAAAGATGATGATCAGCGTCGCAAGGACGACCAAGCTCACCTGCACCGCGCCGTGCAACGCTGGCGGACTGGGCGGCGCATATGGCAGCAAACCCCATGATTCGGCCACGACGAAGCCGATGGTCACAGCAATGGTCAGAGCCGCCATGGTCAGCGCCGCACGCCGGCTGATCAGCCAGCCAAACATCAAAATCATGAGCGGGTAGGCGACGATGACCGGTGCGCGCACGCCACCATTGAAAGCAGACGCCCCGGTAATGATCATCCATACCCCAATTGCCAGCACATTGACGCCGGCATGCGTCCTGCCGCATGACAGGAGATACCAGGCGGTCACTGCGACCAGCGCGATTAACACCGGCCCAACAACGCGTGCGGGCTGATCCGGCGTGACGATACGGGCAACGATCAAGAAGATGACAGCACCGACCAAATTGGCGGCGATGGCGTACTTGAGAAAAACCAGCGATGGCTCCCATAACATCGGGTTGCCGACACTGTCGCGCAGGCGCGCAGGGGGCTTGTAATTCTTGGTCATTATGGGTCTGATTTCCTGCCTGCGGCCGACTTCCCGGCAGCGGCGTCATTCTGCCGAATCATGATAGTTGATTTCCCAAATGCAGACTACGAACGGCTGCAACTGGCCGGGGTCCATGTACATCATGGGCCGTGACTGCTCGTGGAATTCACGGATCTTGACCAAGAAAGGCAGGCAGGCGCGAGGCTGGCAATGATGGCGGCCAGCTTGCAGGTGCTGGTGGACGATTGGACAGATCGATAACCCCACTGTGCCTGGTCTCAACACATCACAAAAAACTGATCAAACAATAAATTAATTTGAATTTTCATTATGAATGACTCTCCCTATAGTCTGGCTCATCGCCACCCACTACCGGAGATTTCGCATGGACCAATCCAACCGTTATGCCGACCTGAGCCTCAAGGAGGCCGAGCTCATCAAGGGCGGCCAGCACATTCTGGTCGCCTACAAGATGAAACCCAAATCGGGCCACGGCTACCTCGAAGCCGCCGCCCACTTTGCTGCCGAATCTTCCACCGGCACCAACGTCGAGGTGAGTACCACCGATGATTTCACCCGCGGCGTGGATGCGCTGGTGTACTACATCGATGAAGCCACGGAAGACATGCGCATTGCCTATCCGCTCGACTTGTTCGACCGGAACATGACCGACGGCCGCATGATGATCGTGTCCTTCCTGACGCTGGTGATCGGCAACAACCAGGGCATGGGCGACATCGAGCACGCCAAGATTCATGATTTCTACATGCCCGAGCGCGCCGTCCAGTTGTTTGACGGCCCGGCCAAGGACATCTCCGACCTGTGGCGCATCCTGGGCCGCCCCATCAAGGACGGCGGCTACATTGCCGGCACCATCATCAAGCCCAAGCTGGGTCTGCGCCCTGAGCCGTTTGCGCATGCGGCCTACCAGTTCTGGCTGGGTGGCGACTTCATCAAGAACGACGAGCCCCAGGGCAATCAGGTATTTTGTCCCGCGAAAAAGGTGATCCCGCTGGTAGCGGATGCCATGAAACGGGCGCAGGATGAGACAGGCCAGGCCAAGCTGTTCTCGGCCAACATCACCGCCGACGATCATTACGAAATGCTGGCACGCGCTGATTTCATCCTGGAGACCTTCGGCCCCGACGCCGACAAGGTAGCGTTCCTGGTGGACGGTTTTGTGGGCGGCCCCGGCATGGTCACCACCGCGCGTCGTCAGTACCCCAACCAGTACCTGCACTACCACCGTGCCGGTCACGGCATGATCACGTCGCCCTCGGCCAAGCGGGGTTACACCGCCTTCGTATTGGCCAAAATCTCGCGCCTGCAGGGCGCCTCCGGCATCCACGTCGGCACCATGGGCTACGGCAAGATGGAAGGCGAAAACGCCGACAAGGTCATCGCCTACATGATCGAGCGTGACGAGTGCCAGGGTCCGGTCTACTTCCAGAAGTGGTACGGCATGAAACCCACCACCCCCATCATCTCCGGCGGCATGAACGCGCTGCGTCTGCCCGGCTTCTTCGAGAACCTGGGTCACGGCAATGTGATCAACACCTCGGGCGGCGGCGCCTATGGCCACATCGACAGCCCGGCGGCCGGTGCCATTTCCCTGCGCCAGTCTTACGAGTGCTGGAAGTCGGGCGCCGACCCGATCCAGTTTGCCAAGGAGCACCAGGAGTTTGCGCGTGCGTTCGCGTCCTTTCCGGGCGATGCCGACAAGCTGTATCCGGGCTGGCGGGAGAAGTTGGGGACGCATAGGTAAGGTCTTTGCAAACCCTTCACGCCAGCGCGTTTGCGGGACACGTTGCGCGCCGGTGGCCTACGGCGCTTCGTGTCCCCCGGCCGTACCGGCCTCCTCCTTTACCTACGCTCCGCAGACCGCCGGCACACAACGCCTGCGCAACCATATTGGAGCGTCATGCCGGAACAGCCGCCATCTCCGCGCCTGGCGTGTTGGGTAGCTCGCAGAGCGTAGGTAGAGGAGGAGGGCCGCAGGCCCGGGGGACACGAAGCTCTGTGGGCTACCCGATGCGTCAGGCACCCACCAACCCTGCCTCATGCATTCAGGAGTTCACATGACAAGCCCCACCGACTACCGCGTCACAAAAGAGCCCTTCTACCAGCCTTCCGCCAACGAGGTAACGCTGTACGAAGCCGCCTACGCCGCGCGCCTGCCGGTCATGCTCAAGGGTCCCACAGGCTGCGGCAAATCACGCTTTGTCGAGTACATGGCCTGGAAACTCGGCAAGCCGCTGATCACGGTGGCCTGCAATGAGGACATGACAGCGTCCGACCTTCTGGGCCGTTACCTGCTCGAAGCCAATGGCACGCGCTGGCTCGATGGCCCGCTGACCACGGCCGCGCGCATCGGCGCCATCTGCTACCTCGATGAAATCGTGGAAGCCCGGCAGGACACCACCGTGGTGATTCACCCACTGACCGACCACCGTCGCCAGTTGCCGCTGGACAAGCGCGGCGAGCTGATCCATGCGCACCCTGATTTTCAGCTGGTGATCTCCTACAACCCCGGCTATCAGAGTCTGATAAAAGACCTGAAGCAGTCGACCAAACAACGTTTCGTCGGTTTTGATTTTGACTACCCGAGCGCCGAACTGGAGGCCTCCATCGTCGCCGTTGAGACCGGCATGGACCACGCCACGGTTGCCAAGCTGGTGAAGATTGGCAGCGTGGCACGCCAGCTCAAGGGCCATGGCCTGACTGAGGGCATCTCGACCCGGCTGCTCGTCTATGCCGCCACCCTGATCAAGGGCGGCGTGAGCCCGGTGGACGCCTGCCGCATGGCGCTGGTGCGTCCCATCACGGACGACGCCGACATCCGCGCGACGCTGGATCACACCATTGATGCGGTCTTTGCCTGAAGGCTGACCCCGTGCGCACCGGCCCCTCGCCCGAACAGCTAGCGGCCTGGCGAGAACAGCTCGCTTGCGGCTTCCCCCAGGTCGCCGCGGTGTTTGAGGACTGCATGGCCGAGGCACAGGCGCTGCTCACATCCGAAGGCATCCAGGCTTACCTGGAACAAGGCCGCTTCTTGAGCCAGATGGGGCGCGGGGTGGAGCCGGTGCTGATCTTCTTGCAGGAATGGCCGCAGGTCGCCCAAACTCTGGGCGAGTCTGCGCTGCCGGCCATCATGGACGCCGTTGGCGGGATGACGAAGTCGCCCAATGGCCGTGCCATCGCGCCTTTTCTGCAATCCCTCGCAGCCGTTGCCCGGCGGCTGCCGTCAACGGAGCAGATGCAGCACTACCTGGATTTGAGCCTGCGCACCATGGACCGCACCAGCGGCTCCATTCACGGCATCCACAAGACCTATGCCAGCCCCAGCCTGCCCGATTTCTTTCGACAGTCTCCGCACCTGCTGAGTCTGCTGTCGCTTGAAGGCTTGAGCAACTGGGTTGACTACGGTGTGCGCAACTACGGCCACCACCCGGAACGCCAGCGCGATTATTTTTGCCTGCAGTCGGCCGACAGCCGCGCCGTGCTGCAGCGCGAGCGGCACGGCACGCTGCTGCTGGACAACACCCGAAGCCTCGATCTCTACCTGCTGGGGCTGTGGCAGATGGCGGCTCATCTGGTGCCCTACTCCACCGCGTTTGACGAGCTTCGCAAACCCGTACCCTACTTTGATGCACTGGGCATGCGCCTGCCTGATGTCTATGACGATTTCAACAGCGTCAGCGGGCTGGACCGCTACCGCGCAGTGCTCGCGCACATGGCCGCGCACCGACGCTGGAGCACTGCCATCTTTGCCGACAACTACAGTCCGTTTCAGCGCGTGGCGATCGAGTTCTTTGAGGACTCGCGGGTGGAGTTGCTCGCCATGCGGGAGTATCCGGGACTGCGACGCATTTTCTCTGCGCTTCACCCCACGCCGGTAGAAGGCACCTGCGATCCGCAAACCCATTCCTGCCTGCGCCATCGCCTCGCCATGCTGTCGCGCGCCCTGCTTGACCCCTCCCACGGCTATGAGGATGCGGATCTGAACGCTTTCGTGCAGCGCTTTCATGAAGTCATGGCGCACGGCGACTCCAGCACGCAAGAGATCGCCGCCCTGGCCCTGTCCTACGTGGCCAAAACCCGTCGCCAGAGTGACCAGCTTCCCAAGACCTACTTTGAAGACACCGAGGTTGACTACCGCGACGACAACCGCCACCTGTGGCGGTTTCACGAACTCAGCGACGACGAGGAAATGTTCGAAGAACATCGCCAATCGACCGCCGCCGAGGAGGTCAAAGGCCTGCCGCCCCGCCACTACCCGGAATGGGATTACAGCAGCCAGTCTTATCGCCCGGACTGGGTCAGTCTGTACGAGCGGCTGCACCCGTCAGGCAAGCCCTCCGACATCGACCGGCTGCTGGCCAAACACAGTGCACTGGCCAAGCGCCTCAAACGCCTGCTGGACCTGCTCAAGCCCCAGGACAAGGTGCGTGTGCGCTACCAGGAAGAGGGCAGCGAGCTCGACCTGGACGTGGCCATCCGCTCGCTGATCGATTTCAAAAGCGGCGCCACGCCCGATCCGCGCATCAACATGAGCCACCGGACCGCTGGGCGCAACATTGCCGTCATGCTGCTGCTGGACCTGTCGGAATCGCTCAATGAAAAAGCAGCCGGCTCCGACCAGACCATTCTGGCGCTCAGCCAGGAAGCGGTGTCACTGCTGGCCTGGTCGATTGAACAACTGGACGACCCCTTTGCCATCGCCGGTTTTCACTCCAACACGCGCCACGACGTGCGCTACCTGCACATCAAGGGTTTTGGGGAACACTGGGATGACGAAGTCAAGGGACGGCTTGCGGCCATGCAGGCCGGCTACTCCACCCGCATGGGTGCCGCCATGCGCCATGCGGCTCATTACCTGCAAGCCCAGACCGCCGACAAAAAACTCATGCTAATCCTGACCGACGGGCAGCCGTCAGACGTGGATACGCAAGACGAGCGCCTGCTGATCGAAGATGCGCGGCAATCGGTCAGGGAACTGGACCAGCAGGGCATCTTCACCTACTGCATCAACCTGGATCCAAAGGCCGACGACTATGTCAGCGACATATTCGGCCGCCAGTACACTGTGATCGACCACATTGAGCGTCTGCCCGAGCAGCTTCCGAAGTTGTTCATGGCACTGACACGCTGAAGTAGGCGACCGCTTGACGGCCTCCAATTGCTACTATTTTTATAGCTGTTCGCGCATATTTGACGAGGGCTACATGCCGATATGAATCACAAAGTGTTTGGCGCCTGCTGGCGCACCGTCTGTCCTGCCCTGGGCTTCGACGGCAGCGCTGCGGCAAATGGATCAGGCCATGTGTGAGCTCCTGGCCATGTCCAGCCGGCAAGCAACCCGCCTGACCTTCTCGCTGCAGGCCCTGGCCGCGCGCAGCGGCCCGACCAGTGGCACCCGTGACGGCTGGGGCGCCGCGTTCTACCAGGGCCATGACGTCGCCCTGTTTCGGGAGCCGGTGGCGGCCAGCGACAGCCCGCTGGTGCGCTTCCTCGAAACGCAAGGGCCGAGTACGACGCTGGCCCTGTCGCACATCCGGCGCGCCACCCTGGGGCCGGTCTCCCTTGCGAATACGCAGCCCTATGTGCGCGAGCTGGCTGGGCGCACGCATGTGTTCGCCCACAACGGCCATCTGCCGGGCATCGAGCAGTGCCGCCATTTCGCACACACGCGTTTTCAGCCCGTGGGAGGAACCGACTCGGAACACGCCTTCTGCGCGCTCATGGACCGGCTGTCTGATCTCTGGCGCCCCTCAATTGCGCCACCCGGGGTCGAAGAACGGCTTGCCGTGGTGGCCGCCTTCGCAGCCGATCTGCGCCAGCTCGGGCCCGCCAACTTTCTCTACGCCGACGGCGAGGTCCTGTTTGCGCATGGTCACCGGCGCATCCAGTCCGCTACCGGCCGCATCGAGCCGCCCGGTCTGTTCATGTTGTCGCGCCAATGCAGCCACGCCAATGAATCGGTGCAAGCGCAGGGGGTGTCCATTGCGTCCGGCTTTCAGGAGGTGACGCTGATTGCCAGCGTGCCGCTCAGCAGCGAACCGTGGCGCCCTTTGGCCGAAGGGGAAATCGTGGCCGTGTCGGCGGGCCGGCTGGTGGCTCGCCGTGCAGAGTCGCAAGGCCTGGGTCACGGCCCGCGGTACGTCGACCTATGAACGCCTTCGTTTGCGCACCATTACCCCGGTTGCAGTGATCGACTGTCGGACACTTTGAACACCGCGACCGCCTGCGCCAGGTTCTGGGTCTGACCCTTGAGACTTTCGGCTGCAGCGGCCGACTGCTCCACCAGTGCCGCGTTTTGTTGCGTCATCTGGTCGAGTTGGGCGATCGCCGTGTTCACCTGGCCTATACCCTCGGACTGCTCGGCGGAAGCCGACATAAGTTCACCAATGATGTCGCTGACTTTTCTGACCGAATCCACGATCTCATCCATGGTGCTGCCGGCGTCCTGCACCAGCCTGGAGCCGGATTGGACCTTCTCGACCGAGGCATTGATCAGGCCCTTGATTTCCCTGGCCGCCGCTGCGCTGCGGCTGGCCAGGCTGCGCACCTCGGATGCCACCACGGCGAAGCCCCGACCCTGTTCACCCGCGCGCGCCGCCTCCACAGCCGCATTGAGGGCCAGGATGTTGGTCTGAAAGGCGATGCCGTCGATGACGCCGATGATGTCGGATATTTTCCTGGAGCTGTGGTTGATGTCGTCCATGGTGCTGACGACCTGACCGACAACTTCCCCGCCGCGAGCCGCCACTTCAGCGGCTGAGGCGGCCAACTGGTTGGCCTGGCGCGAAGCATCGGCCGATTGCCGGACCGTACTGGTCAGCTGTGCCATGCTCGATGCGATGTACTGCAGGTTGCTCGCCGTCTGCTCGGTTCGCACACTGAGGTCCTGGTTGCCGGTGGCGATTTCCGTCGAGGCCACGGAAATGCTTTGCGTCGAGTTACGGATATCGCCCAACGTTGATTGCAGCACTGTTGCCAGACGCTTGAGCGAGTGCAGCAGACTGCCATCCGTGGCTTGTGGAATGTTGAACGCCAGATTGCCATCGGCCAGTTCACCCAGAGCCACCCCGGCCTCCGACGGATCGCCGCCCAGGACGCTCGTGGCCGTGCGTCGAATCCAGACGGTGAACCCGATACAGGTAACTACGCAAATCGCTGTCAGCAATGCTGTGAGCTCGCCACCCAGCACCAGATACTCAGCAATCACCTCGGACGACTCGATACGCGCCTTTCCCTGCAGCCACCAGGCCCCGAGCACCACCGCAGACCCGGCCCCCGCCACCATGGCGGTTGGCACAACCATGGACAAGACCAGTTTTTGCGTATAGTTCATATGATTTCTCCAAGCTCAGACCGCAGCGCCCCATCTAACGGCAAGGCTTGAAGTATCAGCGTAACGCAAAGATCACACAAGCATCAAGAGCGAAGTGCAGCGCGCGCCAGCCGCAACCGTTCGTCAAGATACGCCCCATAGAAGTCGGGGATATAACCGCCCACCAGACGCTCGGCAATTTCCACGCCCCCGCGTCCAAAAAACAGGACCGTGGGTGCCACCTTGATGCCCCAGCTGCGGATCAATGCATCCTGGGTGAGCGTGACTCCCTTGAAGTCCTGGATCGCGCGGCTGCTGCGCATGTCAACCTGCACCACCGGCAGTCCCTCCTGCTCCCGCATGGGGCCGAGGTAGTTCTGGCGGGCCACTTTGCAGAACGGGCAGCCGTCAAGGCTGACCATCACCAGCAAGGGACTGCCTTTTTTCAAAGCCTGCGCAAGCTCATCGGGCAATGACACTGCCGTGGGTAAAGTGGCGGGCGCGGCCATCATTTGCTCTCGTGTTCCAGCAGCAGGTAGGTGTTGTAGGCGTTCATGCGATTGGCGACCCGAAACAGCGGCAGGGCTTCAAACTGCGACCAGTCAGTGGCCTTGTATGCGTCTTCGAAAGGTTCGAGGTTCCTGGCGGCCTGGCCCATCGTGGTTCGAAGATAAACCAGATAATCGCGCGTCAGCTGCATATCCTTGCGGGCTTCGGTAGAGAGAGGTCCATGACCAGGCACGATCACGTCCGTATCAAAGGCGAGCAGGTTGTCGAGCGCGGCGATCCAGTGCCGACTGTCAGCCTGACCGACATAAGGAATGCGGCTGCGAAACACGAGGTCGCCGGCAAACAGCACCTTTTCCGACGGCAGGTAGACACTCAAATCTTCCGGCGTATGCGACGGGCCCACGGGCTTGATCTGAAAATGCACGCCCCCCACCACAAGCTCTTTGTCACCATTGATCCACTCGTCTGCCTCGACCAGACGGGTTTGGGCGTCGACCCAGGGCGCAAGTTCTTGCCGCGATACTTCAAGCCGCAGGCGCGCCGTTTCGGAATTCAGATACTCCTTGGCCGCACGGTGCGCGATGATGTGCGCACCCAGCGCTTTGAACGTCTGCAGTCCATAGATGTGGTCAGCGTGGTAGTGAGTCGCGATCACATGCGTGATGGGTTGCGGGGTCACCTTGCGGATCTCGGCGATCAAACGGGTGGCCAGCGCCGGCGAGCCCAGCGCATCAATGACCACCACGCCCCCAGGCGTCACGACAAAGGCGGCATTGGAAATGAAGTTCTGGTTGGCCGGCGAACCAAGCGCCGATACGCCCTCGACATACCAGGCGGAGGCCGATACCTTATGGGCCACCATGGCGGGCACTTCGCCGGCACAGGCCGTGAAAACGCCCAGTACAGACCCGAGTGCGACGACGCAGCGCCGCCAAAAAGAATTTTTTGTCATCATCTGTTTTCCCAATAGGGCCACATGCGCCGCCCCGACCCGATTGTTTTCATCAAACCCATAAGCTTGAGCCAGATCAAAAAGAAGCAATACCTTTGAACTTAGCATTAATATAAGCGAATACTGAATTATTGGAAATCAACATGAATCTGGCCACCATTCTTGAGCGCTATGGCGATAGCGCGACGTTGGCGCTGGGCGGACTCATCATCGGCGCGTTGTTTGGTTTTTTTGCCCAGCGTTCAAAGTTTTGCCTGCGGGCTGCCGCCATTGAGTTTTGGCACCGAAAATTCGGCGAGAAGCTCTCCGTGTGGCTGCTTACGTTTTCCAGCGCAGTGGTTGGCGTGCAGCTGCTCATCCTGACGCAGGCACTGGATGTGAGTACGGCGCGCCAGATCGCCACACGCGGCAGCCTCTCGGGTGCCTTGATCGGCGGCCTGCTGTTTGGCGCCGGCATGATCATGACCCGGGGCTGCGCCAGCCGTCTGCTGATTCTGTCAGCGAATGGCAATCTGCGGGCGCTGCTGTCCGGACTGATATTTGCAGTGACCGCGCAAGCCTCACTCTCCGGGTCTCTTGCCCCCTTGCGCAACACGATCAGCACCTGGTGGACGGTAGACGGTGGCCCCTCGCGTGACTTGCTGGCCATCACTGGCGCTGGCCACTGGGGCGGACTTCTCTTTGGGCTGGTGTGGCTTGCGGCAGCGCTGTTCTTTTCGGTACGAAGCGGCTGGGGTCTGTGGAAATGGATCGGCGGCATCGGCACCGGCCTGATGGTGGCTGCCGGCTGGGGGTACACGTACCTGGTGTCGGTCAATTCTTTTCAGGTGGTGCAAGTCCAGGGCCTGACCTTCAGCGGTCCTTCCGCGGAGTGGCTGATGCGGGTGCTGTCTTCGCCAGCGCCGGCGATCGGATTTGACTTTGGTCTGCTGCCCGGCGTGTTCGTTGGGTCGTTCATTGGCGCCTGGGTGGGCAAGGACCTCAAGCTGGAAGGTTTCACCGACGGCTACGGCATGCGCCGCTACATTGCGGGCGCCGTGCTCATGGGCTTTGGTTCCATGCTGGCGGGCGGCTGCGCCGTGGGTGCAGGCATCACCGGCGGAGCCATCTTTGCCTTGACGGCCTGGATCGCCCTGGTCGGTATGTGGGCCGGCGCCGGCCTGACGGACCGCCTGCTGGATGGCAAGCCTGCCGGCCCGCGCGTTGCCAGCGGGCGCCCCGCCATGACGGCGCCGTGAAGCAACTGCAACGTGTGCGTGTTTACCCGAATGACATTGGCCGACACTTTCACTACATTCGAATCGATTGATATGCAATGAAGGAGATCAGCCATGAACATCAAAATTCAGCTTGCGGCGGCTCTGCTGATGGGCGCCAGCGCAAGCGCCACGATGGCGCAGGATGCGGCCGCGCTGCACACGCGCGCCCTCGCCGCCACCTGCGCCAACTGCCACGGCACTGATGGCCGCACGGTCGATGGCTCGGCCATTCCCTCATTGGTGGGCATGCCCAAGAGCTACATGATCATGCAAATCAAAGCCTTCAAGGACGGCTCCCGTCCGGCCACGGTGATGCACCAGCTCAGCAAGGGCTTCACCGATCAGCAGATCGACAGCATCGCCACTTATTTCGCCGCGACCAAGCGCTAAGCCGGAGACAGATCATGAAAAGACGCAGTTTTGTTCAAGCATCCCTGGCTCTTGGCACACTGGGCAGCATGGTCGGCTGCGCCACCACGGGCACCATTCCCGCCAAAGCCAGAGTGCTGGTCATTGGCGGCGGCTACGGTGGCGCGACAGCAGCCAAGTATGTGCGCATGCTGTCCAATTACAAGATCGATGTGGTGTTGGTCGAACCCAATGCCAGCTTTGTCTCCTGCCCCATCTCCAATCTGGTGCTGGGCGGCTCCAAGACCATGGGGGACATCACCACGCCCTATGACAACCTGAGTGGCAAACATGGTGTCACCCGTGTCCGGGACATGGTGAGCAGCATCGACGCCAGCAAGAAAACCGTTACCCTGGCAGGCGGGGCCACGATCGCCTATGACAAGCTGATCCTGTCCCCCGGCATTGACCTGATGTGGAACAGCATCGAAGGCCTGCAGGCTGCCAATGCCTCGGGGCAAATTCTGCAAGCCTGGAAAGCCGGTCCGGAAACGCTGGCTTTGCGCAAACAGCTCGAAGCCATGCCGGATGGTGGCGTGTATGCCATCACCATTCCCATGGCCCCCTACCGCTGCCCCCCGGGCCCCTATGAGCGTGCCAGCCAGGTGGCCAGTTACTTCAAGAAGGTCAAGCCGAAATCCAAGGTCCTGATCCTGGACGCGAACCCGGACGTCACCTCCAAGGGCCCGCTGTTCAAGAAATTCTGGGCCGAAAACTACTCGGGGCTGCTGGAATACCATGGCGGGCACAAAGCCATGGCTGTGGATGCCAAAACCAATACCGTCAAGTTTGAGGTCCAGAATGACGTCAAGGCCGATGTGCTCAACGTGCTGCCCGACATGAGTGCCGGCGCCATTGCCATGAAGTCTGGTCTGGCCAACGCCAACGCGCGCTGGTGCGATGTGAACTACCTGACATTTGAATCCACCGCCGCCAAAGACGTGCACATCATCGGCGACTCTGTGCTCTCAGCCCCTGCCATGCCCAAATCCGGCCACATGGCCAACTCGCATGGCAAGGTCGTCGCCGCCGCGGTGGTGGCTCAGCTCTCGGGCATGGAGGTCAACCCGCAACCGGTGCTGACCAACACCTGCTACAGCTTTGTCAACGACAAGCTGGTCGTTCACGTCGCCTCCGTGCATCAGTACGTAGCGGCAGAAAAAACCTTCAAGGCCGTGGCCGGATCAGGCGGCGTCTCAAGCGCGCCCAACGAGCTGGAAGGCGTTTACGCCTGGAACTGGGCCCAGAACATCTGGGCCGATACTCTTTTATAAGCACATCCTGCAGGATCGCCGGTCCTGCATTTTTTCAGGGTTACCCGTGTACAAACATTTTCTAGTCTTACTGCTGGCCGCCTGGGTCAGCTTTGCCAACGCACAGGATGTCAAAGCCGTCTATCACATCACCACCGGAATTGACACAGCGGCAGCCGCCTTGAACAACATCCAGAACCATCTGAACGCGGACCCCAAAGCCAAAATTGTGGTGGTCACCAACGGGGCCGGCATCGACTTCCTGCTGCAGGACGCGAAAGACAGCCGTGGGCGCGAATTCAGTTCTGCCGTCAGTACCCTGGCAGACCGTGGTGTCGAATTCCGGGTCTGCAACAATACCCTGACGGACCGCAATATTTCGCCCGACAAGCTGCTGATGGAGACAAAAATTGTTCCGGCGGGCGTTGCCGAAGCAGCCAAACTGCAAGCCAGAGAAGGCTTCGTCTACATCAAGCCCTGAGGCCCTCGGGGCCAGGATCCTGCGTCTTTGTCCAGTCAGTGATCCTGGAAGTTCCCTTCGACCTCAATCTGAGTGCAAACCGCACGGCATAGCGCCGCCACCCGGTCATCGATGATGCGGTAATGGATCTGGACGCCTTCGCGGCGCTTTCCCAGCACCCCCGCCTGATAAAGCGTCGTCAGGTGCTGCGACATATTGGGTTGGGTGGTGTCGATCTTGCCGAGCAGATAGCTGACGTTCTTCTCGCCGTCGCAAAGGCAACTGATGATTTTCAGCCGCATGGGCGCCGACATGACACGGAATAACTCCGCCGCCATCTCAAACACCTGGTCCGGTTTGTCCAGCTCGGATGGGATTTCTTGTACTGAAGGTTTTGCCATAGGAAGAATGCTGCCGGCATGAAACCGCGCTCATAATTTCATTGATTCGAATATACGCTTATTGTGCACGGCAAGAAACAGTATCGTCCCTGAGTCCATACAGAACAAACGATGCGACCACGATGTCAGCGGGATGGTGCACGCAGCGTACGGCTTAGCAGGATGACCGGGAGCAGCCCCACCAGCACCAGCGCGAGCGATGGCAGCGCCGCCTCACCCAGGCGTTCGTCTCGCGCCAGCTGGTAAGCCACCACGGCCAGGGTATCGCTGTTGAAAGGGCGCAGCACCATCGTGGCGGGCAACTCCTTCATCACGTCCACAAACACCAGCAAGGCGGCAGCGGCCGTGGAGCGTTTGAGCAGCGGCCAGTGCACACGACGCAGAAGACCGATGTCGCCGGTTCCCAGCATGCGGGCCGAGTCGTCAAAACTCGCGGGGATGCGTGCGTAGCCGCTTTGCACCGACTGCAGCGCCACGGCGCAGAACCGCACCAGGTAGGCCCATATCAGTCCGAGCGAGGTGGCCGTCAACACATAGCCCGCACTGCTTTGCGGCGCCACGGTCTGCAGCCAGCCCACCGGCAGCAACAGCCCCACCACAATGACCGCCCCGGGTACGGCATACCCGAGGCCAACCAGCTGCACAGCCAGACGGGTCGGCACATCCGGGCGACGGCGCATGTTGAACGCAAGCAGCAGGGCCAGCCCGACGGCGAGCACCGCGCTGATGGCGCCCAGCCGCAAGCTGTTCAGGGCCCAGCCCAGAAACTGCCCCCACGACAAGACCGACCAGTCCGCCACCAACGGCCGGAGCATGAACAGCACGGGCAAGGCAAAACCGATGAGCACCGGCGCAACACATACCCCCCAGGCCAGCCACCGGGCAGCGCCCTGCAATACCAGCGGCCGCGCATCCATGGCCCCGGCCCGCCCACCTCTGGCCACGGAAAACCGCATGCGCTTTTGCGCCCGGCGCTCCAGAAACAACAACAAGGCCACCAGCAGCAAGAGCATGGTGGCCAGCTGTGCGGCGGCAATGCGGTTGTCCATGGACAGCCAGGCCTTGTAGATGCCGGCCGTAAAAGTCTGTATGCCGAAGTAACTGGACACCCCAAAATCCGCCAGCGTTTCCATCAGCGCCAGGGCCGCTCCGGCAGCCACGG
>OFPG01000036.1_pt1 | contig 16585 bp, 15 predicted proteins | sample 1542501 | NCBI WGS metagenome assembly OFPG01 (sample SAMN05503963, study PRJEB24370) | sediment metagenome | isolation source: lake sediment | place: USA: Lake Hill lake, St. Paul Island, Alaska | collected 2013
AGACGGCGCGTTCCAGCATGCGTGGCTGTTCGCTCAATGTGTTGGAGACGGCCGCCTGCAAATGGTCGCGCGTGTTGTCCCCCAATAGCGCGAGCATGGACCGCAAGTCGCGCGCAGGCACAAACCCATCGGCGGCGAGTTCAACCCATCCCTCTTGCTCCACCACCATTCCCAGTCGAATCAGCTCGTCCAGCACTGCGCGATGATGTACGTTGCCCCTGCTGGCTTGCTTGGCCAGGGCTTCAAATGAAGGACCTTGGGCCGTTGCATTGATGGGCAGACGCTTCTTCTCGGGGCTTTCGGTGGCGAGCTGCAGCCACACCGTAAACACACTGGCGGCTGGGGATGGCACTGAATGGTGTAAAGGGACGTCTACCTCGCGAATCCGTGCGGTGACATCTTTCCGGTTCAGTCCGGTGGTCATCGCCAACTGGCTGATATTGGGCTTGATTGCGCCCCTGGCCAACCACAGTCGACGCGCCTCTTCGATCAAAAGTTCGCGTAGCAAAGTATCGAGCTGGGGATGCTTGAGCCCCATCGCCAGCGCCAGACGGACGACGGGCCGCAGGACGCGTGAGCAGGCCGCTTGCGTCCAGCTTACTTGGTCGAGCATGAAGGCTGCCGAGTTGGAAGGGGGGTGACAGAAATTGCGTTCACGTGTCGCCGGGTTGATGGCTGTGCCGGTAGTTTAAACGTCCATGCAAGACCAACCATTCCCTAACGCGTCGATTTGGCCGTTGCAGCAACAGCTGGATCGAAAGAATGCACATCAAAAAAATGTGAATGTTGAACATTGGATAAATGTGTCGGGAGTTTTTACAGTTGAAGACCGAACTTTTACCGCTGCAAACGTAAGTCCTCGCCATCATTGGGAAATGTGAATTTGGCACATTTCATGCATATGACTGGGAAGAGACGTACTACTTTGTAAAAGAAGGGAAATATGATGAAAAACCCAAAAAATCTTGCGCTAGCAGTCGCAATAATCGTTGCGGGGCCATTAAGTACCATGGCAGCAACCATTGATTTGTCCGGGAAAGGCTATGTCACGTACGGCGATGCCAATTCCTATTCAATGCCATTGAACGGATTGGAAGTGATGGCTGGGCCAGGTCAGATCGATGTGTACACCAAGCTCGGTTTGAATCCACCAGGCCAACTCGCTAACGGACAAGCCGGCATGGACGATGCGTTTCAGACTCCGACGGCCAACCCTATCGACGGCTTCCGCATGCTGGCCGATGGATCCAACGAGCCGGGTGGAACTGCAAGTCCAGGCGCTTGGGACAGGGTCAATGGCTGGTGGGACGCGACACTGGCGGCGTTGAACACCAAGCTGAACCTGTTAACAAACTCGATTGTTTTCTTCTTCGCGAACAACGAAACGGGTGGAGCAGGCACCGACAATTTGGCGGCTTGGGCGCGGGTGGAAGTGACCCAAATCAGCACCAACACCCTTCTTGGTAGATATGACATGACGAACGATGTCCTTCACGACGGACAAGGTTATGGTCCGCCACCGACAGGGGGTGGAGTGTTTATGGGTAACCCGACTGCCTACACTTCGAACGGGGCGGACCCTTTCGTATCCGATTTCTTGATGTCGGGCGGCGCCGTTTGCCTCAATGGCTCGGGCGTTCCCGTCAATTGCGCTGACCCAGGCGCCGGCACTCCCGTGCAACACAATCTCGGCGGCGACCGGGCAGCTTATGCTGTCGTCTTACCAGAAATGGATGCACTGATCGCAAGTTTGGTGAGTGCCCCCGGTGCCGTCTTGAGCGACTTTGCTATCCACGTGACCTATCGCCTCGGCTGCGGACCGGAGCTGACTCAGGCAGGCGGGGGATTTCCGACTGTGCCTCAAGGTAATAACACGGAGTGCGACCCAAGATATGCCCTCAATGGGGGCGATGAAAAAGTCTTCATCGGCACGCAACTGTTGCCTGGTCAAAACGTTCCAGAGCCTGGGACGCTGGTGTTGATTGGTTTGGCCCTTGGCGTGCTCGGTTGGAATGCAAGGCGTCGCTCGGTCGGATAATCATTGGTGGCAAATCAAGCAAAAGCCCGGTCAGTCCGGGCTTTTTTTCGTCCGAACGTCCAGCGTCATTCTTGTCGATCCGTTTACTGGTGTGCTCTGCGCGACAGCGCGTAGGTGAATTCCTGATGGTGCTTGACTAGCAGGCCCTGTCTAATGGGCGTTACCAGCTATTTATTCAGGAGCAATGCCCATGAAACGCCGTCAACTCGTTCAGCTCGCCGCCGCTGCGGTAGTCACACCGGCCTTGACCGTCCACGCCCAAAGTTTTCCGGCCAAGCCGATCAAGCTCATCATTGCTTTCCCCGCAGGGGGGCCCACCGACACCACCATGCGTTCGCTGGCCGATGGGGCCTCCAAAATCCTGGGCCAGCCCGTGATTGTGGAAAACAAGCCCGGTGCCGGTGGCACCTTGCCCGCGCAGACACTGCAAACCTCGGCCGCTGACGGCTACACGCTGGCGCAAATACCACTGGGCGTGTTTCGCCTGCCCTACACCACCAAAATCAATTGGGACCCGGTCAAGGACATCAGCTACGTGCTCAATGTGACGGGTTACGCCTTTGGGCTGGTCGTGCCCGCAGATTCGCCGTTGAAAAGCTGGACGCACTATGTGGGATGGGCCAAGGCCAATCCGGGCAAGCTCACTTACGGTTCCACCGGCACACTGACTAGCCCACACCTGACGATGGAGCTGATCGCGCAGAAGCTGGGCCTGCAGTTGCTGCACGTGCCCTACAAGGGCAGTGCCGACCTGGCGCAGGCGATTGTGGGCGGGCACATCATGTCCGCTGCTGATTCGACCGGCTTTGCCCCGCTGGTGGAATCCGGCAAGTTGCGCGTGCTCAACACTTGGGGTGAGCAGCGGCTGGCCAAGTTTCCTGATGCGCCTACGCTCAAGGAACTGGGGCTGGACATGGTGCAGAACTCGCCCTTTGGCATTGGCGCGCCCAAGGGCACACCGGTGGATGTGATCAAGCGCCTGCACGATGCCTTCAAAAAAGCCATGGAGCAGGACAGCTACAAAATCGCCCTGGCGCGCTACGACATGGTGCCCATGTACATGAGCTCCGCGGGCTACAGCAAGTTTGCGCAGGAGACTTTTGCGCGGGAAAAGGCACTGGTTGAAAAACTGGGGCTGGCCAAGGCGCCATAGCAGCTTGAGCCACAGGACCAGATGGCTCAAGCTTTCTTCGGCTTACCGAACTTGAGGATCCTGGTCGCCAGCAGCGTCTCCGTCAAAAAGCATAAGAGCGCCAGCAGAAAAAAGATTACGCCGGACAGAAAGGAGATCGTCGCGATGCGAAGAATCTGCATCTCGGTGGTCTCGCCGATAAAGAGTGCCATGATGGTCAGTCCGATCAGGATGGCGCAAAAGGTAAGCAGGGCAATGCAGGCGTTCACCAGCCGTCCGCGCAATCGCAATCGCGCCAGCTCGTTGTAGGCGGGTGTCATGGCGGCCCCGGCCGGGGCTGCTTCAATTCGGTCTTCGAGAAGGCGGGCGCGGTCAATGATGCGCGCCAGTCGACCCGCCACGGTACCGATCATGGCCGCCACGGCAGTTAGCAAAAATACCGGGGCCACCGCCAGCTGAATGCCATGGGTGACAGTGTCGAGATCAACGGCAAAGAACATGGAAACTCCCGATTAATCCTGCGTACAGAGAATTGCGCGGGCCACTTCGGCAAACCCGGCGCCACGCGCCCCTTGCGTAATGTAGCGCGGCTTGTGGGTCAGCGCCGCCTCAAACCGGCGGATATTGGCCACCCCCACGCTGTGCGGAAAATGCTCGAACATCAGTTGGTCGTTGGTGGAGTCGCCCACGTAGACCCAACGGTTCAGTTCTGCATCCAGCTCGCGCCCGAACAGCTCGCGCACGAGCCAGCGTGCGCCTTCCAGCTTGTTGTGGGCGCCGTACCAGCCGTTGATGTGGATGCTGCTGACGGTGGCGGTCATGCCTTCGCTTTGCATGATGGCGACGGCCTGCGCAATCAATGCCGGCGGCAAGTGGCTGAACTCGCTGTGGTCGATGGCGATGTCGGTTTCGCGGCCGGCGGAGTCTGTGGCGACCGCCGCGCCGGACACCTCGCGCAACACCTTGCGCGCCACGGCTTGCATGCGGGCGTAATTGCTGGCGCGGGTGGCGGCATCCTGTTGATATAGTTTTGATAGCTTCTTGCGCAGCAAGGACGGGGGCTGCAGGCCATTTTTCTGTAAATCCTGGCCGGCGGGCGGCACGCTGGTCTGTGCGTGCTGTGTTTCATGTGCCGCCTGCCAGGCAAATGCCGCCGCGCCGTTTTCCGCCACGATGGCGTCCACCGGCCAGGGCGCAATGCCGCGGGCGGCCTCGCCCCGCGCAAACGGCTCGCTCCAGCCAATGGGCCGACCGGTGATGGGAATCACATGCAAGCCTGCCGCCTGCAACTGCGCCAGCGCCTGCAGGGCATCGGGTGTGATCGCCCCGTCGGTGGTCAGCGTGTCGTCGATGTCGGTGAAGACGCCGAAGATCTTGCGGCGGTCTTCCAGCGGCCAAAGTGAAAGTGGGCGCACTAGAACCCGCCGCCGGACCGCCCCAAGGCGGGTTGCGGCCCCCTCGGGGGGCAGCGCAGTACACGCAGTGACAAGCGTGGGGGCTGCATTCTTTAGCCCGCTGACTGCAGCGCCAGCCCCGCGTGCTCACGCAGCGGGTGGAAGTGGATTTTCGGAAACCGTTCCTGGGCGAGGCGCACATCGTAGGGCGAGGTGCACAGGTAGGCCAGCGTGTTGGCCGCGTCCCGTGCCATGCGCATCGGGTAGGCGTCGCAAAAAGCCTTGAGCTCGGCGGGAGTGTCGGCGGTGATCCAGCGCGCGCCGGTGTACTGGCTGCTCTCCAGCCGGATGTCAGCGTCGTATTCGCCCTTGAGGCGGTGCTGCACTACTTCAAATTGCAGTTGCCCGATGGCGCCGAGCAGCATGTTGCCGCCGATCTCGGGGCGAAACACCTGAATCGCACCTTCTTCACCCAATTGGGCCAAGCCCTGCTGCAACTGCTTGGTGCGCAAGGGGTTGCGCAGCACCACGGTCATGAACAGCTCGGGCGCAAAAAAGGGCAGGCCGGTGAACTGCAGGTTGACCGAACCGTCGGTAATCGTGTCGCCCAGCTGCACGCCGCCGTGGGTGGTAAAGCCCACGATGTCGCCCGCATAGGCTTCTTCCACCGCTTCGCGGCGCTGGCTCATGAAGGTCACCACGCTGGTCGGGCGCAGCTCTTTGCCGGTGCGCATGACTTTCAGCTTCATGCCCGGCGTGTACTTGCCCGAGGCCATGCGCACAAAGGCAATGCGGTCGCGGTGTGACGGGTCCATGTTGGCCTGTACCTTGAACACCACGCCCGAGAAAAACTCGTCTTCGGGCTGAATCGTCTTGATCACCGGCTGCTTGTTGACGACCAGCGAGCTGGTGCGCGGCTGGGGCGAGGGCGCCAGGTCCACCAACGCGTCCAGCACCTCCATCACACCAAAGTTGTTCACGCCGGAGCCAAAGAACACCGGGGTTTGCTTGCCGGCCAGAAAGGCCTCGCGGTCCCAACTGGGCGAGGCGCCAGTGGCCAGTTCCATGCTCTCCATCGCGGTCTCGAATTCGTGGCCAAAACGCTTGAGCAAGGTGGCTTGATCCGCCAACGGGATGGTGGTGAAGTCTTTGGGGCCACGGTCGCTGCCGGGCTCAAACACCGTCATGGCATCGGTGCGCAAGTTGATGATGCCGCCAAACGTTTTGCCCTGGCCCACCGGCCAGGTCATCGGCACGCAGGGCATGCCCAGCTCCCGTTCGATCTCGTCCAGAATGTCGAGCGGCTCGCGCACTTCGCGGTCCATCTTGTTGACAAAGGTGATGATGGGTGTATTGCGCTGCCGGCAGACCTCGATCAGGCGGCGGGTCTGTGCCTCCACGCCGTTGGCGGCGTCAATCACCATCAGCGCCGAATCCACCGCGGTCAGCACGCGGTAGGTGTCTTCAGAGAAGTCCTTGTGGCCGGGCGTGTCCAGCAGATTGATGACGTGGTCGCGGTACAGCATCTGCATGACGGAGGACGCCACCGAGATGCCACGCTGCTTCTCGATCTCCATCCAGTCGCTGGTGGCGTGGCGCGTGGCTTTGCGGGCCTTGACGCTGCCAGCGATCTGGATCGCGCCCGAGAACAGCAGCAGCTTTTCGGTCAGCGTGGTTTTACCCGCGTCGGGGTGGGAGATGATGGCAAACGTGCGGCGACGCCGTGTTTCGGCTAGATAAGACATGAGTAATTACTGGATACGACCGGGTTGCGCTGCCGGGTCGGGATGTCCTGTGAAAGACGTTCGCGCGAACCTGTAGACAGTGAAAGTCTGGAAAAGGTAGAATTATCGCCTTCCGAGGAGCGTTGCAGTTCACACACGTTGAACGAGGCTCGGACCGCGTGGTTTGGCAAGTTCCAAATCACCGCATCAACTGCGCTCACCCACTGTTCTGTGCGGTGAGCTTTTTAACAAGTCCCCCTCAGCCAGTGGTTTTTTCAGATTGAATTTTGGAGTGAACCATGAGCGTATTGAAACCCGTCAAAAATCAGGATTACGTTATTGCCGACCTGAGCCTGGCCCCTTGGGGTCGTAAAGAACTGAACATCGCCCAGACCGAAATGCCCGGCCTGATGGCGATTCGCGAAGAATTTGCCAAGGCGCAGCCACTCAAGGGCGCGCGCATCACCGGCTCGCTGCACATGACCATCCAGACCGGCGTGCTGGTCGAGACCCTGCAGGCGCTGGGTGCCCAGGTGCGCTGGGCCTCGTGCAACATTTTCTCCACGCAGGATCACGCCGCTGCGGCGCTGGTGGCGGCCGGTACCCCCGTGTTTGCCTACAAGGGCGAGAACCTGGTGGACTACTGGGATTACACCCACCGCATCTTCGAATTTGGCCCCAAGGGTTCCAAAACCGAAGGCCCGAACATGATTCTGGACGACGGCGGCGACGCCACCTTGTTGATGCACCTGGGTGCCCGGGCCGAGAAAGACATCAAGGTACTGGCCAAGCCCGGCAGCGAAGAAGAAATTTGCCTGTTCAATGCCATCAAGGCCAAGCTGAAGGTCGATCCCACCTGGTACAGCCGCCGCCTGAAGCAGATCATTGGCGTGACGGAAGAAACCACCACCGGCGTGCTGCGCTTGAACGAAATGTCGGCCAAGGGCACGCTGGCTTTCCGCGCCATCAACGTCAATGACTCGGTGACCAAGAGCAAGTTCGACAACCTGTACGGCTGCCGCGAGTCCCTGGTGGACGCCATCAAGCGCGCCACCGACGTGATGATCGCCGGCAAGGTGGCCTGTGTGGCCGGTTACGGCGACGTCGGCAAGGGCTCAGCCCAAGCCCTGCGCGCCCTGAGCGCCCAGGTCTGGGTGACCGAAGTGGACCCCATCAACGCACTGCAGGCCGCGATGGAAGGCTACAAGGTGGTGACCATGGAATACGCAGCTGACAAGGCCGATATTTTTGTCTCCGCCACCGGCAACAAGAACGTCATCACCTACAAGCACATGGCGGCCATGAAAGACCAGGCCATCGTCTGCAACATCGGTCACTTTGACAATGAGATTGACGTCGCCTCACTGGAAAAATGCAAATGGGAAGAGATCAAGCCGCAAGTGGACCATGTCATCTTCCCGGCCAAAGGCAAGACGCCGTCCAAACGCATCATCCTGCTGGCCAAGGGCCGTCTGGTGAACCTGGGTTGTGGTACCGGTCACCCCAGCTTTGTGATGTCGTCCAGCTTTGCCAACCAGACGATCGCCCAGATCGAACTGTTCACCAAGCCCAAAGAGTACAAATCTGGCAAGGTGTACGTGTTGCCCAAGCACCTCGATGAGAAAGTGGCGCGTTTGCACTTGAAGAAAGTCGGCGCCATGCTGACCGAACTCACGGATGAGCAGGCCGCTTACATCGGCGTGGACAAAGCCGGCCCGTACAAGGCCAATACCTACCGCTATTGATGCGCATTGATCAGCTCCTGGTGGCCCGCGGTCTGGCCAGCACCCGCTCCCAGGCCCAGCGCCTGATTGCGGGTGGCGTGCAGTGGCGCAAGGGCAGCGAATGGAAAACCGTCACTAAGAATGGCGATGAAGTTCCGGACGATGCCCCGATTCAGTTGCTGGACGACGCCGAGGCCCGCTATGTCTCCCGTGGTGGCCTGAAGCTGGAGGCGGCGCTGAAGCAGGTGGGCCTGTCCGTTGCCGGTTTGGCTTGCCTGGATGTCGGCCAGTCCACCGGCGGCTTTACCGATTGCCTGCTGCAACACGGTGCCGCGTCGGTTGTTGGGGTGGATGTGGGCAGTGCCCAGCTGCACCCGCGACTGCGCGAAGACCCGCGTGTGCTGTGCGTCGAAAAAGTCAACGCCCGTTCATTGAGTGCTACTGATTTAATAGCTGCTTACGCTGATAGTACGGGGGCTGATGGTCAATTTGACGTCGAAGACGACGGGGCTGAAGGGTCAGAGTTTGTGCCCGAGTTTGACCTGGTTGTGGCCGACCTGTCCTTCATTTCGCAAACCCTGGTGCTGCCAGCCATCGTGCCATTGCTCAAAAGCGGCGGCACGCTGCTGACGCTGGTCAAGCCCCAGTTTGAGCTGCAACCCGGCCAGGTAGGCAAGGGCGGCATCGTGAAAGATGCCTCTTTTTACCCGCTGATTGAGCAGCGCCTGCGCGATGCCTGCGCCGCGCTCGGCCTGACTGTGACCGCGTGGTTCGACTCGCCCATTGAAGGAGGCGACGGCAACCGCGAGTTTTTCATTTGCGCCCGCAAGCCTGGCGCTCCAGTTCTCTGAGACAAAGCCAGCCATGCAAGAGACGACATCCCGAGTTCCCCTGAGTTTTGAGTTCTTCCCACCCAAAACCCCGGAGGGTGTTGAAAAACTGCGCCTGGTGCGCCAGCAGCTCTATGCCCTGAAGCCCGAGTTCTGTTCGGTGACTTTTGGCGCGGGCGGCTCCACGCAGGAAGGCACCTTCAACACCGTGCGCGACATTCTGGCCGAGGGTGTCAGCGCTGCCTCGCATTTTTCCTGTGTCGGCGCCACCCGGGCCACCGTGCGCACGCAACTGGCCACTCTCAAGGCCATGGGCGTGACGCGCCTGGTGGCCTTGCGTGGCGATCTGCCCAGCGGCTACGGCGCTGGTGGCGAGTTCCATTACGCGAGCGATCTGGTGGCGTTCATCCGGGCGGAGACCGGCGAAGACTTTCACATCGAGGTGGCCGCTTACCCGGAAGTGCATCCCCAGGCCAAGTCGCCGGCCAGCGACTTGCAGGCCTTCGCCGCCAAAGTCAAAGCCGGTGCCAACTCCGCCATCACCCAGTATTTCTACAACGCCGACGCCTATTTCCGTTTTGTGGAAGAGGTGGATGCACTGGGTCTGAATATTCCCGTGGTACCTGGCATCATGCCGATCACCAGTTCCACCCAGCTCATGCGCTTCAGCGATGCCTGCGGCGCCGAAATCCCGCGCTGGATTCGGCTGCGCCTGCAAAGCTTTGGTGACGACGTGGCGTCCATCAAGGCCTTTGGCCTGGAGGTGGTCACCGACTTGTGCGAGCAATTGCGCGCGGGCGGTGCCCCCGGGCTGCACTTTTACAGCATGAACCAGAGCGTGGCGACGCTGGAGATATGCAGAAAACTGGGTTTGTAATGGGGTGATGCAATAGTTGATTCGATTATTGCCATTTGTGCGCTGGAGTGTCGGATTACCTTACAACATGAACTAGCTAAGGATCCTGCAGCCGCCAGAAAATGACATAAGTCGTTGATTTGTCGTGATTGCCTTACTGTGGCCTTCCCCCGGCACAGTTCATGCTTGTCATGCTGGTCAGGCTAATGCTTGACCAGCCAGTTTTAAGCCGGACACATGATTTTCGCCGGTAGTGGTTGCTGATGATGTTGAAGCATGAAGCACAAAAAACCACAAGACCATACTCTCCCTTTGAAATATGCGCGGGGCGCTGACCGATTCGTTACCGAATTGCCTGTCGATATGGGCGGCGTACAGGGCGTGACCCGTAACATCAGCGCGACCGGCATTTATTTCGAGACCGAGGTGGCGCATGAGCCCGGTTCGCGGGTGAACTTCACTGTGGAGGTCCATATTCGAGGTGAGAAACTGAAGCTGGTCTGCGAGGGTGAGGTGGTTCGGGTAGGCTGTTACGATGGCGTGTTGGGCATGGCCACGAAGCTTCTGAGTTCCTTCTTTTCCGACGCTGCTGAAGTTGTTGATGTCAACTCAAGGTCTCTGACTGGCAGACAGATACATTAATATCAGCCCGAATTAACTGGGTATCGAACATCGGGCTATGAAAATACTATTGACTGGGGCGGCTGGCTTCATTGGCATGACCACCGCACTGCGCCTGCTGGCGCGCGGGGACGAGGTGGTGGGTCTGGATAACCTCAACGACTATTACGACGTCACCCTGAAAGAAAATCGGCTGAAACGGCTGACGCCCCACGCGGGTTTTCGCTTCGTCAAGATGGATGTGGCCGATCGGGATGGCATGGCCCAACTCTTTACTGCCGAGAAATTTGATCGGGTCATTCACCTTGCCGCTCAAGCGGGGGTACGCTATTCCCTGCAAAACCCCCACGCTTATATAGACAGCAACATCGTGGGTTTCACGAATATTCTGGAGGGTTGCCGCCACGCCCAAGTGCAGCACCTCGTTTACGCGTCAAGTTCCAGTGTCTACGGTGGAAACACCAAAATGCCGTTTTCCGAGCACGACAGTGTGGATCACCCCGTCAGCCTGTACGCCGCCACCAAGAAGGCCAATGAACTGATGGCGCACACCTACAGTCATCTGTATGGCCTGCCCACCACCGGACTGCGTTTTTTTACCGTGTACGGTCCCTGGGGCCGGCCTGACATGGCACTGTTCCTGTTTACCAAGGCCATTTTGGATGGGCGCCCGATTGATGTGTTCAACCACGGCAACATGCAGCGTGATTTCACCTATGTGGATGACATCGTCGAGGGCGTCATTCGGGTGTTGGACCGCGTTGCCACCCCCAACGCCTCCTACGATGCGGTGCAGGCTGACCCCGCCACCAGCAATGCGCCGTACCGTGTCTTCAACATCGGCAATAACAACCCTGTGCCCCTGCTCGATTTCATCGGGTGTATTGAAGAGGCACTGGGCAAGAAAGCTGAAAAGAACCTGTTGCCACTGCAAGATGGTGATGTGCCTGCCACCTATGCCAACACCGATGCATTGAACGAATGGGGCGGTTTTGTACCCGGTACCAGTATTGAGCAAGGTATTGGCCGCTTTGTGGCGTGGTACCTCGACTATTACAAGATGTAAGGTCTATCGCCGTGCGGTTTGGTAGTGCTCGACCAAACCGCGCGCGCCGGCTTCGCACAGGTCAAGCACGCGCTCAAACCCCTCAATACTGCCGTAGTAAGGGTCAGGAACGTCGCAGACGTCCATCCCTTGGGCGAACTCGAGAAAGAGGCGCAGTTTGTGCGTGTGGTCGGCAGGGCATAGCCGTCGGAGATCGTTCAAGTTTGCCCGGTCCATGGCGAGTATCAGGTCGTAGCGACTGAAGTCTCGTCCGACGACCTGACGCAAGCGGCGATTGCCAATTGCATATCCGCGCCCAGACAAAACTATTTTGACCCTCGGGTCTGCTGGTTCTTTGCGCTGGCTGGCGTGGGTTCCGGCCGAATCAACCTGGATACTGCGCGCCAGGCCGGCGTGCTCCGCCATGTGCAATGTCACCACTTGCGCCATCGGCGAACGGCAGATATTGCCCATGCAGACCAGCAATAGTCTCGTCATGGGAGGCTGTGTCAGAAAGTCCATTCTTGGCTACTGCGTACGGATCACTTGTCGGGTTACGGTCTTCATGATGGTACCCAAAGTTGTTTTCGGTACAACCCATGACTTCAGATGCGGTAATAATTAACGATGCGGGCGAACATATTTCGATTGGGGCGAGAGATGACAGAACGGACGGCGAGAAACGCGGGAAACCACAGGCCGGTGGCGGTTCTCACGCAGGTCGAAAAAACCTATCAGCTGGATTCCGTTCGCGTCCCGGTGATCAAAGGGGTCGATATTGTCATCCGCCGCGCCTGTTTTACCGTGCTGCTGGGCCCCTCCGGCAGTGGCAAGACGACTTTGCTCAACATGATCGGCTGCATCGACAAGCCGGACAGAGGCGAAGTCATCGTCGCTGATTGCAAGGTGGGCGACTTGACAGACGACGCTTTGTCAGACTTCCGCGCCAAGAACATTGGGTTCATTTTTCAGAACTTCAATCTGCTGCCGGTCCTGAGCGCCTACGAAAACATTGAATATCCCTTGCTGCTGGCGGGCACCTCGGCGAAAAAGCGGGGTGAACGGGTACCCAAGCTGCTCGACGTAGTGGGCTTGGGCGATAAGGCCAAGAGCCTTCCGGGTCAATTGTCGGGAGGGCAACGCCAGCGGGTTGCCATTGCACGCGCTTTGGCCCGCAAGCCCAAGTTGGTTATCGCTGACGAACCGACTGCCAATCTGGACAGCCAGACCGGGGCTGCCATTCTCGCTCTGATGCGTCAGATGGTGGATCGATATGAGACATCCTTTATTTTCTCGTCCCATGATCCCGAGGTGATCAAGGCCGCAGACGACACGATTTTCCTGAAGGATGGGACGATCCACGGCATTCGTCGCCAAGGCGCGGAGGAGGTGCAATGATGACCATGTCCCTGGCCGTGCGCAATCTCTTGCGTAACCGTCGTCGCTCTTTGGCCACCTTGCTGGCGATGGCGATCGGCTCGACCTCTATCCTCTTGTTCGGCGGCTTCAGCACCAATGTCAATTACGAATTGCATACAAGACACGTGCAAAAGGGTGGCCACCTGCAAATTCAGCACCGGGACTTCTATCTTTATGGCAGCGGCGACCCGACCGCTTATGGTATTGCTGATTACGCAAAGATCATGGCCGCCATCCATAGCGATGAAGTGTTGCGCAACATGCTCCTTGTTGTGACGCCAACGCTACAGTTTGGCGGCATTGCTGGTAACTACGCGGCCAGCGTGTCCCGCACCGTCATCGGCAACGGGTTCGTTGCCGATGACGTCAACCGTATGCGGCGCTGGAACGACTTTAATCTGCGCACCAAGGCTCCGGCGTCTGCTCTGGAGGGGGCTGCGGCAGATGCTGCCGTCGTTGGAACCGGCGTGGCCCGGGTACTGCAGCTATGTGATGCATTAACGATTGCTCGCTGTCCCAAGCCCGAAAAGGAGCAGAAGTCCGACAGCAAGGCTCTTCCGGATGACATCGCTCAGCTCAGTATGCAAGAGACACCGGCTGCGTCCGGCGCCGCCGGGGCCAGCCCACGCAGGATCGAAGTGCTGGTCGTCAACGCCCGAGGTGCACCGAATGTCACGTCACTCGAAGTGATTCGTGCCGAAGACCAGGGTGTCAAGGAGCTCGATGAAGTCTACGTGATGATGCATCTTGCGCAACTGCAGAAGTTGATTTATGGGAAATCGCCAGCCAAGGCAACTTCCATCATGCTCCAACTGCGCCATTCCGATCAGATACCTGAGGCGGTCGCGCGCCTAGCGCCGATACTGGCTCGCTTTTCCAGCAGCCAGCCACTGGCCGTGTTGGACTTTCGGACCTTAAATCCTTTCTATGTCCAGACCATGCAGATGTTCGACACCATCTTTGGTTTCGTTTTTGTGTTGATTGGCGGCATCGTTCTGTTCACCGTCAGCAACACCATGAACACCACTGTTGTCGAACGCACCGTCGAGATTGGCACGTTGCGTGCGATGGGCTTGCGGCGGGCCGGTATTCGGCGCCTGTTCGTGACCGAGGGAGCGCTGCTCGGGCTTTGCGGGGCTCTGCTCGGTGTTGTGCTGGCGTTGGTATTGGCTATCATCATCAACCAGATTGGCATGCCCTGGTTGCCGCCAGGCAACGTTGAATTGGTGCCATTCACGGTCAACGTGTGGGGTGAAAGTCGCATGATCCTTGGCACAACCTTCGGCCTCATCTGCATTGCGACCCTGTCTGCCTGGTGGCCCGCCCGCCGGGCCGCGCGACTGGACGTGGTCGAGGCCCTGCGCCACGTCTAATAGAAGGAGGCTCCACGATCATGAAGTCAATGCTCCTAATGCTCTTTTCATTCATGCTTGGGCATAGCCCGGCCTGGTCTGCGCCGAGCGCGGAAGAGATCCTCGTGGCCAGCGACGCCATCCGCAACCCCGGGCGACCGTTCAGTGTCACCGTGACTTTGACCGAATTTCAGGCCGGCAAGCAAGTCGACACCAGCACCCTGGTCAGTTACTCCCGTACGCAACAGCAGGGTGGCCAGTTCGCCAGCTTGATCCGGTTCGTTTTGCCGGCGCGCGATGCCGGCAAGCTGATGCTCAAGAACGGCAATGAGATGTGGTTTTACGACCCGACGAACAAGGCGAGTGTTCGCTTGTCGCCGCAACAGCGCCTGCTTGGGCAGGCGTCCAACGGCGACGTGGCGACCGTCAATCTGGCGAAGGACTACAAGGCGACGCTGGTCGGCGACGAGGAGATCCAGGACGGCGAACGCCGCACCCGCAAGGCCCACAAACTCGCTCTTAGTGCGGCTACACCGGATGTCACCTATGCCAGCATCGAGATGTGGGTCGACGCCGAAAACAACCGGCCGCTCAAGGCGCGCTTCTTCGCCGAATCGTCGCGCCTGCTCAAGACCGCCTACTATCGCCGCTTTCAGCCCCAGCTCGGCGCCGAGCGCCCGACCGAGACCGTGATCATCGACGGCCTTAATCCCCAGTCGGTCACGCTCATGCGCTTTTCGGACTACAAAGCCCGCGCCATTCCTGATACGTGGATGCAGCGGGATTATTTGCCTCGCTTTCAACCGGACTAAGCTCATGCGCTCATTGATCCGTTCTGTTTTTTATCCCTTCCTTGTTCTTGCATTGGTGCAGGCTGTGCCCGCCTTGGGCGTAGACTCGGAGTCCGATGCCCTGAGCCTGGAAAGCGCCCCAGAAGCCGCCCCCCAAGCCGCCCGCGACACCAAGCTTTTCATCGAGGCGGCCATCGGTAACGCCAGCCAGCGCTACTTGCCCGAAAGTCGCGACATCGGACGCGTCTCATTGGATTTTTCGCATTCGAGGCGGCTTGCTCCCGGCTTGCGCGCCGTCCTGTCCGACCGCCTTGACCAGATTCATCCTCGGGACGCCGGCGCGGATGAAACCGTGAACAGCCTGCGCGAGGCCTATTTGAGCTGGCAACCGGAGGGTGAAAACACGGTACTGGAGTTTGGTCGTATCAACCTGCGCTATGGGCCAGGCTATGGCTACAACCCGACCGACTTCTTTCGCGATGGCAGCTTGCGCGCCTTGACCACTGCCGATCCCTTTGCGCTGCGTGAAAACCGCCTGGGTACCGTCATGCTGCGCGCGCAGCGCCTGTGGTCCGACGGCTCACTGTCGATTGCCTTGTCACCGAAACTGGCCGACCGTCCAAGTACCGATGGCTGGAGCCTGGACCTCGGGTCAACCAACAACCGGGACCGTGCCCTGGTCGCCCTCGGCACCCAATTGTCGCAACGCGTCAGCAGCCAGATACTGGTTTACAAGGAAGACGGCATGTCGCCGGCGCTTGGCGCCAATTTGACGGCGTTGCTGTCGGACGCGGCAGTAGCCCACCTGGAATGGTCGCGTGGCAACGAGCCGGATTTGCTGAGCCGCACATTGGCTGTGCCGGCAGCCTCGGCCACCCGCAATCGGTTCGTCGGTGGCGTCACCTACACCACGCTTGGCAAGTTGTCAGTCACGGCCGAATACCAGTACAACGGTTTCGGGTTGAATCGGTCAGATTGGGCCGCCCTTGGCGCGTCGCCCGCGACCCAACAGGCATACCTGCGTGAAGCCCTGCGACTCCAGGAACTGGCGCCCCGGCAGGCCTACCTGATCTACGTGACACAAAAAAATCTGGGGATCAAGGATCTGGATCTGACGGCTTATCTTCGTCTTAATCCAGGCGACGACAGCCGGCTTGCCTGGGTCGAGTTGCGCCATCACTGGCTGAGCTTGGATCTGACCTTTCAGCTGCAGCAGAACATTGGCAGCCCCACGAGCGAATTTGGGATATTGCCGGATCGCCGTGTAGTTCAGGTCTTGGGAACCTACTATTTCTAAGCGACCGCGCATCCTTCGATGCTTGCCGGCTGCCACGCGAAGTCCACAGCCGCGGTTGCGCATCATGTTGCACACCAACAGTTTGGTAAAGTTTGCTCACTACTTGAAATGGGGGCTCGTAAGACAGTGCTAGAAAATCCGATGGATAAAATCTTGTCCATTGCCGTACGCGCTGCTGCCAGACGCGCGCCTTCGCTTAAGGAAGTAGCGCGATGGGGTCGCGAGCTTGGCGGGGTGGATCGCTTTCCGTAGGAGTTACTTGACGAGCGCTGCCCTGATCGCGATCACGCTGCGCAGCGCCATGTAGCTAGGAGTCTGGGCGGTAGAACATAGGGTTGTCCCGCACAACGGTCGGGCGGGTT
>OFPG01000037.1_pt1 | contig 16032 bp, 12 predicted proteins | sample 1542501 | NCBI WGS metagenome assembly OFPG01 (sample SAMN05503963, study PRJEB24370) | sediment metagenome | isolation source: lake sediment | place: USA: Lake Hill lake, St. Paul Island, Alaska | collected 2013
GAGATAGTCTCTGTGACTGGAGTTCAGACGTGTGCTCTTCCGATCTCTGGAAAGGTACACGTTGGATGTTTTGTTTCAGGGGGCGGGCCGGGTTTTCAAGTTGCTGCAACACCCAGGCAGCGACTGCGCTATTGAAGCAGAGTTCAAGGTGACCCAGACCGTCGAACACGGTGACCGGAACGCCTTCGAGCACCTGCTCGCGCTGGGGGTAGACGATGTTGTCCTGCGGCGTCAGGGCAATGTGCATCAGGCTGCGGGTCGCTGCGCTCTCACTCGCCGCCAGTTCTTGCAGCCAGGAACTGCGCCAGCGCATCAGTTTGCCGTTGGCGGTTGGGTGGTGGGCAGCGATCTGCGTGCCGGCGTGGGGGGTGCCCAGGGTGATGACCCGGGCCACACGGTCGCTCCCGTGGGCACGCATCCAGGCCCTGATGGCCAGCCCGCCCATGCTGTGGCCGATGAGCGCCACTTTTTCTGAACCGGTCTGGCGGCACAGTTCCAGTACGGCATGCTCGACGAGGGGCGCATACCGGTCGATGGAGGTGAACAGGGGCTCCAGATCAACGCCCAATACCGGATGCCCAGCGCGGCGCAGACGATGGGCCATGACGTCCCACACACGGTGATTGCACAGGTAACCATGCACCAGAATCACGGGTATACGGGGTGGGGAAGCGGTCGCCCGTCCCACCACCGGCCGGGATTTCCCCCAAGGCTGCTGAAGCAGGAAGACCCGGACAGCCGCCCAATATTCACACGCCAATGAACGCCACCACAGAACATTGGCGCCCGGCGCGCGTGACTTGACGGCGGTTGTGGCGATCACCAGCAACATCGTCACCAGCGGCAACAGCAAAGCCATGATGGCAGCAAGCCATGGCGAGGCACCCGTCTGTCTGGCAATGAGCCAGCCCAGCATGGCGCCGACCAGTATCTGGCCCAGCAGCAGGCGGCGAAGCAGTCGTGACAACATGGGTGGTGCCTACCGGTTCCTGGCCAGGGGCCTGACGTTAACGACCCGCCCGCTGAATGGGTCAATCCGCAAGGCAGGGCTTCAATAGACGGGTTGGTGCCGACGGATGGCCGCCTTCACTTCCTCCGTCAAGGCAAAGCCCGGGCCAAACTTTTGTGCGAGTTCGCTGGCGCGCTTCTCAAAGTTGTCGATGCCCATGCCGTAAATGAACTGCATGGCGCCACCCGTCCAGGCCGGAAAGCCAATGCCGAAGATGGAGCCGATGTTGGCATCATGCACGGTGGTGAGCACGTTCTCGCTCAGGCAGCGGGCAGTTTCCACCGCCTGGCGATAGAGCAGGCGGTCTTTCAGGTCCGTGATGTTCCAGGGGGCGTCGGCTTTTTCAAACAGCGGTTTGAGCTGTGGCCAGAGGAATTTTTTGACGCTCTTATCGGTCGGGTACTCGTAGAAGCCCGCGCCACCGGCGCGACCAGGTCGATTGTGCTTTTTCACCATGTCGGCCACCAGCAATTCGCCGGGCGTCGCCACGTAGGTCTTGCCTTCGGCCTCGAAGTCGGCGCGGGTTTGTTCCATCACGTGCAGGCTCAGGGTCAGCGCCGTTTCGTCCAGCACGGCCAGTGGCCCCACCGGCATGCCGCACTGGATGCCGGCGTTTTCGATGGCGGCGGCTGGAATGCCTTCACCCAGCATGGCCGCCCCTTCCATGACGAAGGTCCCAAACACGCGGCTGGTAAAGAAGCCGCGCGAGTCGTTCACCACGATCGGGATCTTGCCGATGGCTTGCACATAGTCAAAGGCACGGGCCACGGTTTCATCGTTGGTTTGCTTGCCGCGAATGATCTCCACCAGCTTCATCTTGTCCACCGGGCTGAAGAAGTGGATACCGATGAATTTCTCGGGTGCCGCACTGGCCGTGGCCAGACCACCGATGGGCAAGGTAGAGGTGTTCGAGGCAAAAAAGCCGCCGGGCGCCAGCATCGGTTCGGCTTCTTTGGTGACCTTGGCCTTGAGTTCGCGGTTTTCAAACACTGCTTCGATGATCAGGTCGCAACCCGCGAGGTCCGCCACCTTGTCGGTGGCGTGAATGCGCTCCAGCACCTGCTTTTGATCGTCTGCGCTCATGCGGCCCTTGTCCACGCGCGCCTGCGTGAGCTTGGCGCTGTAGGCCTTGCCGGCGTCCGCCTTGTCTTGGCTGACGTCTTTGAGCACGGTTGCGATGCCCTTGCTGGCCTGCGCGAAGGCAATGCCCGCGCCCATCATGCCGGCACCCAGCAAACCGACCTTGGCGGGTTTGAAGCGCGGCGATTGAGAAGGTCGCGACTGACCGCTCTTGATGGCATTCAGATTGAAGAAAAAAGTGTTGATCATGGCGCGGGCATTGATGCCGGTCATGAGCTTGGCGAGATAGCGGCTTTCAATACGCAGGGCGGTGGGCAAGTCCACCTGCAGCCCTTCCACCATGCAGGCCATGATGGCCTCAGGCGCAGGATACAGGCCGCGTGTCTGCTTCTTGATCATGGCCGGTGCCACCACCAGCATGTTGGCCACATTCGGGTTGGAGGGCAGGCCGCCCGGCACCTTGTAGCCCTTGGCTTCCCAAGGGTGTTCCGCGCTGGGGTTGGCGGCGATCCAGGTTAGCGCCTTGGCGCGCATCTCGGCAGCTGCGTTGTCCGACGGTGCGACCAGTTCATGCACCAGTCCCATGCCCTTGGCTTCTTTGGGCGAGAAAGTTTTGCCCTCCACCAGGTAGGGCTGCGCGCCCATCAGGCCGAGGTGGCGCGTCATCTTGGTGATGCCGCTGGCGCCGGGCAGCAGGCCCAGCGTGACTTCGGGCAGGCCGAACTGGATCTTGCGGTCATCCACGGCAATGCGGTAGTGGCCAATGAGGGCCACTTCCCAGCCGCCGCCCAAGGCCGTGCCGTTGAGGCAGCTGACCACCGGTTTGCCCAGAGTCTCAAGGGTGCGGAAGTTCTTCTTGACCAGCTCGATCTCCGTGAAGATCGCATTGGCGTCAGAAGGCCTCAGGCGCATCGCGGCCTTGAGGTCAGCGCCGGCAAAGAAGGTGGATTTGGCGGACGCCAGGATGATGCCCTTGATGGCATCCTTGTCCTTCAGAACCTGCGCTGCCAGCGCCGACATGTCTTCCTGCCATTGCAGGCACATGGTGTTGACCGGCGAATTGGGTTCGTCAAAGGTGATGGTGGCAATGCCGTCTTGCAGTTCGTATTTGATGGTTTTCATGGGTGTTTTGCTATGAAATTAGGAGCGTATTGCGCAATGAATACGAGGGCTAGGGCCTTGTTTTCTATAAATTGTTGAGGACAGAGCTGGCTCGCTTCGCGTAGCTGCGGTCTGTCCCACAAGGTCTCACACTCTTTCAACGATCGTGGCAATACCCATGCCGCCGCCCACGCATAGCGTCGCCATGCCGTAGCGCAGATTGCGGCGGTGCAACTCGTCAATCAGGGTGCTCAAAATCATGGCGCCGGTGGCACCTAGGGGATGGCCCATGGCAATGGCGCCGCCGTTGACGTTGACCTTGTCGTGCGGCACTTTCATCTCTTTCATGAAGCGCATCACCACCGCGGCAAAGGCTTCGTTCACTTCAAACAGGTCAATCTGGTCAATGGTCAGACCGGCCTTGGCCAGTGCCTTGCGGGCGGCCGGCATGGGGCCGGTCAGCATGATGGTGGGGTCGGCGCCGCTGAGGGCTGCCGAGACGATGCGTGCGCGCGGCGTGAAGCCGTGGATCTTGCCGGCGGCTTCGGAGCCAATCAACACGGCTGCAGCGCCGTCGACAATGCCGGACGAATTGCCGGCGTGGTGCACATGGTTGATGCGCTCCACCTGCGGATAGCGGGTGAGGGCAATCTGATCAAAACCCATACCGCCCATCTGCTCGAAGGCCGATTTGAGCGAACCGAGCCCTTCCAGCGTGGTTTGCGGCTTGATGAACTCGTCCTGCGCCAAAATGACTTGGCCCAGAAAGTCTGTCACGGGCACCACCGCACGGTCAAAGTAGCCACTGGCACGCGCGTGGCTGGCACGTTTTTGCGATTCCAGCGCAAACGCATCCACGTCCTGGCGCGAAAAGCCTTCCAACGTGGCAATCAGGTCAGCCCCGATGCCCTGCGGCACAAAGGCGGTGGTCGAGTTGGTTTCCGGGTCCATGGCCCAGGCACCGCCATCCGACCCAATCGGCACGCGGCTCATGCTCTCCACGCCGCCGGCCACCACCAGGTCTTCCCAGCCTGAGCGTACCTTTTGCGCCGCCATGTTCACCGCTTCCAGGCCCGAGGCGCAAAAACGGTTGATCTGCACACCCGAGCAGGTGAAGTCCCACCCGGCCTTGAGCGCCGCCACTTTGGCAATGACCGAGCCCTGTTCGCCTACGGGAGACACCACGCCCATGACGACGTCGTCGACCTTGGCCGTATCGAAGTCATTGCGGCGCTGCAACTCGGTCAGCACGCCAGCCAGCAGATTGATCGGTTTGACCTCGTAGAGGCTCCCGTCCTTTTTACCCTTGCCGCGCGGGGTGCGGATGGCGTCGTACACAAATGCTTCAGTCATGGGAACTCCAATTGAGGGACGTGTTCAAAAAATTATGCGCTGCGAAATGTCGGAATGCAGTATATTCTTTTTACAAAGCAGTTGCTTTGTATAATTACTCTAATTTCTTTCAAGCAGGCGATACCATGATCCAGAGAACCCTTTTCACGCCCGACCACGAAGCCTTTCGTGACAGTTTTCGCCGTTTCATGGAGAAGGAGATTGCCCCTTTCCATGCCGAGTGGGAAGAGCAGGGCTATGTCGACCGTGCCGTGTGGAACAAGGCCGGTGAAAACGGCTTTTTGTGCATGACCATGCCCGAGGAATACGGCGGCGCCGGAGCCGACAAACTTTATTCGGTCGCGCAGATTGAGGAACTCAGCCGCGCGGGTTTCACCGGCATTGGCTACTCCCTTCACAGCGAGATTGTGGCGCCGTACATCCTGCACTACGGCACAGAAGATCAGAAGAAAAAGTACCTGCCCAAACTGGCCAGCGGCGAGATGATTGGCGCCATTGCCATGAGCGAACCTGCGGCGGGCTCGGACCTGCAAGGCATCAAGGCCACCGCGATCCAGCAGCCCGATGGCAGCTACCTGCTCAACGGCAGCAAGACCTTCATCACCAACGGCTGGCACGCGGACCTGGTGATTGTGGTGGCCAAGACCAATCCGGCAGCGGGCGCCAAAGGCACCAGCCTGCTGCTGGTGGAGCGCGGCATGCCAGGCTTTTCAGTGGGCAAGCGATTGAAAAAATTGGGCCTCAAGGCGCAGGACACGTCCGAGCTCTTTTTTGACAATGTGCGCGTACCGGCCGACAACCTGCTGGGTGGTCCGGCGCACGAAAACCGCGGCTTCATCTGCCTGATGGAACAGCTGCCATGGGAGCGCATGCAAATTGCCATTGGGGCCGTCGCCGCGTCGCAGGCTGCCATTGACTGGACGGTGGACTATGTCAAGGAACGCAAGGTGTTTGGCCAGCCCGTGGCCGCGTTCCAGAACACGCGCTTCACGCTGGCCGAGCTGCAAACCGAGGTGCAGGTGGCGCGCGTGTTTGTGGACAAATGCGCCGAGCTGCTGCTGGCCAACACACTCGACACGGCAACCGCCAGCATGGCCAAGTACTGGTGCAGCGATTTGCAGTGCAAGGTGATGGACGAGTGCGTGCAGCTGTTTGGCGGCTATGGCTATATGTGGGAATACCCCATCACCCGCGCCTATGCCGACGCACGCGTGCAGCGCATCTACGGCGGCACCAACGAGATCATGAAAGAAGTGATTACGCGGGCGATGGGGCTGGCAGGCAAATAGGCGGCTTAAGACGATTGACGTTAGCCGCGAGCTAACGGGCCAGCTTGCGGCGACGCAAGAGGGCCAAACTGGACAGGCCCAAGCCCAATAAGGCCAACGAGCCGGGCTCGGGAATGACATTGCCGTTGCCGTTGGTTACGACGCTCACACGCAAATTGTCCATGGCCCATGACTCGTCGGTAAGACTCTGGTTGCCTGGACCAAAGATAAAGAACTCGATGGTTGCGGAAGACGCTGAATGCGCAAAGTTGGCAAAGCGTGGGTCGGCGCCCAGGTTGTACGCGCTGTCTGTGTAGAACGAGCCGGGCCCGCTAAAGCCGAGGTCAACGTGCCGCGCGAGTTCTACCCCGGCGGGAGAAATGTAACTCTGGATCTGCGTTGGCAACGCATTGGCAAATGATTCGCTGAACAGGATCGAGCCATCAAACACAATTTTGAAAAAATCACCGGCCGGGAAAGTGCCTGTGCCGTCGAGTGAGTCAATCGCAGCAAACAGGAACTCCAGGCTGATGGTGTTGTGGGTAGGCAGATTATTCAACTGCAACGTCACCGTGTTGCCAGTCTCACTGCGCAGAAAATTGCCGCCGAACTGATTGCCTGCCGGGCCTAATCCCGCGTAACTCTGAACACCCGTCAGCGTTGCCGTGCCCGGCGAAATCTCGGCTGGCAGCGCCCCGTCGAAATCCGTTTGAAAAACGACGGTGGGCGCCGCGATGGTGGCAGTGACGCTCGCTGTCAATAAAAGCGCAGCGGCGAGGCTGATGAATTTTGACATGGGGGACTCCGTTGAAGGGACCAGGTGAACTACACGCTGGTTTGACATAACCTGTAACCAGAGGCTGAACATCGGTTTCAGCATGGCGATACCAGCGTATTCGAGGTCGCACGCATAATTCGCGCCAAAATTTCAAAAATAAAATAATCCCTACACATTTCAATGAGTTAACCGTCATTCTTGGCGGAAACGACGTCATGGTTGACATATTTTGAATCGATGCTGTAAGGATTTTCGACAGTATTGGCGAACCAGGCACATCTGACCCACGAGACTTCGAAACGAGGCAATGAAAAATGGCAATGGGGCGTGGGACGCAAAATAGCCCTGCCAACCTTCACATCCATGCCCACACTTCTCAGTATCCAAATCGCACAAGCGCGTCGCGTTCAAATCAACGGGCGCTCTATCCTGACGGCCATTCACAAACTGCCTGTTTCTGGCGCGGTTCAGGTTTTGCCCATGGGCTTGGGCGGAGACGAGCAGGCTGATCTGTCGGTCCATGGGGGCCTGGACAAAGCGGTGTACGCCTATCCGGCTGAGCACTACCCGTTCTGGCGCGAGGCCCGTGCCCAAGTCGGGTTGATCGGCATGATGGAGGACCTGCCGTTTGGCTCGATGGGCGAAAACCTGACGCTGCAGGGCGTGCTGGAGGCTGACGTTTGGGTGGGCGATGTGCTCAAGTTCACCGGCTGTGAACTGCGGGTGACGCAACCGCGAGAGCCTTGCTACAAGTTCAATGCGGCCATGGGCTATAGCGGCGCGGCCAAGGCCATGGCGCAAAACGGTTGCTGCGGGTTTTATCTGGCGGTGGACCAGCCCGGACCTTTGAGCGCGGGTGGGCCGTTTGAACTGGTGCCCGGCCCGCGACGCCTGCGCATCACCGAATCGTTCAACGCCAAGATGTTCAAGCACATGCGTTGAATGCTGTTTCGCTATCTAATTAATAGCTATCTACACTTTAGTGACGGGGGCTAGAGGCCGAATCAGTGCCTCAATCTGCGCATCCTTGTCCAGCCACATCTGATGCACCCATTTCTGATACGCCTCGCGCACCGCCGGGTCGCCGGCGTAATCGCCTTGCGCCAGGTGCTGGGGGACCGGCAATGGGCGCACCCGCACGATGACGCGCTTGAGTTTACCGGTGAGGAATTGCCAGAAGTCCGGCGCACCGTCCGGGTAAACAATGGTCACATCCAGAATGGCCTGGAACTTGTCGCCCATGGCGTTCAGCGCCAGGGCAATGCCACCAGCCTTCGGTTTCAGCAGGTGTTTGTAGGGAGATTGTTGCCGCTGGTGTTTGGCTGGCGTGAAGCGCGTGCCTTCCAGGAAATTCATCACGCTGGTGGGAATGAGTGCAAATTTCTCGCAGGCTTTGCGTGTGGTTTCCTGGTCCTTGCCACGCATCTCGGGGTGTTTTTTCAGGAACTCTTCGCTGTGGCGGCGCATGAATGGAAAATCCAGCGCCCACCAGGCCAGCCCCATGACGGGTACCCAGATCAGTTGGTGCTTGAGAAAAAACTTGAGCAGGGGAATACGCCGGTTGAACAAATGCTGTAACACCAGAATGTCCACCCAGGACTGGTGATTGCAGTTCACCAGGTACCAGCTGCGGTAGTTGAGGCCTTCAATGCCCTGCACATCCCAGATGGTGCGCTGGGTGAGCCGCATCCAGCTGCTGTTTCCCCAAATCCAGGCCTCTGCGATGAGCAACAGAAGAGGGTCTATCAGCAATCGCACCTTTTTGATCGGGATGATCAATTTCACAAAGGAAAAAAGCAGCAGGATGGGCACCCAGAACAAAGCGTTGAGCACCATCAGCACGGTAGCGATGAGGCCCACCAAGGGCGCCGGCAAAAAAAAAGTAAGCATGGGTCGACCCCTCAGTCATTGTTTTTTCGGTTCTTTTCCATTTGACGAATCATCTCCCGCGCCTCATCGCCTTCAGGAATGGGCTGGCCGCTGTCGCGCCACTGGACTGCCGCCTTGAACCCTTCCTGCTGGGCATAACGGCGAAACCACATGCCCTCGGGGTTGTGCCGGGTAATGCCATCAAAGACGGTAGCCATCATCTGGGTCTGTTCCAGGCCCATGGTCAGCATCACCTGATTGACCACCATCTTGTGCATGGCCAGGTGCGAGTTTGGCACGCCCGCAATACGTTGGGCGAGCGCCATGGTGGCGGCTTCCAGCTGGTCGGCGGGCACGCTCTCGTTGGCCAAACCCCATTCAGCGGCTTTTTTCCCGTCGATGGTGTCACCGGTAAACATCAGCTGCTTGGCACGTGTGGCGCCCAGACGGTAAGTCCACATGGCCGTGGTGGGGCAGCCCCACACGCGGGTGGGCATGTAGCCGATGCGCGCGTCGTCGGCCATTACCAGCAAGTCGCAGCACAGTGCAATGTCGCTGCCGCCGGCGGCGGCGTAGCCGTGCACCTTGGCAATGGTCGGTTTGGGGCTGCGCCACAGGCTCATGAAATCTTCGGTGTTTTGCTTCATGTAGCGGTAGTCGGCCATCGGGTCCCAGGGTGTTTTTTCCTGCTGGCAAGGATGCTCCAGCTGGCCTTCGCCGAACTGGGTCAGGTCGTAGCCGCCGCAAAACCCTTTGCCCGCCCCCTCGACGATGATGACGTGCACCTCGTCCTCGGCGGCCGCCCAGTCGATGGCCGCGCGAATCTCGCGCGGCATTTCTTCATTGATGGCATTGAGCCGTTCGGGCCGGTTGAGAAGCAGGCGCGCGATGCGGGGATGGGTGGTGTCTTTGTCGATGCGCAGGGTGCTGAAGGTGGGCATGGGGCGGGTCTCGGCTGGGGTAGTGCTGTGGGCAGACGATCATAGCCACGATCACACCGGCTGATCCAGGAAAACGATGCGTGCATCTCCTGCGGAATATCTGGTTGCGCACGCAACCAGTTCCTTATATAGTTGTTCTCGCAACCATATTTAACAGAGCATATGAACCCATCTTTCGGCAAGATTCCCACGCACATACCTGTGCTGATCGCGGGCGGCGGACCGGTTGGTCTGACGCTGGCCGCGCTGCTCTCGCGCTTTGGCATTGCCAGCTTGGTGGTCGAGGCTGACGAGGGCTATTGTTCGGGCAGCCGGGCCATCTGCATGTCGCGCCGGTCCCAGGAAATTCTGGCGTGGGTGGGTGCAGACAAGCCACTGGTGGCGAAAGGACTCCCTTGGGCGGGCGGGCGCAGCTACTACCGTAACCATGAAGTGCTTCACTTTCAGATGCCCAATGAACCCACGCAGCGCTTTGCGCCCATGGTCAACATTCAGCAGTTCTACGTGGAGGAGTTCGCGCACCAGGCCGCACAGGCCTGCGGTGATCTGGCGCAAGTGCGCTGGTCCAGCCGGGTGGTCGGCGTCAAGCCCGATGCCGAAGGTGGTGAGGTGGAGGTGCTGACGCCCGAGGGCCTGTCAACAGTGCGTGCCGACTGGGTGGTGGCCTGCGACGGCGGGCGCAGCACCGTGCGCGAGCAGTTGGGCCTGCAATTGGAGGGCACGCAGTACGACGGCAAGTATGTGATTGTGGACATCGTCCAGAAGACCCGTCGGGCGACCGAGCGATTGGCCTGGTTTGATCCGCCATCCAATCCGGGATCCACCATCTTGATGCACCGCCAGCCAGACGACGTGTGGCGCATCGATTACCAGATCCGCGATGACGAAGACCCGCTGGAGGCGGTGAAGCCCGAGAACGTGTTGCCCCGCGTGCAGAGCCACCTGAGCATGATTGGCGAGAACGAGCCCTGGGAGCCGCTGTGGATTTCCATTTACAACGCCAAGTGCCTGACGCTGCCCAGCTACCGTCATGGCCGCGTGCTGTTTGCGGGGGACGCTGCGCATCTGGTACCCATCTTCGGTGTGCGCGGCCTCAACTCGGGTCTGGATGATGCCGGCAACCTGGCCTGGAAGCTGGCGCGTGTGATCAAGGGCACCTCGCCCGATAGCCTGCTGGATTCGTATTCGGTTGAGCGTGTGCATGCCACGCACGAGAACATTGCGTATGGGGCCAAGAGCACGGAGTTCATGGCGCCGCCCAACTTTGCATTCAAACTGATGCGCGAAGCGACGCTCAAACTGGCGTTGAGTGATGACAAGGTGCGTCCATTGATCAACCCGCGGCAGTCGACACCGATTGTCTATGTGGGTTCACCGCTGAACGAACCCCAAGTGGGCGAGTGGGCCAATGCCCTTGCCGCGCCGGGTTCGCCGGCGCCCGAGGCGCTGCTGCGAGGCCGCTTGGGGCCACGGCACCTGACCAGCTATTTCGGCAACGAACTTGTGGCGCTGGTGTTCAGTGACGGCGCCATGCCGCACGTCGGGAAAACCTTGGTGGAGGAGGGCGTGGCGGTCCTTGATATTGAACCTGACGCCGACCCGCACGGCCAGGCCTGGCTGCGCTATGGCTTGCCCGACACCAAGGCGACCGGTTTGGTGCTGGTGCGCCCGGACGGCTATGTGATGGGCCGCTGGCGTGGGCTGGATCCCGCGCCGCTGCTCGCATGTGTGAAACGTATGGGAGTAGAAGCATGACCGACGCTGATCTGGATCAGACCTATTCCACCTTGTGCGCCGCACTGGCCGAGGTCGGCGAAGCGCAGGCCTCGCTGTTGCTGGGCATGGTGTGCCTGTCGCTCATGAGCCGCTTTGAGCGGGCCGACGAGGTGCTGCCGCTGATCGCCAACGCGCAGGCGCAATGCCGACAGAAGTCGCATGGCGCGTAAGACCTCTGCGGGCGCATCGGCCCCACCATTGTCCGCGCCGCCTGCGCTGGACCAGTTTCTCACCTACCGTTTGCACCTGGTCAGCAAGCTGACCGATCGGCACAGCAGCGACGTCTATGCCCGCGAGCTGGGCCTGCCAGTGGGCGAGGCGCGTTGCCTGGCGGCCATTGGCAATTTCGCCCCGCTGTCGGTAAATGACCTGGCAGCGAAGGCCAACCTCAATAAAGGTCAGGCCAGCCGTGCTGCACAGGCGCTGGTGGAACGGGGATGCGTTTACAAACTGGCCAGCGAGGTGGATGGCCGGGGCGTCGTGTTGACCCTGACCAAATCAGGTACGGGGCTTTATGAGCAGGTCATGCGCCTCATTGCGCGGCGCAATGAGGACATATTTTCTTGTCTCTCCTCCAAAGAACGACTGCAACTCGGCGAGATGCTGGACCGTCTGATCGCTCATGCCCGCCGCTGACGAGCCTGCAGGTATCGCCGCTGCCCCCTGCCAGTCACCGCACGAGCCGCTTCGGCGGCCATTCAGGGCATTCTTTGACTAAACCCGACTGGTCAAGAATTCCTTGAATTGATTGTGTGGCAGCGGTCGACTGAACAGGTAGCCTTGAAAAGCGGTACAGCCGTTGTCAGCCAGGAACTCCCGTTGGCCCTCGGTTTCTACGCCTTCGGCGATGACCGCCAGCCCCAGGCTTTGCCCCAGCGCGACAACCGTACGGGCGATTGCTGCATCGTTGGGGTCCGTGAGCACGTCGCGCACAAAGGATTGGTCGATCTTCAATTGATCCAGGGGCAGCCGTTTTAGGTATGCGAGGGATGAATACCCTGTGCCGAAGTCGTCCAGCGAGAACGTGATTCCTTGCGCCTTGAGGAGCATCATCTTGACGATGGTTTCTTCCATGTTGTGAACCAGCAAGCTCTCGGTGAGTTCAAGTTTGAGCTTGTGTGGCTTGGCTCCGGTGCGCGTCAGCACATCAAGCACTTGTGTAACGAAGCCGATGTGCCGGAACTGCAGCGAGCTGACATTGACAGCCAGGGTCAGATGGGCAGTTGTCGCTTCCTTTGCCCATTCGACTAACTGGTTGCAGGCGGTTTCCAGCACCCACTTTCCCATGGGGAGAATCAGCCCTGTATCCTCAGCCAGCGCAATGAAGTCGCCTGGCGAAACCATACCCCGCTCGGGATGCTGCCACCGTATCAGCGCCTCGGCACCTGTTACGCGGCCATCAGCCTCCACCTGGGGTTGGTAGAGCAACAGGAAATGTTCTGCCAGCAGCGCGCTTCGTAATTCGGATTCCATTTGCGCACGTCCTGTGACCGCGGCCTGCATTTCCGGATCGAAGAAACATAAGGCATTACGACCTGCCGACTTGGCTCGATACATGGCCATGTCAGCCCGTTTCAGCAGTTCGTCGATGGACGTCCCATTGCCATTGAAGAGGACAATCCCCATGCTTGCGCTGCTGTGATGTTCAATTTCATGAAGCAGGTAAGGCTGGTTCAGCGCTGCAAGGACTTTTTCGCCAATAATTCTCGCTTCTGCGGCCGCCTGCGGCAGACTCTCATCCATGTTTTCAAGCATGACGACGAACTCGTCGCCGCCCAGACGCGCCACCGAATCGCCCTCGCGTACACAATTCGTCAATCGCTGGGCTACCTGCTGCAACAACAGGTCACCGATGTCGTGACCGCGGGTGTCGTTAAGAGTCTTGAAATGGTCCAGATCGATGAACAACAGCGCACCGGTACGGCGGGTCCGGGTGCTGGCAGCAAGCGCCTGATGCATCCGGTCCATCAGAAGCTTGCGGTTCGGCAGGTGCGTGAGTGCATCATAGAAGGCAAGTTGCTTTATTTCCTTTTGCGCCAGCATACGCTGGCTGATATCGCGGGTCACACCCAGCAGGGCGAGTTCACCCTGCTCATTGCGGCTGTAACGCGTTGCCGTTTCCGTCCATGCAACAGAGCCGTCCTTGCGATGGAGTGCGGCTGTATCGATATAGGTGTGCGTGTCGCCGGAGCTGTCTGAATAGGCGGCTGTTCGCTCCGCAACGAGCGTCATAAAATCCCTGGCGGTCACGCTGGCAATCGAGTTTTCCAGGGGATGCGCCATTACTTCTTCTGCCGTGTAGCCGAGCAAATTCTGCACAGACGGACTCACGTACTGCCATCTGTTGGTTTCCAGATTGAATACCCAGAGCACGTCCGAAATGTTGTCTGCAAGCAAGCGGTATTGACCCTGGCTGGCAAGCAGGTAACGTTCCGCCAGCAATCGGCGCCGAATTTGCAGGGACAATGCCAGGGCCAGCATGGACAAAACAACGATGGCCAGTCCGCCGGCAATGACATAGCCCTTGTACTGCCCCCACAAGGTGGGCGGCCGGTTGAGGAAGACTGTGTCGGCAGGAAGTTTGCTGGCATCGCCCCGCCAGCGTTCAATTTGCTGCCAGTCAAACATGGAAACGGCAGCCGAGGGACGAATCTTCAAGGAGTCGATCTCTTTCGGATCCATTTGCAGTGCGTCGAGAACCGACAGGGCCATTGACCTGCCCTCGTGCTCAAGAACTGACACCATCCCGCCGATGGCTCCCCGCCCAATGCTTACCGAATACACCGGGAAGATGGGGGCGTTGGCACTCTTCGCGATTTTCACAATGGTCTCGACGGGCACCAGAACTTGACCTTTCCCATCCCGATTGATGCCTGACGCAATGATCACCGTGTTGGGAGGTGTGACGGCCATGCGGCGTTCGATCTCTTCAAACGACAACTCATCAACGTACTCGAACTGGAGTCGGTCGTCCCATGGCGCAAATTGACGCTTTGCGTCCTGCAGGCGCTCCTGCTCAACGGCACTGGCACCCGACAGCAGCACAACGCGCTCGGTCTTGGGGAAAAGTTCCAGTGCCCGCTGCAGGGTGCCACCGAAGTCCAGTGATGGCGTCTGCAAAAAGAAATGCCGGTCGGCTGTGTGTATTCCCGGTGGCACTTTGGCCTGCGTTACCAAGACGGGTGCGTTTGGAGCTATCGCACGGCCTGCATTGAGTAAGAAGTTCAGCGCGGCTGGCTGGACGGCGACGATAACGCTGACTTTGGATTCAGGGTATTTGGAGAGCAGAAGCTCGCCGAGGCGCTGGCCGTACTTGTCGTCAGGGTTTTTGACCAGATCCAGGTATTCGACATGAATGTTCGTGTAACTGACGCCCCGATCCCTGAGAACCTCGTACAGTCCCTTGACGTAGTTGTCTATGCCGGCTTGCCCAAAGCCACTCGACACCAACACCAGAACCGGTCTTTGAGGGGGCGATGCGACCGGTGGCTGCGTTTGGGCAAACAGCATGCCGGCAAAGCACATCCAAACCAACAGTACTGGCAGACGGATTTGGACAAACAGGTGCAAGAAAATTTGGAGGTATTTCACCAGTCCTGCCTTTAGGAATGTCCAATGATTATGGCGGATATTGTTTTTTTGTCTCCAGCTGTCCCGGACGGCTCTTTAAGTCGCAATTTGACGCATTGGAAAATGCCGGTTAGGATGGTAAGTAATTAAATACTTACTAATCACGAAGAGTGTCCATGCAACTCACAGCCACCCGTTTGCCCACAGAGACCCGCCAGGCGGAGATCGTGGCCGCCGCACTGCGTCTGGCTCAAGATGGCAGTCCTGCGTCCATCACTACCACTGATCTGGCCGGCGCCTTGGGCTTGAGCCAGGGGGCGTTGTTCAAGCACTTCCCATCCAAGGAGTCCATCTGGCTGGCCGCCATGGCTTGGGTAACGGAGAACCTGCTGCGCTCACTCAATGACGCGGCGCAGCAGGCGAGCACTCCCTTGGACGCCCTTCGTAGCGTGTTCGATGCGCATGTGGATTTCGTCGTGACTTTTCCCGGCGTGCCGCGCGTGATCTTTCACGAACTGCAGCAGGCCGCGGACTCGCCGCTCAAGCAGCAGGTACGCAGTCTCATGCAGGGCTACCGCCAGTTGCTGCTGCGCTTGCTGAAGTCGGCGGTGCAGCGCGGCGACGTAGCGGCCGACCTGGATGCACCGGCCGCTGCCACTCTGTTCGTCGGCATCGTGCAGGGCCTGGTCATGCAGTCGATGCTGAGCGGGCAGATTTCCAGCATGCGCGCGCAAGCGCCGCGCGTCTTTCACCTTTACCTGTGCGGTATCCGCAGCCCATCATGATGAAGCTCAAAGCCCCTACCTCCAAAGTGTTCGTGCTCGGTCTACTTGGCGTGCTGCTGTTGGTCGCTATCGTGTTTGTCATCCGCCGTGCCGGGCCGCTGGCCCCCGTGCGGGTGACAGTGGTGCAGGCGACCGAAGGATCGCTCACGCCCGCACTCTTTGGCATCGGCACAGTGGAAGCGCGCCGCAGCTACCTGATTGGACCCACCGCCGCCGGCCGCGTGTTGCGCGTGCTGGTGGACGCGGGCGACACGGTCAAGGCGGGCCAACTGCTCGCCGAGATGGATCCCGTCGATCTGGATAACCGCCTCGCGGCGCTGGACGCCTCGATGGCGCGGGCCAGTAGCGGTATTGCGGCCGCTGATGCACAAACGGCCGATGCGGCAGCACGCCGGGAGCTGGCCGCCATCAATGCGCGCCGCTACGTCGAACTGGGCCGCCAAAACTTTGTGAGTCCTGGTGCGGTGGAGGCGAAAGTGCAGGAGCAGACGTCGGCCGACGC
>OFPG01000038.1_pt1 | contig 15786 bp, 11 predicted proteins | sample 1542501 | NCBI WGS metagenome assembly OFPG01 (sample SAMN05503963, study PRJEB24370) | sediment metagenome | isolation source: lake sediment | place: USA: Lake Hill lake, St. Paul Island, Alaska | collected 2013
CTGGGTGTTGAGCCAGAAAGGCGCACAGACGCTCAAACCGCCTCACCACGATCCAGTCCGGCGCCGACGTTCCGGGCTTGAGCATTTCAAAGTTATGGGAAACCACGACGAAATCGCTCAGGCCGGCTTTGTTTGCGTTCGAAAGGGCATCTCTCATTTCGCCGAAACTGCAGGCTCCGACATGAGCCGGTCGGTCACGACCAAAACCATCGCTGAAAACCGTTATTGGATAGATTTGCACATCATTGATGCTGAAGGGCGCGTCGAATGCATGTTTGTCACGAAGATCAGCTCCGCTGACGGGGTAGCAGCGGTTCAAGCTACTATCGATCATGATGCCATTGCGGTACAGTGCCTCGAAAGTGTCCAAGTTGGCGGCGAAACTGCCAGCACGGAATGCACTTATTGGTCCGCTACCTGCCTTCTCCAGCAAGTCTCGGCCATAGGCAATCAATGCTGCCTGTTCTTGCATTGTGTAATAAGTGAGATGTTGCCGCTTTTCTGCACTATTTTCAATGATAGAGGGATGAATTTCATCGGTCCATTCCGGATGCAGGTGCAACTGCACCTCCTGCCCTGCATCACGGATCAGCCGAACGATGGTGATCAGATGTTCGGTGCCAAAGCGCGCGGCAAATAGCGGCTCGACAAAGAAGACGCCTTTCAACCCATGGTGGTTCAGAATCTCCAGCGTCTTGGGTAGCGCGTAATCACCCTGGGGTGAGCGACCGTAGACATACCGCTCAAAACTGCCCGGGAAAGCGCGGTCCAAATCGTCCCAGCCGTTGCACCACACTTCAATGTCAAAGGTCAGAAAGATATTCATGGTGGAAGGCAGGGGCTTTGGGTAGAGCGCATCTCAGCCACCAAGCCGTAAACGGCGGAGTGGATAAGCGTGAAGCAGGTCCGGAAGTACGCATCAGACAGCGTGTGTGGGTCGTGAAGGTGGATTCGGTGCGGCGACGCCCAGTGTCCAAGCAGGGCAACAGACTGCTTGGGTATGCCAGCCGCCACCAGTTGCCTTGCATGGCGGATTTCCATGACCAGCAGCAAGTCCGTGGAGCGAAAGCTGTAATCCTTCATGTCCGTCGCCCGGTGCAGGGTTAGGTCAATGCCAAACTGGGGGGCAGTTTCCACCGCCTTGTGGAAAGCCGGTACACCCGTGGTGGTCGATAAGCCGATGGAGCAGGTGTTGGCGCCCAGCACACGCGCCACTTGCTCCGCGAATGCACTGCGATTGATGTTACCTAAACAAACAAAAACCAGACGGTCCACCTGTTTGGCTGCAGGGCGCGTATGGCTTTCGAGCCGACCCAGCACAAACTCAAGTTGCGCCAGCACGCTGCGAACCAAGCCGCGCGCGGTACCGTGGTTGGTGTCAATCACCTGTCTCAGGCGCGTGGACAAAGGAGCGGGGCGGTTGGGCTGTGTCATGTCTCGTGAGTCAGGCCAGTCGATATGCGGGCGCCCTCGCCCTAAGCCATTGCTCCAGCATCATCAAGATCCACACCATCTCGCCAAAGTAGCCCGGGTGTTCGGGAAGCCGCTGTGTCAGTAAAGTCTGGATGAAATCGGCCCGAACCACGCCGCGCTCGGCCAAGCTGTCAAGCGAGTCCTTCGCTAGTGCCTTGAGCTGTGGTGTGTTGTTGGCCCACACGCCAAAGGGCAGGCCGAAGCCTTGCTTCTTCTTGGTGATGATCTCGTCCGGCAGAAAACCGCGCAGTGCCTCCTTGAAGAACCAGCGCAACTGCAGCCCCTTGAGCTTGTACTCGCTGGGCAGCTTGAGCGAGAAAGCCAGCAGCCGGTCATCCAGCATCGGGAAGCCGACGCCCACCCCGGCAGAGCCGGTGGCTCCCAGCACTTTGGGCAGATCACTCTCGGCCAGGGTGAAGCGCCAGTCAAAGGCCAGTTCCCGGTTCAGCGCGCCGCAGCCTTGGGGCATCTGCCAGACGCTGCGCTGCAGCTGCAGCGGCGCAGCAACGTCAATTTGCGTCAACATGCCAGGTGTCAGCACCTCACTCGGGCCCAAGCGCATGATCAGGTTGTACATCTGGAGGCGGTCGGGCATGGGCACGCGGGCCTGCTCCACGTAGCTGCCGGCCTTTCGGCTCAAAGGAAAGGCCGCAGCGGCGCGTGTGCCTAGCAGCGGCTCCATCAGGCCTTTTTGCAGCAGGCCGGGAATGTGGTCATACCAGCCGAAGACCCGTTGCTTGGCATAACGGGAGTTGCCGCCAAACAGTTCGTCTCCGCCGTCGCCAGCCAATAGTTTGCTCACGCCATCTTCACGCGCCATCTTCGCGCAGTAGTAGGCGGGCAGCGCGGACGAATTGCCGAACGGCTGGTCGAAATGTGCCGCTATGGCCGGGATGCTGCGCACCAGGTCGTCGGGCGTGACGTAATATTCGTGGTGCTCGGTCCTGAAGTGTTTGGCCGCAATGCGGGCAAATTCCATCTCGTCATAGCCCTGCGCGTCAAAGCCGATCGAGTAGCTCGCCACTGTCTTGCCACTGGCCAGGGCTGCCATGCCCGCCACGGTGGAACTGTCGGTACCGCCGCTCAAAAAGCACGCTGGTTTGCTGCCGTCGAGTTGCGTGGCCACCGCGTCACGCAGCAATTGCCTGAATTCATCTTTCAGCGCGCCAAATGAGACATCGGGCTGTTCCTCGAAGCTAGGTACCCAATAGGGAGCCACTGTGAGCTGGCCATTTTCAAACAACGCATAGTGACCGGGAGGCAAACGGTAAACGCCCTTGAAAATCGTTCTTGGAGACGGGATGACATGAAAGTACAGATAGTCGAATATCGCCTGCGGATCCACCTCGGTGCTGGCATCTGCCAATTCGTCCGCGCGTGCGGCAAACTGTAGCTGCCCACTCGTCACGCGGTAGCAGAGCGATTGAGTGGCAAAGCGGTCCACCGCCATGAAGGTGCGGCCACCCGGCTCGCGCAGACCGACGGCAAAATCGCCGGTGACCCCCAAGGCGGCGATTTTGGCGTCCTTGGCTGCCGCTTCACGCCAGGCTGCCAGCGGCCCCTGAGTGTTGGCCAGCCCGGCCAGGCGTGCATCGGAAAACCGGGGGGACCCAAAGGACAGTGATGAATCAGTCGCAGGCATAAGGTCGTTATGAATTCATTGAGGGGTGGGCGGCGCCATGCGTTGCATCGCTCCCGGATTATGCGCGGAACCGTCCAACGTTTGAGTGCTGTGCGGGTGTAAATATTCGCGCTCTGGAAGCAGGCGCTGGCCGTTGGCGCTACCTGGGTTTGTGGCTCGGCCGGCCAACCGAGAGTTCGCCTTTAGCCGGTAGTCAAATGCCACGGTGTCTGCAAAATCGCGCGCATCGGCCTTGAAGTTGCTGCGGAACTCGTCTGCGCTGGCCGACTCCAGCGTACCCGGGCCGACTGTGATGTTGTTAACGGCGCGTATTGCATTCGCACCCGGCGCCACGTGCAGAAAAACGCCGCCCCAAGGCAGGGCGTTCACCAGTGTGTTGTTTACCAGGTAGATCTCGTTGCGAGACCATTTGTAACCTTCGGCGCCAAAGGAGATCAGTATCGGATTGTCAGTACGAGTACTTTGCGCAACAAGGTTGCCCACAACATACGCGACGCCGCCATCCGGGAACTCGAGCTCATAGCTGGCCGTTCCACCCGGCTCATCGGTGAGCCGGTTGTAGAAGATCTGGTTCACCGCCGCGCGGCTCTTGAGCAAGTGGCCGATTCGCGCGTGGTGGAAATAGCTGCCCGTCACAGATAGCCGTGCTATGCGCCCCACATAGAGGTTGTGGTTGTGGCCGTCGGGTCGTTCGTTGTATGCGAATTCGCTGTTTTCCACCTCCAGTACCGCGGCGGGGTCGTTGCTGGTGAGCAAGCCCATTTCGTTATGAATAAAGCGGCAGTCACTTACGTGCAGCGAGCCCTTTTCAAACCGGATGCCGGCGCCATTGCGGTCAGCAACCGTGGCGCCCTCGAAGTCGAATCCTTCTATGCGCATGTTCTTCGCGCGCACCACCCAAATACCCTTGTCTTCCGCCGCAGCACCGGCTGCGCGCAGCTTGACCCTTCCGCTAACAGCACGAAGTGTGAGCCGATCCTGTGTCCAAACAGCAACGTCACCCGAATATTCCCCAGAGTCAATCTCGATAAGTGCACCGGCTCTTGCCAGTCGTGACGCCTCAGCGATTGTCTTTACGGCTCTTTCAGGGCCGACCCGAATCACCTGTTTGGCCGGCTCCGCGTTGTTAGCCCGTGCCTGACCGGGCTGAAGGCTGAGCAAGCAACACGTCAAAGTTAATGCCAAACTAACTGCGGCCTGCGCTGCGAAGGGCCGCCGGCGCGCGTTATACGTCATGTCCATTGATAAATCACATTCTTGTTTTATTGCACAGCCCGTTTTCCTGTCAGGCACAATTGTTCTTCGCCCGCTGCAAATAAGAGTCGATATGCCTCATCTGCGCCAACGGCGTGACCGACCTTGTTCCAGTGCCGATCGATCGGCCAGTAATCGAACTTCGCGCGTGTCGTCGCGTAGCGCTGCCTGAACACCGGGTCCAGGTCGCTTGTCTTGAAACCAAGCTGCCGCGCTTGTTCAATGAGGTATCGACGGACTTCAGGACTGTCTTTTCTGGCGGAGGCGAACTCAGGCCTGTAAATGGCATAGCGGTCAGAATCCAGGAGAAGGACAATGCATTCAGGCGCTAGACCCAAGCTCGCTGGCAACTCCGCCAGCAACCAGTCCGCCACTTTGCGTTGTGCCTCACTATCTTTCGCCGGGTGGTCTGACTTGGTGATCGGAACAGTGCCGGGTGTAAAGACCTTCATCACATTGTGCAGTGAAAACTGCAGATTGACCTGGAAGTAGCGATAGACGGAAATGTCGCCAATCCACTTTCGTATCCTTTTCATGACGGACGCGCCATGCAATGGCGCGTAAACCTGCTTCAACCCATCGCCATCGGGGACCAGATAGTGATACCCAAGATGCGGGCCAAGACTCTCCGACAGATCGCCATCTTCAATCAGCAAGACCGCAGCGACCGGGCGGAACTCATCCCTTGCGAGTCGGGACAACGCCACGTAATCACTGGCTGACAAGCCACTCGCGCCCAGTCCGTAAACCGACTCCGGTGCCATCATTTTCTTGCCCAGTTGGCCCTGTAACGTGTCGGCATACTCGTTCATCAGCGATTCGATAAAGCTGTCTCCAATCACGAGCACAGGGTGGCTGTTCTCTTTGTAGTCGAAGGGCGCGATGTGTCCATAGTTGTTTGTCGTCCCGCGGTGCGCATTCAACATAGACCAGGAGATCGAGTACGAGTAGGGCAGCCGGGGCTCCGAATTTTGTAGCGGCCATTTCTCGAACTGGTCGGTGCGATACGGCCCCATCGAGACGGGCAGCAGCCACAAAACACATTCAAGCAGCGCGAACGCGGTCAACGCACCAAGTGCAAGCCACCTCAACCTCGAGAATGTATGTCGCATCGCTGCTTAGAAATTGAAGTAGATGAACTCGGAACTGCCGTGAGACCCGTTAACCGCTGCCAGCAGAAAAATGAACACCGCAAGGCCGCCCAGCGACATCCAGGCCCATCGCTCATGGGCAAGGTGAAGAACAAGGCGGCTATTGCGAACGCGCTCGATCAGCGTCTGCGAATTGGGACAGACCCACACAACTGCCAGCAACAGGGCGATCCACCCCAGTTGGCGTTTTCCTCCAAATGCCGCCAGTTGGCCAAAAGAAAGCCAGGTACTTTCCGTCGTGGGTGAAGAGCCAAGAAACGCCTGCCATTCGACCGGAAGGATGAAGCCATTGAGGCCCGCCATGCCTTTCAAGACTTCGATTGCAGCATCCAAGTGCGTCGCCCGAAAGAACACCCACGCTATCACCACGGACAAAAATGTAATCAAGGCTGAAAACAGGCGCGCGACCGGCGTTGAAACTGAAAGATCATGGCCAAGAAATCGTTCACGCCAGGTTTGCCAAAGCTGGTTGATCACGAGGTACAGGCCGTGCAAGCCCCCCCAGATGACAAAGGTCCAACCGGCGCCATGCCATAGGCCGCCCAGCAACATCGTCGCCATGAGATTCACATAACGGCGAATGGGCCCCTTGCGGTTGCCACCAAGCGGGATATACAGATAGTCCCGAAGAAATCGAGACAGTGTCATATGCCAACGTCGCCAAAAATCGGCGATGTTTGTGGCCTTGTAGGGTGAATTGAAGTTGAGCGGAAGGTCGATGTTGACCATTTTTGACAGCCCGATCGCCATATCGGAATAACCCGAAAAATCGAAATACAGCTGCAACGTGTATGCGAGTACGCCACCCCATGCTTCAACCGCCGTCAACGCAAAGGTGGGGTCAGCCTCAAACACAGGCCCGACGAACGGCTGGATTCCATCGGCAAGAATAACCTTCTTGAACAAGCCGATCGAAAAAAATACAACGCCGACAAGGAAGTTATTGAGGTTGAAACGGTAGGTATCTTCTCGCGCGAATTGCGGCATCATTTCAGCGTGGTGAAGCACGGGGCCGGCGATTAAATGCGGAAAGAAAGTGACAAACAGCGTGTACGGAACGATGCGGGATTCATGTACCTTGCCTCTGAAGGTATCAACGAGAAATGCAATTTGCGTAAACGTGAAGAAGGAAATGCCGATTGGCAGGACGATCTGTGCCAGAAAAATATTCGTGTGCGCGACGCTGTTGATTGAGTTGACAAAGAAGTTGGCGTACTTGAAATAGCCTAATGCCGAGAGGTTGGCAACCAGTGCCAGGACAAGAACGCGCTGCGCCAGGTCGGAACGAAGTGCCAGGCGATAGCGCAAGATTGCATGTCCCGCCGCAAAATTGATCGATATGGATGCAATCAAAAGGATTACATACCGTGGATTCCAGTAACCGTAAAAAAAGATCGATACGAGCGCGAGCCACGCTGCGGCCGCTTTGAGGTACTGACGACCAGATAAGGCAAAGAATACCGCGATCGTTGCCGGGAGGAAGGAAAATAGGAATTCGTACGAATTAAAAAGCATGCGTTACTCTACGTTCGAAGCATCGCCAAAAGACCCGGGCAATTGACGAACGCCAACGCCATGGGTCTGAGCCCAAAGTCAACCGCGCACCGGCTTCGTTAATTGACTGTTCTCCTGCCAAGATGGCTTCGGTTTCAGTGGGTTCAACAAACCTTGGACTGCCATTAACGCGACGATCTCGTAGTACTGAATTTCCCAATATCCGATGTTGATAAACATTCCGCCAACGGCGTAACCAACAAGACTAACTTGAATCGCGCTGGCAAAATGGGCTGCCCACAAAAGATCAGGCTTCCCGCGACTCATCCTTAAGATTCGACTTGCGTTAAACCACCCCACAATGAAGATGGCAAGAAAGAGCGCCAGGCCGACGTAACCATGCTCGCCAAGGATCTGAAAATAAATACTGTGCGCCGCGTGAACGTCCGTCGGATCCGGGGCATATTTGGCAAATGTTCTGGCCGAATACAGTTCAAAGCCCCCACCCACCAACGGTCTGTCATTTGCAACGTTAAACGCCATGGTCCATGCGTTTATGCGCCCCATGGCAGAACTGTCCTGTTCGTAGGTTGAAATAGTATTCATTCTCGATGTCCAACTCTCCGGCATGAAGCCGATGGCCACGGGTACCAGAAGCACCAGCACGATGCTTGAAATGAACTTGTTTTTACCCTTGAACCATAAGAACACCAGCATGGCAATCACTGCGAGGAAGGCTCCTCGGGATTGGCTTCCTAAAACTGCCATGGCGCTGAGCGCCGCTGCGCCAAGCAAGGCCAATTTGACCAATTTTGAGGCAACGATTGAACGAAGATAAAACATTAACGGAATCGTCATGACCAATGCCGCGGAAATCGCGTTGTTGTCGGACATGAATCCGTCCCCAGGCGGACCGTAGACCTTGTTGGCACCGCCGGTAAGAATCGTAAATATTCCCCCCTTCACGCCAAAGAAACCAACCGAAAAAACGATCACCCATACCATCCAGTCGACATGCCTGCGTGAATTGATCAGCGAGGCACCAACAAGCAAGAAAATGAATATTTTCATGACGCTATTCCAGCGGTTAAAGGCCTGGGCCGGCTCAAAGGCAAAGAGGGACGTTACGCTCATCCAAAGCGGGAAAAGAAAAAGCAGCACTGCGGTAGCGTTGATCGGCAGTTTGACCTGGTCTTTTGAGTTCAACATCCCCAGCATGGTCGCAACGCCAACAGACGCGGCGAACGGAAAGGAATACGCAAACCCAAAAGCGAACCTTTGCGCGCTCATCACGCTAATCCATAACCACATCATTACCCCAATCCACGGGCGTTTCAAAATGATCAGAATCATCCCGAAAATGAATAACGTTATGGCTATGTCTCTCACTTGAGTTTTCCCTTAGCGTTTTTTTGGTTGGGTTCAGGCAGGTAGACTGTTTTTATTCCTGAACGGATGCGTGAATGTTAGCCGGAGCAGGCAGCGCCAACAATCATTTTCTTGCGGCAGGACCAGGGTGGCCAAATCTGCACTAACACAATGCCCACCGCTAGCCCAGCAATGCATACTGTCCACCCCGTAGCTCTCCAGAAAACGGGCTGATTCGCAACTTCAGCACGGGCGTTGCAGCGAAGTCAAAATGATGAATTCATGTTGCTATTGAGCTCCGCGTCATGCGATTTTCCTACCTCAGGTGCTGCATTTTGCAGTGTAAGCTATGTGATTAATGCATTCGCTGGCGTTTCTAACGCCGTAGTCTTTGTCCTTCGAGAGCATACGTGAAAAGAATCTTGATGATTGCGTACCATTTCCCGCCTCTGGCGGGTAGTAGCGGGATACAACGGACATTGCGTTTTGTACAGCATTTACCATCCTTGGGGTGGCAACCCTTGGTGCTGAGCGCAGACCCTCGGGCCTATGAAAAGACCAGTGGTGACCTATTGGTGGATGTGCCTGCCGGTACGGTCGTGCGACGGGCCTTTGCACTGGATACGTCCCGCCACCTACAGTTTGCCGGGCGTTACCTGGGCTGGATGGCGCGGCCCGACCGCTGGGTAAGTTGGCGGTTCGCAGCCGTCCGCGAGGGGCTCAAGTTGATTGAGGAGTTCGAGCCGGATGTGATCTGGTCCACCTATCCCATTGCCACTGCGCATGTGATTGCGTCGATCCTGCACCGCAAGACGGGTATTCCCTGGATTGCGGATTTTCGCGATCCCATGGCGCAAGAAGGCTACCCTGCTGATCCGCGCACCTGGCAGAGCTACCGGGATATTGAGGCCGACGCAGCGGAGCAGGCGCGGTACTGTGTGTTTACAACACCCAGCGCGGCAAACGCTTACCAGCAGCGCTACCCGGCTGCAGCCAGCCGCATGGTGCTGCTGGAGAACGGCTATGACGAAGAAAGCTTTGTCTCCGCTGCAACCCCTCCCGATGGTGTGAGTCATCCCATACCCGGCGTGCGCCCACTCCTCCTGTTGCACAGCGGTATCGTCTATCCTGCAGAGCGTGACCCAACCCAGCTTTTCGTGGCGCTTGGCCGGTTGAAGAAGGAACGTAAGCTTGGCGCTGATGAACTGCGCATCCGCTTTCGTGCGTCGGTACATGATGACCTGTTGCAGAATTTGGCTCTCGCCCACGATGTTCAGGACATGATCGAACTTTGCCCGGCCATTCCTTACCGGGATGCGCTGGCGGAAATGATGGCGGTAGATGCCTTGTTGGTCATGCAGGGAAGCGGCTGCAACGCCCAAATCCCGGCAAAGATATACGAATATCTGCGGGCTGGAAAGCCCATTCTTGGGCTCACCGATCCGCACGGCGATACTGCCGGCGTCTTGCGTCAAGCTGGGTTGAATGATGTGGCGCGTTTGGATTCGGCAGATGAGATAGCCTTGGCTCTGCTTGCACTGGTGCGGGATTGGCGTCAGGGCACAGTCGCGTTGCCGCAGCCGCTGGCGGTGGAGCAGGCGTCCCGACGCGGGCGGTCACAGGCGTTGGTGGCTTTGCTGGGAAAAGCCATCGCTGCGAACCGCGTTGCAGCCACCGGACGGTGAACTTCATGTCAACTCGCAAATCGCTGTTCTTCTCGTTCCTTGATCGCTATGCCAGCCTGGTAATTTCCGTCGCGTCCTCGATGGTGATTGCCAGGCTTTTGACACCGGCGGAAATAGGGGTGTTTTCTGTCACCATGGTGCTCCTGATGTTTTTGAACACCGTGCGGGATATGGGGGCGGGCCAATACCTGGTGCAGGAAAAAGACCTTACTACCCAGCGCATTAGGGCGGTGTGGACCGTCCAGTTGGGCCTGGGCATTGGGCTTGCTGGTGCGGTGCTGCTGGCCAGTTATCCGGTAGCGGTGTTCTACAACGAATCCCGCATGCGCGACATCATGCTGGTAGTGGCTTTGAACTACGCCATCAATCCCTTTGGCTCACTGACTTATGCCTGGCTGATGCGGGAAATGCGTTTCGAGAACGTCGCGTTGATGCGTTTTTCCTCAGCGCTCGCAGGGGCATTGGTTTCAGCGTGGCTGGCTTGGAAGAACTTTGGACCCATTAGCCTTGCGCTTGGCTCACTGGCTTCATCCCTGGTCAACGCACTCGTCGCTATGTGTTTTCGGCCAAAGTCATTTCCCTGGTTGCCAGGGTTGGGCGAAATCAGGCGCGTTTTTGCGTTCGGCTCGCAACTCACTGCCGGATCCGTCGTGGGTGTCCTGTGCGGCAGCGCGCCAGAGCTTCTGCTTGGGAAACTGCAAAACCTCACGGCGGCGGGTCTTTATTCCCGCTCCAATGGCCTGGTGATGATGTTTCACAGGCTGGTTGTCGATGCCGTGGGAACAGTGTGTTTGCCGTGGTTCGCTAACCAGTCGCGTGAGCGGGGAAGTTTTGTTGATCCCTTTCTCAAAGCCACCGCCTATGTCACAGCATTGGGCTGGTCCTTTTGTCTGGCTATGGTTTGTCTGGCCCACCCTGTTGTGCGGGTCCTGTACGGTCACCAGTGGGACCCGTCTGTTGATCTGACGCGTTTGCTGGCCGTGGCTATTGGTCTTGGTGTTCCGGCGGCGTTGTGCCAGACCGCCCTGTTGTCGTCCGGCGCAGTGGCGACCATCGCACGTGTGACGGTTTTCAATGGACTTCAGAGTGTTGCATTTGCGGCGATCGGGGCCTCGCAAGGTCTTGTGCCGATGGGTATCGCCATGATTGGGTCAGGCGGCGTGAGTGCAATCCTCTGGCTGCGCGCGGTGTCCAAAAAGATCGGCCTGCCCCTAACTGGGTTGCTATATACGCTGCGCCAAAGCGCGCAAGTTGCGTTGCTCGCATCCATTGGGCCAGCGCTCGCACTATTGGTATACGGGCCCAATCCCGAAGGCATTGTGGCGCCCCTTGTTTTGGGCTGCGTAGGTGGTTTCGCGGGTTTTACGGTCGGTGTTCTGGTTTTTAAGCATCCGCTACGGGAGGAAATGATGGCTGTTTGGTCAAAGATAAGGCGCTAAGCCGTGCACAAGTGGCGACGCGTTACCCGATCCGAAAATGGCCGAATGGCGGGCAGTTAGTGGATTCCGAGAAGCTGAGAAGATGAATCAATTAGACAGTCGCCGGTGCTTGCCGCAGTCATTTCCTGTGGTCTGTCCACGCTAGACTGAAACAAGGCGCATAATTATTTCATTAATGGGCGTAAGTTTCTGCTATGGTGGAGACTTCGTCCAAGTTATCCAAGATTCGCGGTAGATTTGTATAGTCGGCTGCCGAGGCTAGGCGGTTTCCGATTTGCCCCCAGACTCGGTAATCAACCAGCCAACACAGAATTTATGAACAGTCCGATCGTCAGCCAGGTAGCGAATCAACAATCTGCGTACCACTTGAGCCGCCTTTCTGGATCCGTGGATATCGATGAGGACATCTTTCGGGCCATGTCAGCCTATATGACAGCGGACCTAGGGATAGACCCTGCCGTGGTGGCAGCGCGTTCGCGTAAGGAGCTGAATAGGGACATACCTAAGGCAGTCATTCGGTTACTCGTTGGCGCTGGCATCAACGTCTCAGATGCCGCCGTATTGGATCTGGGTTCCGGGTTGGGTGGCATGTCAGAAGAACTCGTTCTGAATGGAGCGAGAGTCACTGCACTGGAGCCGGGCGGCGCGTGGGCAGATTTGACCCGGCGCAGAGTGGAAAGACACTGCAGAGAGTTTTGCATTTTGAACGCGTTCGGAGAGGCAATTCCATTGCCAGACGAATCCATGGACCTGATCGTTAGTTTGCAGGTCCTTGAGCATGTCAGCAATCCTGCGCAAGTACTCGCAGAGGCTTTGAGAGTGTTGCGGCCGGGCGGTTATTTTTATCTCACGTGCGAGAATTACCTTGCGTTCCGGGAGGCACACTACCAAGTTCCGTGGTTCCCGCTGCTGCCCAAGCCACTTGGCAAACTGTATTTAGGGATGCTCGGCCGGTCGCCCACGTTTCTTGAGGAAGCGGTTACGTACACAACATTTCCCAAGGTCATAGGAATTTGCAGAAAGCTTGGGTTCATCCGCTTGCGCGACGAAGAGATATTGAGGAATCTTGAGCTGAAGCGCTCCTTGAAGTGGCGCTTTCTCAAGGTACTCAGTGTCATTGCTGGGCGAAGAGTACCGATTGTCTTGGACGACGCATCGAGATTCTTTAAGTTCGGCATCCAGGAGTTGCTTCGAAAGCCGGGCGTCTAATTGCCCCGCTATTGTGTTTCCTTTAGATTTTTCCAATAGGCGAAACTGTTCTTCACAAGGCCGCATGCCCATCGCCTTACCGATCAAGAGAATGGGCAGTTGGACAATGAATTTCCATGATGGACTATCTCAAACGAAGAGTTCGCGGCTTTGCCAGCCGTAAACAGGCTTTGGTACTGACGTATCACAGCATCCAAAAACAGCCTCTACCCTTTCGCGTTTGGTGCCACCTTGCAGAAGAGAAGTTTCAGGCCCAAATCTCATATCTTGCGTCCAATTTCCGCTGCGTGTCGCTGTCCATGCTTCTGACGGAAATGGAAAGCGGACATATTCTGCCGTATACCGTTGCAGTAACCTTTGACGACGGTTTCCGTGATAACGTGACGACCGCTTTGCCTATCTTGCAGCAGCATCAAGTGCCCGCAACCATATTTCTCACCACCGATTTTGTTGGAAGCACACAACTTCTCTGGCCCGAACAGATCGCCTGCCTGTTAGCTTTGACCAAGAAGCCTGCCTTGGATTTCGCCGGCATGACTTACAACATCTCCGACAACGTACTTAAAGGCGCTGTTTTCAGGCAATTGACGGGATTGATTAAGGAGATGAAGCCGAATGACATTCCGCAACATCTGGATGCATTGTTAAACGAGGCTAACGTGACGCCACAGCAACTTCGCGCTTCGCCATGGCATGAGAATCTGCAGGCCATGGATTGGTGCGAGGCTCGCGAGATGATGGGTAATGGATTGATCGATATCGGTGCGCACACGCTATCCCACAGACGTCTGAGCGGGCTCAGCAGCGCTGAAGCAGAACATGAAATTAGCGGTTCAAAGCGGGTTCTGGAACAACATTTAGGGCCGGTTCATTACTTTGCTTATCCTTACGGTGAGTCGCACTATACAGACGAACACCGAGCAATGGCCATTCGCGCCGGCTATCGCGCAATACTCACCACAGACAGGCAAACCGTCAGACCGACAACGGACCCCTACGCTGTGCCTCGCATAGGAATCGGGGCAGACGTGAGTCTTGACCAGTTTGCGTACATGCTCCACGGAGGTGCCGCGCGTGCAAACTCAGCTTGATAGAGTTCGCCAACGTTTCGGCAAGAGAGCCAGTTTTCGGCGCATGGAACTGTTTACAGGTTACGGCCGACGCTCGATCCCGGCGAGTTGTTCATACTGACGGAAACTCCGCTCCCATGTGAAGTGTTCGGTGACCTTGGACTGCAGGCGCTCACCCATGGCGAGCGCGGCTCTCTCATCTAATAGCAGATCGCGCAACGCGCTAGCCAGGGCCACTGGGTTACCCGGTGGCACCAGGCGCCCATCCTCGCCCTCGCTGATCAACTCAGGAGCGCCACCTACATTTGACGCTACGATCGGCAGGCCGAACGAGCCGGCCTCCAGCAAAACCAGAGGGAATGCCTCCCTGCGCGAAGACAGGCAGAAGACTCGCGCATGCTCGTAGAAGGTGGCGATTCTGGAATGCGGAACGTCTACATAGAAGAACGTGCGCTCCTCTAACCCATTTTTTCGCGCCTTTTCTTTCAACTCGGCCAAAGTTGGACCGGCTCCGCCAACAAGAACCAAAACCAAATCCGGGAATTCGCCCGCTATCCGGCGAAACGCCTCCAGCAAGATGTCCTGCCCTTTGATGTGCAAGAAGGTGCCAATATTCAATATGTAGCGACGGCTGGCAAGTTCTGGCTCCAATGCAAAAGCGCGATCCCATTGTGCCCGAAACCACTCCACATCCAGGCCATTTTGGATGATTCTGACCTTGTGCTCGCACTCTGGCGCTAATGCCGTGATGGTCTGCTTCAATGCTGCGGAGCAACTGACGATCGCATCCGCAGAACGCAAGAGTGTGCGCCACATCCACCGCTCCACGCCACTTGTTTCAGACGCGTGCGTGATGTCGGTCCCATGAAAAGAGAGCATCACCTTTCCTCTGAATCCCCCGAATGCGCGGAGTAAGGTAAATGACAAGGCTGCTAAGCTGGGGTAATGGATATTTACGATGCTGACATTGTGCTCGGTCAGCATTTTGCGAAGCGTGTTCAGCGCTGATGGCATATGGATCAAGAAGCTAATTAACGCTTTCCATGGGCGGCTCTTGCTCCAAGGCGAACGCAGGCGAACATACGCGGTGGTGCGGCCTTCCACTTCTTGATACGCTGGCTTTGGATGGGCCCAATTGCTAACGAGAAGCATGGGACGCCAGCGATCAGTTTCCTGCGCTTGACGATACAAATTGCCGACCACCTGATTCACACCACCCAGATGGTTTAAATCCCAGGGGAGTACAAACAAGAATCTTGGAAGACCTTCACGCAACGACATTGTTAGCACCCAAGATTATTTCCGGTTCCACAACGGAGATAAAAAGGCTTTTGCACGCAGCCAAGTTACTTCACAGTTGACTTGCGTTGAGTTATCTTTGCATTTTGTTGTTTGGCCCGATGGTGTGCCAATCGCGACATCGAAGAACAGAGTGATGGGATTCAACAGTGACATTTCATTGCACACGTTTGGGAGCATCTGCGCGAAATTTGGAATATGGGACTAAAACGATAGTGTACGTTTTTGCAGTCAACTTCATCGCGACATGGAGCGCGCAGAATCTCACTCCTGGCGCTCACCCGCGGCGTGGCGTGCGTGCGGCGCTGGCAGTATTCGTGGCCGTTTTTCAAAACGAGACTGAAAAAGGGACACTGGGTTCTGGTCGATCACCAAATGTCCAGTGTCATCGATGTGAAATGCCTTATCGAGATTCCACGGTGGGCAAAACGCCCGCACACCTATCAGGACGCAGCAATTGCGCCGAGCTGGGCGCCAATACTCTAAATGATCTGACGATCGATCATCGCTCTGAATGGCAAACACTTGTTGAGGGGCGAGATAGATCGCATGCCTCATTCAACAACACGCACAAGACAATCAGTTGCGTTCCATCAAGTCCGGTTGATCACCCCCTCGCGTCAGAATAGACATCACACCGAATGAACGTAAGCGCTCAATTAACCGCGCCCTATCGGCCGGAGGTGAATTCCGTGATGCTTG
>OFPG01000039.1_pt1 | contig 15514 bp, 15 predicted proteins | sample 1542501 | NCBI WGS metagenome assembly OFPG01 (sample SAMN05503963, study PRJEB24370) | sediment metagenome | isolation source: lake sediment | place: USA: Lake Hill lake, St. Paul Island, Alaska | collected 2013
CGGGCAGAAAGTCATCCGGGTTGGGGCCCACCACAAAGCGCAGCTGGCAGCGCGCCCAGGCGCGCGGCGGAATCGCGTTGACGGGGGTCTCGGGGTTGCCTGTCTTGTAGGCCAGCACTTCAAACGAGCACCAGCCAAACACGCGTTCGGCCGGCGACAAGCCGGGCTCGCCCCACCAAGGCTCGATGGTCGGGCCGTCGGCACCGCCATCGACCTCGCAGTCGGCCAGCACACGGCGCACCGAGTCCGGCAGCTCCTTGGGCACCCATTCGGGAATGCGTATCTGGCCAGTGGGCGAGACGATGCTGGCAATCGCATGCGCGAGCTGAATGCCGGGATTGGAAATCAGCCCGCCCCAGTTGCCCGAGTGGTGGCCGCCCTGGCGCGCCTCGATGGTCAAGTCAAAGTTCATGCTGCCGCGCGAGCCGAGGAATACCGTGGGGCGCTCGGCGCGCAGGCGCGGGCCATCGGAGGCCACCAGCAGGTCGGCCTTGAACAGGGTCCTGTTGGCTTCACACAGTTCGCGCAGGCCGGGCGAGCCGGTTTCCTCGCCCATTTCGATCAGGTACTTGGCGTTGAAGCCCAGCTTGCCGCGCGTCGTGAGTACGTTGGCCATGGCCTGCATGTTGACCGAATGCTGGCCCTTGTTGTCGGCGATGCCGCGGCCATACCAGCGGCCCTCGGACTCCGTCAGCCGCCAGGGCGAGAGGCCCGGCTTCCACTCCGATTCCAGCCCGCGGATCACATCGCCATGGCCGTAGCCGAACACCGTGGGCAAGGCCGGGTCTTCGATGCGCTGGGCAAACAGGAAGGGTGCGCGCGCCTTGGGGTGCGTCAGCGTCTGGCAGTCAAAGCCCATGGCCTCGAACGCCGGGCGCATCTCGGTGTCGAGGTAGTCGGCCAGCACTGCGCCACGCTCGGGGTTCTGGCTCTCGGTGGGGATGGCCACACGGCGCGCCAGCGTCTGCTGGAACTCGCCCGAATCAAATTGAGATTGTGCTTGTTGAATAGCTTGCGAACGGCTCATGGTGCTGGTCCTGTGATGGGGGGTGGCGCTGACGGATACAGATGGCACGAAACAGAACCAGGAACGCCTTGCGCACCCTGGTTGAGTACCGGCACCACGCTGCTGCAATGCGCCAAGCGCTGCGGGCAACGGGGATGAAATGGGCAACCCGGTGGCGGGTGGAGCGGATCAGGAAAGGCCAGGCCCAGGCCGGTTTCCGGAATGCCGAGTCCGGGCTCGGGCGTCAGGACGGATGCCAGCAAGGCCTGCGTATAGGGATGGCGCGGATGTGCGAACAGCGTGGCGGTGCTGGCCTGCTCCACCACCTTGCCCAGGTACATCACCGCGACCTCGGTGGCGATATGTTCCACCACCGCGAGGTTGTGGCTGATGAACACATAGGTCAAATTGAACTCGCGGCGCAAGTCCAGCAGCAGGTTGAGTATTTGTGCCTGTACCGACACATCGAGCGCCGACGTGGGCTCGTCGCAGATCACGACTTCAGGGCGCATGACCAGCGCGCGCGCAATCGCAACCCGCTGACGCTGGCCGCCTGACAACTGGCCCGGCGTGCTGTCGGCATGGCGCGCGGGCAGGCCCACACGTTCCAGCATGTCGATGGCCTTGACGCGGCACTCTGAAGACGTGCCAACGTGATGGACCTCCAGCGGCAGTGCCACGATGGAGGCGATGCTGCGGCGCGGGTTGAGGGAAGAGTAGGGATCCTGAAACACGGGCTGCACGCGCCGGGCCACATGGCGACGGCCGAGCGTGCGAATGTCCTGACCATCGAGCATGACGGTGCCGGAGCTAGGTGTTGTGAGACCCAGCAGCATGCGCGCCAGCGTGGATTTTCCACAACCCGATTCGCCAACGATGCCGAGCACGTCCCCCTGGTTGATGACAAGATCGACGCCGCTGACGGCGTGCAGTGTCCGACGCGGCTGAAAGAAGCCGCCACCAATCGTGAAGGAACGCGTCAGCGCGTGCGCTTGCAGCAGGGCGCTCATGCCGGCAGCTCCGGCAGAACGCAGCGCCAGCGTTGACCCGCTGGCGAGCTTTGCATTGCCACGGTCTGCGCGCACGCCGCTTGCGCAAATTCGCAGCGGTCCCGAAAACCGCAACCCTGAAATTCGCCGACCAAGGACGGCACCACGCCGGGGATGGACCCGAGTTTTTCGCCGGGGGCAGTCCGTCCAGGAATGGGAATACAGCGAAGCAAACCCTGGGTGTAGGGGTGGTGTGGTGTAGCAAATAGTTCACGCGCCGACCCTTCCTCCACGATCTCGCCCGCGTACATGACGGCCACGCGGTGGGCAATACGCGCCACCACACCGAGGTCGTGCGTGATCAGCACCATCGCGATGCCGAGCTCCTGCTGCAGGTCCGCCAACAGCCGCAGGATCTGCGCTTGAATCGTGACGTCCAGCGCCGTGCTGGGCTCGTCCGCGATCAACAACTCCGGCCCGCACATCAGGGCCATGGCAATCATCACGCGCTGGCGCAAGCCACCCGAGAGCTGATGCGGGTACTGGCCCAGTCGCTCCGCGGCAGACGCAATACCGACTTTACCCAGAAGCTCAACGGCGCGATCGCGCGCTTGCGCCGCACTGCTTTTCCGATGATGGAGATAGGGCTCCATCAGCTGGTCACCGATCGTGTAGGCCGGGTTCAGCGCGGTCATTGGCTCCTGGAAAATCATGGCCATCTTGTTGCCACGCAGGTCGTTGACTCGCTTGGGGCTGGCCTGGCTCAGGTCTTCACCCAGGAAGGCGAGTTGTTGCGTGCTCCGGCGGGCCAGCTTCGGCAGCAGGCTCATGATGGCCAGTGAGGTCATGGACTTGCCGCAGCCCGACTCGCCCACGATGCAAAGCGTTTCGCCGCGTTTGACCTGAAACGACACGTTGCGCACGGCGTGCAGCGTGCCATGCGCCGTGGCAATGTCGATGGACAAGCGCTGCACGTCCAGCACCACGTCATTCATGCGGGTGGTGGCGCTCATGATCTGCCCTGCGGTGCCAGCAAATCATGCAAGCCATCGCCAGCCAGGTTGATCGCAAAGATCAGCACGGCCAGCGCGCCGCCGGGAATGGCGATCAGCCAGAAGGAAAAGAACATATAGGCCTTGGCCTCGGAAATCATCAAGCCCCAGGACGGCAGCGGCGGCTGCACGCCCAGTCCCAGAAATGATAAGGCTGCCTCCAGCAGGATGGCACTGGCGGCTTCCAGTGTGGCCACCACGATGAGCTGAGGCATCACATTGGGCAGCACCTCGCCCAGCAGGATGCGGCGAGTTGACGCACCCGCCGCTTGCGCGGCTGCCACGTAGTCAAGCGAGCGCACCTGCTGCGTGGCACTGCGCATGACCACCGCAAAGCGATCCCATTTAAGCAAGCCCAGCACGAGAATAACCACCCAGAGCGATCCACCGATCATGGCTACCGTCGCCAGGGCAACCAGAATGACGGGCATGGACAAACGCGTCGTCACCAGAAATGTCACCAGCATGTCGGTCTTGCCGCCAAAGTAGCCGGCCAGCATGCCCATGGTGGATCCGATCAGCCCGGAAATGACAGCCACGCTGGTGCCGATCAACAGAGAAATGCGCGCGCCATACAGCACGCGCGAGAGGTAGTCCCGTCCCAGCGGGTCGGTGCCCAGCGGGTGCAGCCAGGAGCCCTTGGCATACCAGGCGGGTGGCACGGTGCGGTTGACGAGGTCTTGCGCATACGGGTCGTGCGGCGAAATCCAGGGCGCAAGAACAGCCAGCAGCAGGATCAGCAGCAGCAGTCCGGCGCCGATGGCAAAAGCGGGTGTGCGCGAAATACGCTGCCATGCAGCAGCTTTTGTCGATGCAGTCATGCGTCAGGCCACCCGGATGCGGGGGTCAAGCCAGGCATTGGCAATGTCCGAGGCCAGCGTCAGGACCACATAAATCACCGAAAGCAGCAGCACAATGATTTGCATCACGGGATAGTCCTTGAACGTAATACTCTGGTACGCCAGATAGCCCAATCCATCAAGCGCAAAGATGGTCTCTATCACCACCGAGCCGCCCAGCAGAAAACCCAGTTGCACCGCGGTCAGCGCCACCACCGGAACGATGGCATTGCGCAAAGCGTGCTTGAAAATCACCGCTCCCGCCGGCAAGCCTTTGGCGCGCGCGGTGCGGATGTAATCTGCCTCCAGCACTTCAATCATCCCGGCGCGGATCAGCCGCATGAAGGCCGGCGCCACGTAATAACCCAACGCAATGGTGGGCATGATGAAATGCAGCCAGGTATCGCTCCCCGAGACCGGCAAGGCGTGCAGCGAGATGGAAAAAAACATGATGAGCAGCAGCGCAAAAAAGAAATTCGGCAGCGCCTGCCCGACCACCGCGGCGGCCAGGCAAAGCCTGTCTATCCAGCTGTTTTTGTAAATGGCGGCCAATACGCCCAGTGGCACCGAAACCAGCAAGGCAAATAGCAATGACGCGAAGCCGAGTAACAAGGTGGTCTGCAGTTTGGCAAAAATCAGCGGGCCCGCGGCTGTCTTGAAATAGATGGAATCGCCAAAGTCGCCACGCAGCATTTTCCATAACCAGTCAAAATACTGCACGACCAGCGGCCGGTCGAACCCATAGGTTTCGCGGATCAGTTCAATGTCAACCTGCCGCGCGCCTTCGCCCGCAATGGCCACAGCCGGGTCGCCCGACAGGCGCAGCAGCAAAAAAGCAATCATCGACACCGCCAGCGCCACCAACACCGCCAGGCCAAGGCGCTTGAGGATGTAATTGAACATCCCGGCCTACTTCCAGTTCATCTCCCAAAAGCGCACCAGCTCGTCCGGGTAGGCCTTGAAGTTGAGTCCCTTCGCCGCGACGTAGTACACGGGCAAAGACCACAGGGGCACGTTATAGGCGCGTTCGGCAATCAGCGTCAGCGCGGTTTTGTAATAGGCTTTTCGGGTGGTCGCCGCCACCGAGTTGTTGCCCCGGAACAGCAAGTCACGTATTTCGGCATCGCGGTTGATGTCATCGCCTTCAAAGCCAAAATACACAGGCGTCATAGCCGACACATCGTTCACAGAAAACGAGCCCCAAGTCTGGTGTGTGAGTTGCGCCTTGTTGGCGCGAACCACCTCGCGCATCGCGGCGTATTGGGGGAAGCTGAGTTTGGCCTTGATACCTACTGCCGCCAGGTTGCTGATGACGGCCTCGGTCTGGTTGCGCTCGCGGTAGGCAACGATTTCGGTGTCGAACCCATTCGGAAAACCCGCCTCTGTCAGCAGCTTCTTGGCCAGCGCAGGGTCATATTTGTAACGTGGCGCACCTTCATCGGTGCACCCAAACTGCGAAGGAAAACACAGCGTGTGAATCACGCGCGAGCCGGCGCCCACGATATTCTTGGCAATGGCTTCGCGATCGATCGCATGAATGATCGCTTTGCGCACCCGGATGTCCTTGAGTTGCGGTGCAGGCGTGCCGTCCAGCGTGTTGAGCTGCATGAATGCAATGCGCATGGTCTCGCCGCTAACCACTTGCAGCGTCGGCACGGTAGCGGCCTGCTCGGCCTGGTCCTTGGGCACATGCATGATGAAATCGGTCCCCCCCGACAGGGCCTCGGCCATCTGCGTCTGCCGATCCGGAATGAAGCGGATCTCGATCTTCCCAATTTTCGGCGCCGCCTTGGGCGAGTCTTTGAAGTAAGCGGTGTTGCGCTCCAGTGAAATCGATTTTCCGGGCGTGTACTGCACGACTTTGTAAGGGCCCGTGCCCACGGGCTTGGCATTCATGCCCTTGGGACCGACGTCCTGGTAATATTTGGCCGGATGCATCACCACCGGGCCAGCCAGGTATTCAATGGCGGCCGGAAAAACCTTTTTTGTTGTCAGCCGGACCTTGTATTTGCTGATCTTCTCGGCCTTTTCGATCCAGTTCACATTTTGCTGAGTCACGACCTTGTTCGCCGTGTTGGCCACGAAGTTGAGCGTGTAAACCACCGAATCGGCATCAAACTCTTCGCCGTTGTGAAACTTGATTCCTTCACGCAGGTCAAATTCAATAGTTCGATCGTTGACCTGCTTCCAGCTCTTGGCAAGTTGCCCTTTGTACTCATTGGTGGCCGGGTCGCGATAGACCAGCGTGTCCCATACGTTGGCGCCGATGATCACGCCAATACGCACGTTGTTGAAGAACGGATCCACACTCTCGGGCGCCTGATCGTAGGCAAAACGCAGGGTGTCGTCCTTTTTGGAGGCCACGGCCGCGGTACTTATCCCAAGCAACCCCACAACAACCGCGCTGGCGGAAAATCGCAAAAAGCAGTTTGTGTTGCGTGGAATTTTCATGAGAATCCTTTTGCTTTGGTTTATCAGTTTCACTGTGGAATATAACCATGAGGCGAGTCAAAACATCACAGTGTTGACACCTATTTCAAATGATCAAAAAGTTTGTTAAGTTATGTATATTTGCAGACGTTTTTTGGCCCTAATGAGGAGCGTTTATCTGACGCCACAGCGACGCGGACCGCAAGCCATCAGCGCATGAACATGCAGATGTCGCTGCAAATCTTGCGTCCAGGTGTGCAACAACAAAGTGAACGCCCCGTTGGCAACCAGCCAGCGAGGGTTGGCGGCGAACTCGGCGAGCGTGCCTGTGGCGTGCTCAGTTCATGCCGACTCAAGCAGGCTGGCCCGAAGCTGCGCAGCACCTCGGCAAGGGTGGCGCTCATGGCGCAGCTCAGTGCCTGGGCTGCGCTGGCGGTGATGGCTGTTGCTGCCGACCAGATTTTGACCGACCTGCCGATGATCGATTGACCAGGCTGAGCAAGTCGCAACATGGCGCTGACATTGATCATGACCACTTTCTGATCAACCGTTGGCTGGAAATTTGGGTGTGCGAAAGCAAACATTTCTCGGAGGGCGTAGCCATCAACAAACATGGCGAATTCGCTGCCTGCTTCGGCAGTAAGCCCTATGATGTGCCATCCCCCATCGAGCAGAACAACAGGCACATCCTGATCCTGAAACGCTTGTTCGATTCGAGAGCGATCAAATTACCGACGCGACTGGGATTCAGCATCAAACCCGATCTGCGAAGCCTTGTGCTCGTGTCCAAAAACGCTCGCGTCAGTCGCCAAACGTCCCGCTAAAAGGGCTTGATGCCGTAATCAAGAACGACCAACTGCTCAAGACCATCGACAAGTCCGTGGACGACGCCAGTCCGCTGCTGATGGCCAGGATTATTGGCAGGGACCTGTTTTACTTTTCAGGTGCTCTAACTGATTGATTTCATTGACATGTTTTCGGAACTCTTGCCTCAGCTCCTAGCCCAATCGTCCTGAAGAGACACCGTTTGGTTCTGTCGCGTTAACAGTTTGCCCGGGTGTTCGTTTAAGCTGAGCGCTTTGACAGAGAAGGTGTGAAACGAGATGCTGGATACCAAAGGGATGCGATTCCCGATAGACGTCATTCTGGTGTGCGTCCGTTGGTACGTCGCCTATCCGTTGAGCTATCGCCATCTGGAGGAAATGATGGAAAAACGCAGTGTGTTTGTCGACCACTCATCGATCAATCGCTGGGCAATCCGGTTTCTGCCATTGCTTGAAAAGGTCTTTCGCAAACACAAGCACCCGGTTGGCGGGAGCTGGCGAATGGACGAGACGTACATCAAGAAAACGCGTCACCAAACCGATGCTGAACTTCAAGTCGTTTCAAGCCGCCGAATGTGTTCTCGCTGGCATCGAGTTGATGCATATGATTCGCAAAGGCCAGTTCATGCTGGAGGGCTGTAACGAGATGTCGTTTGCCGACCAGTTTTATGCGTTGGCAGGACAAATCCGTCCAGCTTGAGGAGCTGGCAGGCATCCCCCGCCCGGAACACGCGCCTCAGCGGTTAACGCGACAGAACCCTTCCAGCACATCCGCCACTACGGGCTCTTGGCCAACCGCTATCGCGAGGTCAAGCTGGACCAATGTCGCCAACTGCTGGCGGCACCAGCACCGGTGGAGCGCTATGCCAGCGAGCTCCTGCCGTCACAAACGGCAGCGAAAACTGGCACCAATGACTGAAATCAACCACGCATTTACGCCCTCAAACCGCCACTAAAAAGTGACCAAAAAAGTAAATGCAATCATTGATTTACTGAAACACCCCCACGCCAGTGCCCGCTTTCCTACCGTCACTTATTGCAACGAAAACAAATGGACCCCGACTATCGCGGCAGGCAACTCCCAGCCAAAGCCCGCCATTGATGCGGACTTTCAAAAGGGCATCAATTCATCGGCATGCGAAGGTTCTTGTCGAGGTACTCGTTGGTGAACACGGTTGCCGGGTCAAACGGTTTGTCTATGCCGATCAGGCTTTGCACCAGGTCGTAGTCGGCCTTCACTCGCGAGCTGTCAAAGCCGCCCAGAGCCACCTTCATCGTGGTATCGTCGCGCATCAATTGCTTGATACGCTCCCACTGGTCGCGCTGGTTTTCGGGGCTGAGGCCGCTGACGCTGGCGGTCAGCGCTTGAAGGCAGGGGTTGAAATCTTTGACGCAGGCGTCATAAGCACGCTGAGTCACCGCGACGAATTTCTTCATGCGCTCCGGGTTGGCCGCCAGGTAAGCGCCATTAGCGATGAACGAGTTGCCGTAAACATTCACACCCACCGAGCGCCAGGCCACAAAGCCAAGATCAGCGCCGAATTCGCGCACTTTCAGGTCGTGCTCATTGTAGAAGTCACTAATGATGTCGACCGACTTGCTCTTCAGGGCCACCACCTTGGCCGGCGGGCTCAGGTTGACGAAGGTCACGCTGTTGGTTTCCAGCCCCACTTTTTTTGCGAAGGCCGGCCACATCAGGCGCGCGGCGTCACCCGGCGGGTTGCCAATCTTGCGACCGGTAAAGTCTTTGGGGCCGGTGATACCGGACGACTTCAGCCAATAAAAGCCCTGGGGTGAATTGGCATAGATCACCATGATGGCCTTGAGATCAGCGCCTTTGCCCTTGGCTTGGATGGCAGTGGGCAGATCGGCAATACCAACGTCCGAGCCACCCGACCCCACGCGTTGGGCCGACACCGCCGAGCCTTTGCCTGCTTCAATTGTTAGGTCAATCCCGGCCTCGCTGTACCAGCCTTTTGACTTGGCGTAATAAATCGGCGAATGATCGGCCGTGGGCGTCCAATTCAGCATCAGACTCATGGCATCTGCCGCCATAGCAAGGGGGGCACTTGCCACCAACAATACGGCTGCGGCGGATTTCAATAGTCTTCGCATGAGGTTCACTCCAGAATGATTGGGTTTATCGATTAGTAACTTATTATTCATGGTACCAACTGTTTGGTTGAAATGCAATATGACAACTTCATTGAAAATTCCTGATTCCGCGGCTGGCACCAAGCGCGATGCTTCGTCGGCCAGGGAAGCCCTCATCACCGCCGCCGTGGCAGAGTTTTCACGCAAGGGCTTTGCCGGTGCCCGCGTGGACGAGATTGCCGCGTCGGCGGGCGTCAACAAGCAACTGGTCTATCACTACTTCGACAGCAAACAGGGCCTCTACCTGGTGGCGCTGGAGTCGGTCTATGCCGAGATCCGTGAGAAGGAGAAGAAGCTCTCGCTGGGCGCGCTGGAGCCCATGGATGCCATGGCTCAGTTGGTGGGCTTTTCGTTTGACTACCTGGCTGAGCATCCCGAGTTCATCGCGCTCTTGACCGACGAAAACCGCAACCAGGGCAGCCACATTCTGGAGTCCGAGCGCCTGCAGAAGATGCATTCGCCCTTCATCGAGATGCTTGAAGCTACCTTGGAACGCGGAGTGGCCAAGGGCGTGTTCCGGCGCGACTATGATGCGATTAATCTCTATATTTCGATTGCCGGCATCTCGTATTTCTTCTTCTCCAATAACCACACGCTGTCGGCTATTTTCGGCAAACCGCTGGGCTCGCGCGGTGCGTTGGTGCAGCGCCGTCGCCATGTGATCGAATTTGCGTTGAACGCCTTGCGTCCCTGACGCAATGGTGCAGCGCCCAACGCAGCCTGCCCCCCAATGACGCTGAGCGTTCTGGATATCTTCCAGATTGGCATCGGCCCGTCCAGTTCGCACACGGTTGGGCCCATGCGCGCGGCTGCCGCCATTGCCATTCTCTACAAGGAAGACACCTCGCTGTCGGGCGCTGAAGTGGGTGGCCTGGTGCAGGTGGCCCTGCATCGAACGCAACGCCATGGGGGCCATCAAGGCCATCAGCGCCGCGCACATGGCCTTGCGGGGCGACGGTCGGCACACGGTATCGCTCGACCAGGTCATCAGGACCATGCGCGAAACCGGCGCCAATACGAAGACCAGATACAAGGAAGCCTCCCGGGGTGGCCTGGCGGTCCACGTGATCGAGTGTTAGGCCTGCGAGGCGGCGCGTGAAGCGCGGACCCGAAGCTGTGCCCCGACAAGGGGCATCTCTCGCGTCGCACTATTTCGATTAATTCAACTGGTTGGTTGACAATCTGACAAGCCAAACATATCATTTGCAAATGACTGCTTGCGAGAAGGAATTCACATGACGGCTCCCCTCCACGGTGTGGTGATGCCAGCCGCGCCGCCCTTGGAAAACAGTGGGCCTCCCTGGCGGCGCTGGCTGGCCATCGTCGGCATTCACGTGGCCGGTGTGTTGTTTTGGGAAGCCGTGGTGCGGATTTTCGCCATCCAGTCCTTCATTCTTCCGGCGCCGTCACGTGTATTGGCTACCCTGGCCAATCCCAACCTGAGCTGGCTGATGAACACCGGCGTCACGGCGCTTGAGGTATTCGGCGGCTACACGCTGGGCTTGGTGCTGGGAATTTTGTGCGCCTTGCTGTTCATCACCAGTCGCCGGCTGATGATTCTGGTATTCCCGGTGCTGGTCACCCTGAACATGATCCCCAAAGTGGCGCTAGGGCCGCTGGTCATCGTGTGGTTTAGCTACGGCATCGGACCCAATATTCTCATCACCTTCAGCCTGTGCTTCTTCCCGATTTTGCTCACCACCATTCGCGGCCTGAACGAGACCGAGCCTGAGTTGTTGGACCTCGTGCGTGCACTCAAGGGATCGCGCTGGCAACTGTTCCGCTACATCCAGTTGCCGGGATCCTTGCCCTATGTGTTCTCGGGCATGAAGGTCGCCACCATTCTGGCCGTGGCCGGTGCCGTGGTGGGCGAGTTCATCGCCTCCGACAAGGGCCTGGGCTATTTGATGATTCAGGTGCAGGCGTCGCTGGACACACCTGCCGTATTCATGGCCGTGCTGCTCATCACCGGACTGGGCGTGCTGCTTTATCTGCTGGTCCTGTTGCTGGAGCGGCTTTTTATCACCAAAGACGCAAGAATTCAATGACAAACACGTCCACGCCATCCACCACCGTGCTCGACGATCTGCCTTTCCCTGAAAGTTTCGATGACGAGCAGGCACTCGAAGACTATCTGGCCACGCCCTCGCGCGACCTCATTCGCGACATGGCGCGCCTGGACGGCGACTTAATGATCCTGGGGGTGGGTGGAAAAATGGGGCCCACCCTGGCGCGCCTGGCGCGCAACGCCATGCCCGGGCGACGCGTGATCGCCGTGGCCCGCTTCAGCGATCCCGACCTACGCGAAATGCTGGAAAAACACGGCATCGAAACCATAGCCTGCGACCTTCTGGACCGCAACGCCATGGCTACGCTGCCGCAGTGTGCCAACGTGGTCTTCATGGCCGGACGCAAGTTCGGAGCCGATGCCAACAACCCGTTGACTTGGGCCATGAACACCCATGTGCCGGCCTTGGTGGCCGAGACCTTCAAGCGCTCGCGCATCGTGGCCTTCTCCACGGCCTGCGTTTATCCCTTTGTTCCGGTGATCAGCCAGGGCGCTGCCGAAGGCGATGTACTCAGCCCGCCCGGCGAATACGCCAACTCCTGCGTCGGGCGGGAGCGCATGTTTGAATACTTCTCGCAAGTGCACAACACGCCCGGCCGCCTGTTTCGGCTGAGCTACGCGATCGACCTGCGCTACGGCGTACTGGCCGATGTGGCCATGAAGGTCTGGCGCGGCGAGAAGATTGACGTGACCATGGGCCATGTCAATGTCATCTGGCAGGGCGATGCCAACGCGCAGGCCCTGCGCTGCCTGGTAGTGGCCACCGTGCCGACTAAACCGTTGAACGTGAGCGGGCCCGAGACCACCTCTATCCGCTGGCTGGCAGAAGAGTTCGCACGCCGCTTCAGCAAGCCCGCCCACATCGTGGGCGAAGAAGCCCCCACCGCCTGGCTCATGAACACTGGCGAAGCCGAGCGCCTGTTTGGCTACCCGCGCGTGTCGCTGTCGCAGCAAATCGGCTGGGTGGCGGACTGGATTTCCCGCGAGCAACGCCTGTACGGCAAGCCCACCAAGTTCGAGTCACGCGATGGCAAATACTGACGCAGCCGCCACCGTCGAAACGCTGGGTGCGCTGACGCCCGAGACGCAGGCCATGCTGGATAAGCTGGTGGTGCAAAGCGGCTGGAACCAGACGCCGCAGGACTGGGCGATCTTCTCGCGCGAGGGAACGGTCTGCGCCGTGCGCGATGCACAAGGCCACATCATTGCCAGTGGCGCCGTGCTGCCTCTCGGCGGGGAAGTCGCCTGGATCAGCATGATTCTGGTGGCGCCCGATGCACGCGGCCAGGGCTTGGGCAGCGCGGTGTTTGCACACTGCTTGGGAGTGGTCAAAGCCGCCGGGCGCACCGCTTATCTGGACGCCACACCGGACGGCGAACGTATTTACAGCCAGTTTGGCTTCGCCCCGGTGTTCCGGCTGACACGCTGGCAGCGCGATGTAATGCAGGCGCCCGTGCCCGCCGAGCGCACAGCCCAACAACATGACGTCGACACGCTGGCTGCGCTGGACGCGCAGGCCTTGGGCGCCCCGCGCAACCCAGTGCTCGCCGACTTTCTGGCGCGGGAAGACGCTGTCTGCGTGCGCGGCAAGAAGGGCTTTGCCATCGTGCGCCGCGGGCGCATCGCCCACCAGATCGGTCCCTTGCTGGCAATGGACGAGGCCAGTGCGGCCAGCTTATTGGGGCGTGCAGCGCAAAGTCTGGCGGGCAAAGTTTTTATTGATGTACCCGATGAGCGGGTTTTACTGTGTCGCCAACTTCGCGCCGCCGGCTTCGCGCCGCAGCGTGGCTTTGTGCGCATGGTGCTGGGTGACCACCCGCTGCGCGGACAAGCCAACTTCATTCACGCCATCGCGGGCCCGGAATTCGGATAAGCCGCTGCACCACTGACACAGGAGCCCTTTATGCCCTTGAAACGATCCGACCTACCTGAAGACGTGCTGGCGTTGCTTGCGCAAGGAACGGTGATTCCCGCGCACCCACTGGCCCTCAATGCACAGCGCCAGTTCGACCGTCAGCGGCAGCGCGCGCTGACACGCTACTACGTGGACGCCGGTGCCGGTGGCTTGGCCGTGGGGGTGCACACCACGCAATTCAGCATCCGCGAAACAGGTCTGTACGAGCCAGTGCTGCGCAGCGCCATGGAAGACCGGGTGGCCTGGTCCACCCGGCCCATGGTCATGATCGCCGGCCTGTGCGGCAGCACTTCCCAAGCGCGCGCAGAGGCGCAAACGGCGGTTGACCTAGGCTACCATGCCGGTCTGCTGAGTCTAGCGGCGCTCGCCAAGTCATCCGAAGACGAATTGATCGCCCACTGCGAAGCCGTGGCGCAGGAGATTCCACTGGTCGGCTTTTATCTGCAGACGGTGGTGGGCGGGCCTGTTTTGTCCAGCGACTTCTGGCGCCGCTTTGCCTCGATTCCCAACGTTCTGGCCATCAAGGTCGCTCCCTTCAACCGCTACCGCAGCATTGACGTTGTGCGCGGCCTGGTCGATGCGCGTGCCGAAGAGCGCGTGTTCCTCTACACCGGCAACGACGACCATATCGTGCTCGACCTGGCCCTGCCTTTTATCGCCATGCGCGAAGGCCAGGCCGTGACCGTGCGCTTTCGCGGTGGCCTACTGGGCCATTGGTCGGTGTGGACGGCCAGCGCCGCTAGGCAATTGGCGCAGATCAAGGCCGAGCTGGCTGCTAACGGGGGCACACTGAGCCCGCAACTGTTGGCGCTGGATTCACGTGTGACTGACTGCAATGCCGCCTTCTTTGACGTGGCCAATAATTTCCACGGTTGCATTGCCGGCTGCCACGAAGTCTTGCGGCGCCAGGGCCTGCTCGAAGGCATCTGGTGCCTGGATCCGGCGGAAGGCCTCGGGGCAGGGCAGTCCGAAGAGATCGATCGCGTCTATCGCGCCCATGGCGACCTGAGTGACGACGCCTTTGTGCGCGAGAACCTGCAACGGTGGCTGTCATGAATAAGGTCTACGCTACCCGCCCCACAGCACAGGCCGAAGGAGAGCCCCTGATCAGCATGCGCAATCTGCGCAAGGTGTACCGCAAAGGCGCACAGGAGTTCCTCGCGGTTTCCGACGTTACCATGGACATTCACGCGGGCGACCTGATTTCGCTGGTCGGCCCTTCTGGATGCGGCAAGTCCACCTTGCTGAAGATACTCTCCGGTCTGCACGGCCATGACGGAGGCACCTTGCGGATCGGCAGCGCCACTGGCGCGGATTTCAATCCGGGGCGTGACGTGGGCATGGTGTTCCAGCAGCCACTGTTGCTGAAATGGCGCACCATCCTGGAGAACGTGCTGCTGCCCGCCGACATCCTGGGGCTGCCGCGTAAGGCTGCGGTAGCGCGCGCGCACGAGTTGCTCGAGATGGTGGGCCTGACCGGCTTCGCCGACAAATTTCCGTACGAGTTGTCGGGTGGCATGCAGCAGCGCGCATCGATCGCGCGCGCACTCATTCACGACCCCAAGCTGGTGCTGATGGACGAGCCCTTCGGTGCGCTGGATGCGCTGACCCGCGAAAAGATGAACCTGGAAATGCTGCGCATCTGGGGGCAAAGTCGCAAGACCTTTGTCCTTGTGACCCACAGCATTCAGGAGGCGGTCTTTCTCGGCTCACGCTGCGCTGTGCTGACCGCCGGGCCCGCGCGCATGGCCGACTTCTTTGCCATCGATCTGCCCGAGCCGCGCAAGCTGCATATCAAGGCTACCCCGCTGTTCGGCGAATATGTGACGCGGATTTACGATCTGCTGGGCGTGGAATAACCCAGCGTCGCCTGTGTGCCCACAGCGGTCAGCGAAGTGTCTATTTTGGTTGCTTTAAACCGGTCGTTGGACAAGCACAATAGCTTTAAAAAAGTGCCTGATTTGGGGTTTGCCGTGCTGGAAATTGATCCGTCACGTTCGGATACTCGCAACTCCCTATTTTCACTATTAACGCGGCAAAACCGGTTTACTCGTCGCCCAGATTGCCCGCCTTGTATTTGCTGGCGAGCTGCTGTTGGGTGTTCGCGGGGACTTGGGCGTAGTGCGAGAACGCGATGCTGTACGAACCCTGGCCGCCCGTGAGTGACTTCAGGCGGCCCTGGTAGTCGTCAAGTTCGGCCAGCGGAATCTGGCCGCTAATGGCTACGGAGATCGGAA
>OFPG01000040.1_pt1 | contig 15452 bp, 13 predicted proteins | sample 1542501 | NCBI WGS metagenome assembly OFPG01 (sample SAMN05503963, study PRJEB24370) | sediment metagenome | isolation source: lake sediment | place: USA: Lake Hill lake, St. Paul Island, Alaska | collected 2013
ACGCCCACCGCCCGCCCGCACAGCCTGATCACCGGCCAGCGCATGGAGAAGATCGAGTGGGGCCCGAACTGGGAGGAGATCCTCGGCGGCGAGTTCAGCAAGCGCAGCAAGGACAAGAACTTCGACGACATCCAGAAGGACATCTACGGCGAGTTCGAGAACACCTTCATGATGTACCTGCCGCGGCTGTGCGAGCACTGCCTCAATCCGGCCTGCGTGGCGAGCTGCCCCTCGGGTTCGATCTACAAGCGCGAGGAAGACGGCATTGTGCTGATCGACCAGGACAAGTGCCGCGGCTGGCGCATGTGCGTGAGCGGTTGCCCTTACAAAAAGATTTACTACAACTGGAAATCTGGCAAGGCTGAAAAATGCATCTTTTGCTACCCCCGCATTGAGGCGGGTCAGCCCACCGTGTGTTCGGAAACCTGCGTCGGTCGCATTCGTTACCTCGGCGTTCTGCTGTACGATGCCGACCGCATTCAGGAAGCTGCCAGCGTTGAGCATGACCGTGATCTTTATCAGGCACAGCTCGATATTTTTCTTGACCCCCATGACCCGAAAGTCATCGAACAGGCTCGCATTGATGGTATTCCGGACAAATGGATGGAAGCGGCGCGCAAGAGCCCGGTGTACAAAATGGCGGTGGACTGGAAAGTTGCACTGCCACTGCACCCCGAGTACCGCACCCTGCCGATGGTCTGGTATGTGCCACCCCTGTCGCCAATCAGCGCCGCCGCCAATGCGGGCCACATCGGCACCAATGGCGAGATTCCCGACGTCAAACAGCTTCGCATTCCGGTCAAGTACCTGGCCAATCTGCTGACTGCCGGTGACACGATGCCGGTCGAGCGTGCCTTGGAGCGCATGCTGGCCATGCGTGCTTACCAGCGGGAAAAGCATGTGGACGGGCGCATCAACACGGCAGCCTTGGAGCAAGTGCAAATGACCCAGGCAGATGTAGAAGAGATGTACCACGTGATGGCCATCGCCAACTACGAAGATCGTTTCGTGATCCCAAGCACGCACCGCGAATACGCAGAGAACACGTTTGACATGCGGGGCGGTTGCGGTTTCTCGTTTGGCAGCGGCTGCTCTGACGGCACCAGCGAAGCCAGTCTGTTCGGTGGAACAAAACGCCGCACTATCCCGATCAAGGCGGAGGTCTGAACCATGTCACTACCTAATGCATCCATAAGCCTGCGGGTACTTGCACGGCTGCTGTCCTACCCGGACGCTGCATTGCGGGGTTACCTGCCCGACATGCGTGAAGCGCTGCACGCGGACAAGACCGTCCCGACCAGTCGACTGGCCGAACTCGACGCACTCATTGCCACGCTGGAAAGCGGCGATGCACTGGAAAATGAGGCGGAGTACGTTCAAATGTTCGACCGGGGCCGCGCCACGTCATTGCACCTGTTTGAGCATGTGCATGGCGACTCACGTGAGCGGGGTCCCGCCATGATCGATCTGACTCAGACCTACGAAAAAGCCGGCCTGTTCCTGGCACCCGGTGAAATGCCGGACTATTTGCCTGTGGTACTTGAATTTGTGTCAACCCAGCCCCCCAAGGAAGCCCGCGCATTCCTGGGTGAGATGGCTCATATCTTCAATGCCATCTTCAACGCCTTGCAGCAGCGCGAAAGTGCTTACGCCAGCGTCTTGGGCGCACTGCTGGAGCTCAGCGGCGAGAAGGCGCACGCCATCAAGGTGACGCCAGACGAGTCCATTGATGCTGCGTGGGAAGAGCCGGTGGTGTTCGATGGCTGTTCATCCAAGGGGCAGGCCAAGCCTGGCCAAGCTCAGCCCATTCACTTTGTCAAAAATGAAGCGGCCCGCTCTGGTGCGAAGACCGCTGCGCAACAAGGAGTATCACTATGAACGCAATCGACAATTTCTTGTTTGGCTTGTATCCCTACATAGCTCTCACCGTCTTTTTGCTGGGCAGCCTGATTCGGTTTGACAGGGACCAATACACCTGGAAGAGCGACTCTTCGCAGTTGCTCAAGCAAGGCCAACTGCGCTGGGGCAGTAACCTGTTTCACGTTGGCGTGTTGTTTCTGTTCTTCGGACACTTCTTCGGTATGCTGACACCGCACTTTGTGTACGAGTCTTTCATCGGAGCTGGCGCCAAGCAACTCGTGGCCATGGTCAGTGGCGGCATCGCAGGTCTGTTGGGCTTTGTCGGTGTGACCGTGCTGCTGCACCGTCGCCTGTTTGAGCCACGCATTCGTATCAATTCCAAGACCAGCGATATTGTCTTGCTGATGCTGCTTTGGCTGCAACTGGCCTTGGGATTGGCGACGATTCCCATGTCTGCGCAACATCTGGACGGCAGCATGATGATGAGACTGGCCGAGTGGGCCCAGCGCATTGTGACCTTCCGCACCGGGGCGCCCGAGTTGTTGGCTGAAGCTGGCTGGATTTTCAAGATGCACATGTTCTTGGGAATGAGCATCTTCTTCATCTTCCCGTTCACCCGTCTCGTCCACGTTTGGAGTGGCTTCGGTGCGGCCACCTATCTCGTCCGGCCCCACCAGGTGGTTCGAGCCCGCCGCCTGAATGTGCCCGCTGGACACAATCAGCCACGCCGTCCCGGCGCTGGCGTTTAAGGATTCGACCATGCAAATCAATACTTCCGTCACGCCCGTAATTGCCCGCATTAACGGTTTGCCACTGAATACGGCGGGCGACCTGCTGTCCGCCGATGACCTGCGCCAGCGCGCATACTCTGAGTTACTGCGTCAGGCCGCGAAAGTCAAGGGCTTGCTGCCAGCCAGTGAGGAACCATCTCCAGACGGCGTGCTTAGTGAAGAAGCCTCTAATGCAATTGAAACGCTGCTGGAGCAGAGCCTGGCCATTCCCGAACCATCAGAGGAAGCATGCCGGCGCCACCACGCTGCACATCAGGCCACCTACAGCACAGGTGAACGTTTGAATGTGCGGCACATTCTTTTCGCCGTGACGCAAGGTGTTGATGTTGTCGCCCTGCGCAACCGAGCGGAGACAACTTTGCTCGACGTGCGTTGCCATGACGGCAATAATCACGAAGATGCGTTTGCCAAGGCGGCCAGCACACTGTCCAACTGCCCCAGCGGCGCTGAAGGTGGTAGCTTGGGATGGCTTAGTGCGACGGATTGTGCTCCAGAATTCGCCAAGGAACTTTTCGGACATGTCGAGGTGGGTGTTCTGCCGCGCCTGGTGCATAGCCGTTTCGGTTTGCATGTGGTTGAAGTTCTGGAACGTGAGCCCGGACTGGAACAGCCGTTTGAGGCAGTGCGTGGCGCAGTGGCCATGTCGCTACGGCAAAAAACCTATGTAACGGCCTTGCGCCAGTATTTGCGCCTTTTGGCAGGTGAGGCCGTCATCGACGGGGTGGATCTGGAAGCGGCTGATTCGCCTCTGGTTCAATAACTGACGAATGAAAAAAGACCTTTTCCGTGCCTGACGAACTGTTAGCCCGACTCCGCCGGTTTCACGACCACACGTTCCCGGGGGCTCAAGAACAGTTTCAGAACCTGGTCAAGGACGGTCAACATCCGACCATCCTGTTTATTGGATGCTCTGACTCACGCCTGGTCCCTTACCTTCTGACAGGCACCGGACCGGGAGAATTGTTCATTGTGCGCAACGTCGGAGCGTTCGTGCCGCCTTATGACGGATCAGCCGGTTACCACGGCACCTCTGCTGCCATTGAGTTTGCGGTTTTGAACCTCAAGGTTTCTCGCATCGTGGTGTGCGGCCACAGCCATTGCGGCGGTATCCGTGCGCTTTATGAGGAGGTAGCTCCGCAAGCCAAAAATCTGGCGGCCTGGCTGGAATTGGGTCGGGAAGCGGCACTGCCGGTACAGGTGACACCGGAAGCCCTTCGCCGCACGGAGCAGCGAGCTGTTGTGCTTCAACTGGAGCGACTAATGGGCTATCCGATGGTGCGCGAACAGGTCGAAGCAGGGAAAGTTGCGCTGCACGGCTGGCACTACGTCATCGAAGATGGCGAAGTACACGTATTTGACGTCAGAAGTGGCGAGTTTGTTCCGGCGTCCACGGCCTCTCACAGCGGTACGGGTCCTTACCAGACGTTCGAAGATTCGATTGCAAGTCCCGTGTTCAACGAAATAGACGACAGTTATGCCCACCTTACAACTCCGAGCAAACCAAATCCGCTTTAACTGATTGATAAAAATCACTGGTTGGGATCAATTCCTGAACCGGTCCACGGTCGGATGCATTGACCCTAAAAATGTAGCGCCCGCCCGGACGACGTCACAAAAGCTTAGCCGACCTCTGGTCGCCGTCAAATCGATTGAGCAAATGCGATCAGTCAACGGCCATCAAACTTGCCAGCAGCACGGCGGCGAAAACGTTATGCGCTACAGCCACTCCCAGCGGGAGTCCATTTTGGACCAGCAACAGACCCAGGGCAAGCTGAGTCCCGACCAAGACCAACAAGGCAAGCCCAACCCGTCGTCGTCCGTCACGCAGCAGCGCGATCGCCGCTGCAATCACTGCCAAAGCTGCCGCCGCCGCCGTCCACCGGTGCAACGCGTGCACCAGCACGCCCTCGGCATTCACAGGCAAGCTGCTCGAATCAAAGTGGGGCTCGCGCAAGGGATTCAACGTTTCCCAGTGGACATGTGTGGGCAAAATGCAATCCGTGAAATTCGGGCAACTAAGTCCTGCGTAGCTACTGCTGACCAGACCGCCGAGTACGATCTGCGACAGCAGGATCGCAACGGCGACGAACCTCCAGATCCGTGTGTGCCGGGACAGCGAATGCTCAGGTGACCGACGCTGCCCGACGACTGCCATTCGCCAGCACAGCGCAAACAAAAGGAACCCACCAAGCAAATTTCCCAAGGCCACCGCTGGCACCCTTGCCCCGGCGGTCCAGCGCCCCAGCACAGCGAGAAACAGCACGAGCGAAAGTGCCAACAACGAAACCCAGCGCTCATCCCAGCGCTTGGGCTTCATGGTGAAGCCACCGATCACCAGGACCAGCATAAAAGGAAGCAAGAGGGTCGCGAGAAGCCGATGCGCAAAACGCGCTACCGTGACCGACTTGCTCGCTTGCGCGTCCGTCGTTCTTGGAATGCCTTGCTGTTCATCACGCAGAGACTGACCATAACAGTGCGGCCACGAGGCACATCCCAGTCCGGCGCTGGACAGGCGAATGAAAGCGCTGATACCAATAACCGTTACGACGAGCAGCGCACAGACCAGCGCCGCGCGCTTAAGCAAGGCGATACGGGAATCCTCAGCGTTCATGCACTTACGCGCTCATCGTCGTTAACATTTTTTCAGTCTAGCATGCAGGCACTGACCAGCGGCACGGGTTCTGACCGAGCGCGTGTGAACAGTAGATGCGGGGGCAATGAAACCGAGCACTACATGAGATCGACTCCACATTGCGGACAAGCGCGCCTCAGCAATGGCGAATGGAATCAGGACTGTTGAGCGCTTGGTCTGCCGACTAGCCATAGCACCCGCCCATTCTGCGATCAATCTCCGACTCTTTTGTATTTTTCCTTGCGCTAGATCAAGTACGGACGCATAACGGCACAAGCATACTTCCCTCCACCGAGTTTTACTTTCTCATCTTTGCAGAGACACACATCCGAAAGGTATCGCAATGAACGAAATTAATAATGACAATGAACCCGTGCCGTTGATGCAGAGATTGCTTGATAACCCGTTTCTCCTGCTCTTTCTTGGCGTGATGATCCCGATGGTCGTCTACACGCTCTGGGGTGTGATCGACATCCTGACAGTTCCACTCGCCAAGTGAATGTTGGCGCACCGCACCGATCCAAACAACCTGAACTAGAAGGACGTCAATATGAGCGCCATCTTGCCCCCGTCAGAGCGACTTTGGTGGAAGCATCCGCTGGACCGCGTTGAAGGAACGTGGATTGTCATAGCCCTTGTCTGGTGCCTCATCATGTTTGCCATGATGGTGGGCTGGCACATTTATGGCAAGCAGAACCTTTCGACCGAAACATACAGAACCACTCCGGAGCTTTTCACCAAAAAGGCGCAGGCCGTAGTGGACAAATACACAGTTCGTACGGAGACCGACGCCAAAATTCCGGTCGTTGCGCCACCTGCAGGAAGCGACGTCTACCTGGTCGCGCGCCTCTGGAATTTTTGGCCCATCATCGAGTTCGAAAAAGGCAAGACCTATCGTCTGCACCTGACGTCGCTCGATTACAACCATGGATTCTCTCTGCAGCCGGCGAACATCAACATTCAAATCGTGCCTGGGTATGAGCATGTTGTTACGGTGACTCCGAATCAATCCGGCACGTACTCGGTGGTTTGTAACGAATATTGCGGAATCAACCATCACACGATGGTCGGTCGCATTTACGTGAAATAGAGGGATCACAAGATGTCCAACACAACAACCTACAGGACCTGCCCACGCTCAGGTCTGCAATTCGAGGCACAGGCCGAAAAGCTGATGCTGGTCAACGCCGTCGTAGCGGTGGTTTTTCTGCTCATCGGCGGCATACTGGCAATAGGAGTGGTGCTGACGCGCTGGCCAGCTGTGCATTGGCTCGAAGCAGACACCTTTTATCAGGTGCTCACAGCGCACGGCATTGACATGCTGATCTTCTGGATCATCTTTTTCGAAGTCGCAGTTCTTTATTTCTGCTCCTCAACCCTGCTCAGGTGCCGCCTCGCCACGCCCAGGTTCGCATGGCTTGCATTTGCATTGATGCTCATTGGAGCGATCACGAACAACGTGGCCGTTTTCCAAGGTGGCTCCAGCGTAATGATGACGTCCTACGTGCCGATGATGGCGGCGCCCTCGTTCTATCTCGGTCTGATTCTGTTCGCGGTCGGCGCGCTGATCGCCTGCTTTGTGTTCCTGGGGACACTGGTGATTGCCAAACGGGATAAGACCTATCAAGGCTCCGTTCCCTTGGTGACCTTTGGCGCCATCGTGGCGTGCATCATTGCGGTGTTCACAATAACATCCGGTGCGATCATCCTGATTCCCACGTACCTCATGTCGATCGGACTGGTCAAGCAGGTCGATCCGCTGATATATCGCACCATCTGGTGGGCGTTTGGTCACTCGTCCCAGCAAATTAACGTGGCTGCCCATATCTCAATCTGGTACGCCGTTGCCGCCATTGCGTTCAATGCCAAACCCATGTCCGAGCGAGTGAGCCGCGGCGCCTTCCTGCTCTACATCCTCTTCCTGCAACTGGCCAGCGCGCACCATCTGCTGGCTGATCCAGGTGTGAGTACCGCATGGAAAGTGGTGAACACGAGCTACTTCATGTACTTCGCCGTTCTCGCCTCGATGATCCATGGTTTGACCATCCCGGGCGCCATTGAAGTCGCGCAGCGCCAGAAGGGCTATACGAATGGTCTCTTTGAATGGCTGCGCAAGGCCCCGTGGGGAAATCCGGTCTTCTCAGGGATGTTCATCTCCCTGATAGGTTTCGGCTTCCTTGGCGGAATCTCCGGCGTCATGATGGGCACGGAGCAGCTCAACATGATCATTCACAATACCATTTACGTTCCGGGGCACTTCCATGCTACGGTCGTGGTTGGCACGACACTGTCATTCATGGCACTCACGTACTTCCTGATCCCGGTATTGTTCAAACGCGAGATGATCGCCCCCGGACTGGCCAAGGCGCAACCCTATCTGTTCGGGTTGTCAATGTACTTCTTCTGCCTGGTGATGATGGGCGCAGGTACGCTGGGAGTCTCGCGTCGACACTGGGATATGGCATTCAACGGCGCCCCTCTGGCGTACGAATGGCCCGGTGCGGCTTATTTGATGATGGGGTTGGTCGGCATAGCCGGGATATCGGCTATCGTCGGCGGCGCGATCTACATCTATGTGACGGTAGGCTCGCTGCTGTGGGGGAAGCGACTGGATTCTGGCAAACAGAGCGCTACATTTACACCGATTCCGCCGACTCCGGTTGCGTCGGCGGTACAAACCTACGGTTCTGCCGGCTTTGCCGCGCCGGGTACGTTCGTACTGGCGATGGTCTTTCTGGTGGCCTTTGTGCTGTACTACTTCATTAACTGGAAATACCTCTCGCAAGTGTGGGGGCTCAGCTAGGGTCGCGGTCATGAGTTCGGCACTCGCTCATGCTGGTCACCCGTTCGCACGCTTGGCGCGCAGTGTGCTCGGCGTGTTCAAGCTGCGCATCGGCGTGATGATCATGATCACCGCGCTGGCAGGTTTGGCGGTGACGCCGGGCGAGTCTCTGACTGTTGTTCAGTGGTTGGTGCTGGCAATTTCGGTCTTTCTCTCGTCGGCCAGCGCGGGAGCGTTCAATCAATACTATGAGTATGAGAGCGACCGGCTGATGACCCGCACTCAAACACGTGCGTTCGTGACTGGTGCGCTTGCTCACACACCCGTCTGGCTCTGGATTATGGCTACGCTGTTGGCCGGGTCGGTGTTGGCGACATGGGCCGTCATCAATGCGACGTCGGCACTTTTTGTCTTTCTGGGCGCGTTCTTTTACGCAGTCGTCTACACCGTGTGGTTGAAACGCCGAACTTGGCTCAACATCGTAGTTGGCGGGCTCGCAGGCAGCTTTGCAGTGCTCGCCGGAGCGGCTGCGGTTGACCCCAATCTCGGACCCCTGCCACTCTTGTTGGCCTTGGTGTTGTTCTTGTGGACTCCCCCCCACTTCTGGAGTCTGGCCATCGCTAACCAGTCAGACTACGCAGCCGCTGGTGTACCGATGCTGCCGGTAGTCGTCGGGCCGCAACGGGCTGCGCAAGTCGTGCTGGCCAGCACGGTTGCACTCGTGTTGGCGTCACTGGTGCCCGCTTGGTTTGGAGCAGGTCCCGTGTATGTTGGCGGCGCCTTGGTCGGTGGCACTTACTTTTTACACAAAGCCTGGCGTCTCACTCGTAGACCGTGCCGGGCGACAGCATTGGGCTCCTTCTTTGCCTCGTTGGTACAACTGAGTGTGCTTCTTGCTGCAGCTAGTATCGATGGCGTGATTCGGTAGACGTCCCGATGCCGCGAGACTCGTGCGTTCTGCCACCTGGGCAATCATGCTTCGCCAATAGCAAGCACTGGTGCAATTGGTCAATTCATCTTCGCGGGTTATTGACGTCTGCAGTGGCTCTCATACTGGTTCTCGCCAACACCGTCGATCCGGTGTTCGCCTCGAACGATCCCAGCGTGCTGTCGACAGCGTCGCCCCCGACGACGTCATCCGAGGGTGCAAAATTCGACCAGACCACGGCCCTGCGCATCAGTCAGGCGGTGATCGGAACGATACCCGGGGACTACACTTTGCTCGACCGTCAGGGACGCCCGGTACGCCTGTCCAGTTACCTTGGCAAACCATTGCTGGTGAGTTTTATCTATACGGGCTGCTTTCAGGTGTGTCCCACCAACACGCGGTCTTTGCATGATGCAGTGCAGAACTTGCAGAAAATCGTTGGCCCCGACCAGTTCAATGTGGTGAGCATCGGATTCAACCAGCCCTTCGATTCGCCACAAGCACTTCGAAGTTTTGCAGCACAGCACTCGATCACAGCCCCAAACTGGGAGTTTCTCAGCCCACATCCGTCGATCGTTGAGCCGCTGACGCGTGATTTCGGTTTCAGCTATGTCTCCACTCCGGCCGGCATCGATCATGTCCTTGAAGTCACCGTGCTCGACGCGCAGGGCCGTATCTACACGCAGGTATACGGCGATCGTCTCGCGCCGGACAAACTCGGTGAACCTGTGCGCCAACTGTTACGTGGCGCGCCGCTGCCACAGACCTTGCGTCTGGCAGATGTGATTGACCGCGTGCGCATCCTGTGTACTGTCTACGATCCGAAGACTGGAGGCTACCGATACGACTACGGCCTGATTCTCGAGATCGCTGGGGGTTGTACCTTTTTCCTTGCCATGATCTGGTTCTTCGCCGCCGAATGGCGAACGCGTCGTCGGTCGCGGAGGTTGCCCCAAAACAGGGTCCCTCCGGCGCTGAGGTCTCCACAGTGATTTTCATGCGACGGAAAAGAGTGCGCCAAGGTGCGCGGATGGGTGGCGGCGATGAGTCTACAAGCAGCGCCTGACAGCTTCGCTCGGTCCACGTTTCGGCGTCTCGAGCGCGGATTTGATTCAGTATTCGGCTCCCGGCTCAATCCGCTTCGCCATCTGGGTTCGCTCGGCTTTTTGTTCTTCTGGATCGTCGCCATCAGCGGAATTTATCTGTACGCGGTGCTGGACACCTCGGCGTCTGGCGCCTATCGGTCAATTGACGAACTGTCCCGCAAGCAGTGGTATCTGGGTGGGTTGCTGCGCAGCTTTCATCGATACGCTGCAGACGCATTTGTCATTGTCATGGTGGCGCATCTCATTCGCGAATGGGTGTTCGGACACTTTCGCGGCTTCCGCCGTTTCTCGTGGCTGACCGGGGTGCCGTTGTTGCTGTTCGCCTTCGCGTGCGGCGTGGGCGGATTCTGGTTGAACTGGGACCAGCTGGGTCAGTTTTCCGCGCAAGCTACGGCCGAATGGCTTGACAGATTGCCTGTGTTTGCCTCGCCGCTGACGCGGAATTTCCTGAGCGCTACGGCGGTAAGTGACCGCCTTTTTTCATTGCTGGTGTTCATCCACCTCGGGCTGCCGCTGTTGCTGCTATTTGGTTTATGGTTCCACATCCAGCGCATCAGTCTTGCAGATGTCTTTCCACCTCGTGCATTGGCAGCGGGAACAGCAGCGACGCTTCTAGTGCTTGCAGCCCTGAAGCCCGTGCTGAGCCATCCGGCCGCCGATCTTTCACAGGTTCCGACGACGCTGGCGATCGACTGGATTCTCTTGTTCATACATCCCTTGATGTATATCACGTCGTCCGGCTTCGTCTGGGGCATACTGGCTGGCGTGCTATTTCTCTTGTTGCTACTACCATTTCTACCGCAAATGCGTATCGTGCCGGTCGCGAAGGTCGACCCTGACAACTGCAACGGCTGTCGGCGCTGCTTCGATGATTGCCCGTACGCCGCTGTAACCATGGTGCCGCACCCCAACCGTCGGATTGCAAGGCAGATGGCGCAGGTGGATGCAGACTTATGTGCAAGTTGCGGAATCTGCGTCGGAGCGTGTCCATCATCCACACCATTCCGAAGCATAGCCGAGCTCGTCACCGGCATCGACCTGCCCCATTCACCCATCAATCAACTTCGTGAGGAATTGCAGGGGGCACTCGCGAGTCGTGACACTAAGCAGAAGATTGTCGTTTTCGGTTGCGATCACGGGGCCTCCGTGAATGCACTGCAGGACCCCGGCGTGGCAGCATTCAGTCTTGTGTGTGTCGGGATGTTGCCGCCGTCGTTCGTCGAGTATGCGCTACGCGATGGAGCCTCGGGTGTCCTGGTGACCGGCTGCCGTTCTGGCGGGTGCGAGTTCCGACTCGGCCAGAAATGGACCGAGGCGCGCCTGCTGGGGGAGCGAGAGCCCTATTTGCGAGCTGCCGTGCCGCGGGATCGTATTCAGATGGTCTGGGCGGACGCCGGCGATGAAACTGCGCTGAGGACTGCGCTCGGCACGCTCAGGAAGCATATCGCTGCGTTCGATGGGCCCGCGTCGCTGGCGGAGCCGATCTGAGATGGATGAGAAGAAGTCAATGACGCCAATGACATTATTGGGTCAGTTCTTGCTTTACGCGCTGTTCGCCGTGGTGATCGGTATTTTTTCGCGCTGGCCTTCTTATCAACCGCTCGCACCCGATCAGGCAATGATCAAACTGAGCTTCAGTCATCACGGCAAACCAGTTTCGGAATGCCGCCAGACCAGCGCGGCCGAACTGGCAAAGCTGCCTCCAAATATGCGGGCGCCCGTGCGCTGCCCACGAGAACGCTCGCCTGTCACGATCGAACTTGATGTCGACGGTGTGACGTCTTATCGCCATGTAGCGATGCCGTCCGGGCTGTCCAAAGACGGTGCCTCTGCCGTATACCACCGGCTGCAGTTGCCCGCCGGGTCGCACCGCATTGCGGTTCGACTGAATGACGATGCGCGCACACCTGGATTCGGTCATGTTCGCGAGGCGACTGTTGTGCTGAAGCCGGCACAGATTGTGGTCATCGACTTTGATGCCGAAAAAGGGGGGATTACTCTTCAATGAGTACGACTTCGCAAAATGTCGTGGCTCGCCGACCGACAGTAGCGTTTCCACCCAATGCGCGCGCGTTTCCATTCACGATGCCCGTTCCGCTGGATGCGCGTCGGACGCTGGCGCGAGGTTGGTTGTGGTTAGGCTTGCTCGCACTCATAGGTTCCGGGGTGTTTTCAGTGCTACTGGTGCTCGCGCGGACCCCGGGAATCAACCGGATGCTACCCGGTGCGGATTTTTTTCGAATCGCACTGGTCGTTCATGTCGATCTGTCGGTGCTCGTATGGTTTATTGCGATCGCGGGCCTGCTGTGGAGCATTAATGGAACCCGCGCGGGCCTCATGTGGGGCTGGGTGGCGCTGGGGTTGGCTGGGGCGGGTGCTGGCATTATGTCCATCGCAGCCTTCGTCGCGCCGGGCGAACCGATCATGGCGAACTACATACCAGTCCTCGATAGCAAAATCTTCATCGCCGGGCTACTTGTGTTCGGGCTCGGCGTGACGGTACTGGTGCTGCGCGGTCTGATTGGTGCGCCCAAGGTCGGCCTGTTGATCGATGGGGTAAGTGCGCTGCGTTTTGGCACGAACGCCAGCGCCATAGCGACGGCCATCGCGCTAATGGCGTTTGGATGGTCCTTTGCGGTGCTTCCGCAATCACTGAGCGGAAAAGCTTACTACGAAATATTGTTCTGGGGTGGTGGTCACGCGTTGCAGTTCACCTGGACGCTTTTGATGTTGGTTGCCTGGTTGTGGCTTGGTAGCGTTTGTGGCGCTCGCACCTTGCTCTCGCCCCGATTGACGGTATTGATGTTCGCGTTGGCGCTGGCAAGCGTATTCATCACTCCTTACGCCTACGTCGCGTACGATGTCGCGACTGTGGAACACCGAAATCTGCATACATGGGCCATGCGTCTGGGCGGGGGCGTCGCCATCGCACCTATTGCGCTCGCTTTATGGTTTGGTCTGCGTGGCACCGCCCAAACCGGCGAGACTGAAGGTCCGCTGCGTGCAGCGCTCCTATCGTCCATGTTCCTGTTCGCAGCGGGAGGCATAATCGGCGCGCTGATCAGCGGCAACAACGTAAAAATACCTGCGCACTATCACGGATGCATCGTCGGCGTCACGCTTGCGTTCATGGGGTTGGTATACCACCTGTTGCCGCAACTCGGATACGGCACCGTTCGAGGCAAGCTGGCGACGGTGCAGCCCTACCTTTACGGCGCAGGCCAGCTTCTGCACATCGTCGGTCTTGTCTGGTCGGGAGGCTATGGCGTGCAGCGCAAGGTCGCTGGCGCCGATCAGGTGCTGCGCAGTGCGGGCGAGACGGCCGGAATGGGTCTGATGGGGCTCGGCGGATTGGTGGCGATTATCGGCGGCCTGCTGTTCGTCGTGATCGTGATACGAGCCCTTCGACAGCCCATCGCCCAACCGGAAACGGGAACTCCTTCACCATGATCCGGCGCCTACAAGCCACCCTGCAATGGTTGTTTATGCGCGCCGAGGCGCTGTTCAACACGGCGTTTGGCGATCGCGTCAATCCGCTGTACCACCTTGGCGCAATCAGCTTTTTCTTGTTCTGGATCGTCGCCGCCTCGGGGCTCTACCTTTACGCCTTCTTTGAGACAGGCGTGGCGGATGCCTACGCTTCAGTGGAGTCGATTACGCATCACCAATGGTTTGCCGGCGGCATCTTGCGGAGCCTGCACCGATATGCATCCGATGCGTTCGTCGTCACGATGCTGTTGCACATGCTGCGGTATTTCGCCTTCGACCGTTTCCGTGGCTTTCGCTGGTTTTCGTGGCTTACCGGCATCGCGTTGATCTGGCTGGTATATGTAACAGGAATCAACGGCTACATGCTGCCCTGGGATCAACTGGCGCAATTCGTCATCATTGCGACTTTTGAGTGGATCGACTGGTTGCCCACCTTTGGCGGCACATTGATGCGCAATTTCATCTATCCGAGCAGCGTCAACGACCGCTTTTTTTCATTGCTCGCATTCATGCACATTGGCATTTCCCTGCTGGTGCTGCTGGTGATGTGGATTCACGTGCAACGTGTTCCCAAAGCGAAAACCACACCGCCGCGTCCGATCGTCGTGAGCTTGCTGCTCACCCTGGTTGGCCTCGCGCTGGTGAAGCCGGCCCTCAGTCAAGGTGGTGCGGCAAACCTGAGCGTCGCGGTTTCCCATCTGAATTTTGACTGGTTCTATCTGTTGCTGTTTCCGCTTTTCTACAGTTGGCCGCTTGGTCAGGTGTGGGCTCTGGTGCTCGGTGTCACCGCTTTTTTGGCGGCACTTCCATGGTTGCCGCCGCATTTGCGCAGAGAGGCAAAAGGAGTGTTCCGGCTAACCATCATGGGCGAACCGACGACGGTGACCGTGCGCGCCGGCGAAACGCTTCTCGATGCCGGTCTGCGTAACGGCATTGAATTGCCCTACGAGTGCCGCAACGGCGGCTGCGGTGTGTGCCTCTGCACGGTGCTGCATGGACGGGTAGATCACGGCTTGTATCAGCGCAGCGCCCTGCCGGATGCCGTGCGGTTGCAGGGCAAGGCTCTCATGTGCTGCGCCACGCCCCTGTCCGATCTCGAAATAGAGGTAGATCGCGGCGAGGAACGACCCCTTCGGCCTATACGACAGTACGTTGGACGCGTCGAACAAATCGACCGTTTGGGTGCAGATCTGATTCGCTTGCGGCTCTCGTTACCTGCAGGTGAAATAATTGAGTTTGCGGCCGGACAATACATCAACATCGTGCTCGAAGACGGTCAGCGACGCGCATTTTCGTTCGCCAATCCGCCGCACGAGAACGGACAGATCGAACTGCACGTGCGCTGGATACCCAACGGTCGTTTCACCACATTCGTGTTCAAAAACCTCAAGGTCGGTGATACCCTTCGTTTCGAGGGGCCTCTGGGCAATTTTTCGCTCAAGGAAGGCACGATGCCGATTCTGTTTATCGCTGGCGCCACGGGTTTTGCGCCGATCAAGAGCATCGTTGAAGACGCGTTCCACCGCGGCATTCAGCGCCCAATGTGGCTGTATTGGGGCGCGCGCACGCGCAGCGATCTATACCTGCTGGAACTGGCCGAGCGTTGGCAGCGCGAGCATCTGAATTTCCACGTCGTGCCGGTGCTGTCCGAAGCAGCGCCCGGGGACGCGTGGCCGGGGCGACAAGGATTGGTGCACCAGGCCCTCCTGCAGGATTTTCCCAGCCTCATCGGGCACGAAGTCTACGTCTGCGGTTCGGTCAACATGGTGGAAGCAGCTGTGCCGGCGTTTATCGCGCAGGGGTTGAGCGGGGAGGCTTGCTTTTCCGATGAGATCGGAAGAGCGTCGAGTAGGGAAAGAGTGTA